>Ga0335076_10000037_pt1 | contig 112663 bp, 81 predicted proteins | sample Lox_Sample_25_FD_206717 | JGI IMG/M metagenome (GOLD analysis project Ga0335076, IMG submission 206717) | Soil microbial communities from Loxahatchee National Wildlife Refuge, Florida, United States - Lox_Sample_2.5 | ecosystem: Environmental > Terrestrial > Soil > Wetlands | place: USA... | reverse complement strand
GTCGCTGGTGCTGATCGGTGCGGCGGCGCTGGCGGTCAGCGTCGCCCAGATCCCGCACAACGTCTTCGCGACCGCCGGATTGCTCGCCGCGGGCGTCGTGCTGTTCGCATTGTTTGCGATCGTCGACTGGCGGATGCACGCAGCGGTGTTGCCGCCCAGCGTGTTTGGCCCCGGCCCGTTGAAGTGGATCTACGTGACCATGGGCGCGCTGATGCTGGGGGCGATGGTGGACACCTACGTGCCGCTGTTCGGTCAGCGGTTGGCGCATCTGACGCCGGTGGCGGCCGGATTCCTGGGTGCGGCGCTGGCGGTCGGCTGGACGGTCTCCGAGATCGTCAGCGCCTCGTTGGAGAACCCGCGGGCGATCGGGCGGGTGATCGCGGCGGCGCCGGTGGTGGTGGCGTCGGGCCTGGCGCTGGGTGCCCTCGCCCAGCGCGACAACGCGTCGGCCGGGATTGTCGCGGCGTGGACGCTCGCGTTGCTCGTGGCCGGAATCGGGATCGGGATGGCCTGGCCCCATTTGTCCGTGCGCGCAATGGATTCCGTCAGCGATCCGGCCGAAGGCGTCGCGGCGGCCGCGGCCATCAACACCGTTCAGCTCGTCTCCGGGGCCTTCGGCGCGGGCCTGGCCGGCGTCGTGGTCAACACGGCCCGGGGTGGCGACGTGATGGCGGCCCGCTGGTTGTTCACGGTGTTCACCGTGCTGTGTGCGGCCGGTGTCGTGGCGTCGTACCGCGCGGTCCGCGGCAATCGCTGAACTCATTCCGCAACAGGCGCTTTCACTCGCCCGTCATCGCGTTGACTTGACGACCTGCGAGTAATGGAACTGCCAACGCTCGACGATGCGGAACCTCAGGTAACTCGGGAACCGATACGCCGGCGTGCGTCCGAACGCGGTTCCCGGCGGCAGCGATTGCCCGGTTTGGTGATCGGGCAGTGACTTGTCCCTGTCGGTGATGGTCCAGATGGTGGAGCACTTGTTGATCTTGGCCGTCACCAGCCACACGGCGACGTGGCCGTCCCACAGCCAGCCGACCTTGGGTCCGTAGGCGCCGCGTCCGACGTCGATCAGCGACCGGAAGGCCGCCGGCCGGGTGGCCAGCAGGGCGCGGATCGGCCCGGGCCGCCAGGGCACGGTGTTGTCGACCATGAGGCAATCCCCGGGCGCGGCATGGGCGCTGATCAGGTCGGCCACCTGGCTGTAATCCCAGCCCTCTTTGGCGTACGGCCAGCGCTGGATGAAGAGGTAATTCGGCAGTGCGGCCACGGCGAACAGCAGCACCACAGCCGCAATCGGCCGCGGTTTGCGGGCGATCGTCACGATGCAGACGGCGATCACGACGGCGGCCGCGGGCGCCGTGAAGATCAGGTAGCGCGGGTAATAGATCGGTTCACCGATGGCCGAGTAGATGACGACGACGGCCGTGGGGATGACGAGCCACGCCGCGCTGATGATGAGCAGGCTGCGGGTGTCGCCCGCCGGGCCGCGCAGGCCCTTCAGGCGGGCCACGACGGCCGCGACGATGAGGACGGCGGTGAGGACGGCGAACGGAACGCTGTGGTCGAAATACTGCCGCAGGATGATGTCGAAGGCGTAATGCCAGCTCACCGGGTAGATCCAGTTGACCTGAAAAACCTGGTTATGGGCGAACACGATGAATGGCGTCATGATGCCGACGACGACGGCCGAGCTGGCGGCCCACCAAATGGCCGGAGACTTGCGGGACCCTTTAGCTGCTAACAGCGGCGGCATCGCGGCGTACACCGGCACCAGCAGGACGAGGTTGAGATTCAGCAGGATCGACAACATCAACGCGAGCGCGTAGGACGCCCACAATCGCGGCCTGTTGCGCCGAACGGCGGTGACGAGCAACACCGTCAGCCAGATGGCCGCGGCGGCCGCGAACGCATACGAGCGGGCTTCCATGCCCGCCCAGGTGGTGCGCGGCAAGATCGCGAAGACGGCGCCCGCGCACAGCGCGGTGGCACGTCCGGGGACGAACTGCCTGGTGAAGACCGTCACGCCGGCGGCAGCGGCCCCGATCGCCACAGCGCTGGGCACCCGCGACCAGAATTCGGTCGGCGGAAATATCGCGAACCAGCCGTGCATCAGCAGGTAATACAGCCCGTGAACGGCGTCGATGTGGCCCAGCAATTTCCACAGCTCCGGCAAAGTCCTGCTCGCCGAAGCCGAAATCGTCGCACCCTCGTCGAACCACAACGACGGCCGGCAGGCCCAGGCGCCGCTGACAACGGCGGCGAACACCGCAATCGCCCACGGATCGAGCGCCCTGCCGCGCGGGCGGGCGGGCGCGTCGGCGACGCCTGAGGCGTCGGAGGCGCGCTGCTCAACGGTGGAAATGGCCATGATGCTTGTCACTGTAGGGCGCGCCAGATGAACCGGCTCACCAAGAGTGCGGATGGGCAGGCGGAAGGCCTTTGCGGTTTTGGGAAGGCGCATTTGCGCTGCGGCGCCCGCATTTCACGAAAAGCTTGGTAAAGCAAGGGCTTTCCGCTTGCCGTGGTCAATCGGCCGTTTACCGTCGGAGCAATTGCAGGTCGGCGCAGCATGGCCCCGCAAATGCCGTTCGCGCCACGCCACGCTGAGTCGCTAATCTGATCCCTCATTATCCGGCAAACACGATACTGTCTTGGGTTGGCTGACCAACCGAAACTGGGAGGGTAAATGAGTGCCTATCGGACCGTGGTGGTCGGGACCGACGGCTCGGATTCATCGTTTCGTGCGGTGGACCGGGCAGCGCAGATCGCCGGGGCCGACGCCAAGCTGATCGTCGCGTCGGCGTATCTGCCCCAGCATGAGGACACCCGGGCCGCCGACGCACTTCGGGATGAAAGCTACAAGGTGTCAGGCACCGCGCCGATTTACGCGATTCTGCAGGACGCCAAGGAGCGGGCGCACAACGCGGGCGCCAAGAACGTGGAGGAGCGGTCGATCGTCGGCGCTCCGGTCGACGCGCTGGTGAAGCTGGCCGAGGACGAAGGTGCCGATCTGCTGGTCGTCGGTAACGTCGGCCTGAGCACGATCGCGGGCCGGCTGCTGGGATCGGTGCCGGCCAACGTCTCACGTCGGGCCAAGGTCGACGTACTGATCGTGCACACCACGAATTAGGTTTGTTGCCGGGGCTGCGCCCCGGTCATGGCATAGCCTCGGCCCAGGCGATATGCCCCTCGAAGCCGAGAGCCCGCGCCATCTCGCGGTATTGATCCCTGAGCTGCGCGTAGGCCGCGGCGTCGCCGTGAGCCCGCGCCAGGAGCGCGCGCAGTCGCAACAGCCAGATATCGCACACCACCAGACCGTCGTCCCTCGGCGCCGCCGCAAGCCGATCGATCGCCGCCTCGGCTTCGGCCACGTCGTCGCCGGTTCCGCGTTCGAGCAGCGTCTCCACCAGAACACCCGTCGCGGGAATGCCCCACACCAGCAGTTCTCCCTCACGGAATAGATGGTCGACGGCGGTGCGCATGAGCACTATGGCGTCATCGCTATCCGCACGCCGAACCCTCTCACGCGCCAAGTACACGTTGATGATCGGTAGATCGGACAGGTTGTGTCCCCGGCGCAGGAACACATCCCTGACCTCGGTCAAGAGTTTCTGTCCGCGGTCGCGCTCCGCGCCGGTTTGGCGGTACACCAGCGCTAAGCTCAGCGCCGCCTGGGCGTTCGACAGCGCGATGTCATCCCCGGATCGTTCCGCAATCCGCAGGGCGTTCTCGATCTCGCGCATCGCGGAATCGCCGGGCCTCAGCACGCCATACGGTATTCCCCAGTTGTAGACCAAAGCGACGGCCGTGGCGTAAGACATAGGGTCGGCGCTGCGAGCCATGATGATGCCGCGATGCATGTCGTCTCGCCATCCCGCGCGGCCCAAGCAATAACGGGCCATAGCCCGCGTCGTCAAGGCGAGCGCGAGCGGAGACCCGACAATAAAGTTGCCTTTCGAGGGGTCACCGTCGGCCAGGTCGATGAGCCTTTGCGACCACTGCAGCACGTCAGGCCACTCACCACTTTCAGCCTTGGCGTAGAGCACCGGCATGGACAGCCCTACCGTCAAGGTCGGATCGGCGACCGATTCGATGAGGGCCATGGCTTCGGATGCCAGCTGCGACGCCTCGCGCACCCGGTCGTGATAAGCGTGATCAACCACCAGTCCCGCCGTCGCGATCGCCAGTGACGCTTTGTCTCCGGCGGCGGTGCACAACTGGCGCAGCTCATCGAAGCGGGCGCCGGCCACATGTTCATGGACTCGCCAGGCGATCCCGCACAACATGGTGCGCGGAGCGATGCGCATGGCCGCACGCTTGGGGTCCTCCGCGGGCAGGGAGTCGGCGATCTTTCGTGCACGCTCCCAGCTCACTTGCGCCGCGGCGATGTCACGATTGGTGGCCCACGTTGCGGCGCGCATGTGCCAGCCGTAGGCGGGGTGCAGGTCACCCGCGGCCTCGAGATGCTCGGCGATCAACGCTGCGTTCTGATCGGCCGATTGCGGCTCGCGGGCTTCGATCTGCGCCGCAAGCCGCCGGTGCAGGGCGGCGCGATCCGATTTGAGCTGAGCTTCGTAGGCCACGGTGCGGATCAGCGGATGCCGAAACGCATACTCCGCGTGCGGAGTGAATCGCACCTGATCTACGAGCTCGTTGGCGATCAGCTCGTCGACGCGCGGATCGATGCCCAGGCTGGCGAGCAGACCGGAATTGAAGCGAGTTCCGATCACCGCCGCGGCCGCAAGCGTGCGTTTCGCGGCCGGATCGAGGCGGTCGATGCGTGCGGCGATGGTCGCCTGCAACGTGGCCGGCACCTGAACCTCGCCAACATTGGCGGAGCTGGTGTAATGGCCACGCTCGCCGACTAGTACGCCGCGTCCGGCGAGCTCACGAGTGATCTCCTGCGCGAAGAAAGGATTACCGTCTGCACGTCCAGCTATGATCTGGCTGATCCTACTGACCGACGGATCGGTGCCCACCAAATCGGTGATCAGCGTGCGGGTTTCCGCATCACTGAGCGGAGCCAGGGCAATGGTTTGCGCGCCCGCGGCATGCTGCAAAGGCCCGTGGTATTCGGTGCGGTAGGTGAGCAACACGAGCGAGTGGGTCTGGGGGATCACGGCCAAAAAGTCGGTCAGCATGGATTCGCTGACCTCGTCGATCCAGTGGACATCCTCAATGACGAACACCGCCGGTTGGGTGCGGGCCAGCTGGGCGGTGTTTATTAGCGCGGTCAGCCGCCGCCGCCGCGCGTCCGGGTCGATCTTCGGCAAGGCCACGTCGGGATCGGCGATACCCAGCAGGTCATCCAGCAGCAGCAGGTCCTCCGGATCGGCTTCCGGAAACCGTTCCCGCAGACGTGCCCGGGCGGTGTGATCATTCAGACCGCTGACCTGCCCGACGGCGCGCAGTAGCCGCGCCACCACTCGAAACGGCACATCGGTGGCGTGCGATTCGCAGAACGTGGAAAACACCTCGACGCCACGACTTTTCGCCAGCTGTGCGGCTTCACCGGCGAGCCGGGTCTTGCCAATGCCGGGAGGGCCGACCACGCCCACCACCGACCCACGCCCACCCATCGACCGATCCAGCATCGCCGCCAGCGTGGTCAACTCCCAATCGCGACCCACCAATGTCGAGGCCGAGGGACCGGTCCGCCCGGGCTGTGGGGCTACGCTCAGCAGCCGCCGCGCCGGTACCGCATCCTCGGCACCCTTGATACGCACCTTCTCCGGCTCACCGAGCACAACGGAGTTCTCCACCAGCCGGGCGGTGAATTCGCTGAGCATCACCCCACCGGGCGGCGCGACCGACTCCATTCGTTGGGCCATGCCCACCTGCTCGCCGACCGCGGTGTAACCCAAAGCGCCCGAGCCGATTTCACCCGCAATCACCTGACCGGAATTGACGCCCACCCGCAGCTGCAGGGCGATGCCGTCGCGCGCTTCGACTTCCTGGGCTAGTTTGGCCGCCTCTGCCTGAATGTCCAGCGCTGCCAAACAAGCGCGAAAAGCTTGGTCCTCCAAGGCGACTGGCGCACCGAACACCGCCATGATGCCGTCGCCGGTGAACTTGTCCACCGTGCCGCCATAGCGCCGTACCACCGCCGAAGCGCGGTCGACCAGCTCGGTCATGATCTCGCGCAGCCGCTCCGTACCGACGGTTGCTGCGATGTCCATCGACTGCACGACATCGGCGAACAGCACCGTTACCTGCTTGTACTCAGCCGGTTGAGCGGCCTGTGCGACTGGTGTGCCGCATTCGCTACAGAACTTGGTTGTTGCGCCCAACGGGGTGCCGCACGACCCACAGGACAGGTCTGCCTCTGTCGCTCCAGCGACGTCCCTACTCCCGTTCACGTCAGTATCGTGTCACTACTGGTCAGCCAGGGTGTGTGATATCGGCCCGGTGGTTCGTGTGGAGCCGTCAGCCGATCTTCATATGTCGCGACTTCATTGCGGCCTGGGCGGCCAGCATGCCGGTCAGCATGACTCCGGTGAAGCCTCCGAAGCCGCCGTAGCTGGACGTCAGCCAGAGACCAGGAACAGTGGTTGCGACGGCCTTCTCGGAACCCGCGTTAGGCCGGCCCCGCGGCGGATCCGGTGCGAAGCCATAGACCGCCCCGTCGGGCGTGTTCAGGTAGCGGTGCATCGTTGCGGCGGTCGCCATCTCCCGCTGCACAACCCGCCCAGTGAATCCAGGGAAGGATCGGTCGATTTCGGCCATGATCGCGTCGAGCCAACCGTCGCGCTTCGCGCGGTATGCGTGCTCGTCGAGGCCGTCCCAGTTCGCGGTCCGATCGATGCCGGTGATCGAGACAAGATACGGGCCACCGGGATTGAGGCCGCTGTCGATGATGTCGTAGTTGACGATTCCCACTACCGGCATACGGGCGCCCGGCGCATTCGCCAAGATTTCGGCGCTGCTGGCATAGTCCGCCAGAGCGTTCACCCAGTCCGGTATCAGCATTGTGACGTAGTGAGTCAAGCCGAACTCTTGGGGAGGCCGGTCCAGGCCGAGCGCGATCTCGAATAGCGATATCGACGGACGCCGGCCCTGGTAGTGGGCCACGAAGGCGGAGCGAGCCTGGGGCGGTAGGGCATCGGCGAGCACTGTCGGTGCGGCGTTGCCAAAGAGCACCTCGGCGCGGTCCACGATACGGTCGCTCCCGTCGGTCGCGGTGTGCGCAACACCAGCGGCGCGGCCCTCATCGTCGAGGATGATCTCGGTTACCGTGCGGCCCGTCCGCGCCGTGCCGCCTTCGGCCTCCACCACGCCGATCAGGCTCCGGCTGAGCGCACCGGAGCCGCCCTTGATGTAGGTCCCCCCGCTGGCGAGATAGCCGCCCTGGGCGACCGCGTAGAACACCCACCACAGCCGGGCGGGGTCGTCGGCGTAGTACTCGAGGTTGGCGGCGAGCGCGAGCTTGGGGACCTCGTCGTTGCTGAACAGCTGTTCGAACACCTCAGCGAGGCTAAGCCGCATGTCATGCAACAGCGGCCACATCTTCAGGGGCAGCTCGGGCGCATGCAGGAACCACCACAGGCTGTCGTGTTGTTCGCCAACGACCGCCATCGCCTCCTGCACGGCCCGCAGTCGGTGGAAGAAGCGACGAAAAGCGGATCGATGCTGTGGGAAGCGCGCGGCCAGCGACGCCTCAGCGGCTTCGAAACCGTGCGGCAACGCGAACGGCTGGTCGAATAGCCGACCCCGGACCTCGTAGACGTCACCGACCGGCACGAATTCGAGATCGTCGAGGATGCCAAGCGCCGTCAAGATACGCGCCTTGGGGTCGAGCGGAGCCCCCAGGCCGGCAGTCTGGTGCAGCGAGGCCTCGATCGTCAGGCGCCCGTGCTCGTGGGTCGTTGCCGCTCCGCCGAACTCGGCATTGCGCTCCAAGACCAGCACCCGATGCCCGGCCCTCGCATAAAGCGCCGCCGCCGTCAGGCCGCCCAGTCCCGACCCGATCGTGACCGCGTCATAGGCATCGCTCATGGCTTATCCCTCCAAGTGCGATCGCTACCACGACTGGGCGTCGTTCACCATCCCCGGTCGCGCCACTCGCCCAGATGCGGGCGCTCCGCGCCGAGTGTTGTGTCGTCGCCGTGGCCGGGGTAGATGACGGTGGGGTCTGCGTACACGTCGAACACCCGCTTAGTGACGTCGTCGAGCAGTTGGGTGAAATCTCCGGCCTTCCACGTCTTGCCGACGCCCCCCGGGAACAGGCAGTCGCCGGTGAACAGTTGCGTGACCCCGCCGGTCGCTGCCCCGTCGAGGGCCAGCGCGATCGATCCGGGCGTGTGCCCGCGCAGGTGCAGGACGTCGAAGGTCAACTCGCCGATGTGCACGGTGTCGCCGTTGGCCAGCAAACGGTCCGGCTTGACCGGCAGCGGCCCCGCGTCGATCTCGTTGGCGGCGGTCGGCGCCCCGGTGGCCTTCGCCACGGCCTCCAGCGCCTGCCAGTGGTCCCAGTGCTGATGGCTGGTCACGATCAGCGAGATCTTCGGCGCGTACCGTCGGATCAGGTCGATGAGGACGTCGGCGTCGTTGGCGGCGTCGATGAGCAGCGTTTCCCCGGTCGCGGAACAAGTCACCAGGTAGGCGTTGTTGTCCGCCGGGCCCACCGATGCCTTCAGGATCGTGGCGCCGGGTAGGGTCCGGCGAGCGGCGGTACCAGGGTCGACGTGTCCGGTGTAGTTGTCGTCCACTGCGGTCATAGCGGCCACGTTACTGGTCCGCGATCACTTGTCGGTACGGGCACATAGCATGGAATGCGCCGTGCGCAGTCACTGCTGCAGGCACGCAAGAGGCTCACTGAGAGGGGCAGCGTTGGCTGACCGCCTGATCGTCAGGGGCGCCCGCGAACACAACCTGCGCGGCGTCGACCTCGACCTGCCGCGGGACTCGTTGATCGTCTTCACGGGGCTGTCCGGATCGGGCAAGTCGTCGCTGGCGTTCGACACCATCTTCGCCGAAGGCCAGCGCCGTTACGTGGAGTCGTTGTCGGCCTACGCCCGGCAGTTCCTGGGGCAGATGGACAAGCCGGACGTCGACTTCATCGAGGGGCTTTCCCCGGCGGTGTCGATCGACCAGAAGTCGACCAACCGCAACCCGCGGTCGACCGTCGGCACGATCACCGAGGTGTACGACTACCTGCGACTGCTCTACGCACGCGCGGGCACACCGCACTGCCCGGTCTGCGGCGAGCGGATCGCGCGCCAGACGCCCCAGCAAATCGTCGACCAGGTGCTGGCGATGCCGGAGGGCACCCGGTTCCAGGTCCTCGCTCCGGTGGTGCGCACCCGCAAGGGCGAATTCGCCGACCTGTTCGAGAAGCTCAACGCGCAGGGGTACAGCCGGGTGCGCGTCGACGGCGCGGTGCATTCGCTGACCGATCCGCCCAAGCTCAAGAAGCAGGAGAAGCACGACATCGAGGTGGTGGTGGACCGCCTCACCGTCAAAGCCACCGCCAAGCAGCGGCTCACCGATTCGGTGGAAACGGCGCTGAACCTGGCCGACGGCATCGTGGTGCTGGAGTTCGTCGATCACGAACACGACGCCCACAATCGCGAGCAGCGGTTTTCCGAGAAGCTGGCCTGTCCGAACGGGCACGCGCTGGCGGTCGACGACCTCGAACCGCGGTCGTTCTCGTTCAACTCGCCGTATGGCGCCTGCTCCGAATGCACCGGCCTGGGAATCCGCAAGGAGGTCGACCCCGACCTGGTGGTGCCCGACCCCGAACGCACGCTGGCCGAGGGTGCGGTGGCGCCGTGGTCGGCCGGTCACACCGCGGAGTACTTCATCCGGATGATGGCCGGGCTCGGCGACGAGCTGGGATTCGACGTGGACACGCCGTGGCGCAAGCTGCCGCCCAAGGCCCGCAAGGCGATCCTCGAAGGCTCCGATCATCAGGTGCATGTGCGGTATCGCAACCGGTACGGGCGCACCCGGTCGTACTACGCCGATTTCGAGGGCGTGCTGGCATTCCTGCAGCGCAAGATGGCGCAGACCGAATCCGAGCAGATGAAGGAACGCTACGAGGGCTTCATGCGTGACGTGCCCTGCCCGGTGTGTGAGGGCACCCGACTCAAGCCGGAAATCCTGGCGGTGTCGCTGGCCGCGGGGCAGCGCGGTAAAAAGTCCATCGCCGAGGTTTGTGAGCTGTCGATCTCTGACTGTGCGGACTTCCTGAACGCGCTCACCCTGGGGCCGCGCGAGCAGGCGATCGCCGGACAGGTGCTCAAGGAAATCCAGTCGCGGCTCGGCTTTTTGCTCGATGTCGGGCTGGATTATCTGTCCCTGTCGCGCGCGGCGGCCACGCTATCCGGCGGTGAGGCCCAACGCATCCGGCTGGCCACCCAGATCGGCTCCGGCCTGGTTGGCGTGCTGTATGTGCTCGACGAGCCGTCCATTGGCCTGCACCAGCGCGACAACCGTCGCCTCATCGAAACCCTCACCCGCTTAAGGGATTTGGGGAACACGCTGATCGTCGTCGAACACGACGAGGACACCATCGCCCACGCTGACTGGATCGTCGACATCGGCCCGCGGGCCGGCGAGCACGGTGGCGCGATCGTGCACAGCGGAACCTACGCCGAGCTGCTGGCCAACGAGGACTCGATCACCGGTGCCTACCTGTCGGGCAAGGAGAGTATCGAGATCCCCGCGATCCGGCGTCCCGCCGACCGGCGACGCCAACTCACCGTCGTCGGCGCGCGCGAACACAACTTGCGCGGCATCGACGTGTCTTTCCCGCTCGGCGTGCTCACCTCGGTGACGGGGGTGTCCGGCTCCGGCAAGTCGACGCTGGTCAACGACATCCTGGCCGCGGTGCTGGCCAACCGGCTCAACGGCGCCCGGCAGGTCCCGGGTCGCCACACCCGGGTCACCGGGCTGGACCAGCTGGACAAGCTGGTCCGGGTCGACCAATCGCCGATCGGCCGCACGCCGCGGTCCAACCCCGCCACCTACACCGGGGTTTTCGACAAAATCCGCACCCTGTTCGCGGCCACCACCGAGGCCAAGGTCCGTGGGTATCAACCGGGTCGGTTCTCGTTCAACGTCAAGGGCGGTCGCTGCGAGGCGTGCACGGGCGACGGCACCATCAAAATCGAGATGAACTTCCTGCCCGACGTGTACGTGCCGTGCGAGGTCTGCCACGGCGCCCGCTACAACCGCGAAACCCTGGAAGTGCACTACAAGGGCAAGACCATCTCCGAAGTGCTGGACATGTCGATCGAGGAGGCGGCGGAGTTCTTCGAGCCGATCACCGGCATTCACCGCTACCTGCGCACGCTCGTCGATGTCGGGCTGGGCTATGTCCGGCTCGGCCAGCCCGCGCCGACGCTGTCCGGTGGCGAGGCTCAGCGTGTCAAGCTGGCGGCGGAACTGCAGAAGCGGTCGACCGGGCGGACCATCTACATCCTCGACGAACCCACCACCGGGCTGCATTTCGACGACATCCGCAAGCTGCTGAGCGTCATCAATGGCCTTGTGGACAAGGGCAATACGGTCATCGTCATCGAGCACAACCTGGACGTGATCAAGATGTCGGACTGGATCGTCGACATGGGGCCGGAGGGCGGCGCCGAGGGCGGAACCGTCGTCGCCGAGGGCACTCCGGAGGACGTCGCCGCGGTGCCGGAAAGCTACACCGGGAAGTTCCTCGCCAACGTCGTCGGCAGTTCTGGCTCGTCGGCCCGCGCGCCGCGGCGGTCGAACGGGCGTCGCAAAGTGACCGCTTGAGCGGGGTTTTGTCGCGACACTTAAACCAGTGCGACGACACGCCGCCCCGGGAGACGTCGCAATGGTTTAAGTCTCGCGGCGCGCCCGCGAGAGATCAGCTCGCCGACCCAACACCGGCTTTGGACAGCGGAGACGGGAAGCGGGGGCTGATCCGCACGCCGTCCAGCCACGAGGTGAGTTCGTCGGCTCGTCGCTGCAGGGCACGCCGTCCGTCGGGACCGGGATCCTCGAGGAGCTGGAGCCGGACGCGGGCGCCGTCGTCCTGATACCAGCCGCCCACCACGCGCCCGCTCCACCACGCCGTGGGGCCGGCGTTGCCGTTGCCGTCGAAAACCTGGGCACGATGCTCGCCTAGGTACCACCCGCGCTGAAACCAGCCCATTGTGGTGACGTCCAGGCCCGGGAGCAGCGCACACCACGGCGGCGCATCGGGTTCGGGCCCGAGGTCGTCGGGCAGCGCCCAGCCAGTACTGCCGGGGCTGCCGTGCAGATCGACTTCCACCGCGCCGATGTCGGTCAGGGCACTTCGGGCAGCCGTCAGCGTGGTGCCCAGCCACCACTTGATGTCCGCGACCGTGGCGGGCCCGAATGCCGCCAGCCAACGGCGGGTCAGGTCGGCTCGTGCGTCCCGGTCTGGTGGCGGCTCGCTCACCGTAGTGAGCCAATTCGCGGTCGTGGCCCAGCGCGGCCGCGACGTGGTCCAGCTTCCGTCGTTCGGCCCGCGCACGATCTCGCCGCGCGCCGAAAGCACCGTCAGCAGCCGTGGGGCAAGTGAAACCGCACCGCCCCAACGCTTACCCGGCGCCGGATCGTAAGTTCCGGCCAGTTCGGGCAGCGTGGCCCGCAGTTCGGTGCTGCTGGCGGGCCCGTTGTCGACCAGGTGGCGCAACACCGCGGCGCAGGCCCGGTCGAGCCAGCGGTCACCGTTTGCGGCCACCCCGGCCTTGCGCACATCGGCGGCCAGTCGGCGACGTTCGTTGTCGGCGACCCGGTCGCTGGACGCCGACTGAATCATCGACAGGTCATAGCTGGTCACCAGCCACAGCGTCCGGCGCATCGCCAGATGCCGGACCGCGGAGCGTTTCTGGTACAGCTCCCGCTCCAGGTCGGCGGTCGCGAAACCCGGCGACCGCGCCCACAGCGACAGGTACGGAGTGGCGGGATCGGTCGCATGCAGTCCAACCAGACCGGCGATGACCCGCGTTACCGGCGGTGAGTCGTTTGACGAAAGAAAATGCCTGCGCGCCAGGCGGTTACGCCGCTCGGCGATGGTGAATGCGCGCACGACCTTCAGCGCTCGTCGGAGCGCATCGACTCCCGGATCTGCGCCAACCGCTCGGCCGCCGCACGCTGGCGCTCGTCGTACTGCTCCTCGACCGAGCGGCCCTCCGCCGTATCGGCGTCGAGTTCGGCCGCGCCCTCTGCCGTCGCGTACCGGGACTCGATTTTCTCGCGGACGGATTCGAACGTCGGCACGCCGGCGCTGTCGTATCCGGGGTCGGGTTGGGTGGCGTCGGTGGTTGTCGGTTCGTCGGGCATGACGCCACGCTACTGCTGCCGGCGCTCGAGATAGCGCACCATCTGCTCCCAATACACCAAAGTCAGGGCCATCTGCACCGCGGTCGCGATCGCCGCCGGTATCGGCCGGTGGCGGTGGGCGGCGGCGACGGCGGTCAGCGCGGCCGCCGATGCCACCGCGCTGACGAGCATGGCGGCATCCCGGGGCCGACGGCTGATCCAGAGTTCCTCGCCCAGCATTGCCCGCGTCGACCAGGCCCGTTCATGCGCGGGCCCGCCGAAGACGACCGGATTGAGGGCAAACCACAACGCGATCATCGCCGCGTGGCTCCATCGCCGTGTCCATAGGGGCACTAGTGTCAGCGGCGTGCTCGCCCAGCGCGTCCAGGCGCTCCACGGGTTGCAGTGCCGCGCAAATATCGCGCGCCGAGCACGCGCCACAGTTCGCCACCCGCCGGGGGTGCCGGAACGTTCAGCCGGAGCGGTCACAGCGTCGAGTCTGCGCTCATCGCCTGGCTTTCGCGAAAGGGCCGATGACCACTGGTCAACATGCTTGCCTAAAATGCGCTAGTCGCCAAATCATGTGCCCGCAAAATCGCATCGGCTCCGCAATTCGGCGTCGTCGCCGACGCGACGCCGCCGATTCGCGGTTCTTCCCGGTCCGCGGTGGGCACCCGAAATCCCGGCAATCCACGAAAGCGGGCGGAAAACGCGCTCGATTCCCTCAGAAAGACACCAGCGAATCTTGCACGTCTCAGTGACTGGCGCGTGGCGTATCTACAGGTAGATTCCATCAGGGCCGTCGGGCTGAATCAGTTGAACGAGGAGGGGCCCGGGTGCGTTATAACGAGAGTCATCGCTGCTTGCAGACGGACCCGGGCGCAGGCACAGCGCCGTGGCCGACCGGGAGGAGAAAGGCGTCGCGGTCCCCGGGTCGGCCGCCAAAGCGACGCGACCGCGCCCGTCAGCGCAAACTTGCGATTCGTTGCCCTATACCGATCGGTAAAGCTAACGGTTTGGCCGCGGCAATCGACACTCAACAGAATAAGTAGCTCAGGTTATTTGTCGAACGCGCAATTTAGTAAATAATTCGAGAAGCATCACAGCCGCGTCACAGGAAATAGCCCGGTTGCGCGGTGGAGGAGCGGAGGGACACCCATGGAAGCGGCTCGTATCACAGGCAAAGCGATTGACGGCCCGTGGCTGGATGGCAGGTCGGGCTGGCGCGATGAGGCGACGGGATGTTGGATTTCCGCTTCTACACCAGAGGCGGAGCCTGAGCTGTGGGATCAATACCTGAAAGGTGCGCTCCGCAGCTATCGCCGGCACGGGGTGGAATGGGTGCTCGACCTCGACGCGATCCGCGATGGCGCCGACACGACGCTGTTCTTTGCCGCGGTGGATCGGAAAGGCCGGGTGGTCGGAGGTACGCGCGTCGTGGGGCCCTTGCGCACGCCCGAGGAGTCCCACGCACTCGACGAGTGGAGCGACGGCCCGGGGCGTGCCATGCTGCGCCAAATGATCGCCAACCGGCTCCCGTTCGGCGTCGTGGAGGTCAAAAGCGCCTGGGCCGATTCCCACGATTACGGCAGCGGGGCGCTGTCCAGGGTGTTGGCCCGCACCGCGCTGCCGATGATGTCGCTGCTGGGTGTCCAGTTCGTCATGGCCACCGCGGCGGCGCATGTCTTGGAACAGTGGCGATCCTCCGGAGGCGTCGTGACCGCGCGGATACCGGCAGCCGCCTATCCCAATGAGAACTACCGAACCAAAGCGATGTGGTGGGACCGCAGCACTATTGCCACGCACGCTGAACCCGAACAATTTAAGCTGATGTGCGCCGAGAGCTCCGAAATCCTTCGTCGCATTTCGGCTTAGGCGAACTCGGGTCGGGTCCGATGGGGGGTCGGAGATGGGCTACAGCGACGAGCGCGAAGAGACGTTGTCACGCGGCTACGCCGAGCAGTTGCAGACGCGGTGGCGGTCTTTTCGGGCTCTAGTGGGGCTCTCCGAAGGCGAACACGAAACGCTGCTGCCGCGCCTTGTCGCCGGGCCGCCGCCTTCGGTGCCGCCACGACGCCGCGCGCTGAGCGCCAGTCTGTGCGCGCCGAGGTAGCAACGAAGTGCAAACTCCAACTGGCCCAAGGGCTCTGACAGCCATCGTTACCGCTGTGGCTACCAAGCTCATGGGTGCGACCGCTAGTACCGCCGCTGATATCAGCACCGAAATACTGGCCGAACTGGTGGGGATCCTCGACGTCGACATGGGCTTTCTGCGGTACAACGATCACAGCATCCGCGCTACGGTCCTGGTGGCGGAGTGGCCACAGCGGCCGGACAAACCCGACCCCGATCCTCTGCATACGGTCTACTTCGCCGACGCGGACCCCATCTTCGCCCTGTGCGAACATGCCAAGGAGCCCGCCGTGTTGCGTCCGGAATCCGCGAACGAGCGCTACCAACCAACCATTCCGGAGGCGAGCGGCGTTCAGGGCGTGTCCATGGCGTCCGTCCCACTCCTGTCCGGTGATGTCACCACCGGAGCGCTCCGTTTCATCAAGTTCGGAGACCGCGAATGGAGGCAGGACGAACTCAACACGCTCACGGTCGTCGCCACGATGTTCGCGCAAGTGCAGGCCCGCTTGAATGTCGAGGATCAGCTGCGCTATCAAGCCGAGCACGATGATCTCACGGCACTGCCAAATCGCCGAACCCTGTTGGCGCATTTGGATTATCGTCTCATCGGCGAGCAGCCGGGGCCGGTAGCCGTGCTGCTCTTCAATCTCAACCGGCTCAAAGCCATCAACGACTATCTCGGCCACGCGGCCGGCGATCAGTTCATCCGTGACTTCGCCATGAGAACCACCGAAGCGATGGAAGGGCGCGGCCTGATCGCTCGACTTGGTGGCGACAAGTTCGTCGTCGTTCCCGCATCGGCGATGGACCTCGACACCGCCACAGGGCTCGCCGAGAGCCTGAGCACCCAGGTGACGGATCACGTGACCATCGATGGCGAGATTCTCAACCGCACTGTGAGCATTGGCGTTGCGACCGGTGTTCCCGGGAAAAACTCGAGCCTGGATCTGCTGCGGCGTGCCGATGAAGCGCTCATTTCCGCCAAACGAGCCGGCGCAGACAGCATCGGGGTGTTCTCTGCCGAGATGCTCACCCGGCGCGAGCTTCGCAACGACATCGAACTGCACTTGCAGACCGGCATCGAAACGGATGCGCTCACCGTCCTTTACCTTCCCGAGGTCGACATGCCTACGGGAAGGGTTCTGGCGGTCGAAGCGCTGGTGCGGTGGCAGCATCCCACCCGGGGGCTGCTGCGTCCGGACGAATTCGTCCCGGTAGCCGAAACCATCAACCTTGCGGGAGAACTCGGCAACTGGATATTGCACGCCGCGTGTGCGCATTTGGCCGAGTGGCGGGCGCACGGCGTGGGGCTTGACACGGTGCTGCGCGTCAACGTCTCACCGGCACAACTGGTCGCTCAGGACTTGGTGAAAACCGTCGAGCGCACCCTCGAGAAGTTCGGTCTCGACGGCTCGTCGGTAGGCCTGGAAATCACCGAAAGCATGCTTATTCGAGACTTGGTGGACACTCGGGCCACCTTGGTCGGGCTCACCGAACTCGGTCTGGACATCGCCATCGACGACTTCGGCACCGGGTACAGCGGGATGGGTCTGTTGAGGACACTGCCGGTGGGAACCTTGAAAATTGATCGCGGCTTCGTGTTGGACCTCGCCACGTCTGCTGACGATCTCGCGATCGTGCGCGCAGTCATAGGCCTGGCCCGAGCCCTGGACCTCGACGTCGTCGCGGAAGGTGTGGAGACCCAAGCTGCGGCGCAAGTGCTTCTCGATGAAGGGTGTTCTCGCGCACAAGGATTCTTGTTCTGTCGGCCCATCCCCGCCAAAGCGACCAAGCGGCTTCTGGCCAAGGGTTCCGTTCCCATGCGGATCAAACCAATGGCGCGGCAAGAAGAAAGCTAAGCGCTCGCTATCTCGACGCGTTGGAACGCTCAGCCGGGACCACCACCTGAGTGGGCGGCGCTGGCGACGGGGACACAGGGGAAACACGGGGCAGCGCGGGCAGCGGGGTCCGTGGCACCCCCGGAGTGCCCAGTCGGCCGGCCAGCCACGGCAGCGCGGCCGCGAACGCCCTGTTCGCGAATGGCCAATCGTGCTTGCCGGGCTGGGGGAGGACCGCGCAGTCGATGCCGTTCGCGCGGCCGAGCGCGCACAGCGAATAGGCCGCCGCGGTCTGGTTACCCGGGTTGGCCGCGGCGTCACGACTCACCAGACGCATTGCGCCGGCGTCGGTTATCACCGACTCCCGGCGCGGTGCCGGCGGGCCCTCCGATGAGATCGCGAACCAGCCGGCCACGTCGCGGTACGGGCCGTGCCGGTTGATCACGGTGGTGGGGTCGAATGCCGCCCAGGCGTCGGCGTTTCCGCCGAACAGCCGGGCGATGGTCTGCGTCTTGTTGCCGGCATTCGGGAAGTAGTCACCGGCGACGTCGACGAATGCGCTGAACATCTCGGGGTGCATGACGGTCAGGTCCACAGCGCACGTCCCGCCCATGGACCAGCCGGCAATGCCCCAGTTAGACCGGTCGGGGCTGACGCCAAACTTCGAAACCATAAAGGGGACGACGTCTTTGGTCAGATGGTCGGCCGCATTGCCGCGAACCCCGTTGACGCATTCGGTGTCGTTGTTGAAAGCCCCCCCGGCGTCGACGAACACCAACACTGGCGCCCTGCCGTCGTGCGTTGCCGCGAAGTCGTCGATCGTCTTGACCGCGTCGCCCGCTCGCGTCCAGTCCGCGGGTGTATTGAACTGTCCCCCGATCATCATCACTGTGGGCAACGCCGGCGGTGGGCTGCTGGTGAACCATTCTGGCGGCAGGTACAGCAGTTCACCGCGGTGCTTGAAATGCGACGCGTCCGACGGGATCGCCACGGGTACCACGCTGCCGTGCGATGGGCGGACCCGCTTGGCGGCCATCGCGGTGACGGCGGCCGGGTCGGTCTGATCGGGGAGGGGGCCGGAGGTGAGCTGGCTCCACGCCGCCTGCACGGTCGGGAAGTAGCCGACCCACAGGTTGAGCACTAGCGCCGCGCAAAGCACACACAATGGCAGGGCAAGGAGTGTCGCACCGCGCCGCCACGGCCGCGCGCCGCGCCAGCCGAGAACCAGCACCGCCACGGCCACGCCGGTCAGCGCGATCCACAGCCACAGCGCCGACGGCGCCGGTTCATCGGACAGGCCGCGGTCGACGATGTACCAGTGCGTCAGGTAGGCCGCGGCACCGCCGACCATGCCGGCCGCCGGCAGCCAGATCGTCCGCCAGCGCCGCGAACGCCAGCCGACGGCCAGCGTCAGCACGACCGCGGTAATGACCTGAATCGTGGTGGGGATCCAGCCGTGCATCAGGGAGGTGAAATTACTTGCCAGCAACTGCGCCGTGGCAGGAGTCGTCGACGCTGTCACGTGATTCATTGTGAGCTATTGTTAACACTCCCGGAACATTTTCACCGAACGTTCGATGTGCACTGCCTGGGCGCCCCAGGCCCGGCTAATGCGGCTTGGCCAGCGGGAACGGCAGGGTCTCGCGGATGCTGCGGCCAGTTAAGAGCATGACGAGCCGATCGATGCCCATTCCGAGCCCGCCGGTGGGCGGCATCGCGTATTCCATGGCCTGCAGGAAGTCCTCGTCGAGCTCCATCGCTTCGGGGTCTCCGCCGGCGGCCAACAGCGACTGCTCCTGCAGACGGCGTCGCTGCTCCACCGGATCGGTCAGCTCGCTGTAGGCGGTCCCCAGCTCAACACCCCACGCCACCAGGTCCCACCGCTCGGCGACGCCGGGCTGGCTGCGGTGCGGCCGGGTCAGCGGCGACACGGAGGTGGGGAAGTCGATGTAGAAGGTCGGTTGCTCCGTCTTGTCCTCAACCAGGTGCTGGTAGAGCTCCAGCACCACCGCGCCGGAGTCCCAATGCGCCCGATACGCAATGTGCGCGGCGTCGGACAGCTTGCGCAGAGTGGTCAGGGAGGTGTCGGGGTCGACGTGTTCGCCGAGCGCTTCGGACACCGCGTCGTACACGGTCTTGACCGGCCAGACGCTGGAGATGTCGACCGGTTCGAGCCGGCCGTCGTTGCCGTCGCTGCCGGCGCGGGGCCGCAAAACGGTCTGCTCGCCGTTGGCGGCCTGCGCCGCGTTCTGGATGAGCTCACGGGCGCCGTCGATCCACACCTTGTAGTCGGCGTGCGCCTGGTAGGCCTCCAGCAGGGTGAACTCCGGGTTGTGGCTGAAGTCGACGCCCTCGTTGCGGAAGGCGCGGCCCAGTTCGAACACCCGCTCCACGCCGCCCACGCATAACCGCTTCAGGTAGAGCTCCGGCGCGATGCGCAGGAACAGGTCCATGTCATAGGTATTGATATGGGTGACGAACGGCCGCGCGGTGGCTCCACCGTGGATCTGCTGCAGGATCGGCGTTTCGACCTCGATGAACCCCTTGGCGAACAGAGTCTCCCGAACGGAACGCAACACGCTGCTGCGGGCCTTGAGCAGTTCGCGCGACTGGGGGTTGACCGCCAGGTCGACATAGCGGGTTCGCACTCGCGCCTCGGGGTCGGTCAGCCCCTTCCACTTGTTCGGCAAGGGCCGCAAGCACTTTCCGATCATCCGCCACTCGCGCACGATCAGCGAGCGGGTCCCGCTTTTGCTGAAGCCCATGTGCCCGGTCATCTCGACCAGGTCGCCGAGATCGATCGCCGCGGTGAAATCGGCGGTGCGGCCGCGCTCGAGGTGTGTGTTGTCCAGCAGCACTTGCATTTCGCCCGACCAGTCGCGCACCTGGGCGAACAGCACGCCGCCGTAGTCGCGTATCCGCAAGATCCGTCCGGCCACCGACACGGATTCCTGGTCGTCGGCATCCAGCGCACGGGCGATCGTGTGGCTGGGCGGCGATCCCACCGGGTAGGCGTCAATGCCGTTGCGTCGCAGAGTTTTCAGCTTGGTCAGGCGCACCCGCACCTGTTCGGGAAGGCGGGATCTGGACTCCTCGGCCTCGGCGGCATCGGCTCCGCGTTGCAGCCCGCTGACGTCGGGCGTGGACCCGTCATGATGCAACAGTCCTGACTCCGCCAGCCTGGCCGGCACGGCGGGGTGATGCCCGGTGTGCACCCTGTCCCGCCGGTTGAACGGCAACACCAAGAAGCCCTCGGCGAGGGCCGAGGCGACGCCGACGCGGGGAATCAGCCTCGCGTCCTCGTAGCAGGCGTAACGCGGAACCCAGTCGGGCTGGTATTTCATGTTGGAGCGGTACAGCGTCTCCAGCTGCCACCACCGCGAGAAGAACAGCAGGAAACCGCGCCACAACCGCGCCACGGGGCCGGCGCCGAGTTGGGCGCCCTGCTCGAAGGCGGACCGGAACATGGCGAAGTTCAGCGAAATGCGAACGATGCCAAGGGTTTCGGCGGTCAGCGCGAGCTCGCTGACCATGAGTTCGATGGTACCGTTGGGGGACTGCGGGGATCGGCGCATCAGGTCGAGGGAGGCGCCGGTGCTTCCCCACGGGACCAGCGACAGCATCGCGACCACACGGCCGTCGGGGTCGATCGCTTCGACCAGCAGGCAGTCCCCGTCGGCGGGATCGCCGAGCCGGCCCAGCGCCATCGAAAAGCCGCGCTCGGTTTGGGTGTCGCGCCAGGCGTCGGCGCGGGAAATGGTGTCCGCCATCTCCTCGGCGGATATGTCGCGGTGCCGCCGGATGCGCACCGTGAGCCCGGCCCGGCGGGCTCGTGTTACCGCCTGGCGCACCCCGCGCATGTCCGGGCCGGACAGCTTGAAATCGGAGGTCCGCAGAATCGCCTCGTCGCCCAGCTCGAGGGCGTTGAGCCCGGCCTCGCGGAATACCCGGGCTCCGTGCGAACTGGCACCCATGACACCGGGCGGCCAGCCGTAGGTCTGGCACAACCCCAACCACGCGTCGACGGCCTGCGGCCACGCCCTCGGGTCGCCCACCGGGTCGCCGCTGGCCAGGCACACGCCGACTTCGACCCGATAGGTGATGGCGGCGCGGCCGCTGTGCGCGAACACCACCGACTTGTCGCGGCGGGTCGCGAAGTAACCCAGGGAGTCGTTCTTACCCCACAGCTCGAGCAGTCCGCGGATCGCGGACTCGTCCTCTCCGGTCAGCGCGTTATCGGCGCGCTGGGACTGGAACAGCACGATCGTCGCCGCGATCAGTGCGAACGCGCCGAACAGCCCGAAGATCGCGTTGAGCAGGGTGTGCGGGCGGCCGGTGAACGCGTCGGGATCGACGAGGGAGAATCCGACCACCCGGTTGACCACGTACCAAAAGCGCGAATCCGGCGCCAGGGTTCCCGGCCACATCTCGACCAGGCCCCAAGATGCCAGGATCCCGATCGCTTCCCCGGCGACCAGCACTGCGGCCGCTTTGAACAGTGCGCCCCTGCGGACCTTGGCCCAGAACTGCCGATAGGCCAATACCAGAAGCACGATCGCGACGATGTGCAGGGCGAAGCCGAGGTTCTCGCCGAACGTCTCTTCCGCGGTGTTGTCGCCGGCGGCGATATCGGCGGCGTTCAGCACCGCGGCAAGGATCATGTTGCCGAGCAACAGCAGCCACGCGATGCGTTTGCGCGCGGTGAGCGCCGCCGCCAGCAAAGCCAGCACGAACGACCACGCGATGCTGGTGTCAGGGAAGTTGAACAGGTAGTTGTTGATGAATTCCCGTGGGACCTTGATCAGCCACCGGAAAAAGGGTGACACGCTCGCGATCAGTGACAGGGTGGCGATGACGCCGACCGTCCAGCCCGCGGCCGCCGGTACCCAGCGATACCGGGAGCTGGGCTGGCTGCCCGAACGTGGTCCCGCGCGGGGCCGCGAATGAGAAGATGCGAGTGTCACAGACCGCGAGGATATGCCCTTAACCCGTGAAATTCATGGCAAAGCGCCAAGAGTCACGAAGGGCAGTTGGCCGGTTTGCTGAAGTGGCGTAACGCGCGCCGAGTGCCTGTGCGGCCGCGGACGCGCAGGAAGACGCCTCATGACTGCTAAACTAACGACTGCGACCATCCCGGCGAAGGCCGGGGACAGTTAAGTGGAGTCCCACTCCCACCGCTGGCCACGAGAACTTTCTCAAGGTTCAGCGGTCCGGTCACAGGCATCGTGAAATGCCTGTTCCGCGCTAGCGCGGGCGGCTCGAGGCCGCGATCGGTCGGCATTGGGCCCTGCTTGTGCAGGGCTTTTTTGCTGATGGTGTGTTTTTCCACCACTGAATCCGGACGGGCATGGGACTGGCCGCGCGGACAACAGAAGCCCAACAAGGGAGGCCCCATCAGCACTGAGACCCGCGTCAACGAGCGCATCCGCGTACCTGAAGTTCGATTGATTGGCCCAGGAGGGGAGCAGGTAGGCATAGTGCGCATCGAAGACGCACTGCGCGTCGCCGCGGACGCCGATCTCGACCTTGTCGAAGTAGCCCCGAATGCCAGACCGCCGGTCTGCAAAATCATGGACTACGGCAAGTTCAAATACGAGGCGGCGCAAAAGGCGCGCGAATCCCGCCGGAACCAGCAGCAGACGGTCGTCAAAGAACAAAAGCTGCGACCGAAAATCGACGATCACGATTACGAGACCAAGAAGGGCCACGTAATCCGCTTCCTGGAGGCGGGATCGAAGGTCAAGGTCACCATCATGTTTCGCGGACGTGAGCAGTCGCGGCCCGAGCTGGGCTACCGACTGCTGCAGCGGCTGGGCGCCGACGTCGCCGACTACGGATTCGTCGAAACGTCCGCCAAGCAGGACGGCCGCAACATGACGATGGTGCTGGCACCGCACCGCGGCGCGAAGACTCGCGCCAGGGCGCGGCATCCCGAAGGACTCGGGGGCGGCGCGGCACCGGATTCCGATGCGATGCCGGATCGGGGAGCCGACACGAGCCCCTCGCCCAACTGACCTGACCGCGAGACAAAGCACGCGAACGTACAAGAAGTAGAGGACACATGCCCAAGGCCAAGACTCACAGCGGGTCTTCCAAACGGTTCCGGCGCACCGGTACCGGGAAGATCCTGCGCCAGAAAGCCAATCGGCGCCACCTGTTGGAGCACAAGCCGACCACCCGGACTCGGCGGCTGGACGGCCGCACCACGGTGTCGGCCAACGACACCAAGCGCGTCAACAAGCTGCTGAACGGCTGACCATCGCGCCGGAGAACCACCGGCACCAGACCTGTACGAACCTGAACGAGAGTAGGAACATCCCATGGCACGCGTGAAGCGGGCGGTCAACGCCCACAAGAAGAGGCGCAGCGTCCTGAAGGCCTCGAAGGGCTATCGCGGCCAGCGGTCCCGGCTCTATCGCAAGGCCAAAGAGCAGCAGCTGCATTCGCTGGGCTACGCCTACCGCGACCGCCGTGCGCGCAAGGGCGAGTTCCGCAAGTTGTGGATCTCGCGGATCAACGCGGCCGCGCGCGCCAACGACATCACCTACAACCGGCTGATCCAGGGCCTCAAGGCCGCGGGCGTCGAGGTGGACCGCAAAAACCTCGCCGACATCGCGATCACCGATCCGGCGGCGTTCACCGCGCTCGTCGACGTCGCCCGGGCGGCACTGCCCAATGATGTCAACGCACCCTCGGATTCGGGAGAGGCCGCTTAACGCGCGACGATGCCGGCGGCGCTCACCGAACGCTCGGCCCGGGTGGTCGGGGCGGTCAAACTTCATCGGCACGTCGGCCGTCGGCGGGCGGGACTATTCCTCGCCGAGGGACCCAACCTGGTCGAGGCCGCATCCGCTCGCGGGTTGGTCCGCGACGTGTTCGTCACCGAACTCGCGGCGCAGCGGCACGCGTCGTTGCTCGCTGAGCAACAGTGCCCGGTCCACCTTGTAACCGAGCGCGCCGCAAAAGCGCTCTCCGACACCGTCACCCCGACGGGGTTGGTGGCGGTCTGCGACATGCCCGCGACCCGGCTCGAGGATGTGCTGGCCGGCCCGCCCCGGCTGATCGCGGTTGCCGTCGGGATCGGCGAGCCGGGCAACGCGGGCACGCTGATTCGCATCGCCGACGCCATGGGGGCCGGGGCGGTGATCCTCGGCGGGCATAGCGTCGACCCGTACAACGGCAAGTGTCTGCGCGCGTCGGCCGGCAGCACGTTCTCGATTCCGGTCGTCGCCGCACCCGACGCCCACGCCGCCGTCATCGCGGTGCGGGCGGCCGGGCTGCAGGTGCTGGCCACCACGGTCGATGGGAAGACGCGCCTTGACGAGGCGGACCTCGCCGCCCCGACGGCCTGGTTGTTCGGGGCGGAATCACACGGCCTGGCAGCCGAGATCGCGGATGCGGCGGACCACCGCGTGCGCATCCCGATGGCCGGCGGTGCCGAGAGCCTGAACGTAGCCGCCGCCGCGGCGATCTGCCTCTACCAAAGCGCTCAGGCGCTGGGCTGCCTTAACTGAGCGGCCTTGGGGCCTCGTTGAAGTGATGGCCCATCTGTCACACGAGTATCAGCTCGGGAGGCGATGCACTTATCGCCCGCCTACGAGCGACAACGTGCCTTTCTCCGCGAGCCGTTTCGAGCAAGGCGAGCGCGTGACGGCTTGCCTCACCATCGAGTTTGCGGTGAGAGATTCGAACCTGCGTGTCGGGCCACTCGAAGGCTGAGATCGCACCCTCGTCGCAGACCCGATTGCGCTGGGCGGGCAGGCGGCCGGGGTTGTCAGGCGGCGTTCTTGCCGCGGCCCCTCGCGGGCCGCAGGCCAGTCAGCGAGAGCGTGCCGTGCACCAACGATCCCGCGCGCTCCATCAGAAACTTGGCGGGGTCGAGGGGCGAGCGAGCTCGAGGCGGAAAGTAGTGCATCGGTAGCCCGCGGCGGTCGCGCGGCGGTGCCATGAAGGTCGGCGCCTCGACCAACGGCGCGTCGCCGGGCAGCCGTCCTTCGGCGCGGCGATAGGCGGCCAGCGCACGGGGGTGCAGCCGGATCTCGTCGGGAACCGCCAGGAAGGCCAGCTCGACTAGCTTGCCGAACACCCGCAGCAACACCTCGTCGCCCGGTGTCCAGTGCATTCCCGCCTTCTCGCGAACCGCGGGCTCGAACAACCCCGCGGCGATCCAGCGTTGACCGGCCACCAGCGGTTTGAACAACTGGTCCCAGATCGGCGTCGGCATCAGCACGAACTTCGGCTTGGGAATCCGGATCTTGAAGATGTCCAGGGTCGCCTGGTTGATTTCCAGCTCCTCGCGGCAGACCCGGTCCCAGTACTCCTGAAATTCCTCCCATGATCCGGGCACCGGTCGCATGCTCATGCCGTACATCCGGTACCACTGCACATGCTCGTCGAATAGCTGTTGCTTCTCGGCCTCCGTCAGGCCTCCGCAGAAGTACTCGGCCACCTTGATGATGAGCATGAAAAACGTGGCGTGCGCCCAGTAGAAGGTTTCCGGATTCAGGGCGTGATAACGACGCCCCGCGGCGTCGACGCCCTTGATGGTGCGGTGATAGCCCTTGATCTGCTGGCCGGTCTGGGCCGCACGGTCGCCGTCGTAGACCACGCCCATGATCGGGTACACCGACCGGGCCACTCGCTGCAAGGGCTCGCGCAGCAGGATGGAATGCTCTTCGACACCCGCGCCCAGTTCCGGATGCATGTTCTGGATCGCGCCGATCCAGACCCCCATCATGCCGGTGCGAAGGTCGCCGAAGTACTTCCAGGTGAGCGAGTCGGGTCCGAGCGGATCAGCGGATGTCATTGGTATGGCAGTCATCTCGGCCTCCTGCGCCTAACTGCGCTCACGATAAGCTCTGACAACGCGCGTTGTCTAGAATTTCGGCGGGCGCGCCGGGTGACGTTGTCGAGTCGCAACTTTCGCGTGATGGCGCGCCGGGTCTATTTGACGCCTAGGCCTTTCCAGCAAACTGCGCGCGACGGTTTCCGGCCATTGGTCGACGCGGCCACCGCGCCGGGTAAGAACCTTTGCAATGCATTTGAGAATGCGCTGTTCCAGACGGTTGCCGACTGTTACGCTTTGTGCCTCGCCGCTTGTTCGGCGGCATGTGCCGTGAACGGTTCGATCAGGGGAGGCAAGCCAATGTCAACGCTGAGTGTGGTGCCTGACATCGTGTCGGCGGCGAGCGGGAACTTAGAGAATCTGGGCTCCGCGCTGCGTGACGCGAGCGCGGCGGCGGCGTGCCAAACGACCGCGGTCGCGGCGCCGGCCGCTGATGAGGTGTCCGCGGCGGTTGCGGCGCTTCTTGGTACGCACGCTCAGGAATTTCAAACCCTCAATGCGCAGGCGGCGGCTTTCCACGACGAGTTTGTGAACCGGTTGAGTGGCGGGGCGGCGCAGTATGTGAGCACCGAGCTAGCTAATGCTCAGCAAACGTTGCTGAGCGCGGTGAACGCGCCGGCTCAGGCTTTGACTGGGACCGGTCAGGGGGCCGCGGCCGTCGCCGCCGCCAACGCGGCTGACGTGATCACTAATGACTTCGGGGGTATCAGTATTAACTATCCCTTGGGTCCCCTTGAGTTGGCGCTGAACGCGACCCCCACCTTCTTTAGCGACGGCGGGCTCGCGCTAACCGGGATGGGATCCGTGACCCTAAATACTCCGTTTGGTTCTCCGGTGTTGTTGTCGGGGAACGTGAGCGAGGGGATCTCAGCCGACGGCTCGTTCTTTGGAAACATATTTGAACCCTGGCCGCTTGGTTCTTGGGTCACGGTTGACGCGACCGGGTTCTTTTCCCCATACCCGGTACTCACCGGGCTGGCGTACAACTTCAACGGTTTAGAGTTTGCGTTTCCAGGATCCACCTTCTTCGGCCCCCTTGTTCCCAATGTGAGCTGGAACCCCATCCCTTAACATCCAGGCTCGGCCGCGCCGGGCTGCCGCACCCGCCCGCACCGCCTACCCTTGCCACGTGGACGTTGGACATCGCGATTCGGAGTCCGGCGAATCAGAAGAGGCACTCACCACGTTGGCGTCACCCGATGAGCGGCGACGATCCATTGCCCAGTGGCTGCGCACCACAAATCGCAGCCCTAATGTGATCGCGTTTCTCCGACGTACGCGACGGCTACTACCCGGAGATCCCGAGTTCGGCGACCCGCTGTCCACCGCGGGTGACGGTGGTCCGCGCGCCGCGGCGCGAGCCGCCGACCGGTTGCTGGGTGACCGTGACGCGGCGTCGCGCGAGGTCAGCCTCGGCGTGCTGCAGCTGTGGCAGGCGCTGACCGAGACGGTTTCCCGGCGGCCGGCAAACCCTGAGGTGACGCTGGTCTTCACCGACCTGGTCGGCTTCTCGACGTGGTCGCTGCACGCGGGTGACGAGGCGGCTCTCACCCTGCTGCGACAGGTGGCGCGGGCCGTCGAGCCGCCGTTGCTGGACGCCGGTGGCCACATCGTCAAACGCATGGGCGACGGAATCATGGCCGTGTTCCGCGATCCGACGGTCGCCCTGGGGGCCGTGCTGGCCGCCGAGGAGGCCCTGAAATCGGTTGAGGTGGCGGGCTATAAACCGCGGATGCGGGTCGGGATCCACACCGGCCGTCCGCGGCGCATGGCCGCGGACTGGCTGGGTGTCGACGTCAACATCGCCGCTCGCGTTATGGAACGCGCCACCAAGGGGGGAATTATGGTGTCGAGCTCGACGTTAGACCTGATACCGCAAACCGAGCTGGACGCGTTGGGCATCGTCGCCAAGCGTGTACGCAAGTACGTATTTGCAGGTAAAAGCGCCGGCATCCCCGCCGACCTGGGGATATATCGCCTGAAGACTCTTAGGGAGTTAACAGCCTTTGATCACACTTCCGAAACAAATTAGTTCACATAATGGATGTCAATGATTGGGGGCATCTTTTCCCGGCTCGCCCGGGTCCAGTTCACCGTTGGGTACGTCGCCGTTCTGCTTGCCATCAGCTGCGTCATCCTGGCGCTGGGTCCGCACGCGCATGACGTGCTCGTTGAGCGCGCCAGCACCAACCTGCACAACCTGGCCCGTGGCCACCTCGGGACCCTATTGGGCAGCGCGCTGGTCGTCGACGCCGGGCCGCTCTACTTCTGGGTGCCCTTCCTGACCTGCCTGCTCGCACTCGCGGAGCTGCATCTGCGCACCATCCGGCTGGTTGTGGCGTTTCTGGTGGGCCATATCGGCGCGACGCTGGTGGTGGCCGCCGCCCTCGCCGCCGCGGTCGAGTTCGGCTGGATGCCCGTGTCGATCACCCGGGCCAGCGATGTCGGAATGAGCTACGGCGCCCTTGCGGTGCTCGGGGCGATGACGGCGGTGATTCCCTCGCGCTGGCGCGCGGCCTGGGTCGGCTGGTGGGTATCGGCGGGCCTGGCAGCGGCGATCATCGGTGGCGATTTCACCGATGCGGGCCATACCGTCGCGGTGGTCCTGGGCGTGCTGGTGTCCGCCCGGTTGCGGCAGCCGATCCACTGGACGCCGACGCGGTTGACGATGCTGGTGGCGTCCTCGGGTTTCGGCTTCCTGGTCCTGGCCCACCACTGGGGGACGATGGCCGCCGCTCCGGTGTTCGGTGTCCTGGGCGCGCTGGCGGCCCACAAGGTCGCCCAACTCGCCACCAGGCGCGGCGTGCCGGTTTTGCGGCCGTCGGGCGACGACGCACTGGCCGCGCCGCAGCCGGTCATGACCGGCTAGCCTCTCGTCGGCCCTCTCTGAAGCGCTCGCCGAGCGCCGTGTACCGAATCACCTAAAGCATGTCGAACAACTGGCTGCGGTTGAGGCATCGAAGTTCGGGTGTGGACCTCACCGCGGATCGTGGTGAGCATCTTGGCCCAACTGCCGGCACAGCACCAGCGCATAAAGCGGGTACCGCCCGCTTGCGGGGAGTGCCGCCACGCGCACGCGGTGCGTAGCAGATTCGGGTGGAGTCGAGGTATTCGCGCCACCGCTCGGGCGGGCCGCCCGCATGCCGATAGTGTCGGGCACGGTGACAGCGGCGATGCGCGCCCAGGCGGAATCGGACAGATCGGCTCGATACCGCCGCCGGCGAGGGCGTTTTCGGCTCACGCGACAGCCGATCGTGATCACATCTGCCGACACGTGATAGGTGACCGATTCTGTCGGCGGCCTGTGGGATGCTCACCCGTGAGATGACCCGGCACACGACGTTTCGCTTCTGCCTCGATCCCACGGTCGAGCAGTGCGAGGTGCTGGCCCGGCACGCCGGGGCTTCGCGGTTCGCGTTCAACGAGTGCTTACGCATGGTGAAAACCGCGCTCTCCCAGCGCAAAACCGATCCCGACGTGGAGGTGCCGTGGAGCGGGTTTGATCTGATCAACGCGTTCAACGCGTGGAAAAATACCGAGGACGCGGGGCGGGTCTTCACGGTTGACGCCGAGGGCACCGTCGACACGGTAGTGACTGGTCTGGCCTGGCGGGGCGAGGTGTGTCAGCAGGTGTTCGAGGAAGCGGCCGTCGATCTGGGCAAAGGGCTGAAAGCCTGGTTCGATTGCCGTTGCGGAACGCGCAAAGGCAAGCGTGTTGGCTTCCCCGGTTCAAGAAGAAAGCCGGTGCGCTGGCGTCGTTTCGGCTGCGCAACAAGCATCCCAAAGGAGGCCAGCCGGCGATTCGGGTCGGCGAGAACAACCGCCCCCGCTCGATCACCTTGCCCGGTATCGGGCAGATCGGGGTGCATGACGACACGCGTCGGCTGCGGCGCGTGCTCGCCAATGGGCGCGCGAAGGTTCTCTTCGCCACCGCAAGCCACTGCGCGGGCCGCTGGTGGGTGTCGCTGAACGTCGAGGCCACCGACCTGCATCCTGCTCATCAGCACCCGGTCCGCTGCCCGAACGACGATGTCGGCGGGTGGGTTGGTGTTGATCGCGGCCTATCGGCGTTCTTGGTCGCCGCCCGTGCCGACGGAGCAGGGGTAGCCCGTGTCACGCCGTGTCAGCGGCATGAACCGACGACGCCCGAGAAGGGCGGTGCCGAAACAGTTATTCGACACGCTTTATGATCGGCACTTGCGTCGCGCCCGTGTCGCCAGCCCAGTGACGATGCGGTCCGTGTAGCAGACCGAGGAGGAGCTGGCCACATCCAGCCCTTCCAACAGCCTCGTCAGCAAGGAGAGTGTCGCCGCGTGGGCGATCAACCCGTCGACCTGTCGCCGGAGGCCTTGGCCAAGGCGGTCACCGCCGCCCGGCAGGCGATCGCCGATGCCGACGATTTGGACGCGCTGGCAAGGGTCAAGACCGAGCACCTCGGTGACCGCTCGCCGCTGGCTTTGGCGCGACAGGCGCTGGGCAGTGTGTCCAAGGATGAGCGCGCCGACGCCGGCAAGCGAGTCAACGTCGCGCGCGGCGAGGCCCAACGAAGCTACGGCGAACGGCTGGCGACGTTGCGCGCCGAGCGCGATGTCGCGGTGCTGGTCGCCGAGGGCATCGACGTCACGCTGCCCTCGACCCGCCATCCGGCCGGCGCCCGGCACCCGATCACGATTTTGGCCGAGCACATCGCCGACACCTTCATCGCGATGGGATGGGAATTAGCGGAGGGGCCCGAGGTCGAAACCGAGCAGTTCAACTTCGACGCCCTCAACTTTCCCGCCGACCACCCCGCCCGCAGCGAGCAGGACACCTTCTACATCGCGCCCGAGGATTCCCGGCAGCTGCTGCGCACCCATACCTCACCGGTGCAGGTACGCACCCTGCTGGAGCGGGAGTTGCCCGTCTACATCATCTCGATCGGCCGCACGTTCCGCACCGACGAACTCGACGCCACCCACACTCCCGTCTTCCACCAGGTCGAAGGCTTGGCGGTGGACCGCGGCCTGTCCATGGCGCACCTGCGCGGAACGCTGGACGCCTTCGCGCGCGCGGAGTTCGGGCCCACCGCGCGCACCCGGATCCGGCCCCACTTCTTCCCGTTCACCGAACCGTCCGCCGAGGTCGACGTGTGGTTCGCCAACAAGAAGGGCGGCGCCGACTGGGTGGAGTGGGGCGGCTGCGGAATGGTGCATCCAAACGTGTTGCGCGCCGCGGGAATCGACCCCGACGTCTACTCCGGCTTCGCGTTCGGCATGGGCCTGGAACGCACGCTGCAGTTCCGCAACGGGATCCCGGACATGCGCGACATGGTCGAGGGCGATGTCCGGTTCTCGTTGCCGTTCGGGGTGGGTGCCTGATGCGCGTTCCCTACAGCTGGCTGCGCGAAGTCTTGAACGTCGGAGAGGCCGGCGGCTTCGACGCGGCCCCCGCCGAGGTCGCGCAGACGCTGGTGCGCATCGGCCACGAGGTCGAAGAGGTCATCACCCTCGGCCCGGTCGACGGCGCACTGACGGTGGGGCGCGTCACGGCGATCGAAGAGCTCACCGAATTCAAGAAGCCCATCCGGGCCTGCCTGGTGGACGTCGGCGAGGATAAGCCACGCGAGATTGTCTGCGGGGCAACCAACTTCGTGGTGGGCGATCTGGTTGTCGTTGCGCTACCGGGCACCACGCTGCCCGGCGGCTTCGCCATCACGGCCCGCAAGACCTACGGCCGCAACTCCGACGGGATGATCTGCTCGGCAGTCGAACTGGGTATGGGCACAGACCATTCCGGGATCTTGGTGCTGCCGCCCGGTAGCGCGGCACCCGGGGCCGAGGCCACCGGGGTGCTGGGGCTGGACGACGTGATCTTCCACCTGGCCATCACCCCCGACCGTGGCTACTGCATGTCGGTGCGTGGCCTGGCCCGTGAGATCGCCTGCGCCTACGACCTGAACTTCGTCGATCCGGCGGACATCAAGCCGTTGCCGGTCGAGGGAGAGGCTTGGCCGCTGACGGTGCAGGCCGAAACGGGCGTGCGCCGGTTCGCGTTGCGCCCCGTCACCGGGATCGACCCCGCCGCCGTATCGCCCTGGTGGCTGCAGCGCCGGCTGCTGCTGGCCGGCATCCGCGCGACCTCGCCGGCGGTCGATGTCACCAACTACGTGATGCTGGAACTGGGCCACCCGATGCACGCCCACGACCGCAACCGCATCACCGGGGGCTTCGGCGTCCGGTTCGCCCGGCCCGGCGAAACCGTCGTCACGCTGGACGACATCGAGCGCCGGCTCGACCCGGCCGATGTCCTCATTGTCGACGACAAGGCGACCGCGGCGATCGGCGGCGTCATGGGTGCGGCGACCACCGAGGTGCGCGACGACTCGACCGACGTGCTACTGGAGGCCGCGGTGTGGGACCCGGCCGGGGTGTCGCGCACCCAGCGCAGGTTGCACCTGCCCAGCGAGGCCGCCCGCCGTTACGAGCGTGCGGTGGACCCGGCCATTTCGGTGGCCGCGCTGGACCGGTGTGCCGCGCTGCTCGCCGAGATCGCCGGGGGAGTGGTGTCGCCGGTCCTGACCGACTGGCGTGGTGATCCGCCGCGCGATGACTGGGCGTTGCCGCCGATCCGGATTGCCACCGAGCTGCCCGACCGCTTCGCCGGGGTGGCCTATGCCCCGGGCACGACCGCCCGGCGGCTGGCCCAAATCGGCGCCGTCGTGGCGCCGGAAGGTGAGGCGGGCGGCGCGTTGACCGTGACGCCGCCGAGCTGGCGACCCGATCTGCTGCAGCCCGCGGACCTCGTCGAGGAGGTCATGCGGCTGGAAGGGCTGGAGGTCATCCCGTCGGTCCTGCCGGCGGCCCCCGCGGGCCGGGGGCTCACGGCGCTGCAGAAGCGGCGCCGTGCCATCGGCAAGTCGCTCGCGCAATCCGGTTACGTCGAGATCCTGCCCACCCCGTTCTTGCCCACCGGAGTCTTCGATCTTTGGGGACTGCCGGCCGCTGACCCGCGACGCGCAATGACGCACGTGCTCAACCCCCTGGAGGCCGACCGTCCGGCCCTGGCCACCACGTTGCTGCCCGCATTGCTGGAAGCGTTGGGGCGCAACGTATCCCGCGGTCTGGTCGACGCCGCACTGTTCGCGCTGGCGCAGGTGGTGCAGCCGACCGAAGAGACCCGCGGTGTCGAGCTCATCCCGGTCCACCGCAGGCCGACCGAAACTGAGATCGCGATGCTGGACGCGTCCTTGCCGCGGCAACCGCAGCACGTCGCCGCGGTGTTGACCGGTCTGCGCGAACCGCGAGGCCCCTGGGGCCCCGGCCGTCGCGTCGAAGCCGCCGATGCGTTCGAGGCGGCGCGAATCGTGGCGCGCGCCAGTGGGATCGACGTTCGTTTCCGGGCGGCCCAGCACCTGCCGTGGCATCCGGGTCGCTGCGCCGAGGTGCTGGTCGGCGAGACCTGCGTCGGTCACGCCGGACAGCTGCATCCCGCCGTGATCGAGCGCTCCGGCCTGCCCAAGGGCACGTGCGCGATGGAGCTGAACCTCGACGCGATCCCCATCGTCGAGGCGCTGCCGGCGCCACGGGTGTCGCCGTTTCCGGCGGTCTTCCAGGATGTCAGCCTCGTGGTGCCGGCGCACGTACCGGCCCAGGCGGTGGCGGACGCCGTTAGCGAGGGGGCCGGCGAACTGCTGGAAGACATTCAATTGTTCGACGTGTTCACCGGTCCGCAGATTGGCGAGGATCGCAAATCGCTGACCTTCGCGCTGCGCTTCCGCGCGCCGGATCGCACGCTGACCGAGGACGACGCGAGCGCGGCCCGCGATGCCGCGGTGCGGCGCGCCGCCGAGGCGGTCGGCGCGGAACTGCGCACCTAACACCACACACAGCGCGCGCTCCACACGGGGGCCCTTTGAACTGCGGGTTTGGCCGCGCGGCCACCCCGGACACCATTGAAACCCGCAACGAAAGCTGTGAAAACGCTGGTTGTCTTTTTCTCCCGGGGTGGCGGCTTATTAGGCTCGTGTTGTCTTGCTTACCGATGGGTAAGTTCCTGGTCGGTAACCAGTCACAAAAGAGTCGAAGCGGCCTCACGCACTTGCGTGCGGCCTTGTGTGCTCATGTCGAATTGGATGACCACTGGTCACCGCAGACACCCCAGGAGAGGTGGATATGTCGTTCGTGATCGCAACGCCGGATCTGGTCGAAAGTGCGGCCCAGAGTCTGGCAAGTATTCGTTTGTCGCTCGCCGAGGCCGCCGCGACCGTAACGGCTCCCACGACCGGGATAGCGACCGCGGCGCAGGACGAGGTGTCGGTCGCGATCGCATCGCTGTTCGGCAAGTTCGGCCAGGAATTCCAGGCCCTCAGCGCCCAGGCGCAGGCGTTCCACGAGCAGTTCGTCTCCCTGATGAACGCCGGCTCGGGCGCCTATGTCAGCGCCGAGACGGCCAACGCCGCGCAGGCCGTGCTGGGCGGTGGGATTCTTGGCAACATCGACCAGAGCATCGGCGGCGCCGTTGCGGGTGGCGACGCGGCCGTCGGGCAGCTCGGCCAGGGCTTCGGTGGCGCCGTCACCGCGCTGCAGAACGGCAGCGTCGGTGCATTCGTCGGCGGCGAGATTCAGACTGGCGCACAAGCCATTTCGAACGCGATCGCCAGCTCTCCCGTCGCGGTTGGGTCATTGCAGACCGGCGGTGCGGCCGCGCTGATCAACGGACTCAATTCGTTTGGTGCCACTGTGGCCGCGCCGTACCAAGCCCTGGTCTCGAACACCGCCACCAACCTGCAGGCCATTGGCGCCACCATCTCGGCCAACCCCTTCCCATTCCTGCACCAGCTCGTCACCAACCAGGTGGGCTACGCGCAGGCGATCGGCTCATCGATCGCAACCGGCATCCAGAACCTTCCTGCCGAGCTGGCTGATTTGCCGGCGACGATCCAAGCCGGCATTCAGGGGCTATCGGCCTTCAACCCAGGCGCGGTGCTGCAGCAGTTCATCAACGGCCAGATCGGCACCGCCCAGACGATCACCACGTCGCTGCAGAACGCCGGAAACGACCTCGCGACCGGACTCGCCGGATTGCCGGCGAGCTTCCAAGCTGCCAGTCAGGCCCTTGCGGCCGGCAACATTCAAGGCGCCGGCCAGGCCATCGCAAAGGGCTTGGAAAATGTCTTCCTGCCCGGTTTCCAGAGCGTCAGCTTTGACATTAGTGAGCTGGGGTCTCCTACGGCGACGCCCATCGCCGTCACTCCGCTTGGCCCATTCGGCGACCTGGCACCTATCTTCGCCATCCCTGGACAGATGGCGCAGAACTTCACCAACATGTTGCCAGCCGGCTCTATCCCGGCGCAGGTGGCACAGAACTTCACCAACCTGGTCGACGCGGTGACGAACTTTGGGTCGACGTTCAATCCGGGGAACCTCGGCATCACCTTCGGATTGCCTTTGCAGGTCCTTTTTGACGGGATAGGCGCGCCGGTCAACGCACTGAGCGCGCTGAATTCCACCGGGGTGGCGTTCGCCGGCGCGCTGCAAACCGGCGATTTGGCTGGTGCAGCCGCGGCGGTTCTCGACGCTCCGGCCGTCGTCGCGAACGGCTTCCTCAATGGCCAAACATTCATAAGCCTGCCGACATTGCCGGTGACCGTAACGGTGGGTGGCATTCCGCTTTTGACCCTCGACTCGGTGGCCGAACTTCCGCTGGGCGGGCTTCTTACTCCGCTGAGTCCTGTGGTTCTTGGTGGTGGCGGGGGTCCGCTGCCGGGCACGCCGATCGGAGGCTTCATACCCGGCTTGCTCAGCTTCGGGTCTGAACTCGCGGCGGCAATCACACCTATCACGTAGTCGTTGAGGACCGGGGCGCTGGGTTGTTCCCCGGCGTCGCGGACCCAGGCCGCCTCAACGGCTAATCGGCTCTAGGGAGGTACGCCCGCTTTTCGAGCGGGATAACCGCACCAAAACCGCCAATTTTCCGGCGCGGATAACGGCACGTGATTAGGCTCGCATTGTCTCGATTACCATCGGGTAACCGTTGTATGAGGCGATGAGGGCTGGACATGTCGTTTATCACCGCGGCACCCGAAGAGGTACAGGCGGCAGCCCGAAATTTGGAAGCCATCCGCTCGATGCTGGCCGAGTCCAGCGCGTCGGCTGCGGCGCCCACGGCCGGGCTGGTCGCGGCGGCCGAGGATCAGGTGTCGGCCCAGGTCGCGGCGTTTTTTGGTGCCTTTGGCCAGGAGTATCAGGTCATCAGCGCCCAAGCACAGGCGTTTCACCAGCAGTTTGTCGATTTGTTGAGTGCGGGCGCGGGCGCCTACCTCAGCACCGATGTCGCCAACGCAGAGCAGAGTCTGCTCAACGCCGTCAACGCGCCCATTCAGGGATTGCTCGGGCAGGCCGCGGGCGCGAGCGGCGCCGCCGCTTCCGGCATGCCCGCCGCCCAGGCGGCAGTGCTCCCGCTCCTCGGCGGCGGGACGCCGGTGGGATCGATCCTCGGCGGCGCCGGAACGCCCATGGGTCAAAGCATCAACGGCGTCGTGACCGCTCTCCAGAACGGCAATGCCGGCTCGCTGCTGTCCGGCCAGCTTGGGGCAGTCTCCCAAACCCTTTCTGGCGACGTCGCCCGTCTGCCCGCTGCCTTGACGGGACTCCAGAATGCCCTGGCACCCGGGCTATTGCAGGCGGGCGCCGCGAGCACCAGCGTCGCCACTATCGCCGGTCCGTATCAGACGCTCTTCCAGCACACGGCGGCCAACCTGCAAATCCTCGGCAATGCCATATCCGCCAATCCGGCGCCGTTCCTGCAGCAGGTCATCACCAACCAAATGGGCTACGCGCAGGCGATCGCCGCGGGCCTCGAAAACATAATCCAGAACTTCCCGGCTGTCTTAGCCAATCTGCCGGCGGACATTCAAGCGGTTGTCCAGGCCCTCTTGGCCTTCAATGCGGCGCCGTATGTTCAGCAGTTCATCGCCAACCAGATGGCTTACGCCCAGATCGTCGCCACGTCGCTGCAGAACTCGGCCCAGGACTTCGGCGCCGGATTGCAGGCTTTGCCGGCGTCCTTCCAATCCGCGTTCCAGACCCTACAGACGGGCGATGTCGCCGGCGCGGTGACCAACGTCGCGCAGGGATTCCTGGGTCTCTTAGCCCCCGGCGTGGATGTCACTACCACAGGAATGATCAATGTGGCCCCCGGGATTACCGCCACCGTGACCCCGACCGGCACTGTGGGAGACCTGTTACCGATCCTCACCATTCCGGGAATGATGGGTCAGAACTTCACCAACCTGCTGCCACCCGGCTCCATCCCGGCCCAGATGTCGCAAAACCTCACCAACGTGCTCGACACGCTGGCTGACACGTCACTCGCGGCACAGGTGCTACTTACGACCACGATTTTCCCACCCTCGGCCAATCTCTCCGTTAACCTCAACGCGGGGCTGCCGGTGGCGCTCACCATCGAGGCGCTGGGGGCGCCGTACAATGGAGCGGGCGCCTTCGGATCCAGCGTCACAACGTTCGTCGACGAGTTGCAAACGGGGGACCCGATCGGGGCAATCGGTACCGTCATCGATACTCCGGCCGTCGTCACCGACGCCTTTCTCAACGGCCAATCGACACTGCCGCTGGCATTCGATATAAGCGGCTTTCCGGCTACCGTGAACCTTCCTCTGAATGGTCTTTTCGTTCCTCCAACGGCGTACACCGCATCTGTGAACACCCCGATCGGAACGATTACCGCCCCCGTCGGAGGCACGCCAATCAGCGGCCTCGCTACCGGCCTGCTGGTCTACGCGCCCGAGCAACTCGCGCTGGCAATCACACCGACGGGGTAGTCGTTGACGGACACGGGCGTCGAGGGGCGTCGTGTCCAAGCTTCGCCACTTCCCACTGTCGAGTTGTGGAAACGCGTACGGCCCAACCTTGGGGCGCACTTGAAATGGAATTGAGACGACAGCTCGGGTCACAAAATACGCAATTTCCCCCATTCACACATCCGTCCCACTAATCTCATATTCACCACGGTCACCACCGGTGACCGTCCCCTCATGAGTCGACGGGAGATGGGCAATGTCGTTTGTCATCGCGGCGCCGGAGATGGTTAAGGCGGCGGCCCAAGATCTGGCGGGAATTCGCTCAAGCCTTAGCGAGGCGAGCGCGGCCGCCGTCGGTCCCACGACGGGCGTTGCGGCCGCAGCCGGGGATGAGGTATCGGCCGGCATAGCGGCGCTATTCGGGTCCTTCGGCCAGGAGTACCAAGTTGTCAGCGCGCAAGCGCAGGCCTTTCACCGGCAGTTCGTCAACCTATTGAACGCGGGCGCCGGTGCCTACCTCAGCGCCGAGGCCGCCAACGCAGAGCAGGTTTTGGCGAATGCGGTCAATGCTCCGGTGCAGGGGTTGCTCGGGGGCGGCGCCGCCTCAGGGGCTGCCGCTACGACCGGCGCCGTCACCGCAGCTGGCGGCATTGTCGGCCCCTATGCAAGTCTCGTCACGAATACGTTCGCCAACCTGCAAAGCATCGGCAATACCTGGACCAACGTCACCGCGCCGGCCCTGCTCCAGGCGGTCGCCACTCACGCCACCCCTCAGCTGATCCTCACGGCGCTCCAGACGGGAAGCCCGCTGCCGATGTGGGACGCGACCGGACAGCTCGCCCTGAGCTCCGCCAACCTGCTTCAGAACTTGACCCTCCCGGTCTCGCTGTCCATGACGTCCCTTAATCCGCCATCGTTTGCCGTTGGCATCGGGCTACCGGAGCTCCTGGCTTTTGATGCTTTGGGTGCGCCGGTCAATGCGGGCCTCGCGGCCTCACTAAGTGGCGCGGCGATTCTGGACGCCGTAGGTACGGGCAACCCGCTGGCCGCGTTCACCGCGTTCGTCGATGCCCCCGCCAACATCGCGAATGCATTCCTCAACGGCGAGCAGACGTTAGCGGTGCCGCTGCCGGTGCCGGGCCTGACGGCCAACGTGCCCTTTTCTGGGCTTCTCGTTCCCTTGCAACCCTTTACGACAACGACTTCACTGCTCGGGTCCCCGTTCGTCACAATCACCGGGCCGCCCGTGGGCGGGTTCATTCCCGCCCTATTCGAATACACGCCCCAACTGCTCGCGTTAGCATTCGGCGGCTAGTCGGCCACCGCGCTTAGCCGGTGCGTCGAGTTGCTTTGCAGCACGGTCGCCTCATCTGTTGGGTACGCGCCGGTCCGAAGTTGAAGCGCCGGACTACTGGCGCGGGTAAAGCGGCGCACACTAGGCTCTCTTGTCTGGGGCGTGGGGCGTGGGGCGTGGGGTGGACTTCTTATTCGGCGGGGAGTTGGAAATGTCGTTTCTAACCGCAGCACCGGAGTTTGTGACGGCTGCAGCCGGAGATCTGGCGGATATCGGCTCGATGGTGGGCGCGGCTAATGCCGCGGCGGCACTTTCCACGACCGGGGTAGCGGCTGCGGCCGCCGATGAGGTATCGACTCAGATCGCGATGATGTTCGGCGCGTATGCCCAGCGATATCAAGCACTTAGCGCTCAGGCGGCGGCGTTTCATAACGAGTTCGTGAGCTTGATGAACGGCAGCGCGCTGGCATATGTGACCACCGAGGTCGCCAACGCCGAGCAGAATCTGCTGACCACGGTGATGCCCACCGCCGTCAGCTCAACTGCTGCCGCGCTCCCGATCCTCGGCGGGTCCGGAGGGCTTCTCGGCGGCCTTCTGGGCGGTGCGACCGCGGCCCCGCTTCTCGGCGGGTTGGGCGGGCTTCTCGGCGGCGGGTCGGGGGGCCTTCTCGGCGGCTTGACCGGCGGCTTGAGCAGCTTTAGCGGACTTTTCGGGGGCTTTGGCTCGTTTCTCGGCGGCTTGCCGACCCTCAGCGACTTGATCGGGCCCATCAACCTCGGGAACTTGACCCCTGGCTTGAGCCTCACCGCTGGACCCTTGGGCCCGATCCTCAACGGAATCGGACTCGACCTGGGTAACTTCCTCTCCAATGAGCTGGTCAACGGAATCACGTTGTCTAACCTCGCGTCACTTGCGACCGGGCTCTTCCAGGACGTGCCCCCACTCCAGGGACTTCTGCCCGTGCTGCAATCCCTGCTACCGGGGCTGTTTGGGCAACCAGTCAGCCCAGTAGTAAATGCCGCCTACCCCAACCCATATCAAGTCCTCGTGGACACCACAATCTTCAATCTGAATCTGATGGGCTCGACGTTTCTCAGTCACCCGTTCCCGATCCTGAACCAGATCGCCAGCAACCAGAGCCTTTACTTGCACGAATTGTCCAATGGGGTCGCGGTCGACTTGCAGAACTTCCCCGCGAACGTGCCGGCGAACATCGAACTCGCCATCCAGGGCGCTTCGACCTTTAACCCGGCGGCGCTGGGGCAGACGTTCGTCAACGGCACGAGTGGCTTCTACGGGACCGTCGGCACGTCGTTACAGCACTTCGGCTCCGACATCCAGACCACACTGCCTGTCTTCGAGAACGACATGGGGATGGCTAACACAGCGATATCGACGGGCGATTACCACGGCGCGGTCCAGGACGAGGCGCACGCCCTCCTGGGTCTTTTCATCACCGGGTTCGACACCAGCCACGTGGGGATCAGTGGCAGTATCACTTCTTTGCTGCCTCCTGACTTCGCGATCACTATTGCGGGACCTGTCGGGCTGCTGGGCCCGGCGGGAGACCTGCTCCCCATCCTCACCGCCGCCGGGCAGGAGGTGCAAGGCCTGCCCAGCCTGGTCCCCCCTTCTATCCCTGCACAGATGGTGGGCAACTTCGCCAACGCGATCGGTGCAATTACGGACACAGGTGTCTCGGCGGACTTCGCTGTCAACGTAGGTTTGACCGGTGGAACTCTAGCTGGCACCGCGATATTTGGGCTGCCGTTGCAGCTGGGATTTGCGATATTGGGTCCGCCGTTCGCCACCCTGGACGGGCTCGCAACGGGCGCGACGGCGTTCTCGACCGCAATGCAGACCGGCAACGTCTTAGGAGCGTTGAACGCCATTGCCGACACGCCCGCCTACATGTTGAACGGGATGCTCAATGGCCAAGTCATCGTGGATCTGCCGCTGCCAGTGACCGTGTCAACGCCACTGTTAGGCAGTGTCACGTTACCGGCCATCGCCCACGTGCCCTTCGACGGACTTCTCGTTCCGCCGCAGCCGCTTACGGTCACAATTCCACTGGATGTCCTTGGTATTGATATCCCAATCAACGCGACCCTCGGCGGCACGGAATTTGGCGGCCTGCTTCCGTTCCTGGTGAACACCATGCCCGAACAGATCGCCTTAGCAATTGCAGCTACATAGTTGGTGACAGACACGGCGCCGAAACGGAGTTGACAACAACGCGAGTGCAGAGTTTGTTGCGCGCAAATACGTCGTTTCAAGAGATGGACGCAATAGCAGGCTGTTGAGGAGTGCTCATGCGTCCGGGGCCATTGCCGTGCGACGTTTGTATCAACTTCTGCATTCCCCACTTACCATGGCAGCGTGGCACCAATGAAGACACCTATTCGCGCACAGTATTAGGGTCGGCTGGCTTCGACAGAAGCCAATCCGGTGGGCTGCTGGCATCTTGCCTAATTCTGTTGTCGGGAAGGTCTTTACCCTGAGGAGAGCGCGTTCGGACTGGGTCCGCGACGGCCTGCAGCAGTTCCGTGGGGAGGCTGCGGCGCGTTCAGGCCTCCCGGGTCCCACGAACGTGCTCTGGGATTGGCGGCACCGGAACTAGTTGCGGTACTTAGCTTCTCGAGAATCGGCAGTCGCTCAGGACTCTTGGGCAGCGGCGGACCTCTTGGTGGGCTTACCGGCGCTACCGGCCTCGGCGGGTTACTCGGGCACCTCACCTTCTAGGCGTTGAACGGCCTGCCCTGCGGGACGCTGCCAGAAGCCTTGCGAAAGGGAGCCATTCGCTTAGTGGATGCCGAATTCGTTGAACGGACTCTGCCCCGTGAGTACTGGGCCCCCGTGCGAACGGCCTGCTATTTAGCGCATGTTCAATGTGCTCGCTGCCCAAGGGCGGCAGCCAACGAGAAGGACAACGAACTGAAAACCTGCCTAGCGCAACCAATCTGCTACCACGAGAATCGGAAACAGCATTTTCCCGGTCGCTAAGTTTCTCCTACTGGGCGGCGGCCACTCGTCCGGCCGCCGGAATGGTACGTAGGCGCGCCGACCTGTGCTGAAAACCGTTATTTTCGAATGTGCCTGTGTGGCACCCGATTACGCTTCCCCTTGCCTCGAAGATTCGAGCTGATATCTGCATATTTTCGTTCATTGGTGTGGGGAGATGAACATGTCTTTTGTTGTCGCAGTTCCGGATCTCGTCGAGGTGGCCGCCCAAGATCTGGCAGGCATCCGCTCGGCGCTCGATGAAGTCGCCCAGGCCGTTATCGCCCCAACGACCAGCTTGGCGCCGGCGGCGGCGGACGAGGTATCGACGGCCATCGCAGCGCTGTTCGGCACCTTCGGCCAAGAATTTCAAGCGCTCAACGCCGAAGTGGCGGCGTTCCACAACGCGTTCGTCGGCGCGTTGAGCGGCGGGGCGGTCGCATATGTAGATGCTGAAATTGCCAACGGTGCCGCGCTGCTCTCGGGTGGTGGAAACCTGGCAGCTGAGCTCGGTGGCGCGCTTTCCGGGTTGGGTGCCGCGATTAGTGGGTCTCTGTCGGGCGGCGTGTCGAGCAGCTTGGGCGCGGCGCTTGGTGGCACCTTAGAAACTTTCCTCGGTGCTGGCCTCGGCGGACTCGCCTTTCAGACCGGTGGTTTCATCCTGTCGGGGATCGGCAACGGGATGGTCCAGACGGGCAACGCCATCGTTCAGGCTGGGCTCGCCCTAGAAAATGCTGGTGCCGCTTTCTCCAGCATGGGCGCTCAGTTGCTTGCCCAGGCCAACGCTGCCCTTAACGCCCTGCTGAACGCTAACTTCGCTCTGGATCTCAATGCGGCGTTGTCGGCGAGCTTGGGCGGCAGTCTGAATGGGTTGCTTCAGGCCAGCCAGACGTTGGCGGCCAACCTCGCGGCGGGGCTGGGTGGTTTGGGTAATCTGGCCGGAAACGTTGGAGCCGGCATCAACGGGGTGCTGCAGACCGGTGAGACGTTGGCGGCCAATTTCTTGGCGTCGTTGCCGGGTCTGCCGGCGCTGACGTTGCCGAATCTGGGGTCGTTGGGTGTGGAGTTGTCGGCGGCACTCAATGGGTTGGGTGCTTCGCTGAGCGCGTCGTTGAATGCGGCGTTGAGTGGGAGCTTGAACTTGGGGGCCAATCTGGGTGGGTTGATTCAGACCGGTGAGAACTTGGCGGCGAATTTCGCTGCGGGCCTGGGGAATTTGGTGCCTGGGTTCCAGGCGGGCCTGAATGGGTTGATCACTACCGGTGAGACGTTGGGGGCCAACTTCTTGGCGTCGTTGCCGGGGCTGCCGGCGATCACGTTGCCGAACCTGGGGTCGTTGGGGGTGGAATTGTCGGCGGCCTTGAATGGGTTGGGTGCGTCGTTGAGTGCGTCGCTGAACGCGGCGCTGTCGGGCAGCTTGAACCTCGGCGCCAACCTCAACGGGCTGATCCAGACCGGTGAGACCCTGGCCGCGAACTTCTTTGCCAACCTGGGTAATTTGGCCGGCACCTTCGGGACGAACGTCAACGCGGCGCTGAGTGCGTTGTTGTCGGGGAGCTTGACGTTGCCGGGCTTGCCGCCGTTTACGTTCCCGGGTCTGCCGTCGATCACCCTGTCGCTGGGTGCGCTCGGTGGTGAACTCAATGCGGTGCTGAGTGCGTTGTTGTCGGGGAGCTTGACGTTGCCGGGCTTGCCGCCGTTTACGTTCCCGGGTCTGCCGCCGATCACCCTTTCACTGGGCGCGCTGGGTGCTGAGCTCAACGCGGCGATTCAGACCGGTGAGACGTTGGCGGCCAACTTCTTGGCGTCATTGCCGGGTCTGCCGGCGATCACGTTGCCGAACCTGGGTGCGTTGGGTGTGGAGCTGTCGGCGGCGCTCAACGGGCTCGGTGCCTCGTTGAGTGCGTCGCTGAACGCGGCGCTGTCGGGCAGCCTGAACCTCGGCGCCAACCTCAACGGGTTGGTCCAGACCGGCGAGGCCCTGGCGGCGAACTTCGCCGCGGGGCTGAACAACTTGGCCGCCAACATCGGGGCGGGTATCAACGGTGCGATCACCACCGGTGAGACGTTGGCGGCCAACTTCTTGGCGTCATTGCCGGGTCTGCCGGCGATCACGTTGCCGAACCTGGGTGCGCTGGGTGTGGAGCTGTCGGCGGCGCTCAACGGGCTCGGTGCCTCGTTGAGTGCGTCGCTGAACGCGGCGTTGAGTGGGAGCTTGAACCTGGGCGCCAACCTCAACGGGTTGGTCCAAACGGGTGAGACGCTGGCGGCGAACTTCGCGGCCGGGTTGAACAACCTGGGCGGCAACCTCGTGGCCGGCATCAACGGTGCGATCACCACCGGTGAGACGTTGGCGGCCAACTTCTTGGCGTCGCTGCCGGGCTTGCCGGCGCTGACCCTGCCCAACCTGGGGGTCGAGCTTAGCGCGGCGCTCAACGGGTTGGGTGCCTCGCTTAGTGCGTCGCTGAACGGGTTGGGTGCGTCGCTGAGCGCGATGTTGAACGGCAGCTTGAGCCTGGGCGCCAATCTGAGCGGTCTGGTCCAGACCGGTGAAACGTTGGCCGCCAACTTCGCGGCGGGTATCAATGGAGCGATTCAGACCGGTGAGACGCTAGCGGCCAACTTCTTGGCCTCATTGCCGGCGCTGAGTCTGTCGAACCTGCCGAACCTGATGCTGTCGATCAATGCCGCCCTGTCGGCTAGCCTCGGTGTCGGCCTGACCCAATCCCTTCAGGCATTGGCATCGGGCTTGGGTGGGAGCCTGGCGGGCCTGGTCCAGACTGGCGAAGCCCTGGGCGGCGCGCTGGGCGGGAGCCTGGGCGCGTTGGCAGGGACTGGTAGTGCGCTGGCGAGCATCTGGGCGAACACCGCGGCTGAGATCGGTTCCGCGCTCAACGGCGCGTTCGCCGGAAGCCTGGGCGTCACCGCCCCGGCCCTGTCCGCAAGCGGTGCGGCCCTGGTGACGGGCATCGAGGGTGCCGCCGCCGGACTCGAACAGACCGGTGGTGCCCTCGTGACGTCTGTGGAGACCGCCTTGACCGACCTCGCGCTCTCACTCGAGGCCGCGTTGAACGCGAGCTTGGGCATCGGAGTCGCCGCATAGCCCCGGTGGCGCCCAGGAGACTCGTGTGGGCCCTCGCTCTTTCGAAGCGGAGCCCTTGCCCGACACGACCTCCTGGGCGCACACCGCCTCGCCGACCTGCGGAATGGATTTGCGAACGACTGCATAACCATGCAGAATCGTCAAAATGGCCGACGTATTGCAGGTGGCGGTAGCCGGTGCCACCGGCTACGCAGGCGGTGAAATCCTACGGCTGCTGCTCGGGCATCCGGCGTACGCCGACGGCCGGCTCATTATCGGCGCGGTGACCGCCGCGACCAGCGCCGGCAGCACGGTTGGTGAGCATCATCCGCACCTGACTCCGTTGGCCCAGCGCGTGGTCGAACCCACCGAGCTTGCGGTGCTCGCGAGCCATGACGTCGTCTTCCTGGCCCTGCCGCACGGGCATTCGGCCGCGCTGGCCGACCCGCTCAGCCCGGAAACGTTGATCATCGACTGCGGCGCCGACTTTCGCCTCACCGAGGCCGCGGCCTGGGAGCGTTTCTACGGAACCGCACACGCCGGCAGCTGGCCCTACGGGGTGCCTGAACTGCCAGGCGGCCGGGAGCGGCTGCGCGGTGCCCGCCGCATCGCGGTTCCCGGCTGCTATCCGACCGCGGCGTTACTCGCTTTGTCGCCCGCCATGGCCGAGGACCTCATCGAGCCCGCCGTCACGGTGGTGGCCGTCAGCGGCACCTCCGGGGCGGGCCGCGCGGCCAAGACCGAGTTGCTCGGCTCGGAGGTCATCGGTTCGGCGCGGGCCTACAACATCGCGGGCGCACACCGGCATACCCCCGAGATCGCCCAGGGCCTGGGGGCCGTCACCGAGCGCGACGTCACGGTGTCGTTCACTCCTGTGCTGATCCCGATGTCCCGCGGCATCCTGGCCACCTGCACCGCGCGCACCCGGGCGCCGCTGTCGCAGCTGCGGGCCGCCTACGAAAAGGCTTACGACACGGAGCCTTTCGTCTACCTGCTGCCCGAAGGGCAGCTGCCCCGCACGGGAGCGGTGATCGGCAGCAACGCGGCGCACATCGCTGTGGCGGTGGACGAGGCCGCCGAGATGTTCGTGGCGATCGCCGCGATCGACAACCTGGTCAAGGGCACGGGTGGCGCGGCGGTGCAGTCGATGAACCTGGCGCTGGGTTGGCCGGAGACCGAAGGGCTTTCGGCGGTCGGGGTCGCGCCGTGACCCGCATCGACGACGATGACGCCGGCGCAGCCGGGGTTGTGGGGTACCGCCCGCTTGCGGGGGGTGGGGGCACTCCCCTGCGAAGCGGGGCCCCACCCACTTTGTGGGGGAAGTGGCGCAGATGACCGAACTAGCCGCAGCGGCACGGTTGCTTCGCGAGCAGGGCGTCACCGCCCCGGCCGGGTTTAGGGCCGCCGGCATAGCCGCCGGGATCAAGGCATCCGGGGCCCGCGACCTCGCGCTGGTCTTCAATGAAGGACCCGACTACGCGGCCGCCGGGGTGTTCACCCGCAACAAGGTCAAGGCCGCGCCGGTGCTGTGGACCCAGCAGGTGCTGACCACCGGACAGGTTCGCGCGGTGATCCTGAACTCCGGCGGCGCCAACGCGTGCACCGGTCCGGGCGGCTTCCAGGACACCCACGCCACGGCCGAGGCGGTCGCGGCCGCGCTGTCGGACTGGGGGACCGAGACCGGCGCCATCGAGGTCGCGGTCTGCTCCACCGGGCTGATCGGTGACCGGTTGCCGATGGACAAGGTGCTCGCCGGGGTGCGCGACATCGTGCACGAGATGGCCGGCGGGCTGACCGGCGGCGAGGACGCCGCCCAGGCCGTCATGACCACCGACACCGTGCCGAAACAGGTTGCGCTGCACCATCCCGACAGCTGGACGGTCGGCGGGATGGCCAAAGGCGCGGGCATGCTGGCCCCGTCGTTGGCCACCATGCTGTGCGTGCTCACCACCGACGCGGCCGTCAAGCCGGCGGCGCTCGACGGGGCGCTGCGGCACGCCGCCGCCCGCACCTTCGACCGGCTCGACATCGACGGCTGCTGCTCGACCAACGACACCGTGCTGCTGCTGGCGTCCGGCGCCAGCGAAGTCACCCCGACCCAGGCCGATCTCGACGAGGCGGTGCTGCGGGTCTGCGACGACCTGTGTGCCCAGCTGCAAGCCGACGCCGAGGGCGTCACCAAGCGCGTCACCGTGACAGTGACCGGAGCCGCCTCCGATGACGACGCGCTGACCGCCGCGCGTGCGGTCGCCCGCGACAGCCTGGTCAAGACGGCGGTGTTCGGGGCCGACCCCAACTGGGGCCGGGTTCTCGCGGCCGTGGGCATGGCGCCGGTCACCCTCGACCCCGATCGAATCTGGGTGTCGTTCAACGGTTCCGCGGTGTGCATCGACGGAGTGGGAGCTCCCGGCGCGCGTGAGGTGGACCTGTCCGGTGCCGACATCGACATCACCGTCGACCTTCGCGTCGGCGACGGTCAGGCCGCGATCCGGACCACCGACCTGTCGCACGGCTACGTCGAAGAGAATTCGGCCTATAGCTCATGACCATAAAAGTCGACGCACTGCCCACCCAGGTCAAAGCGCAGGTGCTGGCCGAAGCGCTGCCCTGGCTCAAGCAACTGCACGGCAAGATCGTCGTCATCAAGTACGGCGGCAACGCCATGACCGACGACACGCTGCGGCACGCCTTCGCGGCCGACATGGCGTTTCTGCGCAACTGCGGGATCCATCCCGTCGTCGTGCACGGTGGCGGCCCCCAGATCAGCGCCATGCTGCGGCGGCTCGGCATCGAAGGTGACTTCAAGGGCGGCTTCCGCGTCACCACACCCGAAGTGCTCGACGTGGCGCGGATGGTGTTGTTCGGACAGGTGGGCCGCGAACTGGTCAACCTGATCAACGCGCACGGGCCCTACGCCGTCGGCATCACCGGCGAGGACGCGCAACTGTTCACCGCCGTGCGGCGCAGCGTCACCGTCGACGGGGTGGCCACCGACATCGGCCTGGTCGGCGACGTCGAGCTGGTGAACACCGCCGCCGTGCTGGATCTGATTGCGGCGCGGCGTATTCCGGTGGTCTCGACGCTCGCGCCGGATGCCGAGGGTGTGGTGCACAACATCAACGCCGACACCGCCGCGGCGGCGCTGGCCGAAGCCCTGCGGGCCGAGAAGCTGTTGATGCTCACTGATGTCGAAGGCCTCTACACCAGCTGGCCGGACCGGGGCTCGTTGGTCAGCGAAATCGACACCGCCACACTGGCGCAACTGCTGCCCACGCTCGAGACCGGCATGATCCCCAAAATCGAGGCCTGTCTCAGAGCAGTCGCAGGGGGTGTGCCCAGCGCGCACGTCATCGACGGGAGGGTCAAACACTGTGTGCTGGTCGAGCTTTTCACCGACGCGGGCACCGGCACCAAGGTGGTGAGCCCATGACCCAGACCGATGCGATGCGGCAGCGGTGGGAAGCCGTGATGATGAACAATTATGGCACCCCTCCGGTGGCTTTGGCCAGCGGTGACGGCGCCGTGGTCACCGACGTGGATGGCAAGACCTACGTGGACCTGCTCGGCGGCATCGCGGTCAACGTGCTCGGCCATCGCCACCCGGCCGTCATCGAGGCGGTCATGCACCAGATGGCAACGCTGGGCCACACCTCCAACCTGTATGCCACCGAACCGGGCATTGCGCTGGCCGAGGAACTAGTCGCCCTGCTGGGTGTGGACGCCCCGGCGCGGGTGTTCTTCTGCAACTCCGGTACCGAGGCGAACGAGGTGGCGTTCAAGCTGTCGCGGCTCACCGGCCGCACGAAACTGGTTGCCGCACAAGAGGCTTTCCACGGGCGAACGATGGGCTCGCTCGCGCTGACGGGTCAGCCGAGCAAGCAGGCGCCGTTCGAGCCGCTGCCGGGTTACGTCACGCACGTGCCCTACGGCGACGCCGACGCGCTGGCCGCAGCGGTCGGTGACGACACCGCAGCGGTGTTCCTCGAACCGATCATGGGGGAGAGCGGCGTCGTCGTCCCGCCCGAGGGCTATCTGGTCGCGGCGCGGGAGATCACGGCGCGGCACGGTGCCCTGCTGGTGCTCGATGAGGTGCAGACCGGAATGGGCCGCACCGGTGCCTTTTTCGCCCACCAGCACGACGGCATCACCCCCGATGTGGTGACCATGGCCAAGGGGCTCGGCGGCGGGCTGCCGATCGGGGCGTGTGTGGCCATCGGCCCGGCTGCCGACCTGCTGACACCCGGCCTGCATGGCAGCACCTTCGGCGGCAACCCGGTCTGCACCGCCGCGGCGCTGGCGGTGCTGCGGGTAATAGCCGCCGAGGACTTGGTCCGGCACGCCGAGGTGCTGGGAAAGTCGGTGCGCCATGGCATCGAGACGCTGGGTCATCCGTTGATCGACCACGTGCGCGGTCGCGGATTGCTGTTGGGCATCGTGCTGACCGCTGAACGCGCCAAGGACGCCGAGGCGGCCGCGCGGGACGCCGGATTCCTGGTCAACGCCGCCGCGCCCGACGTCATCCGGTTGGCGCCGCCGCTGATCATCACCGAAACCCAGATCGACGGCTTCATCGCCGCCCTGCCGGGCATTCTCGAGAACGCTGGGGTGCCGGCATGATTCGACATTTCCTGCGCGATGACGACCTATCGTCCGGCGAACAGGCCGAAGTGCTCGAGCTGGCCGCCGAACTGAAGAAGGACCCGTTCGGCCGTCGTCCCCTCGAGGGGCCGCGCGGGGTCGCGGTCATCTTCGACAAGAACTCCACCCGCACCCGGTTCTCGTTCGAGGTGGGCATCGCCCAGCTCGGCGGCCATGCCGTCGTCGTCGACGGCCGCAGCACCCAGCTCGGCCGCGAGGAGACGCTGCAGGACACCGCGAAAGTGTTGTCCCGCTACGTCGACGCCATCGTCTGGCGGACCTTCGGGCAAGACCGGCTCGAGGCGATGGCCGCGACCGCGACGGTGCCCGTGGTGAACGCGCTCTCCGACGACTTCCACCCCTGTCAGGTGCTGGCCGACCTGCAGACCATCGCCGAACGCAAGGGGTCACTGAAAGGCTTGCGGCTGTCCTACTTCGGCGACGGCGCCAACAACATGGCGCACTCGCTGATGCTCGGCGGGGTCACCGCCGGCATCCACGTCACCGTCGCTGCTCCCGACGGCTTCGCGCCCGACCCCGCACTGGTGGGCGCGGCCGGCCGCCGCGCCGACGCCACCGGCGCGTCGATCACCGTGACCGCCGACCCTAACGCCGCCGCAAGGGGCGCCGACGTCGTCGTCACCGACACCTGGACGTCGATGGGGCAGGAGAACGACGGGCTGGACCGGGTGGGGCCGTTCCGGCCGTTTCAGGTCAACGAGCGGCTCGTCGGGCTCGCCGATCCGGAAGCCATTGTGCTGCACTGCCTTCCGGCCCACCGCGGGGACGAAATCACCGACGAGGTGATGGACGGGCCGGCGAGCGCGGTCTGGGACGAGGCCGAAAACCGGCTGCACGCTCAGAAGGCGCTGCTGGTGTGGCTGCTGGAGCGGTCACGATGACGCGCGGCGGTCCGAAGACCACGCCCGAGACCACCCGGGCCGGCCGGCAGGCCCGCATCGTGGCGATCCTGTCGTCGGCGTCGATAAGCAGCCAAAGCGAACTGGCGGCCCGGCTGGCCGACGAGGGCATCGATGCCACCCAGGCCACGCTGTCGCGCGATCTCGAGGAGCTGGGCGCGGTGAAGCTACGCGGCGCCGACGGCGGCGTCGGGGTCTACATCGTTCCCGAGGACGGAAGCCCGGTGCGCGGGGTCTCCGGCGGCACCGACCGGATGTCGCGCCTGCTCGGTGAGTTGCTGGTGTCGACCGACGCGAGCGGCAACCTCGCGGTGCTGCGCACGCCACCGGGCGCGGCCCACTATCTGGCCAGTGCCATCGACCGCGCGGCCCTGCCCGAAGTTGTCGGCACCGTCGCCGGCGATGACACCATCCTTGTGGTTGCCCGCGAGCCGATGACGGGCGCGGAACTCGCCGGGATGTTCGGGAACATCAAGTAAGGAGATTGGTCAATGTCAGAGCGCGTCATCCTGGCGTATTCCGGCGGGCTGGACACCTCCGTGGCCATCAGTTGGATCGGCAAGGAAACCGGCCGTGAGGTGGTTGCGGTCGCGATCGACCTCGGCCAGGGCGGCGAGGACATGGAGGTCGTGCGCCAGCGGGCCCTGGACTGCGGCGCCGTGGAGGCCGTCGTCGTCGATGCCCGCGACGAATTCGCCGAGGGCTACTGCCTGCCGACCGTGCTCAACAACGCGCTGTACATGGACCGCTACCCGCTGGTGTCGGCGATCAGCCGTCCGCTGATCGTCAAGCACCTGGTCGCGGCCGCCCGCGAGCACGGCGGCGGCATAGTCGCGCACGGCTGCATCGGCAAGGGCAATGACCAGGTTCGGTTTGAGGTCGGATTCGCCTCGCTGGCACCGGATTTGGAGGTGCTGGCACCGGTCCGCGACTATGCCTGGACGCGGGAGAAGGCCATCGCGTTCGCCGAGGAGAACGCCATCCCCATCAATGTGAGCAAACGCTCGCCGTTCTCGATCGACCAGAATGTGTGGGGCCGCGCGGTGGAAACCGGCTTCCTGGAACACCTATGGAACGCGCCCACCAAGGACATCTACGCCTACACCGAAGACCCCACCCTCAACTGGAGCACGCCCGACGAGGTGATCGTCGGATTCGAGCGCGGGGTGCCGGCGTCCATCGACGGTAAACCCGTGTCGATGCTGCAGGCGATCGAGGAGCTCAACCGCCGGGCCGGCGCGCAGGGCGTCGGGCGCCTCGACGTCGTCGAGGACCGGCTGGTGGGCATCAAGAGCCGCGAGATCTACGAGGCGCCGGGAGCGATGGTGCTCATCACCGCACACACCGAACTCGAACACGTCACGCTCGAGCGCGAGCTGGGCCGGTTCAAGCGTCAGACCGACCAGCGCTGGGCCGAACTGGTGTACGACGGGCTGTGGTACTCGCCGCTGAAGGCCGCTTTGGAGAGCTTCGTCGCCAAGACCCAGGAGCACGTCTCCGGAGAGGTCCGGCTGGTGTTGCACGGCGGCCACATTGCGGTCAACGGCCGGCGCAGCGCCGAATCCCTGTACGACTTCAACCTGGCCACCTACGACGAGGGCGACAGCTTCGACCAGTCGTCCGCGAAGGGCTTCGTCTACGTGCACGGGTTGTCGTCGAAGATCGCCTCCCGCCGGGACCTGCGATGACCCTCTTCGAGCGCGAGCGTGAATATCGCGACGCGACACGGCGCCGACGCGTTGCCGGATACACGCTCGTGGGGGAGAGGTGAGCACTCGCGAGGGAGCGCTGTGGGGCGGGCGGTTCGCCGAGGGGCCGTCCGACGCGCTGGCCGCACTGAGCAAGTCCACGCACTTCGACTGGGTGCTGGCCCCGTACGACATCATCGCTTCGCGGGCCCACACCGTGATCCTGTTCCGCGCGGGACTGCTCGACGAAGAACAGCGCGACGGGCTGTTGGCCGGGCTGGACAGCCTCGCCGAGGACGTCGCCGACGGCAGCTTCGGCCCGGTGGTCACCGACGAGGACGTGCACGCCGCGTTGGAGCGCGGGCTGATCGACCGGGTCGGGCCCGACCTGGGCGGCCGGCTGCGCGCCGGGCGGTCGCGCAACGACCAGGTGGCCACCCTGTTCCGGATGTGGCTGCGCGACGCGGTGCGACGGGTCGCGACGGGGGCGCTCGACGTCGTCGGCGCGCTGGCCGCCCAGGCCGCCGCGCACCCGACGGCCATCATGCCCGGCAAGACCCATCTGCAGTCCGCCCAGCCGATCCTGCTGGCCCAGCACCTGCTCGCGCACGCCCACCCGTTGCTGCGCGATGTGGACCGGATCGTCGACTTCGACAAGCGCGCGGCGGTGTCCCCGTACGGCTCGGGGGCGCTGGCGGGCTCGTCGCTGGGCCTGGACCCGGACGCGATCGCCGCGGAGCTGGGTTTCGCCGCCGCCGCCGACAATTCGGTCGACGCGACCGCGGCCCGGGATTTCGCCGCGGAGGCCGCATTCATCTTCGCGATGATCGCCGTCGACCTGTCCCGGCTGGCCGAGGACATCATCATCTGGAGCTCGACCGAATTCGGCTACGTCACCCTGCACGATTCGTGGTCCACCGGCAGCTCGATTATGCCGCAGAAGAAGAATCCCGACATCGCCGAGCTGGCCCGCGGCAAGGCCGGACGGCTGATCGGGAACCTGGCCGGGCTGCTGGCGACGCTTAAGGCCCAGCCGCTGGCCTACAACCGTGACCTGCAGGAAGACAAGGAGCCGGTGTTCGACGCGGTGGCCCAGCTGGAGCTGCTGCTGCCGGCGATGGCAGGACTGGTGGCCAGCCTGACGTTCAACGTCGAGCGGATGGCGGCCCTGGCACCGGCCGGCTACACGCTGGCCACCGACATCGCGGAATGGCTTGTTCGACGGGGTGTCCCGTTCCGGTCCGCGCACGAGGCCGCCGGAGCGGCCGTCCGGGCCGCCGAGTACCGGGGCGTCGGGCTAGACGAGCTGACCGACGACGAGCTGGCCGCCGTCAACCCCGAGCTGACGCCGCAGGTCCGCGAGGTGCTGACGATCGAGGGCTCGGTGTCCTCGCGCGATGCCCGGGGCGGTACCGCGCCGAGCCGGGTCGCCGAGCAGCTCGATGCGGTCCTGGCCAGCTGCGCGGAGCTCAACGACCGGCTACATGACAACGGTTAGAGCAGCTTGGTAGTCTGCCGGGCAGTTTCCAGGGGACTAAACTTCCGGACTTAAGGGATCAGGTTGAACCATTCGACCTGAGTGTTCGTCATCGAGGGGTGGGACCAATGAGCGTCATCGCGGGAGTGTTCGGTGCGCTGCCGCCATACCGCTATTCCCAGCGAGAGCTCACCGACGTTTTCCTCAGCATCCCGGATTTCGAGGGTTACGAAGACATCGTTCGGCAGCTGCATGCCAGCGCCAAGGTCAATAGTCGTCACGTGGTCCTGCCGATGGAGCAGTATCCGACGCTGACCGACTTCGGCGAAGCAAACCGGATCTTCATCGAAAAAGCGGTGGATCTTGGCTGTGAGGCGCTTTCGGGTGCGCTTGACGACGCGGGCCTGCAGCCCCAGGACCTTGACGTGCTCATCACCACGACGGTTACCGGACTCGCGGTCCCGTCGCTGGATGCCCGGATCGCCGGGCGCCTGGGGCTGCGCGACGATGTGCGGCGGTTGCCCATGTTCGGTCTTGGCTGCGTGGCCGGGGCCGCGGGAGTGGCAAGGCTGCACGACTACCTGCGCGGGGCGCCGGATGGTGTCGCGGCCCTGATCGCAGTCGAGCTTTGCTCGCTGACTTACCCGGGATACAAACCATCGCTGGCCGGTCTGGTGGGTAGTGCGCTGTTTGCTGACGGGGCTGGAGCGGTGGTTGCGGTCGGCGAGCGTCGCGCCGAACAGATCGGCGCCCGCGGCCCGGATATTCTCGATTCGCGCAGCCATCTCTACCCCGACTCATTACGGGCCATGGGCTACGACGTGGGTGCCGCGGGGTTCGAACTCGTGCTGTCGAAGAACGTCGCGACTTTAGTGCAGCAATACATCGGCGAGGACGTCACCACGTTTCTGGCAGCGCATGGTTTGACCACCACCGACATCGGCGCCTGGGTTTCACATCCCGGCGGTCCCAAGGTCATCGAGGCGATCAACGAGGCCCTCGACCTGCCACCCGAGGCCCTAGAACTGACCTGGCGTTCGCTCGGCGAGATAGGCAACCTCTCGTCGGCGTCGGTGCTGCATGTGTTGCGCGACACCATCGCCAAACCGCCGCCTAGCGGAAGCGCGGGCCTCATGATGGCGCTGGGTCCCGGCTTCTGTTCTGAACTCGTGTTGTTGCGCTGGCACTGATGCGCGCCTGTGCACTCTCCTACGTCGCCTAGACATCGCCATGCGGAAGTGACGGCGGTGGGGCGACAAAAGTTTGGCGGGCGTTTCCGAAAGGTGTGATCCATGGCCGGCGGCGTGAATGACCCCGGGTGTGCCGAGGCGGTTAGAACTGTCGGGTTCGAGTTGCTCGGGCGCAGATATCTTTTTCCCAAGCGCAGTTGCGCCGCATCACCCGTTCGGTTGAGCAGCACGAGAGGCCGGGTCCCATGAACAGCAGTCAAGAAGAGCTTGTCAGGGCCCTCCGAAAGTCTCTCAAGGAAAACGAGCGGCTGAGGCGAGAGAACCGCGAGTACTTGGCAGCAGCGACTGAGTCGGTGGCGGTGGTGGGGATGGCGTGCCGGTATCCCGGTGGGGCCGACTCCCCTGAGGCCTTGTGGGAGATGGTGGTTGAAGGTCGCGATGTGGTGTCGGAGTTTCCTGCCGACCGTGGCTGGGATTTGGGTGAGCTGTTCGATCCGGATCCCGATGCGATAGGGAAGTCGTACACGCGACGCGGCGGGTTTTTGGCACACATCGCCGATTTCGACGCCGCGTTTTTCGGGATTGCGCCCAGCGAGGCGCTGGCAATGGATCCACAGCAGCGCTTGCTGCTGGAAGTGTCATGGGAAGCGTTGGAGCGGTCCGGCATCGACCCGTCTGCGCTGCGGGGTTCGGCTACGGGTGTATTCGCCGGAGTTTTCCACGGATCATATGGGGGCCAGGGACGGCTGCCCGGGGAGTTGGAGCAGTACGGGCTGCGCGGTTCGACCTTGAGTGTGGCGTCGGGCCGGGTGGCGTATGCGCTGGGGCTGGAGGGCCCGGCGGTGTCGGTGGATACGGCGTGTTCGTCGTCATTAGTGGCGTTGCATTTGGCGGCGCAGTCGTTGCGGTCGCGCGAGTGTAATTTGGCGCTGGTCGGTGGGGTGACGGTATATGCCACGCCGGCGCTAATTGTGGACTTCAGTCGGCAGCGAGCGTTGGCTGCTGATGGGCGGTGCAAGCCGTATGCCGGTGCTGCCGACGGATTCGGCTGTGCCGAGGGCGTCGGGGCGTTGGTGTTGGAGCGGTTGGCGGATGCGCGGCGCTTGGGCCATCCGGTGCTGGCGGTGGTGCGGGGCTCCGCGGTCAATCAGGACGGCGCCTCCAACGGCCTATCGACACCTAATGGGCCGGCGCAGCAACGGGTGATCCGGGCGGCGCTGGCCAATGCGCGGCTGGGTGCTGCCGACGTGGATGTGGTGGAGGGCCATGGGACCGGCACCACATTGGGGGATCCCATTGAGGCCCAAGCGCTTTTGGCGGCCTACGGGCAGGATCGGCCAGCGGATCGGCCGTTGTGGTTGGGGTCGATCAAATCCAACATGGGCCACACGGCGGCGGCTGCGGGGATGGCCGGGGTGATCAAGATGGTGCAGGCGATGCGGCACGGGCTGATGCCCAAGACATTGCACGTGGCTGTGCCCACGCCGCATGTGGATTGGTCGGCGGGGGCGGTTTCGTTGTTGACGGAGTCCCGGTTATGGCCTGCGGAGGACCACCCGCGGCGGGCGGGGGTGTCGTCGTTCGGGATTAGCGGGACGAACGCGCATGTGATTCTCGAGCAGCCTCCTGCGCTGGAAAGTGTTGGCACTTCAGGTGATAGCGACATGCCGGTGGTTCCGTGGGTGTTGTCTGCTCGCTCAGCAAAAGCGTTAGCGGATCAGGCGCAAAGGCTGTTGGCGCATGTGGTCGGTGATCGGGATCTGGGTGTGGCCGACGTGGGGTGGTCGTTGGTATCGACGCGTTCGACGTTTGAGCATCGGGCGGTGGTCGTTGGCGCCGACCGTGCGCACCTGACGGCGGGTTTGGCCGGCTTGGCCGCCGGTGAGCCGGGTGCGAATGTGGCCGTGGGGCGCGCCCGATCGGTGGGCAAGACAGTGTTTGTGTTTCCCGGCCAAGGCTCGCAATGGGCCGGCATGGGAGCCCAATTACTCAGTACCTCCAAGGTATTCGCTGAGCACATGGACCGGTGCGATAAGGCGCTTGCTGAGCACGTGGGGTGGTCCTTGATCGATGTCATCGGTGGAGCGGCGGGCGCTCCGGGACTGGATCGTGTCGATGTGGTGCAGCCGGTCCTGTGGGCGGTGATGGTATCGCTCGCCGAATTATGGCGCTCGGTGGGCGTCATGCCCGACGCGGTGATCGGCCATTCACAAGGCGAGATCGCGGCAGCATATGTCGCGGGCGCGTTGTCGCTCGAGGATGCCGCCCGGGTAGTGGCGCTGCGAAGCCGACTGCTGGTGCAGTTGTCCGGCGCCGGGGGCATGGTCTCTCTGGCATGCCAGCTGCCGCAAGCACAAGAGTTGCTGGTGCAGTGGGGGGATCGGCTCAATATCGCTGCCGTCAACGGCGTTTCGGCAGTCGTCGTCTCGGGCGAGGTGAACGCACTCGAGGAGCTGATGCGGCGTTGCGAGGCTGACAACGTACGTGCCCGCAGGATCGACGTCGACTATGCATCTCACTCCGCACAGGTCGACGCCATCCGTGAGCCCCTTGCCCAGGCACTGACCGGCATCGAGCCGCGTTCGTCCGCGGTGGCCTTCTTTTCGACGGTCACCGGTGAACTCATGGACGGCGCCGGTTTGAACGCAGAGTACTGGTACCAGAGCATCCGGCAGACGGTGCAGTTCGAACGCGCAGTGCGCACCGCGCGCGACGGCGGATACCAGGTGTTCATCGAATCCAGCCCGCATCCTATTCTGAGCGCCGGCATCGAGGAGATCTCGGCGGTGCCTGCGACCCCGGCCGATGCCGGCGCCGTTGACGCCAGGGACGCGGTGGTCATTCCGTCATTGGGCCGCGACGACGGCGGACTTGACAGGTTTTGGCTGTCCGTGGGTCAGGCCCACGTCGCGGGTGTGGCCGTGAATTGGCGGGCAGCGTTTGTCACCGGCTGTCAGGTCGCGTTGCCGACCTATGCCTTTCAGCGGCGGCGGTTTTGGTTGCCGGGTTTGGGTATTAGTGGTGGCGACCTGGGCGGCGTCGGGTTGGCGGGCGCCGAGCACGGCCTGCTGGGTGCGGTGGTGGAACGGCCCGATTCGGGTGGACTGGTGCTCACCGGGCGGCTGTCGGTGGCTGCTCAGCCGTGGTTGGCCGATCACGCGGTAGCAGGGGTGGTGTTGTTCCCCGGGGCGGGGTTCGTGGAGTTGGTGTCGCGGGCTGCCGATGAGGCCGATTGTTCGGTGGTAGAGGAGCTGACGCTGTCGGCGCCCTTGCTGTTGCCGGCGGCTGGTGGGGTTCAGGTGCAGGTGGTCGTGGGCGCTGCAGGCAGCGCAGGCCGCCGGGCCGTGTCGGTGTATTCGAGCGGAGCTCAGCCTGATTCGGCATGGACGCTGCACGCGCAGGGCGTGTTGAGTGTGGCGTCGCCCGCGCCGGCCGCGGATTTATCGGTGTGGCCGCCGGTCGGGGCGCTAGCGGTGAACCTGACCGACGCATACGAGCGGCTGGCCGGGCGGGGTTATCAGTACGGTCCGGCGTTTCAGGGTCTGCAGGCGATGTGGCGGCTCGGTGATGAGGTATTCGCCGAAGTCGTCCTCCCGGATGTCGCGGGAGTGAAAGCCGGCGGTTTCGGGATTCATCCGGTGCTGCTGGATGCGGCGCTGCATGCGATGGGAGTGGCCGGCGAGCAAGCCCAGACGGCGTTGCCGTTTTCGTGGCAGGGGATCCGTTTGCATGCCGCCGGGGCATCGCGTGCGCGGGTCCGGATAACACCGGTCGGTATGGGGGCGGTCTCGGTCGAATTGGCCGATGGGGCGGGCCTACCCGTCTTGTCGGTGCGAGAGTTGGCGCTTCGTCCGGTCTCGGTGGCGCAGTTGTCCGCGGCAGCACCTCGTGCCGGTGGAGGGTTGTTGGAGGTGGTGTGGTCGCCGGTGACGTTGGAGCCCAACGGTATTGCCGGTGACGACGTGGTGGTTTGGCAGCCGAGCCCCGGCGCCGACGGTGTGGTGGGTCCGGTGTATGCGGCGACGCACGAGGCGCTGGGGGTGTTGCAGTCGTGGCTGGCCGGCGATGGGTCCGGCGTGCTGGTGGTACTGACACACGGCGCGGTGGGACTGGCCGGTGAGGATGTCACGGATTTGGCGGGTGCGGCGCTGTGGGGATTGGTGCGCTCTGCGCAGGCCGAGCATCCGGGTCGGGTCGTGTTGGTGGATTCGGATGGATCGGTCGACGCTGCGACGGTAATTGGTTCCCAATCCGGCTCGAGTGAACCGCAATTGGTCGTCCGCTCCGGTGTGGTGTACGCCGCTCGGTTGGCTCGGGTTGGGGCGGGATCGGTTTTGGAGCTGCCGCCCGGCGGGTGGCGGTTGGCCGCCGGCGGTGGGGGCACGTTAGAGGATCTGGTGGTGCAGCCGTGTCCACGGGTGGGGCTGGCTGCCGGGCAGGTGCGGGTGGCGGTGGCTGCGGTGGGGGTGAACTTCCGGGATGTGTTGATGACGTTGGGGATGACGCCCGGCGGAGGAGAGCTGGGAGTTGAAGGCGCCGGGGTGATTGTCGAGATCGGTCCGGGGGTAGCGGGGCTGGCGGTGGGCGATGCCGTGATGGGGTTGTTGGGAGTGGTCGGTGCTGAGGCCGTGGTGGATGCGCGGTTAGTGACCGCGGTGCCTGCGGGATGGTCCTTGGTGACCGCCGCCGGTGTCCCGGTGGTGTTTTGGACGGCGTTGTATGGACTGTCGGCGTTGGCGGGGGTGCGGGCCGGACAACGGGTGTTGGTGCATGCGGCCGCCGGTGGGGTGGGTATGGCTGCGGTGCAGCTGGCCCGGCATTTGGGTGCGGAGGTTTTCGCCACCGCCAGTCGTGGCAAGTGGGACACGTTGCGGGCGATGGGTTTTGACGACAAACACATCGCGGATTCGCGTTCGTTGGAGTTCGAGGAGAAGATCTTAGCGGCCACCGGCGGCGCCGGGGTCGATGTGGTGCTCAACTCGCTGTCCGGTGAATTCGTGGACGCGTCGTTGCGGTTATTGGCCGGTGGTGGGCATTTCATCGAGATGGGCAAGACAGATATTCGCGACCCCCAGGTGGTGGCAGCCCAGCACCAGGGGGTGCAGTATCAAGCGTTTGATCTGATGAAGGCTAGCCCGGACGACACCGCGGCCGCGCTGGCCGAGTTGACGGCGTTGTTCGCCGATGATGTGTTGACGCCGTTGCCGGTCAAGACTTTTGATGTGCGGTGTACTTCGGCGGCGTACCGGTTTGTCAGTCAGGCCCGCCATATCGGCAAAGTAGTGCTCACCATCCCGGATGGCCCCGGCAAGTTGTTCAGTGGGTGTGCGGGTGGACTGGCTGGGGGAACCGTGGTGATCACCGGCGGTACCGGGATGGCCGGGGGCCTGTTGGCGCGTCATGTGGTAGCCCGTTATGGGGTGGCCAATGTGATGCTGATCAGCCGTTCCGGTGAGCAGGCCGGCGGGGTCTCGGAGTTGGTGGCGGGATTGCGGGACGCTGGTGCCGAGGTGTCGGTGGTGGCCTGTGATGTGGCCGATCGTGACGCGCTGACAGCTGTGTTCGCGCGGGTGCCGGCGCGATATCCGTTGCGGGGGGTACTTCACGCCGCGGGGGCCCTTGATGATGCGGTGATCGCCTCATTGACCCCGGATCGCGTGGATACCGTGTTGCGCGCCAAAGTAGATGGGGCCTGGAATCTCCATGAGCTGACCCAGGATCGGGATTTGTCGGCGTTTGTGGTGTTTTCGTCGATGGCCGGGATCGTGGGCACACCGGGCCAAGGTAATTACGCGGCGGCCAACAGTTTCCTCGACGGGCTGATGGCGTATCGACGGGACCGCGGATTGCCCGGATTGTCAATGGCCTGGGGCTTCTGGGAACAAGCTTCGGCGATGACCCAACACCTCGGGGATCGCGACAAAGCACGCATGAGCCGGTTCGGGCTGGCGCCGCTATCGAGCGAGGAGGCGGTGGAGCTCTTCGACAGCGCCATGGTCGCCGACCGCGGGGTGGTGGTCGCCGCTCGCTTGGACACGCGCGCGATGGCCGACATCAACACCGCTCTGCCCCCGTTGTTCAGCCAGTTGGCCGCGCGCCGCAGCGGGCGCGTCACCGCCGACACCATCACCGTGTCGACAACCGGCCTCACCAAACGACTACACGGGCTAAGCGCTGAACAGCGACACCGCGAGTTGGTGGACTTGGTGTGCAGGAACGCCGCCACCGTGATGGGCCGCGCCGGCGCCGCAGAAATCGACGCCCACCGCGCGTTCCAAGAACTCGGCTTTGACTCACTGACGGCCGTCGAACTCCGCAACCGGCTCAAACCCGCGACCGGGCTCACGCTTTCAGCCACTCTGGTCTTCGACTACCCCACGCCCACCGCCTTGGCCGAACACCTCAATGCCCGATTGACCACCGCCGATCAACCTAACCTGATGGCCCGCTTCAACGACATCACCCGCGAGCTCCAAACGCTGCTCAACCAGCCCGACTGGAACGCCGACGACAAAACGCAGCTGAGCGCCCGCATCCAAACCCTCCTGACCACGGTCAGCAACCATCCCGACGACATGCTCGACGACGACATTCATACCGCCACCGAAAGCCAACTCTTCGCCATCCTCGACGAAGAACTCGGCTCGTAGTACCGCACCACAGGAGCATTAGTGTCGAGCACCGAGAAGCACGTTGATTATCTGAAGCGCCTCACGGCAGATCTCCGCCGGACACGCCGGCGTCTCTCGGAGTTGGAAAGCACACTGTCCGAGCCTGTGGCAGTCGTGGGGATGGCGTGCAGGTATCCGGGTGGGGTGGATTCGCCGAAGAGCTTGTGGGAGATGGTGGTTGAAGGCCGTGACGCGGTGTCGGACTTTCCTGCGGATCGGGGCTGGGACGTAGCGGGGTTGTTCGACCCGGACCCTGACGCCCGGGGCAAAATGTATGTCCGCCAAGGTTCATTTCTGAGCGGCGCCGGCGACTTCGACGCCGGATTCTTCGGTATCGGACCCACCGAGGCGCTGGCGATGGATCCACAGCAGCGGTTGATGCTGGAGCTGTCGTGGGAAGCCTTGGAGCGGACTGGGATTGACCCGCTGGGATTGCGAGGTTCGGCCACGGGGGTGTTCGCCGGGGTGATCCATGCCGGCTACGGGGGCCACGTGGAAGGCGAACTGGAGGGCTATGGGTTCATCGGCGCGACGGCGAGTGTCGCGTCGGGCCGGGTGTCGTACGCGCTGGGCCTTGAAGGCCCGGCGGTCTCGGTGGATACGGCGTGTTCGTCGTCGTTGGTGGCGATGCATTTGGCGTCGCAGTCGTTGCGGTCCGGGGAGTGCGATCTCGCGCTGGCCGGTGGCGTAACGATAATGGCAACCCCCGAGGGATTTGTGGAGTTCAGCCGGCAGCGGGCGCTGGCCGTCGACGGCCGGTGCAAAGTCTATGCCGCTGCCGCCGATGGGACCGCGTGGTCGGAAGGCGCGGGCGTGCTGGTGCTGGAGCGGGTGGCTGATGCGCGGCGGTTGGGGCACCCAGTGCTGGCGATCCTGCGGGGATCGGCGGTCAATCAAGACGGCGCTTCCAACGGGTTGACAGCACCCAACGGGCCCGCGCAACAACGCGTAATTTCGGCGGCGTTGGCCAATGCGCGCCTGAGTACGGCTGATGTAGATGTGGTGGAGGGGCACGGCACGGGCACCGTGCTGGGTGATCCGATTGAGGCGCAAGCGCTTTTAGCTACGTACGGACAAGACCGGCCGGTTGATCGGCCGTTGTGGTTGGGGTCGATCAAATCCAACATCGGTCACGCGTCGGCTGCGGCGGGAGTGGCCGGGGTGATCAAGATGGTGCAGGCGATCCAGCACGGAGTGATGCCGAAGACGATGCATGTGGATGTGCCTACACCGCAAGTGGATTGGTCGGCGGGGGCGGTGTCTTTGTTGACCGAGTCGCGGCCATGGCCGGTGGAGGACCGACCGCGGCGGGCGGGGGTGTCGGCGTTCGGGATTAGCGGGACGAACGCGCACGTGATCGTAGAACAAGCTCCGGTGGACCCGCCGGCGCCGGAAAGCGAAGGCGTTTCAGCTGAGCGCGGTGACCCGGTGGTCGCGTGGGTGTTGTCCGCTCGCTCGGCGCAGGCGTTGCCCAAACAGGCCAGGCGACTGCTGGCGCATGTGGCCGGCCAGGACGGTTCGGGGGCCGGTCCGAGTCCGGTGGATGTGGGTTGGTCGTTGGTGACGACGCGGTCGGTGTTTGATCATCGCGCCGTGGTGGTCGGCGCTGACCGTGACCAGCTGATGGCGGGGTTGATCGAGCTAGCCGCAGGTGAGCCGGGGGCCGGCGTTGTGGTGGGGCGTGCCCAGGGAATTGGCAAGACTGCGTTTGTATTTCCCGGCCAGGGCTCCCAGTGGTTAGCGATGGGCCGGCAATTGTATGAGCGCTTCCCGGCGTTCGCCGAAGCGTTTGACGAGGCGCTGGCGGAGTTGGACCCGCATCTCCGATTGCCGCTGCGGCAGGTGATTTGGGGTAATGACGCCGCATTGTTGGAGAGTACGGAATATGCCCAGCCGGCCTTGTTTGCCGTCGAGGTGGCCTTGGCAGCGTTGTTGCAGCACTGCGGTGTGGTACCGGACGTGGTGATGGGCCATTCGGTGGGCGAGATCAGCGCGGCCTATGCGGCCGGGGTGTTGTCGCTTGCGGATGCGGCCAAAGTGGTGGCGGGGCGGGGCCGGTTGATGGCGGGATTGCCCCCCGGTGGGGTGATGGTTGCGGTAGCCGCCAGTGAGGCGGACGTGACGCCGTTGCTTACCGAGGAGGTGAGCATTGCCGCGGTCAATGGCCCGAACGCGGTGGTGATTTCGGGCCCGCAAGAGCCGGTGGATGCGGTGGCGAATCGACTGCTGGAGTCGGGCCGGCGGGTGCATCGATTGGCGGTTTCGCACGCGTTTCATTCGGCGTTGATGGAGCCCATGCTCGAGCAGTTCTCAAAGCTACTGACCGGAGTCACCGCCGCAAAACCGCGTATTGGGTTGGTGTCGAACCTGACTGGGCAATTGGCCGGGCCCGGGTATGGATCGCCACGGTATTGGGTTGAGCATGTGCGACAGCCGGTCCGCTTTGTTGACGGGGTGCGGGCCGCCGAGTCGTTGGGGGCCGGGATTTTCGTCGAGGTGGGTCCCGGTCGTGGTCTAACCGCCGCGGTGGAGCAATCGTTGACCGCCGACCAGGGGGTATCGGTGGTCACGCTGGGCAAAGACCGCCCGGAAGCCGAGTCGCTGCTGGTCGCGCTGGGGCATTTGTTCACCCGCGGTGTGGGAGTGGATTGGCCCGCGGCGCTGGGGAGTGGACGTCGGGTCGAGTTGCCCACGTATGGGTTTGTGCGGCAGCGGTTTTGGTTGCCGAGCGGGTCAGTGGGATCGCGGGATGTAAGCGGTGTGGGCTTGGTGCGCGGGGATCATCCGTTGTTGGGCGCGGTGGTGGAGCGACCGGATACGGGCGGGGTGGTGTTGACGGGCTCGTTGTCCGTGGGGGACTTCCCGTGGTTGGCCGATCACGTGGTTGATGGGGTGCTGCTGTTTCCAGGGGCGGGGTTCGTGGAGTTGGCGTTGCGGGCGGGCGACGAGGTCGGCTGTTCGGTGGTGGAAGAGCTGATGTTGTTGGCTCCGTTGGTGCTGCCGGCGGTCGGCGGGGTACGGGTGCAGGCGGTTGTGGATTCTGTGGCCGAGTCGGGTTCTCGTGCGGTGTGGGTGTATTCGCGTGGCGCGGCCCCGGATTCGATATGGGTGTTGCACGCGCAGGGCGTGTTGAGTGCGGGGTCGCCTGCACCCGCCGCGGATCTGTCAGTCTGGCCGCCGGCGGGGGCTTCGGTGTTGGATTTCGGTGATGTGTATGAGGTGTTGGCGGGTCGGGGTTATGAGTATGGGCCGGCATTTCGGGGTCTGGGTGCGTTGTGGCGGCGGGATCAGGAGATCTTTGCCGAGGTAGCCGTCGGTGAAGGTGTGACGGTGGGAGGGTTTGGCATTCATCCGGCGGTATTGGATGCGGCGTTGCATGCGTTGGGGGTTGCTGAGGGCGGGGACTCGACGATGTTGCCGTTTTCGTGGCAGGGGGTCTGTTTGCATGCCGCCGGGGCATCGCGAGTTCGGGTCCGGATAGCCCCGGCTGGAGCCGGGGCGGTGTCAGTGGACTTGGCTGACGAGGCGGGCTTGCCAGTCTTGTCGGTGCGCGAGTTGGTGGTTCGTCCGGTCTCGGCGAAGGCGTTGTCGGCCGCGGTGGCGGCGGCCGCAGGTGGCGGCGGGGCGTTGTATGAAGTCATGTGGTCGCCGGTGTCGATGGGGGGCGACGGTGTTGATGATGACGTAGTGGTGTGGGAACCAAGTTCGGCAACTCACGGTGTGGTGGGTTCGGTGTATGCGGCCACGCATGAGGCGCTGGGGACGTTGCAGTCGTGGTTGGCTGGCGATGGTTCCGGGGTCCTGGTCGTGCTGACTCATGGGGCGCTGGGTTTGGCCGGTGAGGAAATCACCGATCTGGCCGGTGCGGCGGTGTGGGGGTTGGCGCGCTCTGCGCAGGCCGAGCATCCGGGTCGCGTTGTGTTGGTGGATTCGGATGGATCGGTCGATGTTGCAACGGTAATTGGTTGTGGTGAGCCGCAATTGGTGGTGCGTTCCGGTGTGGTGCACGCGGCCCGGTTGGCCCCGGTGGGGGCGGGGCCGGTGTTGGAGCTGCCGGCCGACGGGTGGCAATTGGCTGCCGGCGGTGGGGGCACGTTGGAGGACATGGTGGTGGTCCCGACCGGGCCGGCGGAGTTGGCTGCCGGGCAAGTGCGGGTGGCAGTGGCCGCCGTCGGGGTGAACTTCCGGGATGTGTTGGTGGCGTTGGGGATGTATCCCGGTGGTGGAGAGTTGGGCGCCGAGGGCGCGGGGGTGGTCGTCGAGGTCGGCCCCGGGGTCGAGGGCCTGGCAGTGGGCGATGCCGTGCTGGGGTTGTTGGGGGTGGTGGGTTCTGAAGCGGTGGTCGACGCGCGATTGGTGACCGCGGTGCCGCCGGGGTGGTCGTCGGTGCAAGCCGCCAGTGTGCCGGTAGTGTTCTTGACGGCGTGGTACGGGTTGTCCGCATTGGCGGATGTGAAGGCCGGGCAGCGGGTATTGGTGCATGCCGCCACCGGTGGGGTCGGCATGGCCGCGGTGCAGCTGGCCCGGCATTGGGGCGCGGAGGCTTTCGCCACCGCCAGTCGCGGCAAGTGGGAGACGTTGCGCGCCATGGGCTTCGACGATGACCATATCGCCGATTCGCGGAAGTTGGAGTTCGAGGAGAAGTTCCTGGCCACCACCGGCGGGGCCGGTGTCGATGTCGTGCTCAATTCGCTGGCCGGTGAATTCACCGATGCGTCGTTGCGGTTGTTGGCCTCTGGCGGACGTTTCATCGAGATGGGCAAGACCGACCTTCGCGATCCGACGCTGATTGCCGGGCGGCATCCGGGTGTGCAGTATCGGGCGTTCGATCTGATGGAGGCGGGTCCGGACCGTATCGCGAGGATGCTGGGCGAATTGATGGGCTTGTTCGCTGCCGGTGTGTTGGCGCCGTTGCCGGTCAAGGGATTTGACGTGCGGCATGCCACGGAGGCTTACCGCTTCGTGAGCCAGGCCCGCCACACCGGCAAGGTCGTGCTCACCCTGCCCGACGGCCCCGGCGGGCTGGCCGGGGGGACGGCCTTGATCACCGGCGGGACCGGCATGGCGGGTTCGGCGCTGGCTCGTCACCTCGTCGACCGGTATCGGGTGGCCCATGTGATGTTGGTCAGCCGCAGCGGCGAGCGGGCCGACGGCGTTGCAGAACTCGTGGCCGAGCTGCGGGGCGCCGGGGCGTCGGTGTCGGTGGCGGCTTGTGACGTCGGCGACCGGGACGCGGTGGCCGGATTGCTGGCGCAGGTGCCCGCGCGTCATCCGTTGCGGGGCGTCTTTCATGCCGCCGGCGTCCTCGACGACGGGTTGATTGCGTCGTTGACCCCCGATCGGATGGACGCTGTGTTACGGGCGAAGGTCGATGGGGCCTGGAATCTGCACGAGCTCACCACGGGTTTGAATCTGTCGGCGTTCGCGATGTTTTCGTCGATGGCCGGCATCGTGGGCGCGCCGGGCCAGGGTAACTATGCGGCGGCCAATAGCTTCCTGGATGGGCTGGCCGCCTACCGGCGTGCGCATGGATTGGTTGGCTCGTCGGTGGCGTGGGGGCTGTGGGAACAAGCCAGCGCGATGACACGGCACCTCGGTGACAAGGACAGGGCCCGCATGAGCCGAGTCGGGTTAGCTCCCCTGTCAAGCCAACAGGCATTGACGCTCTTGGATGACGCGATGCTGGCCGATCGCGCGCTGCTGGTTGCCGCCCGGCTGGACACCGCGGCACTGGGTGGCGACGGCGCGGCGCTGCCGCCCGTGCTGCGCGGGTTGGCCACCCGCCCGAACCGGCGCGTGATCGTTGACGCCAGCGCGGCGGCATCGACATCGGGTCTGCGTGCGCGACTGCACGGACTCAGCGCAGAGCAGCGGCACCGCGAGCTCGTCGACTTGGTGTGCGGCGATGCCGCCACCGTGCTCGGCCATGCCACCGCAGACATCAACGCCGAGCGGGCTTTTCAAGAACTCGGGTTCGACTCCCTGACCGCGGTGGAGCTGCGTAACCGGCTCAAGTCCGCGACGGGACTGACCCTTTCGCCCACCCTGATTTTCGACCACCCCACACCATCCGCGCTGGCCGAGCATCTCGACGCACAACTGGCCACCGCAACGACCCATGAAGCGCCCGACCGCATGGCGCGTTTCAACGACATCGCGCGCGAACTGCAAACGCTGATCGATCAACCGGGCTGGAGCGCCGAGGACAAAGCACTTTTGAATGGCCGCATCCAGACGCTGCTCGCCGCCGCGAGCACCCCTGACCCCGAGCCCCATCACGACGAGCTTTACAACGACGACATCGAAACCGCCACGGAAGCCGAGCTGTTCGCCATCCTTGACGAAGAGGTCGGTCCCTGACTCGTGCAACCGACAGACGTAGCGGTCATCGGACTGGCGTGCAGATTCCCCGGCGCCGCCAGCCCCCATGAGTTCTGGCGTCTCATTCGCGATGGAGTCGAAGCCACGCAGCTGCCCGGTGATGTCGCCGGGTTCGACGCGGATTTCTTCAACGTATCGCCGCGCGAGGCCGCCGCGATGGACCCCCAGCAGCGCCTGGGGCTAGAGCTGGCTTGGGAGGTCCTCGAAGACGCGTTCGTCGTGCCCAAGACGCTACGCGGAGAACAGGTCGCCGTTTACCTCGGAGCGATGAGCGACGACTACGCGGTGTTGACGCTCGGCGACACGGGCGAAGACCTCGATCATCACTCCTTCGCCGGGGTTAGCCGGGCAATGATCGCGAACCGGATCTCGTATGCGCTTGCGCTGCACGGCCCGAGTTTGACGATCGATTCCGGCCAATCGTCCTCGCTGGTGGCAGTGCACCTCGCCTGCGAAAGCCTCCGCATGGGCGAGTCGGAGCTTGCGATTGCCGGTGGCATTCACCTGAATCTGGCGAGCGAAACCACTTTGCTGGAGCGGGAGTTCGGTGCGCTGTCCACATCGGGTCACACCTATGCGTTCGACGCACGCGCCGACGGTTACGTGCGAAGCGAGGGCGGGGGGCTCGTGCTCCTGAAGCCGTTACGCGCCGCGCTCGACGACGGCAACCGCATCCGCGCGATCATTCGCGGCAGCGCGGTCGGCAACGCCGGGCATAGCGCCGCCGGACAGACCGTGCCGTCCGTCTCGGGACAAGTCGACGTCATCCGGCGTGCCATCAAGACCGCCGGCCTCGACACCGGCCAGCTGCAGTACATCGAGGCCCATGGCACCGGCACCGAAATCGGGGACCCCGTGGAGGTGAAGGCGCTGGGGGAGGTGTTCGCCGGGCGTCGACGTCATCCGCTAAGCCTGGGGTCCGTGAAGACCAACATCGGTCACGCCGGAAGCGCCGCGGGTATCGCGGGTTTGCTGAAGGCCGTGCTAGCAATCGAAAATGCGGTCATTCCGGCGAGTCTGAACTATGCCACACCCAGTCGGGGAATTGATCTGGAAGGCCTCGGACTGCGCGTCAATACAATGCTGACCCCCTGGCCGGCGGGGGAGGGGCCGCGGCGGGCCGGGGTGTCGTCGTTCGGCATGGGCGGAACCAATGCGCACGTGATCGTCGAGGAGGCTCCTGCGCAACCCGAAGACGTGGGAACCGGACGTGATAACGCGCCGACGGCGTGGGTGCTGTCGGGTCGCTCGGAACGGGCGTTGGCCAATCAGGCCGCACGGTTGTTGGCGCATCTGACCGACGATGCGGGGCTGGGTGTCGGCGACGTGGGGTGGTCTTTGGCGACGACGCGGTCGGTGTTTGAGCATCGGGCGGTGCTGGTCGGTGCGAATCGAGAGGCGCTGATGCCGGCGTTGGCGGGATTGGCCTCCGGAGAGCCGCGTGCCGACGGGGGTCGGGCACGCTCAGCCGGCAAGACGGCGTTTGTGTTTCCCGGCCAGGGCGCGCAGTGGCTCGGGATGGGATCTCACTTGTACGGCCGGTTCCCGGCATTCGCACGCGCTTTCGATGACGTTGCCGAGGCGTTGGGCGACCACATGCGGCTGCCCCTGCGCGACGTGATGTGGGGAAGCGACGCAAAGCTGTTGGACAACACCGAATTTGCCCAGCCCGCGTTGTTCGCGATCGAGCTTGCGTTGGCGGCGTTGTTGCAGCACTGGGGTGCCATCCCGGATGTGGTGATGGGTCATTCGGTGGGCGAGGTCACCGCGGCCCACCTGGCGGGCGTGTTGTCGCTGGCCGACGCGGCCGAGGTGGTGGCGGCGCGGGGAAGGTTGATGGCCGGGCTGCCCGCAGGCGGGGTGATGATTGCGGTGGCCGCCGGCGAGGCCGAAGTGGGCTCGTTGCTGACCGACGGGGTGGCGATCGCGGCGGTCAACGGCCCGGATGCGGTGGTGATCTCGGGTGCGGACGCTCCGGCCAGCGCGATCGCCCGAACCCTGGCGCACCAGGGCACGCGGGTGCATCGGCTGGCGGTCTCGCACGCGTTCCACTCACCACTGATGGAGCCCATGATCGACGACTTCTCGGCGGCGGTGGCCGATGTGTCGCCGGTAAAGCCGCGAATTGCGTTGGTGTCCAACGTGTCCGGGCAGCTCGCCGGGCCCGGGTATGGGTCGGCACACTACTGGGTCGAGCACGTGCGCCGTCCGGTGCGGTTTGCCGACGGGGTGCGAGCCGCCGAGTCGTTCGGGGCCGACGTCTTCGTCGAAGTCGGCCCCGGTGGTGGCCTCGGCGCCGCCGTGGAGCAATCCCTGACGGCCGATCATCCCGTGTCGGTGGTCACGCTGGCCAAAGGCCGCCCGGAACCAGAATCAGTGCTCACCGCCGCTGGCCGACTCTTCATCACCGGCGTGGCGGTCAATTGGGGCGCTGTCCTACAGCACGGGCAGCGGGTCCCATTGCCCACGTATGGTTTTGTACGCCAACGGTTCTGGCTGGGTAGCCGCACGGACAAGTTGTCCCCGGTTGCGACAAGGCCTGCCGAATTGGCCGAGCGTTTGCGCCAACTGTCGCGCCACGGGCAGGGCCGCGAACTGCTCGAGTTGGTGTGTGTGCACGCGGCGGCGGTGTTGGGACATTCCGATGGCCACGCCGTGAATGCCGAGCGCGCTTTCCAGGACCTCGGGTTCGACTCCTTGACCGGGGTCGAATTGCGCAACCGCCTGAAAGCCGATACCGGGCTGGCATTGTCGCGCACCCTTATCTTCGACTACCCAAATCCGGCGGCATTGGCCGAGCATCTCGCCCAACAACTGCTGTGCGGCCGCGAAGAGTCCGATGACGAAAAGTTCTGGTCCGCGCTGAGAAAGATTCCGCTCCAGGAACTTCGGAGAACCGGATTGCTCGACAAGCTATTGCTGCTGGCCGGCGACCCGGAAAAATCGCTTACTAATTCAACCGTCGCCGACGACACAATCGACTCCTTGAGCCCCGACGCCCTGGTAGCGATGGCGCTTGACGCCGACGAAACCGACGACGTTGAATGATGAAACGCGCGTTGGCGGAATTGATTACGGTCGTATTGAAGGCGTTTTATTTAACATGTGTTGAATATCAACAACTTTGCGGTGGCGCACTAAGACTTTTAGACTTGTCCACGTCGAAGAGCAATCTCAGCCGCATGAGAGTTGTCATTTCCATCGGGTCGCGACCTGAAAAGGCAGGGGCATGAGCGTTGTCGCGGGCGTGTTCGGTGCGTTGCCGCCGCATCGGTATAACCAGAGCGAGATCAGCGACCAATTCGTCGAGTTTCCCCGGCTGAAGGAACACGAGGCGATTGTTCGACGTCTGCACGCCGCCGCGAAGGTGAACAGTCGCCATTTCGTGCTGCCGTTGGAGCGCTACGCGTCACTGACCGACTTCGGCGAGGCCAATGAAATCTTCATCGGGAGTGCCGTGGATCTTGGCTGCGAGGCGCTGATGGGCGCGCTCGACGAGGCCGGCCTGCGACCCCAGGACATCGACATGATCGCCACCACGACCGTCACGGGCGTTGCGGTGCCGTCGCTGGACGCCCGGATCGCGGGACGACTCGGACTGCGCCCGGATGTGCGCCGGACGCCGCTGCTCGGCCTGGGCTGCGCGGCGGGGGCCGCAGGGGTGGGCCGGCTACACGATTATCTGCGTGGTGCGCCCGACGACGTCGCGGTCTTGGTGTCCGTCGAGCTTTGCTCGCTAACTTTCCCGGGGGTCAGGCCGACTGTGTCAGGTCTGGTCGCCACTGCGATGTTCGGCGACGGGGCAGGCGCGGTGGTCGCCGTCGGCGACCGTCGCGCCCAACAACTAAGAGCTAGCGGGCCCGACATCCTCGATTCGCGCAGCCGTCTTTACCCGGAATCGCTGCACATCATGGGCTGGGACGTTGGGTCCTCGGGCCTCCAGCTCATGATGTCTCCCGAGCTCACGGCGCTTATCGAGCGCTACCTCGCCGCCGACGTCAACAACTTCCTGGCCTCGCACGGTTTGACCACGGGCGACACCGGCGCCTGGGTGTGCCATCCCGGTGGCCCGAAGGTGATTGATGCGATCGCCAAGAGCCTCGAGCTGCCCCCGGAGGCGCTCGAGCTGACATGGCGCTCGATGGGCGAGATCGGTAACCTCTCGTCGGCCTCGGTGCTGCACATCTTGCGTGACACCATCGCCAAGCCGCCGCCCAGCGGAAGCCCCGGGCTGATGCTCGCGATGGGTCCTGGATTCTGCTCCGAACTGGTGCTACTGCGCTGGCACTGAGTCGAAGACGTCGACGGTCAGTCCCGGCCGGGGGGACAGCGCGGCGAGGTTGTGCGCGCGGATCCGCTGAGCGGGCAGCCGCAGCGTGGTCCTGGCAACCAGCCTGGCGAGCATGACGGTCATCTCCGTGGTGGCCATCACCGCCCCGATGCACCGATGCAGGCCGCCGCTGAACGGAATGAACTCATGCGGCGCGGGCTTGCGGTAACCGGGCGAGCCGGGATCCCAGCGCGCCGGCCGGAATTCCGTTGGCTCGGGCCATAGCTCGGGCAGCCGGTGCGTGACGTACGGGCTGAAGATCAGCAACCGGCCCGCCGGGATGCGGCGCCCGTTGAAATTGAGGTCGCGCATCACCTTGCGGGCGGAGATGACGCCGGGCGGATACAGCCGCAGCGTCTCGTGCACGACGCCGTTGAGGTAGGTCAGCGCATCCAGGTCGCCCGCCGCGGGCGGGCGGTCGCCGAGCACGCGGTGGACTTCCGCGGCAGCGGTGTCCCAGGCGCCCGGCAGGGACAGCAGCGTGTAGATCGCCCACGCCAGCGCGCCACTGGTGGTCTCGTAGCCGGCGGTGATGAGCGAAATGATCGCATCCCGAATCTCGTTGTCGTCCAACGCATAACCCTCGTCGCCGCGACCATCGATCAGCATGCTCAACATGTGGTCGTCGGGCCTGGGCCGCGCGCGGGCGTCGGCGATCTGGGCGTCGATGAGGTCGTTGATGCGTTTCCGCGCGGCCATCGCCCGTCGCCACGCCGGTGCGCGGACGCGTCGCTGCAGCGCCACCACCTGGGGGAGTTGGTGGGTCAGGTCCAGCAGGGGCTGAAGTTGCTCCCCGAGGAAGTCGGAGTGGACGGCCATGCGCTCGCCGAACAGGCTTGCGGCGGTGCTGCGCCGGACCGCGGAGCGGCACTGCCGGTAGATGTCCAGCCGCTGCCCCGGCCGCCATCCGTCGATGACGCTATCGATGCTGGCGACCATGGTCTGGACGTAGTCCTGGATCTGGCGGTGGCGCAGTCCTGGCGCCACGACGCTGCGCCGGCGCCGGTGGTCGTCCCCGTCGCTGACGATCAGCGCGGTGGGCCCGTCGACCAGAGCCAGGTTCTGAAACGTCTCCCGCCAGCTGAACGCGTCGGCGTTGGCAAACACGAACTTGTTTGCTTCGGGCCCCAGCAGGTAGGTGTAGCCGTGCCGGCCGACCCCGGAATTGATCACCGGACCTCGCCGCCGATGCAGCGCCAGCAACGCTTCGCCGGGCGGGTATCGCAGCGGCCGATACGGCCCTCGATTCACGGAGCCGCCCCCGGCGAGTCCAGGAACCGCTGAACAGAGTCGGCCAGAATCCGGCCGCCGCGGGTGTTGAGATGAACGCCGTCGATGTGAAACTCCCACCCGTTAACCATCGAAATCTGGTCGAAGCTGCGCCGCAAAACCATTTCCCGCACCAGGTAGTCGCGATAGAACGACAAAAAAGAGAACCGGGTAAAAGGCTTGGCGGTCGTGGAGCGGTTCAGCTGCTCGCGGAAGGCTTCGTAGAAATCAATGTAGTCCGCCCCCTCGCGCGAGCAGACCTCGCGGATCGTGTCGTTGTAAGCCAGGCACAGGTCGTTCAGCCGGGACTGAACGGCGTCGCGGGAATGCGGGTCTTCGCCCACAGGCGCAAGGGAACTCAGCGCGATCCGCGCCTCGGTTTCCCGCCGCAGCCTTCGCGTGATGAGGCGGAGGTTCTCCCGGAATCGCTCCACCGTGGGCTCGTGCGGCAGGCCTTTCCACAGCCGGACGATCCTGCGGAAATTGGGAAAGACGCTGGCCAGGATGTCGTTCGTTCCGACCAGGACGATCACCCGGTCGGGCCGCAGATCGATCACGCTGTGCAGGCGCCGCACCAGGTTGAACGACAGGTCACCGCCCACCCCCAGGTTGACGAACCGGAACCGGCCGTTCCGCGGTCGGCTCTCCAACTCGGCGATCCACCGGTACGTTCCCCTGGACGCGGTGGTGCTCGAACCGACGCACGCCACTGTTTCTAAGCCGGAATGCACGATTCGATTATTCGAGCAGCTCCGATAGCTCCAGCCAGCGGCTCTCCATTGCGACGACCTCGTCTTCCAGGCCGCGCAGGTCCCGGGTCAGCCGCGTCAAGCCGATGTGATCGGACTGGTCGTGCTCGGCGAGTTCGACATGTTTGGTGGCGATCCGATCGGCGAGCCGTGCCAGCTGACGGTCGACCGCGGCCAGCTCCTTCTCGGCGGTACGGCGCTGCGCGCCGGACATCGCCGCCGGCTCGGCCCGAGGCGCCCCGGCGGCCGGCGCAGCCGTCCGATGCGCCGCCAGCCGCAGGTATTCGTCGATGCCTCCGGGCAGATGCCGCAGCCGGCCGCCGAGGATCGCGTACTGCTGATCGGTGACCCGCTCGAGCAGATAGCGGTCGTGCGAGACGACGATCAGGGTGCCCGCCCACGAGTCGAGCAGATCCTCTGTCGCGGTGAGCATGTCGGTGTCGACGTCGTTGGTGGGCTCGTCGAGGAGCAACACGTTCGGTTCGGACAACAACGTGAGCATCAGCTGCAGCCGCCGTCGCTGACCGCCGGAGAGATCGCCGACGCGCGCCGACAGCTGGCCGCGGCCGAACCCGAGCCGCTCCAGCAGCTGGGTCGGGGTGACGTCCCGGCCCTCGACCTGATAGCCGCCGCGCAGCCCGGCCAGCACGTCGGCGATCCGGTCGCCGGCCACGGCGTCCAGCTCCTCGCCCCGCTGGTCGAGCACCGCCAGCCGGACGGTCTTGCCGCGCTTGACCCGCCCGGTGTCCGGTTGGATGGTGCCGGCGATCAATCCCAGCAGCGTCGACTTCCCGGCGCCGTTGGCCCCGACGATGCCGGTGCGTTCGCCGGGTGCGATCCGCCATTCGACGTCGCGCAGCACCGGGCGGCCGCCGAAGGAGACCGACACGTCGAGCAGATCGATCACATCTTTTCCCAGCCGCGCCGTCGCCAGCTTGGCCAGCTCAACGGTGTTGCGGAGCGGCGGCACGTCGGCGATCAGCTGGTTGGCGGCCTCGATCCGGAACTTGGGCTTTGAGGTCCGCGCCGGTGGGCCGCGGCGCAGCCAGGCCAGCTCTTTGCGCATCAGGTTCTGCCGCTTGGCCTCGGCCGCGGCGGCCTGCCGGTCGCGCTCGACGCGCTGCAGCACGTAGGCCGCGTAGCCGCCTTCGAAGGGCTCGACGATCCCGTCGTGTACCTCCCATGTCATGGTGGCGACCTCGTCGAGGAACCAGCGGTCGTGGGTCACCAGCAGCAGCCCGCCGGTGTTGCGGGGCCAGCGCTGTTTCAGGTGGTCGGTCAGCCAGGTGATGCCCTCGATGTCCAGGTGGTTGGTGGGCTCGTCGAGGGCGATCACGTCCCATTCGCCCACCAGCAGCCCGGCCAGCTGCACCCGCCGGCGCAGGCCACCGCTGAGCGTGGCGACCGTTGCGTCCCAGGCGATGTCGGACACCAGCCCCCCGACCACGTCGCGGACCCGAGCGTCGCCCGCCCACCGGTGCTCGGGCTGGTCGCCGACCAGCGTCCAGCCCACGGTGCGGTCGGCGTCGAGGGTGTCCGCCTGGCTCAGCGCGCCGACCCGCAGCCCGCTGCGGCGGGTGACCCGGCCGGAGTCGGGCTGCAGCCGGCCGGTCAGCAGATCCAGCAGGCTGGACTTGCCGTCCCCGTTGCGCCCGACGATGCCGATCCGCGCGCCGTCGTTGACTCCCAACGTGACCGACTCGAACACCACCTGGGTCGGATATTCCAGGCGTACGGCCTCGGCTCCCAGTAGGTGCGCCACCGGGCAGACCCTAGCCCGCCGACGATGCGGGCCCCGGAGCGGTCTGGAATGAATTATTCTTCTTACCGAGTCTGATTCGATCGCGCCCGTACCGTCAATCCTGCGGTCATCGAGAAGGAGACGCTCGTGGCCCAGACAAGCAGCGGCCAGGAGGCCGAAAGCGGCCGGCACCTTTGGGCCGTCGAAAGTGCCATCCGTGTCAGTGAAGAAGCCGACAGGGTGCGGCAGTTGGTGCGGGCATCCCAGCGAGCCGCGGCGGACAGCTTGCACAAGTCCGCAGTAAGCCAGGACCGGACCGCCAGGTCATACGAGGACCTCGCCGAACACAGCGGGCGTCCAAACGATTACCTGGAGCACGCGGCGCGCCACCGCGAGTTCGCGGAGGAGGACCGCCGGATGGCTGGGCGGTTGCGACAAATGGCAGATAGCGACTAGCTGGCGTATCCGATCCGGAAACGGCAATCCGCGGCCGGAGCGCGCGCAGAGGCCCCGCAAAATTTACGGTTCCGACTAATTTGATGGGACACGGATCGCCGGGTCAAGGCACCCGCGGGCAAACAGGTTGACCAAAACCGCCGGGCTCGCCGATGTGCCATGATGACCACGCTGTCAAGAGTCAGGGAGCAGCGGTGGATCTCAATTTTTCGATGGTCACGCGACCGGTCGAGCGTCTGGTCGCTACGGCACAGAACGGGTTGGAGGTCTTGCGTCTGGGGGGTTTGGAAACCGGCACGGTGCCGTCGCCGTCCCAGATCGTCGAGAGCGTTCCGATGTACAAGCTGCGCCGGTATTTCCCGCCGGACAGCCGGCCCGGGCAGCCCCCGGTAGGGCCGCCCGCGCTGATGGTCCACCCGATGATGATGTCGGCGGACATGTGGGACGTCACCCGGGAAGACGGGGCGGTGGGCATCCTGCACGCCGGCGGGATCGATCCCTGGGTCATCGACTTCGGCGAACCCGACAAGGTCGAGGGCGGCATGCGCCGTACCCTGGCCGACCACATCGTCGCGCTCAGCCAGGCGATCGACACGGTGAAGGACGAAACCGGCCACGACGTCCATCTGGTGGGCTATTCGCAGGGCGGGATGTTCTGCTATCAGGCCGCGGCATACCGGCGTTCGAAGAACATCGCCAGCATCGTGGCGTTCGGATCGCCGGTGGACACCCTGGCCGCCCTGCCCATGGGCATCCCCGCGAATTTCGCCGCACCGGCCGCGAACTTCATGGCCGATCACGTCTTCAGCCGGCTGGATATTCCAAGCTGGTTGGCGCGCGCCGGTTTTCAGATGCTGGACCCGCTCAAGACGGCCAAGGCCCGGGTCGACTTCGTGCGGCAGCTGCACGACCGGGAGGCGCTGCTGCCGCGCGAACAACAGCGCAGGTTCCTCGAACGCGAGGGGTGGATCGCCTGGTCGGGCCCGGCGATCTCCGAGTTGCTCAAGCAGTTCATCGCGCACAACCGCATGATGACCGGCGGCTTCGCCATCAGCGGGCAGATGGTCACGCTTACCGACATCACCTGCCCGGTGCTGGCCTTCGTCGGCGAGGTGGACGACATCGGGCAGCCGGCGTCGGTGCGCGGCATCCGGCGCGCGGCGCCGAACGCCGAAGTCTACGAATGCACCATCCGCACAGGCCATTTCGGCCTGGTCGTCGGATCCAAGGCGGCACGGGAGAGCTGGCCCACCGTCGCGGCCTGGGTGCAATGGCTGTCCACCGGCGGGGACAAGCCGGACGGCATCGACCTGATGGCCGACCAGCCGATCGAGCACACCGACAGCGGTGTCGCGTTGAGCTCCCGGCTCGCGCACGGCATCGGGGAGGTCTCCGAGGCGGCACTGGGAATAGCGCGCGGCGCGGCCAACACGGTCGTCGCGGCCAACAAGTCGATGCGCACCCTGGCCGTCGAGACGGTCCGGACGTTGCCGCGATTGGTCCGGCTGGGACAGATCAACGATCACACCCGCATCTCGCTGGGCCGCATCATCGACGAGCAGGCGCACGACGCTCCGCAGGGCGAGTTCCTGTTGTTCGACGGGCGGGTGCACACCTACGAGGCCGTGAACCGGCGCATCAACAACGTCGTCCGCGGGCTCATCGAGGTCGGGGTCCGGCAGGGCGACCGCGTGGGCGTGCTGATGGAGACGCGTCCCAGCGCCCTGGTCGCCATCGCCGCGCTGTCGCGGCTGGGTGCCGTCGCCGTGGTGATGCGGCCCGACGCCGACCTTGCCGCGTCGATCCGGCTAGGGGGAGTGAGCGAGATCCTGACCGATCCGACCAACCTCGACACGGCGCGCCAACTCCCGGGTCAGGTGCTGGTGCTCGGTGGTGGCGAGACACGCGACCTGCACCTGCCGGAGGACGCCTCTGAGCAGGCCCAAGTCATCGACATGGAGCAGATCGACCCCGACGCCGTCGCGCTGCCCGCGTGGTACCGGCCCAACCCGGGGTTGGCGCGCGACCTGGCGTTCATCGCGTTCAGCGCGGCCGGCGGCGAGCTGGTCGCCAGGCAGATCACCAACTACCGGTGGGCGGTGTCCGCCTTCGGGACCGCCTCGACGGCCGCCCTCGACCGCCGCGACACCCTGTATTGCCTGACGCCGCTGCACCACGAGTCCGCGCTGCTGGTCAGCCTGGGCGGCGCGGTCGTCGGCGGTACCCGCATCGCGCTGTCCCGCGGCCTGCGTCCGGACCGGTTCGTCCAGGAGGTCCGGCAATACGGCGTCACGGTGGTGTCCTACACCTGGGCCATGCTGCGCGACGTCGTCGACGATCCCGCCTTCGTGCTGCACGGCAACCATCCGGTGCGACTGTTCATCGGCTCGGGCATGCCGACCGGATTGTGGCAGCGGGTCCTCGACGCGTTCGCGCCCGCTCACGTCGTCGAGTTCTTCGCCACCACGGACGGGCAGGCGGTGCTGGCCAACGTGTCCGGCCACAAGATGGGCAGCAAGGGCCGCCCGCTGCCCGGGGTGGGGCGAGTCGAGCTCGGTGCCTACGACGCCGAGCACGACCTGATCCTCGAGGACGAGCGTGGCTTCGTTCAACTCGCCGCGCCCCACCAGGTGGGGGTGCTGCTCGCGCAGTCCAACGGGCCGATCGATCCGAGCGCGTCGGTCAAGCGGGGCGTCTTCGCGCCCGCCGACACCTGGATATCGACCGAGTACCTCTTCTACCGCGACGGCGACGGGGATTACTGGCTGGCGGGCAGGCGCGGATCGGTCGTTCACACCGCGCGCGGGTTGGTGTTCGTCGAGCCCGTGACCGACGCGCTGAGCCGCATCAACGGCGTCGACCTCGCGGTGACCTACAACGTGCCGGTCGGGAGCCAGCAGGTGGCCGTCTCGGCGGTGACGCTGCTGCCCGGAGCCTCCATCACCGCGGCCGACCTCACCGAGGCCGTCGCCAACACGCCCATCGGGGTTGGTCCCGACATCGTGCACGTGTGCCCGGAGATGACGCTGAGCGCGACCTACCGTCCCACCGTCAGCGCCCTGCGCGCGGCCGGGATTCCCAAGCCGGGGCGCCAGGCGTGGTATTTCGACGCCGACAGCGACGAGTTCCGCCGGCTGACTCCGGGGGTGCGGTCCGAGTTGAGCGGCGCGCGGTAGTGCTCGACGATTCCCTGCTGAGCATCCTGGTGTGCCCGGCCGACCGGGGTCCGTTGCTCCTCGTTGAGAACGAGCTCCTCTACAACCCGCGGCTGCGGCGCGCCTACCGCATCGACGACGGTATCCCGGTGCTGCTGATCGACGAGGCCCGCGACGTCGACGACGACGAGCACGCCCGGCTCATGGCGCGAGCGCGTCCGGCAGATCCCCGGTGAGGTAGCGCTGCAGGTTGGGCGCGATGGTCCGCGCGATCTGATCGGCCGGCAGCGACGCGAACGGCTCCAATCGCAGGATGTAGCGCGCCATCACGACGCCCACCAATTGCGATGCGACGAACTGGATCCGGATCATCGCGCTGCCCGGCGGATTGTCGACGCGCGGACCAACCTCGACCGCGATCACGTCCTGGATGAACGTACGAAACAGGTTGACCTCGGAGCCGGCCAGGATGGACCGCAGCGTGGCAATGAACCCCGTGCCCAGGTCGGAATCCCACAGCGGCAACAACATCGACGGCAGTCTGTAGCCGATTTCTTCGACCGGAACCTCGCGCAACGGACCGATGATGTCCATCGGGTCGATCGGGATGTGCACGGCGGCGGCGAACAGCTTTTCCTTGGTGCCGAAGTAGTGGTGCACCAGCGCCGCATCGACGCCCGCCCCCGCGGCCACCGCTCGAATCGACGTGTTGCGAATTCCTTTGCTGGCAAATAGTTCTCGAGCGCTGGCCAGGATGCGATTGCGGCTGTCAGAGGTTCCGGCCGGTCGCCCCGGCCGCCTGCGCCCGGTGTTGATGGCCGTCACGCTAGGACCCTCCGTGGCGACCCGCTGCGCCCGGCTGCGCCGCGCTTGCGATCGCCACTAGGGCGTCCGTGGCGACCCGCTGCGCCCGGCTGCGCCGCGCTTGCGATCGCCACTAGGGCGTCCGCCGCCGCAGCGTCGCCGCGGCCAGGCACAGCGCCGCGAGCGCGAAACCGAACACGACGACGATGTCGCGCACCGCGATGTAGGTCAACTGCGGGTGCGCCCCCACCTGCTGCAAGGCCTCCAGCGCGTAGCTGGCCGGCATCACGTTGCTGACCCACTGCAGCCAATGCGCCATCAACGCCCGGGGCACGATGATGCCGGCCAGCAGCAGCTGGGGGACCATCACCAGCGGGATGAACTGCACCGCCTGAAACTCGGTGCGGGCGAACGCGCTACACAGCAGTCCCAGTCCGACACCCAGCACGGCGTTGACGATGGCGATCACGAACACCCACACCGGGCTGCCGGCTGTGTCGAAGCCGAGCAACCAGAACGACACGATGCACGCCAAAGTGGCTTGCGCCGCAGCAGCGATCGAGAACGCGGTGCCGTAGGCGATGAGCAGGTCGAGCCGGCGCAGCGGCGTGGTCAGGACGCGCTCCAGCGTGCCGGAGGCCCGTTCCCGCTGCATCGTGATGGACGTGATGATGAACATGACGAAAAGCGGGAAGAGTCCCAGCAGGATCAGGCAGGCGTTGTTGAACGGCGACGGCGTGCCTGGCCGGTGCGGGGCGTTTTCGAACATGAAGTACATCAGCGTGATGACCATGATCGGCACGAACAGGATCAGCGCGACGCTGCGGTGATCGGCGGCCAGCTGACGCAGGATCCGCGTCGTGGTGGCCGCGTAGGGCCTGAGTTGTGCGCCCAGGCTTATCCTGCTTTCGGACCGGCCTTTTGCGTGGTGCTGCGCCTGATGATGGACAGAAACGCGTCCTCCAGTGACGTGCATCCGGTGTCCTCTCGTAGTCGGGTCGGGGTGGTGTGCGCCACGAGGTGGCCCTCGCGCATCAGCAACAGGTCGTCGCAGTGGTCGGCCTCTTCCATCACGTGGCTGGACACCAGCAGCGTGGTGCCGCCGCGTGCGATGTCGGTGAACTGCTCCCAGAGGTCAACCCGCAGCACGGGGTCCAGGCCGATCGTCGGCTCGTCGAGCACGAGCAGCTCCGGTCGGCAGACCAACGCGCATGCCAGCGACACCCGGGTGCGCTGCCCGCCGGAGAGGTTGCCGCAGAACGCGGTGCGATGGTCGGTCAGGCCGACCCGCTCGATGGCGGCGTCGGCGGCGTGGTTGTCGAAGCCATAGAGCGAGGCGAAGTAGCGGACGTTGTCGACGATCCGCAGGTCGTTGTAGATCGTCGGGTCCTGCGGCATGTATCCGACGCGATGGCGCAGGGCCGGGCTTCCAGCCGGCCGGCCCAGCACAGTGACGGTGCCGGACGTCACGATCTGGGTGCCGACGATGCAGCGCATGAGCGTGGTCTTGCCGCAGCCGGACGGACCGAGCATGCCGGTGATGGTGCCCTGCGCGATTTTCACCGAAAAGTCTTGCAGGGCTGGGCGTTTGAAGCGGACCACGCGCAGATTCTCGATGCTGACCGCGGGAGCGTGGCCCTTCGACAGTAATTCATCACTTGATGAACTCATCATGTGATGAATATTCGTCCTTGGGTGCGGTGTTGTCAAGGCCTTGAGCTTGCGGCCGCCGAGCGTGAAATCCACGACGTGACGCCGCCGCAGCGTCGTGGATTTCACGCTGGGCGGCGCCGACCGCAGGGCACACTCGCGGCGCTTAAGTCCGCGGCACGTTTGGAGCTGGGATCGGTAGCGAAGCAGACGGCAAGAATTTCGCAAGTGGGTTCCCGGGCGACGTGAGGGGCCTTCCCTGGGAGAAAGACGGCGCTGAGGGTTTCGTGCTCAAGCTGCCGGCGAGCTGACGGCTGAGGCGATGGAGTTAGATAACGGCGGTGAGCGCCGATGAACTGCTGGTCGATCCCGTCGCGGCCGCGCATCGATTGCTCGGCGCCACCCTCACCGGACGCGGCGTGCGCGCCGTCGTCGTCGAGGTCGAAGCCTACGGCGGGGTTCCCGACGGTCCCTGGCCGGACGCGGCGGCCCACTCCTACCGCGGCCCCAACGGCCGTAACGTCGTGATGTTCGGGCCCCCGGGCCGGCTTTACACCTACCGCAGCCACGGGATCCACGTCTGCGCTAACGTCTCGTGCGCACCGGATGGGACCGCGGCGGCCGTCCTCCTGCGGGCCGCCGCCCTCGAGGACGGGACCGACGTGGCGCGTGCCCGCCGCGGCGAGCTGGTCCGCGCCGCGGCGCTGGCCCGGGGTCCCGGGAACCTCTGCTCGGCCATGGGAATCACCATGGGCGACAACGGAATCGACCTCTTCGACCCCGGCGGTCCGGTGACCCTGGAACTCAACGCCCCGCTGACCGCCGTGTCCGGGCCCCGCGTCGGGGTCAGCCAGGCCGCCGACCGGCCGTGGCGATTGTGGCTCGCGGGCCGACCCGAGGTATCGGCGTACCGCCGCAGCCCCCGCGCCCCGACGCCGGGTGAGAGCAACTAGCCCGCCCGGCGCCCGACATCGAGTTGTTGCGCCACAATGCCCCGAAACCGCACCACGAGTCGGCGCTCGTCGCAGTACTGGAAAAATCGGCACCATGATCCTCGACGAGCTGGGCTGGCGCGGCTTGATCGCCCAGTCCACCGACCTCGACGCGCTGGCCGCCGAGGCGCGGCGCGGGCCGATGACGGTCTACGCCGGTTTCGACCCGACCGCGCCGAGCCTGCACGCCGGGCACCTGGTGCCGCTGCTGGCGTTGCGTCGGTTTCAGCGCGCCGGGCACCGTCCGATCGTGCTCGCCGGCGGTGCGACCGGCATGATTGGTGACCCGCGTGACGTCGGCGAGCGCAGTCTCAACGAGGCCGACACCGTCGCCGCGTGGACCGAGCGCATTCGCGGACAGCTGGAACGCTTCGTCGACTTCTCCGATTCTGGGGCCTCGCCCACCGGCGCCGTCGTCGTCAACAACCTGGACTGGACGGGCCCCATGTCGGCCGTCAGGTTCCTGCGCGACGTCGGAAAACACTTCTCGGTCAACGTGATGCTGGATCGCGACACCATCCGGCGGCGCCTGGAGGGCGAGGGCATCTCCTACACGGAGTTCAGCTACATGCTGCTGCAGGCCAACGACTACGTCGAGTTGCACCGGCGCCATGGCTGCACGTTGCAGATCGGCGGCTCCGATCAGTGGGGCAACATCATCGCCGGTGTGCGCCTGGTCCGGCAGAGGCTCGGCGCGACGGTGCACGCGCTGACGGTGCCGCTGGTGACCGCCGCCGACGGCGCCAAGTTCGGCAAGTCCACCGGCGGGGGCAGCCTGTGGCTGGACCCCCAGATGACCAGCCCGTACGCCTGGTACCAGTACTTCATCAACGCCGCCGACGCCGACGTGATCCGGTACCTGCGGTGGTTCACCTTCTTGTCGGCCGACGAGGTGGCGGAGCTGGAACTCGCGACCGCCGAGCGCCCGCAGCAACGCGCCGCCCAACGACGGCTGGCCCGCGAGCTGACCGTCCTGGTGCACGGCGAGGCGGCCACCGAGGCGGTCGAGCACGCCAGCCGGGCGCTCTTCGGGCAGGCCGAACTCGACCGCCTGGACGAGGCGACGCTGTCCTCGGCGCTGCGCGAGGCGTCGGTCGCCGAGCTCAAGCCCGGTAGTCCCGACGGGATCGTCGACCTCCTGGTGGTCAGCGGCCTGTCAGCCAGCAGGGGAGCGGCGCGCCGCACGATCGGCGAAGGCGGCGTTTCGGTCAACAACGTTCGCATCGACAGCGAGGAATGGGCGCCGCAGCCCTCGGACTTTCTGTTCGGCCGGTGGCTGGTGCTGCGCCGCGGCAAACGCAACATCGCCGGCATCGAAAAGGTCTAGAAAAGGTCTAGAAAGGCTGGACGGCTAATCCAAACCTTTATCGCGTCGTGTCGTAGACGTGACCGTCGACGACCACTGTGGTCACGGTGACTAGCGCGGCGCGGGTACTGCGAGTGGTGGGGGTGAGCGCGGGCGTGGCTGGTCTGACCGCGGCGCTGGCGGCGCCCGTGCACGCCGACCTGATGGGTAACGCGTTCCTGAGGGCGCTCAGTAATGCCGGCGTTCCGGTTTCGCAACCGGACAGCACGATGGCGCTGGGGCGGTCGGTCTGCCCGATGCTCGTGGAGCCCGGCGGGTCGTTCGACTCGGTGATCGCCGCGGTGGCCGACGGCCACGGGATGTCCCACGATGTGGCGGGCGTGTTCACCGTGGTCGCGATCGCGACCTATTGCCCGGCGGTCCTGGCGCCGCTGCTGGCTGACCAGGCCCCGGCCTAAGTCTGAATTGTCCGGCTTCTCCTCCGGCCGCTTGTGCGGCCGCCATCGTCGCCGGCCTAACGCGTGTGACCCGGCGCCGCCGGGGTCCCCGTATTGTCGGCAGCGTGGTCGACGACAGGCAGGGCCCGCCACGGCGAGGGCCGCGCAGGGAGCGCGCGGGTTCGTGGTCGGGTCCGGGCCGTGCGCGCCCGGTGCAGCCACGCGGCGCGGGCGACCAAGACGGCCAAGGCGATCGCGCGTCGCATGACGGGCCCGCGATCCCGCCCGGCGTGGAGGCCCGGCAGCTGGCGCCCGAAATCCGGCGCGAGCTCAGCACCCTGGACCGCGCCACGGCTGACTCGGTGGCGCGGCACCTGGTCGCCGCCGGCGAGCTGATCGACGAGGATCCGCAGGCCGCGCTCAGTCACGCCCGCGCGGCGCGGGCCCGGTCCAGCAGGATCGCCGCGGTCCGCGAAGCCGTCGGGATCGCCGCCTACCACTGCGGCGACTGGGCCCAGGCGCTGGCCGAACTGCGCGCCGCCCGCCGGATGGGCAGCAAGTCCCCGTTGCTCGCGTTGATCGCCGATTGCGAACGCGGACTTGGCCGTCCGGAGCGGGCGATCGAATTGGCGCGGGGAGAGGAGGCGGCCCAGCTCAGCGGCGACGAGGCCGACGAGTTGCGCATCGTCGCCGCCGGCGCCCGCGCCGATCTGGGGCAGCTGGAGCAGGCGCTGACCGTCTTGTCCACGCCGCAGCTGGACCCGGGCCGTACCGGCTCGACGGTGGCGCGGTTGTTCTACGCATACGCCGACACGCTGCTGGCGCTCGGCCGCAACGACGAAGCGCTGCAATGGTTTTTGCGCTCGGCCGCCGCCGACACCGAAGGCGTCACCGACGCCGAAGAGCGGGTCAGCGAGCTCGCTTGAGATGACCGGCTAGCCGTGAAAACAATTGCGCAACAGTATGATTGCCTGCTGATCGACCTGGACGGGACGGTCTTCCGTGGCGCCCAGCCCACGCGGGGCGCGGTGCAGTCGCTGGACGAGGTCGACAGCCGCAAGCTGTACGTGACCAACAACGCCTCCCGCAGCGCCGAGGAGGTGGCGTTGCACCTGCGCGAGCTCGGCTTCACCGCCACCGGTTCGGACGTCGTCACCAGCGCGCAGAGCGCGGCCAGGCTGCTGGCCGAGCAGCTACCGCCGGACTCCCGGGTGCTGATCGTGGGCACCGACGCGTTGGCCGACGAGATCGCCGCCGTGGGGCTGCGCCCGGTGCGCCGCTACGACGACAACCCGGTCGCGGTCGTACAGGGCCTGTCCACGACCATCGGCTGGCCGGATCTCGCCGAGGCCGCACTGGCCATCCGGGCCGGCGCGCTGTGGGTGGCGGCCAACGTCGACCCCACCCTGCCCACCGAGCGTGGCCTGCTACCCGGGAACGGATCGTTCGTGGCCGCGCTGCGGGCTGCCACCGGCGGCGAGCCGCGGGTCGCCGGCAAACCGGCGCCACGGCTGTTGCAGGACGCGGTGGCCCGCGGCGACTTCCGCGCGCCCCTGGTCATCGGTGATCGGTTGGACACCGACATCGAGGGCGCCAACGCCGCCGACCTGCCCAGCCTGATGGTGCTCACCGGGGTCAACACCGCGCGCGACGCCGTGTACGCCGAACCCACCCGCCGGCCCACCTACATCGGCCACGACCTGCGCTCGCTGCACCAGGACGGCGAGCTGCTCGCGGTGGGGCCGAAGCCGGGCTGGCACGTCGACGTCGGAGATCGGGCGGTGACGGTCAGCGCCAATGGCACCGACGAGGGGGACGGGCTGTCGGTCGTCCGCGCCGTCGCCGGCGCGGTGTGGGGCGCTCGAGAGTCCGAGTCCTTGCGAATCCAGGCGGCCGATGATCGGGCTCGCGACGCGCTGCAGCGCTGGTCTTTGGTGCACAGCGACTAACCTAGGAACCCAATGAATATCGATCCCGAGGCGCTTCGCGCCGAAATTAACGCCCTGCTTGCAGAGCTGCCACAGCCCGGCGACCCGGAAAACCCCGGCACCGAGCCGTCTCTCGCCGACCTCGAAGAGATAGCGCGCCGCCTTTCAGAGGCGCACGACGTGCTGCTGCGGGCGCTGGAGTCGGCGGAGAAGGGCTGAGTGCGACGGTGGCACGCCGTGCCCGCGTCGACGCCGAGCTCGTGCGGCGCGGGCTCGCGCGATCTCGTCAGCAGGCCGCGGAGTTGATCGGCGCCGGCAAGGTGAGTATCGACGGCCTGCCGGCCCGCAAGCCGGGCACCGCGGTGGACGTCACCGCGGCCCTGACCGTCGTCGGCGACGGCGAACGGAGCTGGGTGTCGCGCGGGGCGCACAAACTGATCGGTGCGCTGGACGCCTTCGGCATTCCGGTCGCGGGTCGCCGCTGCCTGGACGCCGGCGCGTCGACGGGCGGGTTCACGGAGGTGCTGCTGGATCGGGGAGCCGCCGAAGTGGTGGCCGCCGACGTGGGGTACGGCCAGCTGGCCTGGTCGCTGCGCTGCGATCCGCGGGTGATCGTCGTCGAGCGGACCAATGCCCGTGACTTCACCCCGGAGGCGATCGGCGGGCCGGTCGACCTGGTGGCGGCTGACCTGTCGTTCATCTCGCTGGCCACCGTATTGCCCGCGCTGATTGGATGTGCCTGGCCGAGCGCGGATATCGTTCCCATGGTGAAGCCGCAGTTTGAGGTGGGGAAGGGCCAGGTCGGCGCCGGCGGGGTCGTACACGACCCCGGCTTGCGCGCCGACGCGGTGCTGGCCGTCGCGCGTCGTGCCGGGGAGCTTGGCTGGCACACCGTCGACGTCTCCGCCAGCCCGCTGCCGGGCCCGTCGGGCAATGTCGAATACTTTGTGTGGCTGCGGGCCGAGACCGATCGGGGGCTATCTGCTGATGGGCTGGTGGGCGCGGTGCACCGCGCCGTCGAAGAGGGTCCGCGGTGACTGCTGAAAAGAGCGACCCCCGCACCGTGCTGCTGGTGGTCCACACCGGCCGCGACGAAGCGACCGAGACCGCGCGCCGCGTGCAGAAAGTCCTGAGCGACAACGGAATCGCGCTTCGCGTGCTGTCCGCCGAGGCGGTCGACAGGGGATCGCTGCACCTGTCTCCCGACGACATGCGGGCCATGGGCGTCGAGATCCAGGTGGTCGACGCCGACCCGCAGGCGGCCGACGACTGCGAACTGGTGCTGGTGCTTGGCGGCGACGGCACCTTCCTGCGCGCCGCCGAACTTGCCCGCAACGCCGGGATTCCGGTGCTGGGCGTCAACCTGGGCCGGATCGGCTTCCTGGCCGAGGCCGAAGCGGAGGCCATCGACCGGGTGCTGGATCACGTTGTGGCCCGCGACTACCGGGTGGAGAACCGCCTGACGCTGGACGTCGCGGTGCGCCAAAAGGGTCGCGTCATCGAGCACGGCTGGGCGCTCAACGAGGTCAGCCTGGAGAAGGGCCCGCGGCTGGGGGTGCTCGGGGTGGTCGTCGAGGTCGACGGCCGCCCGGTGTCGGCGTTCGGCTGCGACGGGGTGCTGGTGTCGACGCCGACCGGATCCACCGCCTATGCGTTCTCTGCCGGCGGCCCGGTGCTGTGGCCGGACCTCGAGGCAATCCTGGTGGTACCCAACAACGCTCACGCGCTGTTCGGGCGGCCCATGGTAACCAGTCCCGAAGCCACCATCGCGATCGAGGTGGAAGCGGATGGGCACGACGCCCTGGTGTTCTGCGACGGCCGCCGCGAAATGCTGATACCGGCCGGCAGCCGGATCGAGGTGACCCGTTGCGGCACACCGGTGAAATGGGCGCGGCTGGACAGCGCGCCGTTCACAGACCGCCTGGTGCGCAAGTTCCGGTTGCCGGTGACCGGGTGGCGCGGGAAGTAACGGCGCTGGCACGGTGCTGACCGAATGCTGACCGAAATCCGCATCGAGTCGCTGGGCGCGATCAGCGCCGCGGTCGGGGAGTTCGGCCGTGGCCTGACCGTGCTGACCGGCGAGACCGGTACCGGCAAGACCATGGTGGTGACCGGGCTGCACCTGCTCGGCGGTGCACGCGCAGACGCGAACCGGGTCCGGTCGGGGGCCGAGCGGGCGGTTGTCGAAGGTCGTTTCACCACAACCGATCTCGATGACGAGACGGCGGCGCAGCTGGACGGGATACTGGAATCCCTGGGGGCGGAGCGCGACGAGGACGGCAGCGTCATCGCGCTGCGCTCCGTCAGCCGTGACGGACCGTCGCGCGCCTACCTCGGCGGCCGAAGCGTGCCCGCCAAGTCGCTGGGCGACTTCACCACCGAGGTCCTCACTTTGCACGGGCAGAACGACCAGCTGCGGCTGATCCGGCCCGAGGAGCAACGCGGCGCGCTGGACCGCTTCGCGGAGGCCGGCCCGGCCCTCGAGCGCTACCGCAAGCTGCGCGACGCCTGGCTGTCGGCGCGCCGCGACCTCATCGACCGCCGCGACCGGGCCCGCGAACTAGCCCAGGAGGCCGACAGACTGAAGTTCGCGCTCAACGAGATCGACACCGTCGACCCGCAACCGGGAGAGGACGACGCGCTGGTCGCCGACGTCCTGCGCCTCTCCGAACTGGACACGCTGCGCGAGGCCGCCGCGACGGCGCGCGCCGCGCTGTCGGCCGACGACGCGGACGGACTCGGACAAAGCGCGACCGATAGCCTTGGGAAGGCAAGGGCCGCACTCGAATCGACGGATGACGCGACGCTGGGGGCGCTGGCCGGCCAAATCGGCGAGGCGCTGACGGTGGCCGCCGATGCGGCCCGCGAGCTCGGCGGCTTCCTGGACGAGCTGCCGGTCGACGCCAGCGCGCTGGAATCCAAGCTGGCCCGCCAGGCCCAACTGCGCACGCTGACCCGCAAGTACGCCGCCGACATCGACGGGGTGCTGCGGTGGGCGCACGAATCGCGTGAGCGGTTGGCGCAACTCGACGTCTCCGAAGAGGCCGTGACCGCGTTGGAACGACGGGCCGACGAGTTGGCACGCCAATTGTGCGAAGCGGCAATCGATCTCGGCAAGCTTCGGCGCAAAGCCGCCAAACGGCTGGCCAACGAGGTGACCGCGGAACTGTCCGGGCTGGCGATGGCCGACGCCGAATTCACCATCGACGTGACGACCGACCTCGCCGCGGACCGCGATGATCCCGCCGCGCTCACAGTGCCCTTAGGCCCCTCCGGGACCTTGGCCCGAGCCGGCGGCGACGGTGTCGATCAGGTCGAGTTCGGCTTCGCCGCCCACCGTGGCGTGAACGTGCTGCCGCTGGCCAAGAGTGCATCCGGTGGCGAGCTGTCCCGCGTGATGCTGGCGCTGGAAGTGGTCTTGTCCGCGTCAGCGGCGGGCACCACCATGGTGTTCGACGAGGTCGACGCCGGCGTAGGTGGCCGGGCGGCGGTGCAGATCGGGCGGCGGCTGGCAAGGCTGGCCCGCACCCACCAGGTCATCGTCGTCACGCACCTGCCGCAGGTGGCCGCGTACGCCGACGTGCACCTGGTGGTGCATGGCGCCGGGCCCAAGGGCACCAGCGTGGTGCGGCGGGTGACCGACGACGATCGGGTCGCCGAGCTGGCGCGGATGCTGGCGGGGCTGGGCGACTCCGACAGCGGTCGCGCGCACGCCCGCGAACTGCTCGAAACCGCGCAGAACGACAAGGACTAGCACCCTCGCGCACCAAAGTTGACGCGAACTAGATCGCCGCCCCCGGCTGATTCCGCGCTGCTAGCCGCCGTTGCCACCGGTTCCGCCGACGGCAAAGCCGCCGAAATCACCGCCGACGTCGGCGCCACCGCCGCCACCACCACTACCACCAGCGCTGCCGCCGGTGCCGCCGCCGCCGGCGGTCGCGCCAAGCCCCCCGCCGCTGGTGCCGGGATTGCCGGCGAAGCCGCCGGACCCGCCAGGGCCGCCGCTGCCGGTGCCAGCGGCGGTGCCGCTGCCGCCCCCGCCGCCGCCGGTGCCGGCGGGGCCCGCGCCGTTGATGCCGCCGCCGCCTCCGCCGCCCCCGCCGGCGGCGTCGACGGCGCCGCTGTCGGAGCCGAAGACAGCGCCGCCGGTGGCGCCTGAGCCGCCGTGGGTGCCGCCACCGGTGCCGCCGTGGCCGCCGGTGATCCCTGCCCCGATGGCGCTGAGGCCGGCGGCGCCGCCGCCGCCACCACCGCCACCGAAACCACCGAAACCGCCGGTGATACTGCCGCCGCCTTCACCGCCGGCGCCTCCGAACGCGAGGGCGGTGGGGTTGCTGGCGAGGAGGATTGTCGCGTCACCGCCGTCGCCGCCGTTGCCGCCGTTGCCGCCGGGGCCGCCGCCGGTGCTGTTGCCGCCGATGCCGCCGCCGCCACCACCGCCGCCGGCGACGGCGCCGTTGGTGGTGGCGTTGAGGATGCCCAATCCGCCGTTGCCGCCGTGGCCGCCGTTGCCGCCGGTAAGGCCGTTGCCGCCGTTGCCGCCGTGGCCGCCGGTGCCGGCGCTAGTGACAAAGTTGCCGCTGGTGTTGATGCTGCCGCCGTCGCCGCCGTTGCCGCCGTCGCCGCCGTTGCCCGCGGCGCCCGCGACGGCGCCGGTGCCGCCGGCGCTGCCACCCAGGCCGGCGGCCCCGCCGTTGCCGCCGTCGCCGCCGCTGCCGGCCGGGCCGGGCCCAGAGCTGTTGCCGCCGAGACCACCCTGGCCGCCCTGGCCGCCGTTGCCGCCAGCGCCGCCGTTGCCGTTGGCGCCGGCATGGCCGCCGAACATCCCCGAGCCTTGGCCGCCGGCCCCGCCCATCCCGCCGTTGCCGCCGTGGCCGCCGTCAGTGCCGTTGCCGACGATGGCACCGGAGCTGCCGGCCCCCCCGGCCCCGCCGAGCCCGCCAGCACCGCCGGCAGCGCCGGCACCGCCGTTGCCGAAGATCAGCCCGCCGTTACCGCCGGCCCCGCCCATCCCGCCGTTGCCGCCGGTGCCGCCGTTGGTGTTGCTGGCGGCGGAGCCCGGGGTGCCGGTGGTGCCCGCCCCACCGGCTCCGCCCTGGCCGCCATTGCCGACAAACCAGGCGTTGCCGCCCCGGCCGCCGGGCTGCCCGGGCGCGCCGGACCCGCCGTCACCGCCGGGGCCGAACAACAGCCCGCCCGGGCCGCCGGGCTGCCCGGTCCCCGGCGCACCATTGATCCCCTTGCCGATCAACGGGGTCCCCAACAACACCTCGGTGGGCAAATTGATCACCCCCCGCACGTCTTGCCAGAGGGCCTCCAGCGGCGAGGCATTCGCAGCCTCGGTGGCCGTATAGGCACCCCCGCCGGCATTGAGCGCCTGCACGAACTGGGCATGAAACACCGCCGCCTGCGCGTTAAGCGCCTGGAACGCCTGCCCGTGCCCGGAAAACAGCGACGCCACCGCCGCCGACACCTCATCGGCCCCCGCCGCCAGCATCCCGGTCGTCGCGCCCGCCGCCGCCGCGTTCGCCGCGCTGAGCGCCGAGCCGATGTTGGACAAATCCGTCGCCGCGGTCTCCAGAAAGTCGGGTGCTGCAATCACAAAAGACATCTCCGCCTCCCGTCGATTCAGCGCGCCCGGGAAAAACCAGAGGACGACAGCGACAGCCGCATCATGTCCGCATGTTGCGGTCGCTGTGGCGCTGGCCCCGCCCGGGCGCTCGCTGTGAAGTGTGCGCCGGTGGACGGTGCCAATTGATGGGGAATTTTCCCCATTTATTTATGCGCCCAGGCACCCGGCACGGTGCACGCCAAGTCCGGTGTTTGTACACCGACACGCCGCAAAACCCGTACAACTGCGCACCCTCGCGCGACCAACCCGTTATGGCGCTGTGACAGGTGTGACTCTAGATAACTTCTGAGGCTAATGTTACGGCGCGCCTCCACGCGTCATCCGTAGTTCACCGACAGAATCGCCCCCATGAAGATGTCAGGGCTGCTATCGCGCAATACGTCCCGGCCGGGCCTCACCGGCACCGCCCGGGTCGACCGGAACATCGACCGCCTGCTGCGCAGGGTCTGCCCCGGCGACATCGTGGTCCTCGACATCCTGGATCTGGACCGCATCACCGCGGACGCGCTGGTGGAGGCGGACATCGCCGCCGTCGTCAACGCGTCACCCTCGGTCTCGGGCCGCTACCCCAACCTCGGGCCCGAGGTGCTGGTCAACAACGGGGTGACCCTCATCGACGAGACCGGACCCGACGTCTTCAAAAAGGTCAAGGACGGCTCCAAGATTCGCCTCTACGAGGGCGGCGTGTATTCGGGCGACCGCCGGCTCGTCCGCGGGACCGAACGCACCGACCACGACATCGCCGACCTGATGCGGGAGGCCAAGAGCGGACTGGCCGCGCACCTGGAGGCGTTCGCCGGCAACACGATTGAGTTCATCAAGAGCGAAAGCCCGCTGTTGATCGACGGCATCGGCATCCCCGATATCGACGTCGACCTGCGCCGCCGGCACGTGGTGATCGTCGCCGACGAGCCCACCGCCGAAGACGATCTGCGATCCCTCAAGCCATTCATCAAGGAGTACCAGCCGGTGCTCATCGGTGTCGGCACCGGCGCGGATGTGTTGCGCAAGGCCGGATATCGCCCCCAGATCATCGTCGGCGACCCCGACCAGATCAGCACCGAGGCCCTCAAGTGCGGCGCCCACGTCGTGCTGCCCGCCGACGCGGACGGCCACGCGCCCGGTCTGGAACGGATTCAGGATCTCGGTGTCGGCGCGATGACCTTTCCGGCGGCGGGCTCGGCGGTCGACCTGGCCCTGCTGCTGGCCGACCACCACGGCGCCGCGCTGCTCGTGACGGCCGGGCACACCGCCAACATCGAGACGTTCTTCGACCGGACGCGCACGCAGAGCAACCCCTCGACGTTTTTGACCAGGCTCCGGGTGGGCGAGAAGGTGGTGGACGCCAAAGCCGTTGCCACCTTGTACCGCAACCACATATCGGCGGGCGCCATCGCGCTGTTGGCGCTGACGATGCTGATCGCCGTCATCGTGGCCCTGTGGGTGTCCCGCACCGACGGCGTGGTGCTGCACTGGATCACCCAGTACTGGAACCACTTCTCCGCGTGGGTTCAGCACTTGATCTCCTAGCTCTTTCGAGGGAGGTGCGCTCGAATGATCTCGTTACGCCAACATGCGCTCTCGCTGGCCGCCGTCTTTCTGGCGTTGGCGGTCGGAGTCGTGCTGGGTTCCGGCTTCTTGTCGGACACCCTGCTGTCCAGCCTGCGTGACGAGAAACGCGACCTCTACACACAGATCAGCGGGCTCAACGACCAGAAGAATGCGATGAACGAAAAGCTGTCCGCGGCAAACAATTTCGATAACCAGCTGGTCGGCCGGATAGTGCACGACGCGCTCGGCGGCAAATCGGTGGTCGTGTTCCGCACCCCGGACGCAAGGGACGACGACGTCGCGGCGGTCTCGAAGTTCATCGGCCAGGCCGGCGGTACGGTCACCGCAACGGTGTCGTTGACGCAGGAGTTCGTCGACGCCAACTCCGCGGAGAAGCTGCGCACGGTGGTGAACTCGTCGATCCTGCCCGCCGGTCAGCAGCTCAGCACCAAGCTCGTCGACCAGGGTTCGCAGGCCGGCGATCTGCTGGGCATCGCCATGCTGATCAACACCAACCCCGCCGTCCCGCCGGTGGATGATCCCCAGCGCGATACCGTGCTGGCGTCGCTGCGTGACACCGGCTTCGTCACATATCAGCCCGCCGACCACATGGGGGCGGCCAACGCCGCGCTGGTCATCACCGGCGGCGCGCTGGCCCAAGACGCCGGCAATCAGGGCGTCAGCGTGGCGCGGTTCTCGGCCGCGCTGGCCCCCCACGGCTCGGGCACCCTGCTGGCGGGACGCGACGGCTCGGCGACGGGCGGCGCCGCGGTCGCCGTGACCCGCGCCGACGCCGGCATGTCCTCGGCCATCAGCACCGTCGACGACGTCGACGCCGCGCCCGGGCGGATCACCGCGGTCCTTGGCCTGCACGACCTGATCAACGGCGGCCACGTCGGGCAGTACGGCACCGGGCACGGGGCCACATCGATCACCGTGCCCCAGTAACGGCCTCGGTAAAGGCACAGCGGCTGCCCGCTAGGGCGTGTTCGCGGCGGCGCGGCGTGCCCGGGATGTTAGGGTGGATTTCCGTGGGTCGGCAGGCCCAGCTAGTTAATTGCTAGACAAATCCAAGCCCTGCCCGTCTTCACGGAGGTCGCCAGTGCGCAAGCACCCGCAATCCGCCACCAAGCACCTCTTCGTCAGCGGTGGCGTCGCTTCCTCGCTCGGCAAGGGGCTAACCGCCAGCAGCCTGGGGCAGCTACTGACGGCGCGCGGGTTGCACGTGACGATGCAGAAGCTCGACCCGTACCTCAACGTCGACCCGGGCACGATGAACCCGTTCCAGCACGGTGAGGTCTTCGTCACCGAGGACGGCGCCGAGACCGACCTCGACGTCGGCCACTACGAGCGGTTTCTGGACCGCGATCTGTCCGGCTCGGCGAATGTGACTACCGGGCAAGTGTATTCGACGGTCATCGCCAAGGAACGACGCGGTGAGTACCTCGGTGACACCGTCCAGGTGATCCCGCACATCACCGACGAGATCAAGCGGCGCATCCTGGCGATGGCCCAGCCGGACGCCGACGGGAATCGCCCGGATGTCGTGATCACCGAAATCGGCGGCACCGTAGGCGATATCGAGTCGCAGCCCTTTCTGGAGGCGGCGCGGCAGGTGCGCCACGACCTAGGCCGGGAAAACGTCTTCTTCCTGCACGTGTCACTGGTGCCCTACCTGGCCCCCTCGGGTGAGCTCAAGACCAAGCCGACGCAGCACTCGGTGGCCGCGCTGCGCAGCATCGGTATCACCCCGGACGCGCTGATCCTGCGCTGCGACCGGGACGTCCCCGAGGCGCTGAAGAACAAGATCGCGCTGATGTGCGACGTCGACATTGACGGCATCATCTCCACTCCCGACGCGAAGTCGATCTACGACATCCCCAAGGTGCTGCACCGCGAGGAACTCGACGCGTACGTGGTGCGCCGGCTCAACCTGCCGTTCCGCGACGTGGACTGGGCCGAATGGGACGACCTGCTGCGCAGGGTTCACGAACCGCACGAGACGGTGCGAGTCGCGTTGGTGGGCAAGTACGTTGAGCTTTCCGACGCCTACCTGTCGGTCACCGAGGCGCTGCGCGCCGGCGGCTTCAAGCACCACACCAAGGTCGAGATGGTGTGGGTGGCCTCCGACGAGTGTTCGAATCCCAGTGACGCCGCCGCCGCGCTGGGCGACGTGCACGGTGTGCTGATCCCCGGCGGGTTCGGCATCCGCGGAATCGAGGGCAAGATCGGCGCCATCCGCCATGCCCGCGCGCGCGGTTTGCCGGTGCTCGGACTGTGCCTCGGTTTGCAGTGCATCGTCATCGAAGCCGCGCGCTCGGTCGGCCTCACTGAGGCCAACTCGTCCGAATTCGAGCCGGGCACACCGGATCCCGTCATTTCCACGATGGCCGATCAGGAAGACATCGTCGCCGGTCAGGCCGATCTCGGCGGGACCATGCGGCTGGGCGCCTATCCCGCGGTCCTGCAGCTGGATTCGATTGTGGCCCAGGCCTATGGCGCGACGGAGGTGTCCGAGCGGCACCGGCACCGCTACGAGGTCAACAACGCCTACCGCGACCGCATCGCCGAAAGCGGTCTGCGTTTCTCCGGGACCTCGCCCGACGGGCACCTGGTCGAGTTCGTCGAATACCCGGCTGACGTGCACCCGTTCATCGTCGGCACCCAGGCCCATCCCGAACTGAAGAGCCGGCCCACCCGCCCGCACCCGCTGTTCGTCGCGTTCGTCGGGGCGGCGCTCGACTACAAGGCGGGCGAGTTGCTGCCGGTGGAAATCCCCGAGCAGTCGCCCAACGGCAACCAGCAACGAGACAGCGTTCAGCGGCCGCTACCCGAGCCCGCGGCCCGTGGCTGAGCACGTCTTCGAGACGGCGTCATCCGAAACGCTGCACCGCGGAAACATTTTCGCGCTGCGCCGTGACGAGGTGCGAATGCCGGGCGGCAACGTTGCGACCCGAGAAGTCATGGAGCACTACGGCGCGGTGGCCATCGTCGCGTTGGACGAAAGCAACAACATCCCGATGGTCTACCAGTACCGCCACACGTTCCGTCGGCGGCTATGGGAACTGCCCGCGGGCCTGCTCGATGTCGCGGGGGAGCCGCCGCACCTCACGGCCGCGCGCGAGCTCAAAGAGGAGGTCGGCCTGGAGGCCAGGATCTGGCGGGTCCTCGTCGATCTCAACACCGCGCCCGGCTTCAGCGACGAATCGGTGCGGGTCTATTTGGCCACCGAATTGAGCGAGGTCGACCGCCCCGAGGCGCATAACGAAGAAGCCGACATGACGATGCGGTGGATCCCTATCGTGGAAGCGGTCCGCCTTGTGCTCGGCGGCGAAGTGCTCAATTCCATTGCCGTTGCAGGGATTTTGGCTGCCTACACGGTGATAAGCGGATTCGCTCAGCCCCGGCCGGTGGATAGCCCGTGGCTCGACAGGCCGACGGCGTTCGCCGCCCGAAAGGCCGCGCAATGACGGCGGTGGCGCTGGAGACACAACTGCAGGGCTACCTTGACCATCTGACAATCGAGCGGGGTGTGGCGAAGAACACGCTGAGCTCCTATCGTCGCGACCTGCGCCGCTACAGCAAGCACCTGTCCGACCGCGGGATCCACGATCTGGCCAAGGTCGGCGAGGACGACGTGAGCGAGTTCCTGGTGGCGCTGCGCCGCGGCGATCCCGATTCCGGGGCGGCGGCGCTGTCGGCGGTGTCGGCGGCGCGGGCGCTGATCGCGGTGCGCGGCCTGCATCGGTTCGCCGCCGCCGAGGGGCTGGCCGAACTGGACGTGGCGCGGGCCGTCAGGCCGCCGACCCCCGGCCGCCGGCTTCCCAAGAGCCTGACCATCGACGAGGTGCTGGCGCTGCTGGAAGGCGCGGGTGGCGAGAGCCCGAGCGACGGCCCGCTGACGTTGCGCAACCGGGCGCTGCTGGAGTTGTTGTACTCCACCGGATCTCGGATCTCCGAGGCCGTCGGGCTTGACGTCGACGACATCGACACCGAGGCCAGGTCCGTGCTCCTGCGCGGCAAGGGCGGCAAGCAGCGGCTGGTGCCGATCGGGCGGCCCGCCGTGCAGGCGCTGGACGCGTATCTGGTGCGTGGCCGCCCCGACCTGGCGCGCCGCGGCCGCGGCACGCCGGCGATCTTCCTCAACGCGCGCGGCGGGCGGCTGTCGCGGCAGAGCGCGTGGCAGGTGCTGCAGGACGCCGCCGAGCGCGCCGGCATCACCTCGGGCGTGTCGCCGCACATGCTGCGGCACTCCTTCGCCACCCACCTGCTGGAGGGTGGCGCGGACGTCCGGGTCGTGCAGGAGCTGCTGGGTCATGCCTCGGTGACGACGACGCAGATCTACACGCTGGTCACAGTGCACGCGCTGCGCGAGGTCTGGGCCGGGGCGCACCCCCGGGCGACATAGCTTTCTGCGCCCAGCGTCCCCCTAATACCGCCCAACGTCGAGTTGTTGGGCTAATGCGCCCCTCCCCCAAATCGCGACATCAAGTCGACGCCGGACCAAGGTAGTCGGATTCCAACACCAGGTCGGACACCAGCGACTGGTATTCGAGGTGCGCCTTGTGCTCGACGGTGTTCCACAGCTTGCCCTGCTGCCGGCGCATGTACTCGCGGTACTTCGGCGCGCCCGGAATCCGGACGTTGTCGGCGACCACGACCGCGCCCGAACGCAGCCAGGCCCGGTCCAGGATGCTCATCAGGTCGTCCAGGTAGGCGTCCTTGTCGTGGTCGAGAAATACGAAATCGAGTGCGCCGGAAGCGAATCCGTGCTCGTTGGCCAGCGCGTCCAGCGTGCGCCCGCCGTCGCCGATGGTGCCGACGACACACGTCACCCGATCGGCCACGCCGGCGTGCTCCCAGATCCGCCGGGCGTTGACCGCGTTAGCCTCGGCGAGCTCGATGGAATACACCTTGGCGTGGGGAGCGGCGCGGGCGAGCCGGAGCGCGCCGTAGCCGCAGTAGGTGCCGAGCTCGAGCGCCAGTGCGGGATTGGCGCGACGCACGGCGGCGTCGAGGAGTAGCCCCTTCTCGTCACCGACGTTGATCAGCATCGACTTCTCGTAGGCGAACTGGTCGATGGTGGCCAGCACGTCGTCGATGTCGCCGGCCCGGGCGTTCTCGACGACGTATTCGACCGCGGCGGCTTCGCGTCCGTCACCGATCTGACCGGTGGTGGTGATGTTGCGATTGCCGACGGCCATCCGCCACACCGACCACCGGAGGATGGGCAATCGTCGCTTGAGGTCCATGAAAACCACGATAGTGCGGGCTACAAAAGTGATAGCGCATGCGATAGCGCGTTTGCGATTCACTCATGACCTCCCGAATGGTGCTGGTGTGACTGAAGTTAACTCCCCTTACGGTTGAGCATCCCCACCACCGATTTCCGCCGGTATTGTCTTGTGACTCGCCCGCGGGTCGCCCGGCTTAAACCGGCGAAGCCGTTAGACTTTCCAGCGATGTTCACCTCCCGAACACGCCGGGCGTGATGACCGAGCACCCGGACAACGGCGTCGAGATCGGCTTGACGGGACGCCCGCCGCGGGCGATCCCCGAGCCGGTGCCGCGCACCTCGCACGGCCCGGCCAAGGTCGTCGCGATGTGCAACCAGAAGGGCGGCGTCGGGAAAACCACGTCGACGATCAACCTGGGCGCCGCGCTCGCCGAATACGGTAGGCGGGTGCTGCTGGTCGACATGGACCCGCAGGGCGCCCTGTCGGCAGGTCTGGGCGTTCCGCACTACGAGCTGGAGAAGACCATCCACAACGTGCTGGTCGAGCCGCGGGTGTCGATCGACGACGTGCTGCTTTCCACCCGGGTCAGGCACATGGACCTGGTGCCCAGCAACATCGACCTGTCGGCCGCCGAGATCCAGCTGGTCAACGAGGTGGGCCGCGAGCAGACCCTGGCGCGCGCGCTGCACCCGGTGCTGGACCGCTACGACTACGTGCTGATCGACTGCCAGCCGTCGCTGGGCCTGCTCACCGTCAACGGTCTGGCCTGCGCCGACGGTGTCGTGATCCCCACCGAGTGCGAGTTCTTCTCGCTGCGCGGCCTGGCGCTGCTCACCGACACCGTCGAAAAGGTGCGCGACCGGCTCAACCCGAAGCTGGAGATCAGCGGCATCCTGCTCACCCGTTACGACCCGCGCACCGTCAACGCGCGCGAGGTGATGGCCCGCGTTGTGGAGCGGTTCGGGGACCTGGTGTTCGACACCGTGATCACCCGGACCGTCCGTTTCCCGGAGACCAGCGTGGCGGGCGAGCCGATCACCACCTGGGCGCCCAAATCGAGCGGCGCCATCGCCTACCGCGCGCTGGCCCGCGAGTTCATCCACCGATTCGGCGCGTGAACGTCAGCGCGAATGGTGAGGCGCCACAGCAGAACGGCTTCTCGGCTGGTTTCCAAGTCCGCCTGACCAACTTCGAGGGGCCGTTCGATCTGCTGCTGCAGCTGATCTTCGCCCATCGTCTCGACGTCACCGAGGTGGCGCTGCACCAGGTCACCGACGACTTCATCGCCTACACCCGCGAGATCGGTTCCCAGCTGGGCCTGGAGGAGACCACCGCCTTCCTGGTGATCGCCGCGACCCTGCTCGACCTCAAAGCCGCCCGCCTGCTGCCGGCCGGGCAGGTCGACGACCAAGAGGACCTGGCGCTGCTGGAGGTGCGCGACCTGCTGTTCGCCCGGCTGCTGCAGTACCGCGCGTTCAAGCACGTCGCGGAGATGTTCGCCGAGCTGGAGGCCGCCGCGCTGCGCAGCTACCCGCGCGCGGTGGCGCTGGAGGACCGGTTCACCGACCTGCTCCCCGAGGTGATGCTTGGCGTCGACGCCGAACGGTTCGCCCAGATCGCCGCGGTCGCGTTCACCCCGCGGCCGGTTCCGACGGTGGCCATCGCGCACCTGCACGACGTGGAGGTCTCGATTCCCGAGCAGGCCGAGAAGCTGCTGGCGATCCTGGAAGGCCGGGGAAGTGGCCAGTGGGCGACGTTTTCCGAGCTGGTCGCCGATTGTCAGGGGTCGATGGAGGTCGTCGGGCGCTTCCTGGCGCTGCTCGAACTGTATCGGACCCGGGCGGTAGCATTCGACCAGTCAGAGCCGCTTGGCGTGCTCCAAATTTCGTGGACCGGGGAACGTCCGACCAGCGAATCCCTGGTAGAAGTGCGGGACCAATAATCATGACCGACGAGCTGCCGCCCGAGATCGATCTGGGTATCGAGATCGCCGAGGCCGCACCTCTGGATGCCGACGGACTCGGCTCCGTGCTGGAGGCGCTGCTGCTGGTGGTGGACACCCCGGTCACCGCCGAGGCGCTGGGCTCGGCCACGCAGCAGCCCGTCTACCGGATCGCCGCCAAGCTGCAGCAGATGGCCGACGAACTCACCGAACGCGACAGCGGCATCGACCTGCGGCAAAACAGCGAAGGCTGGCGGATGTACACCCGGGCCCGGTTCGCGCCGTACGTGGAGAAGCTGCTGCTGGACGGCGCGCGATCGAAGCTCACCCGGGCCGCACTCGAGACGCTGGCCGTGGTCGCCTACCGGCAGCCCGTGACGCGTGCGCGGGTGAGCGCGGTCCGCGGCGTCAACGTCGACGCCGTCATGCGTACCCTGCTGGCCCGCGGACTGATCACCGAGGCCGGAGTCGACGACGACACCGGCGCGACGACGTTCGCCACCACCGAGCTGTTTCTGGAGCGCCTGGGGCTGACGTCGTTGACCGACCTTCCCGACATCGCGCCCTTGCTTCCCGACGTCGACTCGATCGAGGACCTGAGCGAATCGCTGGACAGTGAGCCGCGTTTCATCAAACTCACCGGCGGCCCGGCGTCCGATCAGTCGCTGTCCTTCGACGTGGACCCGGATTGATGGTCGAAACTCAAGGGATCCGCTTACAAAAAGCGTTGTCCCAGGCCGGAATTGCATCACGCCGCGCCGCCGAGAAGCTGATCATGGACGGCCGCGTGGAGGTGGACGGGCAGGTGGTGACCGAGCTGGGCACCCGCGTCGACCCGGACGTCTCGGTGATCCGGGTCGACGGGGCCAGGGTGGCTGTCGACGACTCGCTGGTCTACCTGGCGCTGAACAAGCCGCGCGGCATGCACTCGACCATGTCGGACGACCGTGGCCGGCCATGCATCGGCGACCTGATCCAGCGCCGGGTGCGCGGCAACAAGAAGCTGTTTCACGTCGGGCGGTTGGACGCCGACACCGAAGGCCTGATCCTGCTGACCAACGACGGCGAGCTGGCACACCGGTTGATGCATCCCTCCCACGAGGTGTCCAAGACGTATCTGGCGACGGTGGCGGGCGCGGTGCCGCGCGGGCTGGGCAAGAAGCTGCGGGCCGGAATCGAGCTGGATGACGGGATGGCGCGGGTTGACGATTTCGCGGTGGTGGACGCCATCCCTGGTAAGACGTTGGTGCGCTTGACATTGCACGAAGGACGCAATCGCATCGTGCGTCGGCTGCTGGCCGCCGCGGGCCACCCGGTCGAGGCGCTGGTGCGCACCGACATCGGGGCGGTATCGCTGGGTGAGCAGCGCCCGGGCAGCATTCGCGCGCTGCGGCATGACGAGATCGGCCAGCTCTACAAAGCGGTGGGCCTGTGAGCGGAGCGAGCGGAACGAACGCAGTGAGTGACGGGAGCGAAGCGAACCATCGGCCGGTGAGCGGCGATATCGTTGTCGCTATCGACGGCCCGGCGGGAACCGGAAAATCTTCTGTGTCAAGGGGATTGGCGGGCGCGCTGAAAGCGCGCTACCTGGACACCGGGGCGATGTACCGGATGGTGACGCTGGCGGTGCTGCGCGCCGGCGTCGACCCGAACGATGCCGAAGCCGTCGGGCAGATAGCGTCGACGGTTCAGATGTCGGTGGACTACGACCCCGACGGTGATCGCTATTTCCTTGCCGGAGAGGATGTCTCCGCCGAGATCCGCGGAGACGAGGTCACCCGGGCGGTTTCGGCGGTGTCGTCGGTGCCCGCCGTGCGCGCCCGGCTCGTCGGGCTGCAGCGGCAGATGGCCGAAGGGCCGGGCAAGATCGTCGTCGAAGGCCGCGACATCGGCACCGTGGTGTTGCCCGATGCGCCGCTGAAGATCTTCTTGACGGCCTCTGCCGAAACCCGCGCTCAGCGGCGCAACGACCAGAACGTCGCGTCGGGTCTGGCCGACGACTATGAGGCGGTGCTGGCCGACGTGCGGCGCCGCGACCATCTCGACTCCACCCGGCCGGTGTCGCCGCTGCGCGCGGCCTCCGACGCGGTGGTCGTCGACACCGGCGAGATGACCGAGCCGCAAGTGATCGCCCACCTGCTCGAGTTGGTCAAGCAGCGAAGCGGGGCGGTGCGGTGACCCAGGACGGCACCTGGGTCGATGAAAGCGACTGGGAGGCAGTCGATTCCGACCTGGAACATCCGAAGGAGCCGGGACCGGCACCCGTGGTCGCGGTGGTGGGCCGGCCCAATGTGGGCAAGTCGACCCTGGTCAACCGGATCCTCGGGCGGCGCGAGGCGGTGGTGCAGGATATCCCCGGCGTGACGCGCGACCGCGTTTCCTACGAGGCGCTGTGGACCGGCCGCCGGTTCGTCGTGCAGGACACCGGGGGATGGGAGCCCGACGCCAAGGGCCTGCAGCAGCTGGTGGCCGAGCAGGCGTCGGTGGCCATGCGTACCGCCGATGCGGTGATCCTGGTGGTCGATGCCACCGTCGGCGCCACCGCCGCGGACGAGGCCGCGGCTCGCATCCTGCTTCGCTCGGGCAAGCCGGTCTTCTTGGCCGCCAACAAGGTTGACAGCGAGAAGGCCGAAGCTGAGGTCGCCGAGTTGTGGTCGCTGGGGCTCGGTGAGCCGCACGCGATCAGCGCGATGCATGGCCGCGGCGTGGCCGATCTGCTCGACGAGGTGTTGGCCGCGCTGCCCGCGGTGTCCGAGGCGGCGCCGGCGCCGGGCGGCCCGCGGCGGGTCGCGCTGGTCGGCAAGCCCAACGTGGGCAAGAGCTCGTTGCTGAACAAGCTGGCGGGCGACCAGCGTTCGGTGGTGCACGAGGTCGCCGGGACGACGGTGGACCCGGTGGACTCGCTCATCGACTTGGGCGGCAAGGTCTGGCGGTTCGTCGACACCGCCGGCCTGCGGCGCAAGGTCGGCCAAGCCAGCGGGCACGAGTTCTACGCCTCGGTGCGCACCCACTCGGCCATTGATGCGGCCGAGGTGGTCGTCGTGCTGATCGACGCGTCGCAACCGCTGACGGAACAGGATCAGCGGGTGCTGTCCATGGTCATCGAGGCCGGACGGGCGCTCGTGCTGGCCTTCAACAAGTGGGACCTGGTCGACGAGGACCGCCGGGAGCTGCTGGAGCGCGAGATCGACCGCGAACTGGCGCAGGTGCGGTGGGCGCAGCGGGTCAACATCTCCGCCAAGACGGGCCGCGCGGTGCAGAAGCTGGTGCCGGCCATGGAGACGGCGCTGGCTTCGTGGGACACGCGGATCTCCACCGGTCAGCTGAACACCTGGGTCAAGGAAGTGGTGTCGGCCACGCCGCCCCCGGTGCGTGGGGGCAAGCAACCGCGGATCCTGTTCGCCACCCAGGCCACCGCCCGGCCGCCGACGTTCGTGCTGTTCACCACCGGTTTTCTGGAGGCCGGTTACCGGCGTTTCCTGGAGCGGCGACTGCGCGAGACGTTCGGGTTCGAGGGCAGTCCGATCCGGATCAACGTGCGGGTGCGCGAGAAGCGGGGAGCCAAGCGCCGCTGAGCTGAGCGTTGAGTGTGCACTCTGGAATTCACGTGTGTATTCAGGGCGCGGATCCGTCGGTTTTCCCGCCCTCAGCGCACGCGCAAAGCCCAGAGCACACACTCAAGGCCATGATGGCGTGGTGACTCGTCTGCGGTAGGCTGTCGGCTTGCCGCTGGTGGACACCGGCGACCGGGCTGTGGCGCAGTTTGGTAGCGCACTTGACTGGGGGTCAAGTGGTCGCAGGTTCAAATCCTGTCAGCCCGACTGAGAAAAATATGCACTGAGCTGCTGTAATGCGATCTTTGTCAAGATCAGATGACCCGCAGTTGGGGACCATTTGGGGACCACAAGTGCCGGGAGAGCAGGTCCCCAGCGTTCGTCACGGATTGCCGGTCGGGGTGCAGATAACGTTGGGTTGTTGTCAGAGTGCCGTGGCCGGCGATCTTTCGCAGAGTGTGCACCGGCACGCCGGCGTCGGCCATCCAAGTCAACCCCGTATGCCGCAAGCCGTGGCGCGTCAAGTGCTCGTAGCCAAGCTCGGTGACGACTTCGTCCCACGAAGTGGCATCGCGCAACGTGGCGGTCGTAATACGTCCGCCTTTCGGGCCGGTGAACAGTCGAGCATCGGGATCATGAGCTGCAAGCTCCATGCGCCGCGTAATGAGGTCGCGGATGGGATCGATCAATGGAACCTCCCGGGCGCGCTTTCCCTTGGTGTTCTTATCCACCAAGCCACCGGGAGACGGGGTTGTTTGGCGGCGAACGGTCCAGATCCACTCGTCCGTCTTGATATCCCGTACCCGGCATCCGGCGACTTCGCCAATGCGGGCCGCGGTACATGCTTCGAAAATGACCGCGTCACCCCAGCCCTGGTAGCGGCCTGCTGACTGTGCCACCAGCGTGCTGGCGAGCATGGTCAGGGCATTCCAGTCCGATAGAGCGAGCGCACGTGGATCGTCAAGCTCGTCTTCGGCGAGTTTGTACTCGCGCTGCCAGCCGGTGACCCGGGCCGGGTTGCGGTCGATGATGCCGTCGCGAAGCGCCTGCTCCATCACGCGAACCAGTACAGCGAGGCTGTTCTTCACGGTGGATCGACTGCACTCGTCGGCGATCCATCCGTGCACTGCTCGGTCTACTGCGCCGTTCGTGATCATCGTCATAGGCAGGTGCCCAAGGGTCGGGACGACCCGCTTACGCCAACCTGCCAGGTACGGATCGGTGGTTTTGAGTTCGAGACCTCGCAAGGCCAACGTCATATTGGCCTGACCGTAGTCAGACAGCGTCGTGGTGGCGATGTTCGGGTCGACTCCGCGTGCTGCGGCCCGTCCCATCCGCGTAACCCAGTCGACGGCGGCATCGCGCGTATCAAACGCTTCAGACTTGGAAGACCGTTTCTTGGTGACGGGATCGACCCACCGGACTCGTGCACGAAACGGCGTCGCCCGGTCCGCGCGCACCTCGATATCCGACGAAAGGGACATCCCTAGCGGCAAAACGAGCCTGTCAGCCATTAGGCAACCTCGCCGGGGTCCACGCGACGACTGGTCAACCAGGCCTCGACGTCGTTGGAGTTGTACACGTACACCCGATTCGATACTTGTACGAACGCCGGCCCTTGCGGCGGATTCGATGTGCGCCATCGGCGGATGGTGGATGCATCGACGTGCAGAAGTTCGGCGAATTCCTTGGAACTGTACCAGTATCCGTCGGGCGGGTTCATCGCTTTACGGCCCCTCTCGCAATGCATCTCGCGCGGCAAAGCGCTCCTGTTGAGCACGGGCGAATGCGGACAGAACGAGGACGCGGTCGCCCAGGCTGTTGTGGCCTAAGCGCTTGAATTCCCACTGCATTGGCGCATTCGGCTCGTCTTGCGTAATCGCTGGTGGCGCGCCGTCGCGGGCTTGGTCCTTGCGCCAAGCCGAACGGCGTTCACGCAGCGCCGTCATCGTCGTCGAGAATTGCCGAGACTTGCTGATGACGTGGCCTCGATAGCCGAGGGTGTGCACCCAGGAAACCATGTCTTCGTAAGGCTCCTGCTCAGCCAGAGCGACGATTGTTCTCATGATTTCGCGGATGTGTTCGGTTACGTCGAGTTGATCTATCGCGGCGGGGCTAAACCGGCGGGCAAGGACGCCGAAGTCTACGACCGATTTGGTCACGTATTTCGCCAGGTATGCCGCAATCTGCCGGCTCGACATTCCCGCATCTTGACCTTCACCCGTCCCGCCGCATCGAATGATTTTGATATCGAGCTGATCGCCGAACCGGAGCACATTGTCCCCGCTCACAGTTATTTCGATAGCGATGGCTGCGTGGCGAACCAGTGCAGCTAAGTCACCCCCGCTGATGCTCGTATCCGGCGGCGAGGGGGGTTGACCCGGCTCCGACTCGGCATCCATGCGAATGACTGCATGGAAGTGGGGGAGCGCCCGCCGTTGGAGTTCAACAACTTTCATGAACGACACGCGCGTGTCCCTCGGGTTCTCTGCCCGGTCTCGCAGCTGACGGCTCAAGAAGCGCTGAAGCTGGATCGTAAAGCGCCGCCAGAGTTCCGGGGCATGCCAGGAGAACAGGACATGTCCGACGTAGTCGTAGCAGTCACGGCACAAGGGCTGCCCGAGGTCGGGGTCGTCGTGCTCGTGTGCAGCTTCGCACCAACGCGGACTCCCGTGCTGGCATTGGCCCCGGTGAGCACCTGGCGGGTGACAGCTGCCGACCGTACGAGTCGTGTGGACGGCGCCGAAGCTGGGCGCCGTGAGGGTCACGAACACCTGGGGGTGCTCGGCAACGGTGCCGGGTATTTCATGATGTCCGCCGCGAAGGCCCGCGTGGATGAGTTGCCAAGTGTCACGGGCATATAGGTCTGAGCACGATGGGCACACGATTGCGCGTCGGTTGTTGCAGCGGGTGATCACTTGATGATCACGGCCGAGTCCGTCGCCGCCAATCAAGTGGATAGGATTCGCGCAGAATCCAACTTCCTCGACCTTCTTCCACCAGGTTTCGAACCTGGCCGAAGCAGCCCGTCGGATCATCTGTGTCACCACGTCATTGATATTCACCTCGGGCGGCACACCCGGTAACTCGACCGTCATCGCTCGGTCGTCCTGCGCCCAGGCGCGAACTCCGCAGTCAGGTAATCGATGTCGGCATCGGTGACATGGAATGCACGGACCCGCACAGGTTCTGACGTGCCGTCCTGGCACACGTAGCCAACGCCGGGTGTGGTGGTGGGGATCTGGTCGCAGACTGCACCGGCTTCTCGTGCTGCGGTACCCAGGACCATCGTCGGTTGAGACGATTCGGTCATGCGCATACCGATCCTGATGGAGAACAATTGTCGGATAGGCAGGACGTCCTTGGACGGGTCTTGTACGGCGGCGATGACTGAGACGCCGACGGCCCGCCCTTGCGATAGCAGTAGCCCGAGGAGCTGTTCGGTCTCGGCGCGAATTTTCCGGTCACCGATATAGGCCGTCAGGGAGGCGATTTCGTCCACGATCACCACGATGAGCGGCTCGGCTACGGTAGGCTTGTGCAGGCGTGTATGGCCGCGGAGCCGCTGCGCTCGGTGTTCCATGAGCTTCGTCGCGACCCGTAGCAGTGCAAGCGTGTTGTCGTTGTTGTCGTAGGCAAAGCCACTGAATAGTTTTTGACCGCGGCCAAACTCCATGCCGCCCTTCGGGTCTACGACGAGTACGCGAATCCAGCCCGCTCTAATCCCGGGCGCAAGGCCTGCAATGAGCGACCACAAGACAGAGCCCTTGCCCGAACCGGTTGCGCCGGCGACCAAGATGTGATGTCCCAAGACCGGGAGCCGCCACCATTTGCCTGCCTCGGTCCCGCCCACGCCGATCTGGGCTGGGTTCAACCGGGTGTCGCGGGTCGGGCGGGGCAGGGCGATGGGGTTGGCAAGAGCATCCCGGTGGTGGGCGGTGATCGTGATTTCACGGGGGTTGGCCGACCTGATCGTCAGACGCTTAGCGCGGAAGGCTTCTGCCAGGGCGGCTGCTTTGTTCTGCCAGTCAGCCACGGATTGGCCAATAAGAATCTGCACCGCAACCAGATCACAGGTGGTGCCGATGGTTACAGATCGCAGCGCGGGCACCAGGCTACGTTCACCGAGGGTGGCGGTAAGGCCGTGCAAGGTGCAGATCGCGGTCCAGGGATGGCGATAAATCCACCATGTTCGCCACCTGGACCTCATTCGCGCCGTCACCCATTCATCGAAAGACGCCGGCCACATTTGTGACCACGCGACCAGAGCCAAGGCCGATAGTGCGGCGAGGACAATGCCAAAGATCGGCCCGACAGTGAACACCAGCCAAAGACTCATAAGGGCGGGAACGCTGATCATCGGAAACAGAATCGACCACCACAGCAGCACTCCGAGTGCCTTGGCCAGTCCCGTGACGATAATGGTGACGGTTTCGTCCCATTCGGATCCTGTGCTATGAGAGTTCCTGTTGCTGTGTGCGTTTGATGATGGAGACATCGCGAAACCTTTCCGAGTCGAGTTTGGTAGGCCGGGCGAACTGCACCACCGCAGAAGCCAGGTGTTGCGGTGGCGCAGTTCTGCCGGCCAACTGGAATTAGGCGACGGGCTTGCCCGTGGCGCTTGGCGACGCGGATGGCGGCTCGACTTTCGGTGGCGTGATGACTCCCGCGAGCGGTGCGCCTGCGGCACGAAGCGAATCCGCCCGAAACGCAACGCCGCTGCGCCCCTCTTGGCTCCATGGCAGCGCCACCAGGCCTTCGACGTGTGCCGGCTGCCCGACCGTGATGTTCGGATCGCCGGGCACGGTCACCGCGATGACGTCAGCGCCCGAGGCGTCAAGCGCCATCAGCTGCACTTGCCACAGCGGTTGGCCGGTCTCGCGATCGACCTTCGGCTGGCCGGTGTCAAACGCGATTCGTTGCTCCGGTGACCGTGTGCAGATGAACGACACGGCGGAGGTATCGATCTTCAACTTCATGGGGTGTCTCTCCTGGTTGTGGTTGTCGTGACCGTTGTGGCTGTACGGCCACGACGCCAGGACATCAGCGACAGCCCGGGATGCGTAAGTGAGCGCTGGTGAGATGAGGTGACTCCGAAAACGCGCACAATGACCGTCGAACGGGCCTCTTTGGTAGGGGAAAATTAGCTGGTGGCCCACGCCGCCCCCGACCTTCCTGAGAGCGCACAGCGGCTGCGTGCTGCGCGCAATTCATGGGGGTGGACTCAGGGCGATCTCGTGAGCGAGGTCCGGCGTGTTCGAGACCGCCGTGGGTTGGAACCGATCGTTCGGGACTCGATAAGCCGTCAAATCAAGGGCTTCGAACGGGGCGCCAAGCCGGGCGCGTTGTGGCGGCAGTTGCTGGCCGAGGCCTTGCAAGAAGACGAAGAACAGCTCTTTGGTCTCACCATTGATGTTGCTTTACCGCGTCCTTTGCTCGTGCAGACGCCGGTGAACGCGGATGTGCTGGCGGTGATACTGGCGCAGCGGGAGGCCCACATCCGCGCCGAACACCTTTTCGGTCCTGATTACGCGCGCGCTCTGGTTGATCGCGACCTGGTCACGATCGAGAAATTGCTCCCCAACGCGCCGTCTAATCTGCGTTGCGACGTTCGCCGTGCGGCAGGCAGAATTGCCGAACTGGGCGGCTGGATCGCCCAGGACAGCGGGGACCCGGTTAAAGCGGACCAGCTGACCCGACGGGCAGAGGATCACCTTCGTGCTGCTGCTGATCCTGTTCTGCGGGCGATGATCGCGATGCGCCGCTCTAACATCCTGCTCATTGGTGATCCAACCCTGGCCGTGGACCTGGCCGCCGAGGCCGCCCAGCTCATTGACGGACGCTCCGTCGGGCGGCTGCGGGCGAGCATTGGCCGCCAGCAAGCCCTGGCCGCGATGGCCGATCACGACCGCGCGAGTTTCGTCCGCCATGCGGCTCGCGCCCTCGACGTCGCACAGGCCGAACCCGTCGCGGAGGATCACGCCGTATATGCCACCCGCGCGTATGTGGCTTCAGAGGTTGCCTTGGGATTCAACGGTTTCGGTCAGCCGGCGAAAGCGCTCGAACTTCTGCTCGAGCATCAAAATAGCTGGCCGGACGACCAACAGCGTGACTACGCCGTTGCGTGCGCACGCCTCCTGCGCACGTTCATCTCTCTGCACGACTATCATTCGGCACTGGATCATGTTGATCGCGCTACACGTACGTACCTGGCTACGCCGTCGGATCGAGCCCGCCGCGAATTGCGGTTCTGTCGCAAAATAATTCGCGATCGAGCCCGCGCTGACAGGAGCCTTCCGCTTCACACGTTGCGTAAGCGAATCGAGGCCGGGTTACAAGGAGACCCACAACCATGACCGAGCCCCCTGCCGCGCCTGGCGTACTTCTCCCGGCCACCACTACCACCGATCACGACGCAGTCCATGCGGCTGTGGCCGTGCTACCCATCGGCGCTTTCGAGCAACATGGCCCATACCTTCCGCTGGTCACCGATACGCTAATCGCAATTGCTATCGCTGAGGCAATCAGCCAGCACCACAAGATATTTCAACTTCCCGCGATAACTTTTGGATGCTCGCACGAGCACTCAGCGTTTCCCGGCACGGTCAGCCTCAGCGCAGCGACGCTCGCCGCCGTTGTAATGGATATCCGAACATCGCTAGGCCAGCAAGGTATTAGCGCCCTGATCGTGGTCAACGGTCACGGCGGCAACTACGTGCTCGGCAATGTGGTGCAGCAGGCCAACGCCGACGGCGCGATGCGCGTCGGGCTGTATCCGAGCCGCGCGGACTGGAAGGAAGCGCGCCGCGCTGCCGGCATCAGCAGTAGCAACCACGACGACATGCACGCTGGCGAGCTCGAGACGTCGGTTCTGCTCGCCGCTCACCCGCGCTATGTGCGCGACGGCTGGCAGGGCCATGACCACATCGCCCCTGATCGCCGCTATCTCACCACCGTCGGGATCGGTGCATATACGACGAGTGGTGTGGTCGGGTATCCATCGCGAGCCACCGCTGCAAAAGGCCATGCAGTCCTAGATCATCTAGGCCAAGCCGCCGAAGCGCTCATCACGCTGCTCACCAGCCGGTCGACCTGAACAAACCCACACGTGGCGGCTACCGTCCGCTGGCGCTCCCGTCCGCCGCCACGCCGAGCTCGAGATCGCTGACGCAACCAGCCGCACGAAGCCGCCAGCAGCATGTTGTGAGAACTTTCTTTACTGGTATCAAGAGGCCTTGTCGAGGCTGACGCGATAACCCAGCTAGCGAAAGCGCGAGCCTAGGCGAATTGGGGGATGACCCGCAGATCGCCGCCGCTCCGGATTCCCGGCGGGGCGGCGCAGACGTAAGGCACGGCGTTCACGGCGGGATGCGCCGTCAAGCCTGGCGTAAACGCCGCCCACTTCTCGAGCGGGACGGGAAAAGTGATGTCGACCTTCAGTGGGGTATCGCCTTCGACCATCACGCGCCATCCCGTCTCCCGCAGGTCGAGGGAGGGGTCGACGTCGCGCATGACGTACCAGTTGGCCCGGAATCGAAGGGTGGGCTTCCCCTTGCGCATGCCCGTGATCGTGATCCGCTGGGCGCCAAGGGTTCCTAATCGTTTAGTAGGGGTGGATTGCTGGTCGTAGGACCGGGGTCTGTTCCTAGCGGGGTCTGCCGCCGGGATGCCTGGTGGTTCCCGACGCTTGACGTCTTCCGAAAGAACGGCGC
>Ga0335076_10000036_pt1 | contig 113252 bp, 87 predicted proteins | sample Lox_Sample_25_FD_206717 | JGI IMG/M metagenome (GOLD analysis project Ga0335076, IMG submission 206717) | Soil microbial communities from Loxahatchee National Wildlife Refuge, Florida, United States - Lox_Sample_2.5 | ecosystem: Environmental > Terrestrial > Soil > Wetlands | place: USA... | reverse complement strand
AGCGGCTCGTAGACCACCGTCGAGCCGCCGGCCGGGTGGAACACGAACACCGGTGTCTTCGAGCTGCCCTCCGGCCGCGCCCGCAGCGTGCGGACGAACCCGTCGATAACTCCGGCCTCGAGGTAGCTGCGTACCTTGCCGGCCAGCTCCTCGATGTTCGACGACGTCAGCACGTCCTCGGCGCTGATCGGACCTTCGGCGCGCTCCGAAAGCCGTTGCGCCATCTTGGCGGCGGCGTCACCGTCGAGCTTGGGCAGCGTGTTGAAGATGCCGCCGGGGGACTTCCCCGTCACGATCGCCCACGTGGCGAACGTGACCCGCTCGGCGGCATCACGCGGCGGCACGTCGGAGTTGAGCGCCTTGGCAACCGCCTCCTGATTGAGTGCCTCAGCCGCTTTACCCAAATTTGGGGCCGGGTTCGGCTGCCCGGCTCCATTAGCTTTGGGCCCTGACGGATCCGGCGGCGGCGGCGGAACCGGCACCGCCGACACCGGCGGCGCCTGCGTCTCCGGCCCGGCTTGCGGGTCGGGCGCCGGCCCCGCCACCGAGGCCGGTGACGCGCCAGTGGCCAATTCGGCCTGCGCCCTGGCGATTTCCTCCGGCGTCTGCGTCTTTTGGTGCTCGTGCAGCTGCTGGACCTCGTCGCGGTGCTCGACCGCGTACTTGATCAGCTCCTCGACGTTGTAGAGGTTGGCGTCACGCACGGCCGTCAATTGAATCGGCGGGAGGTCGAAGTCGTATTCGACGCGGTTCTTGATCCGCACCGCCATCAGCGAGTCCAGGCCCAGCTCGACCAGCGGCACCTCCCACGGCAGGTCCTCGGGCTCGTAACCCATGGCGGCCCCGACGATCATGCCCAGTCGCTGCCCGATAGTCTCGCCGGAGTCTGGTGACCATCTGGTCATGCCGTCCGGCAGATAGCGGTTGGTCAGGCTGTCCAGCATGGTTTCCGATTCCGGGTCCTCGACGGAAGCTTCCGGCGCGACCGGGGCGGCAGCCGCCGAAATTCCAGCCGCGATCGCCGTACCCGCGCCGACCGCCGTCGGCAACAACGATTCGGAACCGGCCCTGGTCACCAGCGCGTCGTACACCAGCGTGAAGGACTCGTCGATTCGGGCATGCACCTGAACCGAGGCGCCGCCCGGGTGCCGGGTCAAAGTCGTCACCAGCCGGGCGCCCTCTCCCGGCAGCGCGCGCTGCTCCGAGGCCGTCAGTTGGGCGTCCGGAAGCACTTCGGCCGCCGCGGCTTTCACCAACGCCGCCAGATCCGTCGCCTCCAGACCCGTGAAGCGCCGAGGCATGTACTCCCAGACGTGGCGGCCATCCGGCAGCGCGACGTGGGCGCCCGGCATGATCACTTCGCTGCTGCCCGCGGAGAACGACACGTCCAGCCAGTGCTCTCTGCGCTTGAACCGGGTCGGCGGGATGTTCGCGTAGTCCTGCGGTCCGGCAGCGCGGGTGAAGAGCGTCCGCATGTCCAGGTCGTGGCCGTAGACGTACAGCTGCGCCATGGTCGAGACCATCGACTCGACCTCGTCCTGCTTGCGGGCCAGCGTCGGAATCAGCTGGGCGTCATGCAGCCCGGCGTCCGCCGTGGTCAGACCCACCTGCATCAGCGCGACCGGGTTGGGCGCCAGCTCCAGGAAGGTGGTGTGCCCGCTGTCGACGGCGTTGCGGATGCCGTGCGTGAAGTAGACGCTGTGGCGCAGGCCCTTCTTCCAATAGTCGACGTCGTGGAAGGGCTCGGAGCCGGGCTTGATGTAGCTGCCCTCGTGCACCGTCGAGTAAATCCCGGCCGTCGGACTCATCGGCTTGATGCCCTGTAGCTCCGCGGCGAGCTCCCCGAGCAGCGGATCCATCTGCTGGGTGTGGCTGGCGCCCTTGGTCTGGAACTTGCGGGCGAACTTGCCCTCGGATTCCGCGCGGGCGATGATCGCGTCCACCTGCTCGGGCGGGCCGCCGATGACGGTCTGGGTGGGTGCGGCGTAGACGCACACCTCGAGATCAGGATAGTCGGGGAAGACGGTACCGATCTCGTCGGCGGAGTACTCCACCAGCGCCATCAGCCGGATGTACTCACCGAACAGCATCGCCTCGCCCTCGCCCATGAGATGCGAGCGCGAGCAGATGGTTCGGGTGGCGTCGCGCAGCGACAGGCCGCCGGCGAAGTAGGCGCACGCGGCCTCACCCAGCGACTGGCCGACCACCGCGGCGGGCTTCGCGCCGTGGTGCTTGAGCAGCTCACCCAGGGCGATCTGGATCGCGAAGATGGTGACCTGGGTGGTCTCGATGCCGTAATCCTGCGAGTCGTCGAGGATCAGCTCGAGCACCGAGTAGCCCAGCTCGTCCTGGACCAGCGCGTCGACCTTCTCGATCCACTCGGCGAAAACCTCGTCGCGCAGGTACAGGCTCTTGCCCATCTTGCGGTGCTGCGCGCCGAATCCGGCCAGCACCCACACCGGGCCGTTGGTCACCGGGCCGTCGACGCTGAACACGTTCGGCCGCTGCTTGCCCTCGGCGACGGCCCGCAGACCCTTGATGGCCTCGTCGTGGTCGTGCGCCAGCACCACCGCGCGCGAGCGGCCGTGGTTGCGCCGCGACAGCGACCGGCCGATCGCTTCCAGCGATGACGCCTGACCCTCGGGGCCTTCCATCCAGTCCGCCAGCTCGGCGGCCGCGGCCTTCTTGCGCGAGGTCAGGAATGCCGACACCGCCAGCGGAATCAGGGGCTTGGACGGTTCCGAAGCCTCTTGCGCCGCAAGCTCTTCCAGTGCGATCTCTTTGAGCCGCAGTGCCTCGTCGGTCAGGCCCGGCAGTTCGGGCTCCTGCTCTTCGGCCGCGGGTGTATCGGTAATGATGTTGCCGAAGTCGTCGAACCGTAGCGAGTGCTCTTCGAACGTGGGCGCTTCGGCCGCTTCGGCGGGCGCCTTCACCTCGGGCGCGGGTTCCGGTTCGCGCTCGACGACGTCGCGGGGCAGGACCTCGCGCACCACCACGTGCGCGTTGGCCCCGCCGAAGCCGAAGCTCGACACCCCGGCCAGCGCGTAGCCGCCGTAGCGGGGCCAGTCGGTGGCCTGGTCGATCACCTTCAAGCGCATCGCGTCGAAGTCGATGTACGGGCTGGGCCCGGCGAAGTTGATGGACGGCGGCAGCTTGTCGTGCTGCAGCGCCAGCACCACCTTGGCCATGCTGGCCGCACCGGCGGCCGACTCCAGGTGGCCGACATTGGTTTTCACCGCACCCAGCAGCGCCGGGCGATCGGCCGGACGCCCCCGACCGACGATGCGGCCCAGCGCCTCGGCCTCGATAGGGTCGCCGAGGATGGTCCCGGTGCCGTGCGCCTCGATGTAGTCGACGGTGCGCGGGTCGATGCCGGCGTCTTTGTAGGCGCGGCGCAGCACGTCGGCCTGCGCGTCCTGGTTGGGCGCGATCAGACCGTTGGACCGGCCGTCGTGGTTGACCGCACTGCCGGCGATCACGGCCAGGATCTGGTCGCCGTCGCGGCGGGCGTCGTCGACCCGCTTGAGCACCAGCATGCCGGCGCCCTCCGAGCGGGTGTAGCCGTCGGCGTCCGAAGAGAACGACTTGATCCGGCCGTCGGGGGCCAGCACCGCGCCGATCTCGTCGAAGCCGAGCGTCACCGCGGGCGTGATCAGCGCGTTGACGCCGCCGGCCACCGCGACGTCGGCCTCGCCGTTGCGTAGCGCCTGCACCGCCTGGTGTATCGCCACCAGCGAGCTCGAGCACGCGGTGTCGACCGCTACGGAAGGCCCGCGGAAGTCGTAGAAGTAGGACACCCGGTTGGCGATGATCGAGGTCGCGGTCCCGGTGATCGCGTAGGGGTGGGCGGTCGTCGGGTCGGACACCGCCAGGATGCTGTAGTCGTTGTTGGAGACGCCGACGTACACGCCGACGGACTCGCCGCGCAGGCTCGACGCGGGGATGCGGGCGTGTTCGAGCGCCTCCCAGGTCAGCTCGAGCGCCATCCGCTGCTGCGGGTCGATGTTGTCGGCCTCGGTCTTGGCGACCGCGAAGAACTCGGAGTCGAACCCCTTGATGTCCTTGAGGTAGCCGCCGCGGGTGCGGGCCTTCGCGACGCGATCGGCGAGCCGCGGCTCTTCCAGGAACTCCGACCAGCGGCCCTCGGGCAGGTCGGTGATGGCGTCGCGACCCTCCATCAGCGCCCGCCAGGTTTCGTCGGGGGTGTTCATGTCGCCGGGCAGCCGGGTGGACAGGCCCACGACCGCGATATCGACGCGCTCGGCCGGGCCGTTGCGCGACCAGTCCGCAACGTCGTCGCCCGATGTGTCGGGTTCGGGCTCGCCCTCGATGATCCGGGTCGCCAACGATTCGATGGTCGGATGCTGGAACGCCACCGCGACCGACAGCGTGACACCGGTCATGTCCTCGATGTCGGCGGCCATCGCCACGGCATCCCGCGACGACAGGCCCAGCTCGACCATCGGCACCGACTCGTCGATCGAATCGGGCGACTGCCCGGTGGCCGTGGCCACGTAGTTGCGCAGCCACTGGCGCATCTCGGGGACCGTTACATCGGTCTTCTTGGCGGGAACGTTCCCGTCGGCCGCGGAGGCGTTGGTGTCAGGTTCTGTGTCAGCCATGGTGTTGGGTTCAGTCCGTCGCGGTGGCGAAGGCGGTCGGGTCACCGATGCCGCTGCGCAGGCTTCCGTCGAGGTAGGCGGCGCGGCACGCGCGGCGCCCGATCTTGCCGCTGGAGGTACGCGGAATCGTCCCGGCCTGCACCAGGAGAACGTCGCGCACGGTCACCCCGTGCCCCACGGCGATGGCCGCCCGGATGTCGTCGGCAATGGGCTGGTAGTCGAGCTTGTGCGCACCGGCGGCGCGCTCGCCGACGATCACCAGCTGCTCGGAGGTGTCCTCGGGGTCGTACTTGAGGCCGACGTGCGGGTTGTCGAACACCTCCTGCGGCAGCTGGTTGGCCGGAACGGAGAAGGCGGCCACGTAGCCGACCCGCAGCGCCTTGGTGGATACCTGGGCCGTGTACTCCAGGTCTTGGGGGTAGTGGTTGCGGCCGTCGATGATGACCAGGTCCTTGATCCGGCCCGCTATATAGAGGTGGTCGTCGTAGTAGGTGCCGTAGTCGCCGGTACGCACCCACAGCCCGTCGTCGGCGGCCCCCTCGGCGTGCGACTCGCTGATCCGCGACTTGAGGATGTTTTTGAAGATTTCGGAAGTCTCTTCTTCCTTGCGCCAGTAGCCGACGCCCAGGTTCTTGCCATGCAGCCAGATCTCGCCGATCTGCCCGTCGGGCAGCTCGCTGGCCGAGTCGGCATCGACGATCACCGCCCATTCGTCGACCCCGACCTTGCCGGCCGAAACCTGAGCGACCGCTTTCGGGGCGTCGGCGGGGACCTCCACGAAACGCTGATTGTTCAGCTCGTCCCGGTCGACGTGGATGACCCTCGGCTTCTCGTCCATCGGCGTGGTCGAGACGAACAGCGTCGCCTCGGCCAGGCCGTAGGACGGCTTGATGGCCGTCTCCTTCAGCCCATAGGGCGCAAACGCCTCGTAGAACTTGCGCATCGAAGCCGGGCTCACCGGCTCGCTCCCGTTGAGGATCCCCTTGACGTTGCTCAGGTCCAGTGGCGGCTCGTCGTCGCGGGGCAGCCCGCGCTCCGCGGCGTGTTCGAACGCGAAGTTCGGCGCGGCCGAGAAGACCCCGCCGGTCTCGCCGGGCTTGCGCGCGAGTTCGCGGATCCAGCGGCCGGGCCGGCGCACGAACGCGGCGGGCGTCATGAAGGTGAAGTTGTGGCCCAGCACCGACGACAACAGCGCCGTGATGAGTCCCATGTCGTGGAAGAACGGCAGCCACATGCACCCGCGGTCGCCTTCGGTGCCCTCTAGCGCGTTCAGCACCTGCAGCACGTTGGTGGGCAGGCTCAGGTGGGTGATCTGCACGCCGGTCGGAACGCGGGTGGAGCCGGAGGTGTACTGCAGGTAGGCGATGGTGTTCTCGTCGGCGTCGGGCGGCTGCCAGGTGGAGGCGACCTCATTGGGCACCGCGTCGACGGCGATGACGCGCGGCCTTTCCTTGGCCGAACGGGCGCGGATGAACTTGCGGACACCTTCGGCGGCTTCGGTGGTGGTCAGGATCGTCGACGGGGCGCAGTCGTCGAGCACGGCGTGCAGGCGACCGACGTGGCCCGGCTCGGCCGGATCGAATAACGGCACCGCGATCCTGCCGGAGTAGAGCGTGCCGAAGAACGAGACGAGGTAGTCCAGGTTCTGCGGGCACAGGATGGCGATGCGGTCACCGGGCTGGGTGACCTGCTGCAGCCGGGCGCCCACGGCCCGGTTGCGGGCACCGAAGTCGGCCCACGAGATGTCGCGCGCCACACCGTCGCGTTCGGTGGAGAAGTCCAGGAATCGATAGGCCAGCTGGTCGCCGCGAACCTTCGCCCACTTCTCAACGTGACGAACCAGGTTCGTGTTCTCCGGGAACCTGATCTTTCCATTCACGATGAACGGGTTGTGGTAAACCATGCCGCCCTCTCCTGTCACAACCATCTCGGTCGGCTTCGCCGACAACTACATCTCGGTGTCGGCTTCCCCGACCTACATCCCTGGTGCCGCCGCGCCGACGGATCCTCTATACACGAGCCGACCCGCACGGCACGCGCTTGGGAGCGCGCTGCCGGTGCCAGTCCCAGCCAGCTTCGACCCCGATCGGGGCCGCAACGAAGTCCTGATTGCTCTTAATTTTCTCTTAATGTTAAGGGGCGCCTCGCGGCAGACCAAATCACAAGGTACCGCCGATCGCGCCCGGCAAGCGGCTAGGTAGCGGCCATGTCACCCATGTTTGGGGTGCGGCGCGTTTTCGATCAAGGCATGGGCCCAATTCAGTGTCCAATCGGTCGCGGGCACCCCGTCCAGATTCCAGAACTGGGCCGTCGCATACAGCGCATGGACAGGCTGGCCGGCGCCACCGGCCAGGGTGTCGAGCGTGTTGGGCAGGCTGGCGACGCTGAACGCCTCGTTCGGCGCGGCGCAGATGAGGTCACCGGGGGCACAGATCTCGTTGGTCTTGCTGTTCAGCGCGCCGAAGCCACCGGGCCGCTCACCGGTCATGGTCAGGCCGAGCCCGGACAAGACCGGCACCTCGTGCAGGGTGATCTCGGCGCCCTCGCCGGGCGGGTTGGGCCCGACGTCGTTGCCCACCCCGTCCTGGCGACGACCGTCGGCGATCAACATCACACCGAGCACGAGGTCGTCATCGACCGGTCCGCGGCCATTGCCGATGTCACTGGCGATATCGCCGGCGATCACCGCGCCCTGGGAGAACCCCATCAGCACGTAGCTGGTCAGCGGGCACTTGTTGGTCATGTCGGTCATCGCTTGGACGGTCGCGCGGGTGCCCTCCGCCCGGCTCTCGTTGTAGGACATCTGGGTGTCGCCGCTCAACGGGTTGTGGAACTGCGCCGTGTACGGAGTCGTGTACGTCTGCACCCGGGAGGAGGGGAACTGCTGTGAGATCTGCCCGGTTACTTTGTGTAGCAAAGCATTCGGGAATTGCGTCGGGTTGAGCGGATCGTCCTCCGGGGCAGACTCCCAGGTACCGGGAACGTTGATCAGTTGCACGTCGGGGCACGACGCGTCTTGAGAAGCGGGTCGCGGCTTCTGCGGGTGGGCCGTCGTGGGGGCCGGCGGCAGGACGCCGGGTGGCACCGCGGTGGGCGGTGATTCGGGGCCGCGCAACAGCATCACCACGGCCACGGTGACCAATAACACGACGCCGGCCACCGTAAGGGCGGCAACCCAGGCAAGTATCCGGTGGCGTTTACGCCGGGCGCTTGTCGTCATCTTCTCCCGCTAGCAGAGTGGGTAGCTCGCAGCTCGATTCCAGGCAAGCGGCCGTCCCGCCCTCTGCTGCACCCCTTACACGGTACCGGCCATTCGCGCGGCGCCCCTCGGCCGCAAAGCGGTGCTGACTACCGGATCGCTCCGACGATGTCGCCCGACATGGCTCCCAGCTGCCCCGACCACGAGCCCCAGCCGTTGTCGCCACCGCCCGGGAAGTCGAAGTGGCCGTTGTGCCCGCCGACGCTGCGGTACTGCTGGTAGAACATCCGGCTGTTGCCCATCGCCTCGCCGGCCTGGCCGATCATGGCGGCGGGGTCGCTGGCCGCGTCGGTGGTCGGGCTGAAGACCCAGACGCGCGTGTTGTTCTGCGCCAGCAGCGACGCGTGCACCCACGGGTCGTGCCACTTCCACCGGCCCAGCTGCGGGGCTCCCCACATCCCGTTGCCGTCAATGCCACCGAATTGCTGCAGGCCGGCCAGGATCGAACCGTTCGTGGTGGTGTTCGACGGGTACAGGAACCCGGACAACGAGCCGGCGAAGCCGAAGCGGTCGGGGTGGAAGGCGGCCAGCGCCATCGCGGCGTAGCCGCCCTGGGAGGCGCCCACGGCGGCGTGGCCACCCGGCGCCAGGCCCTTGTTGGCGGCCAGCCAGTTGGGCAGCTCGCTGGACAGGAAGGTGTCCCACTGCTTGCTGCCGTCGTTCTCCCAGTTGGTGTACATGCTGTAGGCGCCACCGGCGGGGGCCACCACCGAGATGCCCTTGCCGGCCAGTGTGTTCATCGCATTGCCGACGGTGACCCAGTTGCTGACGTCCGGGGCGGCGTCGAAGGGATCCAGCAGATAGACCGCGTGCGGGCCGCCGGCCAGGAAGGCCACCGGGATGTCACGGCCCATCGCCGCCGACGGAACCATCAGGCTTTCGTAACCCGCTGCCCTGGCTTTGCCGGTGGATGCCGCCATCACGGCAACGCCCAGTCCAATCGACAGTGCGGCGACACAGAACACCCGCAGAAGCGCTGACAGACCCCGTACGACCCTCATGTCCACCCTCCATCGTCTAGTCGCTGTGTGCACATTAACCAGCGCCGCGCGAGGCCCGGCTCGCAGGGTAGTGAAATAGACCACACCCGGGCCCTGACAAAACCAGACAAACCGACGGCGGCGAACCCGGAATGGATCGCCGCCGTCGGTCTCGTTGCTATCTGTTAGGTGCCCTGTCCGCCCTGGCTGGCAGCGGCAGTAGCCGGGCCGGCGCCCGGCGTAGCGCCCAGCGCCGACTGGAGGTCGGGCTTCATGGCGTTGACCTGCGCGCCCCAGTACGGCCAGTCGTGGGTGCCGTTGGCGTCGAAGTTGAACACCGCGTTGTGGCCACCGGCCTGGTTGTAGGCATCCTGGAACTTCAGGTTGCTGGTCCGCACGAAGCCCTCCAGGAACTTGGCGGGCAGGTTGTCGCCGCCCAGGTCCGACGGCTTGCCGTTACCGCAGTACACCCAGATGCGGGTGTTGTTGGCGACCAGCTTGCCGACCTGCAGCGACGGGTCGTTACGCTGCCACGCCGGGTCCTCCTTGGGGCCCCACATGTCGGCGGCCTTGTAACCGCCGGCGTCACCCATGGACAGGCCGATCAGCGACGGACCCATGCCCTGCGACGGGTCCAGCAGCGCCGACAGCGAGCCGGCGTAGATGAACTGGTTCGGGTGGTAGGCGGCCAGGATCAGCGCCGACGAGCCGGCCATAGACAGACCGACGGCGGCGCTGCCGGTCGGCTTGACCTGCTTGTTGGCCTGCAGGTACGCCGGCAGCTCGCTGGTCAGGAAGGTTTCCCACTTGTAGGTGGTGCAGCCGGCCTTACCGCAGGCGGGCTTGTACCAGTCGGAGTAGAAGCTGGACTGCCCGCCGACCGGCATGACCACGGCGATGCCCGACTGGTTGTACCACTCGAACGCCGGGGTGTTGATGTCCCAGCCGTTGTAGTCATCCTGCGCGCGCATACCGTCGAGCAGGTACAGCGCGGGCGCGTTGGCGCCGCCGCTTTGGAACTGGACTTTGATATCGCGGCCCATAGCGGCCGAGGGCACCTGCAGGTACTCCACCGGCAGACCCGGGCGCGAGAACGCCCCCGCAGTCGCCGAGCCCCCCACGGCGCCGATCAGACCCGAGAGCAGGGCCGCGCCAACGGCGCCCACCACGAGCCGGCGCGGCATGCGAGCCACGGCGCCCCGAAACCTGTCGACAAGCGTCATCCTTGCTTCCTCATCCTTTCGGCGCACCCTTCATCCGGGCGCATTCCTCGAATTGGGTCGGACTGCATGCGCTGGGCGCAGCAGTGCCCGTGTAGTCAACCACACCTTCGGTCATCCGCTCTCATCGAGCGAGTCAGGCAAACCGTCTTTCGGCCGTCTTTCCCAATGATTTTCGGGCCGAACACGGGCTTCGAGAGCCACTGAGAGTCGCGTTTCCGCATGTGCCTGACGCGCGTCGACCACTGGTGAGAGCACAGATGTGAAGTTGCTGACAATATCCGGGGAGTAGCCGGCGGCGCCGGATCAGAGATCTGCCGAAAAAATTCTTCGCCTCGGCGCCTCACTCGCGGGGAGGCGGCGGGATTGCTTCCGGAACCGGGAGCCCGCACCTGGCGAGCTCGTAGAGCGGAACGCGATCAATGCGGTACTTGGTGAACTCGAAGGAGTGCACGACGTTGGACACGAAGCGATGCAACGTCATTGGGGCGCGTACCGAGCTCAGCACCGCTTTGGTCTCGGGGCATTGCAGGGCCGCCACCGCCTGGGCGACCCAATTCACGTCCAGGTAGCCCGGAATGCCCGGAGGCAGCTTCACCCATGGGCCATCGGCGATCACCCAGTCCGGGAACAGGTTCTTGTCGTGCCCGATCCGGCCGTGCTTCAACCGCTCGGTGTGCTGGGCGAGCGGGTTTGCCAGCCCGATCTGGTCAATCACCCTGACATCGAGCCCGACGTTCATGCCCAGCATTCCCAGATTGGTGAAAAACACCGCATGCTGCGGCTTCTGGGGCGCATTATCGCTCGCGCCGCTTCCGGGTGGTGGCCGCATCATCGGTACCAGGTCCCACTGGGTGTAGTTGCCGGACGGCAGCAACAGCGCCCCGTCCGGGGTGTTGTCGAGCGCCGTCAGGACGGCGGCCATCCTCGGGTAGTCCAGGTAGTCGGCCGCGGTCAGCGGGTGCGCGCGCCCGGTGGCCTGCGCGTAGAAGCGACGCTCGTCGACGATTCCCGAGTAGGTGACGTGGGTGGCATCGTCGCCCATCCCGGGTGAGTTTGCTGCCCACAGCGACCAGCCCGCGATCCCGAGCCACAGCGCGCCGGCGGCACCGGCCACCCAGTTGCCCGTCTCGCGCGAGTAGTCCTTCCCGTCGGGGATCACCACGGGGATCACGGCCACCGGCGCCAGCAAACAAAATACCGGCGCCAGCAGCACCCGTGCATGCATGAAATCACCGCCCTGCCGAATCCAGTAGAGGCCCTGCAGCAGCCCGCTCACGAGCACGAAAGCCACCACCGCCGGCGGGCTCTGGACCGCCCGGGCCAGCCGACCGTAGCCGGGCGAGAGCGCGGAGCGAAGGAACGACGGGCGGCGCCGCGCCGCCATCAGGAGCACGCCCAGCGGCACCAGCAGCACCAGCGGCACCCAAACCGCATAGGGCGCGTTGAAGTTCGAGAGATAGATCATCCCCTGCGACCACTTGTCACCGGCCGCATCCTTGGCCAGGGCGGTCCCGGGCACCAGCAGGCCGTAGTAGCCCATCCGGAAGATCTCGTAGGCGACCGGCAGGAAGCCGCCGGCCACCACGATCAACACACGAAGACGCCAGCCGCGGGCCGCGATCAGCATCATGATCAGCGCCAGCCCGCCCATCAGCGCGAAGTCGGGCCGGACCAGAACGCTGAACCCGGCGACGAAGGCAAGTGCGCCGATGAACAGGCGGCTGTCCGGACGGCCCCGCACCGGCTGCGACCAGCACACCATCATCCACCACAGCAACCCGAGGTAGGCCAACGCCAACCCGCTCTCGAGGCCGGACGTGGCGAAGTCACGCGCCGGTGGCAACGCGATGTAGACGAGCCCCCCGGCGGGCAGCATGATCGCCCTGCGACCCCGCAGGCTGGGCGCATACAGCCGGCCGGCGCCCAGCATCAACAGGGCCACGCCCAGCACCGAAAGCACCAGAGCCAGCGCCAACGCCACGTATTCCATGCGCATCGGCCCGCCGACCCAGCTTCCGGCATACATCAGGTAGGTCCACGCCGTGGACGTGTTCGCCTCGACCCGCTCACCCTGATTGAAGACCGGCCCGTTGCCGGCCAGCAAATTGCGCACCGTGCGCAGCACGATCAGTCCGTCGTCGGCGATCCAGCGTCGCCGCCAAGCCCCCCAGGTGAACAGGACGGCGACAACCGCCACGCTGACCCACAGGCTGACCCGCACCGTCGCGTCGTACGGGAATAGCGGCCGACCGGCCCGCCTGATCACCGGCCGACGGCGCATCACCCCCACCCGCAGGGCCTTCAGTTGGGGGCTAGCCGAAGGCAACGGCGGCTCCGACTGTTGCGATCCACGCCAGGGCCAACAGCTGCAACACCCGGTCACGGAGCGCAATGTCTTCGGGCTCCCCGGCCAACCCGCCGTCGACGTCGACCGCGTAGCGCAGGATCGCGATGGTGAACGGGATCATCGACACCGCGAACCAGGACCCCGAATGGCGGTCACGCTCGAAGGCCCACAGCCCGTAGCACACCACCACCGCGGTCGCCGACATCGTCCAAACGAAACGCAAATAGGTGCTGGTGTAGCTCTCCAGCGCCTTGCGGATCGACGCGCCGGTGCGCTCGGCGACCTGCAACTCGGCGTAGCGCTTGCCGGCCACCATGAACAGCGACCCGAACGCCACGAACAACAAGAACCACTGTGACAACGGGATTTTGGTAGCCGCACCGCCAGCGATGGCCCGGATCAAATATGCCGACGACACGATGCAGATGTCCATCACCGCTTGGTGCTTTAGGCCGAAGCAGTACCCCAGCTGCATGCCGATGTAGACCGCCATCACCAGTGCCAGGTCCGGGGTCAGCAGCCAGGAGATCGCCAGCGAGGCAACGCCCAGCACCGCCGCCAGGGTGTAGGCGAGCCACTCGGGCACCACACCGGCCGCGATCGGGCGGAACCTCTTGGTGGGATGTTCGCGGTCGGCCTCGACGTCCCGAACGTCGTTGACCAGGTATATCGACGAGGCCGCCAGGCAGAACACTACGAAGGCCACGGATACCTTGGTCAGCACCTCGGCGTAGTCGTAGCGGACCGGTCCGCCCAGCGCGGCCAGCGGCGCGGCCAGCACCAGGACGTTCTTCACCCACTGCCGCGGGCGCATGGCCTTGACCACCCCGGTGATCAGGTTGCCGGGAGGTCCGGTCACCACGTCTTCACTCATCCGGTGCACCTCTTTCGGGACCTCTCGCCGCTCCGGTCCGCGATCCCCGCGATGACGGCACCGAGGGCAACGCCGAAGGCCACATCGCTGGGATAGTGGACCCCCAGCAGTATCCGCGACAGCGCCATCGGCGGTACCAGGACGGCGGCGCCCATTGCTCTGGGCAACCCGCTGGCCCGGCTCATCAGGATGGCCGCGGCCGTGGTGGACGTGGCATGCGCGGAGGGAAAGCTCAGCTGGCTGGGCGTGCCGACATTGACCGCGACGGACGGGTGGTGCGGCCGCTTGCGCCGCACCACCCGCTTGACCAACACGGCCGCAGCGTGCGCGGCGAACGCGCCGGCGCCGGCCACCAGCCACTCCCGGCGGCGTCGCGGCATCAGCACCGCACCGAGCAACGCCACGGCCAGCCAGCCGATGCTGTGCTCCCCGAAGTAGGACAGTCCTCGTGCCGCGGTCAGCACGCCGGGGCGATCGGCAAGCGCCGACTGCACGGCCACCAGCGCGGCCACCTCGCCGCGCGGGGCCGCTGATTCAGGCATGCTCCGGCGGTAGCAATGCCGTCTCCCACTTCTGCTTGCTGGACAGCACGGGCAGCGCCTCCCGGTACACCCTGCGCATCTCGTCGAATTGGCTGAGCAGCCGACGCTGACGGCGCAGCGACTTGAGTAGCAGCGAGATCATCTTGCGGCGGTCGCGCTGCCGGTAGACCACTCCGCACCCATCGGCGGTCGTGACGGTGACGCCGTCGACCGTGCACAGCCGGAACCAGCGAGCGTCCTGGGTCGCCACGTTGAACTCCGGGCGCAGGTAGGCTTCCGGGTCGGCCTTGGTCATGTTGTGCACTATCCCGCGCGTCAGCCGGTAGCTGATGGAGACAGGGTTCACCGGCGGCTTCATCGCCTTGGTCTTGTTCAGCGGCGACGGCAGTTCGCTCGCCGCCGGCAGGACGACCGCGTCCGGGTATTCCTTGCGCATGCGGTGCACTTCCGGCAGCGCGCTTTCCAGGATCGAGAAGATGTGCTCGGGACCGGCCAGGAAGTCGTCGATCGCCTTGTTCTGGATCGCCACCGTCGAATATTCAAGGCATGCAAGGTGTTTCAGCGTTGCCTTCAGGTGGCTGCGCACCAAACCGGTGACGTCACCGTCCCAGTGCATCGCCGCGACCACCAGCCGGTTGCGCAGATGGAAGTAGGCCTGCCAGTCGATGGCGTCGTCCTTGTCGCTCCACGCCATGTGCCAGATCGCCGCGCCGGGCAGGGTGACCGTCGGGTACCCGCGTTCGGCGGCCCGCAGGCCGTAGTCGGCGTCGTCCCATTTGATGAACAGCGGCAACGGCTGTCCGAGCTCCTCGGCGACCTGCCGCGGGATCATGCACGTCCACCAGCCGTTGTAGTCGACGTCGATGCGGCGGTGCAGTAGCTTGCTTCGATCGTTGTTGTCACTCAACGGATATTCGGCGAAGTCGTGGTCGTACTCCGCGTGCGGCGCGGCGGTCCACATGAAGTTCGACGCTTTCACGACTTCGCCCATGATGTGCAGGTGCGACGGCTCTTGCAGGTTGAGCATCTGGCCGCCCACCAGCATCGGGCTCCTGGCGAAGCGGTGCATCGCCAACACGCGCAGGATCGAGTCCGGCTCGATGCGGATGTCGTCGTCCATGAACAGGATCTGCTGGCAATCGGTGTTTTTCAGCGCCTCGTACATCACCCGGCTGTAGCCGCCGGAACCGCCGAGGTTCGGCTGGTCGTGGATGGACAGCCGGCTGCCCAGCCGGGCGGCCGCCGCGGGGAAGTCGGGATGATCGCGCACCTTGCGGACGCCTTGGTCGGGCACGATCACCGCCCCAATGACCTCGTCCACCAACGGATCCGCGGTGAGTTCGCCCAGCGCGTTGGCGCAGTCCGCGGGGCGATTGAACGTCGGGATGCCGACGGCGATGTTAGCCGTGCCCGGGGCGGCCTCGGTCGCATACCAGCCACCGCTGAGCAGATTGACCTTGCTGTCGGTGGTGATGTCGAACCAGATCCAGCCGCCGTCCTCGAATGGCTTTAGCGCCACGTCGATCTCGACCACCTGCGGCTGGTCCTCGGTGCCGGCGAACTGACGCCCCTCGACGAAGATGCGTGCACCGGTGGCCTTGGTGCGGTAGACGTCGACGCGCCCGGCACCGGTCACCTCCACCCGCAGGACCACCGACTTACATATGGTCCAGCGGCGCCAGTAGCTCGCGGGGAACGCGTTGAAGTAGGTGGCGAACGACACCTCGGACTCCGCGCCGATCTGCAGCGAGGTGCGCGTTGTCGCATGCGCACGCCGGGCGTTGGTGGTCGACTCCTCCAGGTACAGCTTGCGCACGTCGAGGGGTTCACCCGGGCGCGGCAGGATGATCCGGGCCAGCAGGCTCACAGCACTCATGCGTTCGCCCCTTCGTCTTGCATGAGGGGGGCGCCGTCCCGCAGGTGCGGCGCCAGGATGTTGTCGTACATGTTCAGGGCGCTGGCGATGGCCATGTGCATATCCAGATATTGGTAGGTACCCAGCCGGCCGCCGAAAAGCACCTTCGACGACGCGGTTTCGGACTTCGCCCTGGCTCGATAGGCGGCCAACAGGGCGCGGTCGGCCTCGGTGTTGATCGGATAGTAGGGCTCGTCGTCGTCGGCCGCGAACCGGGAGTACTCGCGCATGATCACTGTCTTGTCGGTCGGGTAGTCGCGCTCGAGATGGAAGTGGCGGAATTCGTGGATGCGGGTGTAGGGCACGTCGACATCGTTGTAATTCATCACCGGCGTCCCCTGAAAATCCCCGATGGGCAGCACTTCCACCTCGAAGTCCAGGGTGCGCCAGCCAAGGCGGCCTTCGGCGTAGTCGAAGTAGCGGTCCAGCGGGCCGGTGTACACAACGGGGGCCTCCGGACTGTCTGCGCGCAGTTGGTCGCGGACGTCGAACCAGTCGGTGTCCAGCCTGACCTCGATGCGGTCGTCGGCGGCCATCCTCTCCAACCAGGCCGTGTAACCGTCGACCGGCAGGCCCTCGTAGGTGTCGCTGAAGTATCGGTTGTCGAAGGTGTAGCGCACGGGCAGCCGATTGATGACGGCGGCCGGAAGCTCGACGGGGTCGGTCTGCCACTGTTTGGCGGTGTAGCCCTTCACGAACGCCTCGTAGAGCGGTCGGCCGATCAGTGAGATCGCCTTCTCCTCGAGGTTTTGCGCATCCGCGGTGTTGATCTCGGCGGCTTGCTCGGCGATCAGCTGCCGCGCCTCGTCCGGGGTGAAGTACTTACCGAAGAACTGCGACACCAGACCCAGTCCCATCGGGAACTGGTAGGCCTGTCCGTTGTGCATCGCGAACACCCGGTGCCGATAGTCGGTGAACTCGGTGAACTGCCGCACGTAATCCCAAACCCTTTTATTAGAGGTGTGGAACAGGTGGGCGCCGTATTTGTGCACCTCGATGCCGGTCTGCGGCTCGGGCTCGGAATACGCGTTGCCACCTATATGCGGGCGCCGGTCAACGACGAGCACGCGTTTCCCGAGTTGGGTAGCCACGCGCTCGGCGATGGTCAGGCCGAAGAATCCGGAGCCGACGACGAGGAGGTCGAAACGAGCGGTCATCGGTTGCTTAGGGTAACCGACCCCGCGGGCCTAACCCATTTAGCGAGGCCAAGGAGTCGGGGTTCGGCCAGGTAACGACGGCTCCGGACCGAGTCGAAACCTGCGGTCACAGTCGGGGTCGCAATTACCTCACGATTCAATCTCAGCACTCTAGTCACAGCAATCCCACTCGTACCATCAACTCTGTGTGCTTCCTGCCGGATAGGACAGGCGGGACACCCCGACACAACACGCAGTTCAAATAAGTTGTCCAGATTGAGGAGACTTCCGTGCCGAACCGACGCCGACGCAAGCTTTCGACAGCCATGAGCGCGGTCGCCGCCCTGGCAGTGGCGAGTCCTTGCGCATACTTCCTTGTCTACGAATCGACCGCGGGCAGCAAGCCGGCCGAGCACCACGAGTTCAAGAGGGCAGCGGTGATGTCCGACCTGCCCGGCGAGCTGATGGGCGCGCTGTCGCAGGGCCTGTCCCAGTTCGGGATCAACCTGCCGCCCGTGCCCGCCTTGAGCGGAACGGGCACCAGCACGCCGGGTCTGACCAGTCCGGGGTTGGGCACTCCGGGACTTACCAGCCCGGGTCTGACGAGCCCGGGCCTCACCAGCCCGGGCCTGACCAGCCCTGGTTTGACCAGCCCAGGCCTCACCAGCCCGGCCCTGGCGAACCCGGGGCTGCCGCCCACGACGCCCGGGGTCACCACGCCCGGTGCCGTGCCCACCACGCCGGCTGCGGGGCTCAACCCGGCGCTTTCCAACCCCGGGCTGACCAGCCCGGCTGGAGTCGTACCCGGTGTGGGCAACCCCACCTTCTCGCCCAGCGAGGTGCCGATCGACTCACAGACCGGATTGGACCCGGGTGCCGGCGGCACCTACCCGATCCTCGGTGACCCGTCGACGCTGGGTGGCGCCTCGCCGATCGCGTCGGGCGGTACCGGCACCGGGGGCGGCTCCGGTGGCGGCGGGCTCGTCAACGACTTGATGCAGGCCGCAAACCAGCTGGGCGCCAGCCAGGCCATCGACTTGCTCAAGGGCTTGGTGATGCCGGCCATCATGCAGAGCGTCCAGCAGGGCGCCGCGGGCGGTGCGCCAGGTGCCGCGTTGCCGGCCGCCGCCGGTGTCCTGCCGGGCGCGGCTAAGGTCCTGCCGGGTGCGGCTGCTGCCCTGCCGGGTGCCGCGGGTGCCCTGCCGGGTGCCGCGGCGGGTGCGCTGCCGGGCGCGGTCGGTGCGCTGCCGGGCGCCGCGGGTGCCCTGCCGGGTGCCGCGGCGGGTGCGCTGCCCGCCGCCGCGGGTGCCCTGCCGGCTGCCGCTGGCGCGTTGCCGGGTGCCGCCGCCGCGCCGGGTGCGACGGGCGCCCTGACCGGTGTCGCCGCGCCGGCTTTGCCTCACTAGAACCGGGAGGAACCTGTCCCCTGACGGCACCGCAGAGCCAGCACGGCCGGACCTTGTAGGCCGCCCTGCAACCGGACCTCTGCGGTGCCGTCGAACAGGCTTTCGTGGGCTTTTAGCGCCGACCATCGTGTCGCCTCATAAATAACACTAGAAACACAAGTAACATCAGCTGGTGTCGTCCCGCAGTCGCGCGCCAACGATGTTGCTCACCGCCATCGCGGCGACCGTCGTCATCGTTTCGTGGGTGGGCGACGCGACGCGCGACCCCGGCGCACCCGACCCGCAGCGGCCCCACGGCACCCAACTCGCCGAACAGCCGCTGATCGGGCTCGGAGGCGGAGTCACGGTTCGCGAACTCACCCAGGACGCGCCGTTTTCGTTGGTGGCGCTCACCGGCGACCTCGCCGGCACCTCCGCCCGGGTGCGGGCCAGACGCCCCGACGGTTCGTGGGGGCCCTGGTATCAGACCGAGTATGAAACCGCCGCGCCGGATGCCGCGGTCAGCGAAGACGGGCCGGCCGGACCCACCGAAGGACCCCGCAGCACGGACCCGGTGTTCGTCGGCACCACCACGACGGTCCAGATCGCGGTCACCCGCCCGATCGACGCGGCGGTGACCCTGGGGGCACTCCCCAGCGAAGCGGGGACCCCACCCGCTCGCGGGGGACCGCCTTCCGCGCGGCCGAGCAACGACGGTTTGGGATATAAGCCGGCGTCCAAAGAACAGTCTTACGCGCAGAACATCTCGGCAATCCTCATCTCCCCTCCGCAGGCGCCGGCCAAGACTCACTGGACGCCGCCGGCGGGGGTCATGATGCCCGGCCAGCCGCCGAGCATCATCAGCCGGGCGGAATGGGGCGCCGACGAGTCGCTGCGATGCGGTAGTCCCCAGTACGACAACGGGATTCGCGCAGCGGTCGTCCACCACACCGCGGGCAGCAACGACTATTCCCCGCTGGAATCGGCCGGGATTGTCAAGGCGATCTACACCTACCACAGCAAGACCCTGGGCTGGTGCGACATCGCCTACAACGCGTTGGTCGACAAGTACGGCCAGGTGTTCGAGGGCAGCGCGGGTGGGCTCACCAAGGCCGTCGAGGCTTTTCACACGGGCGGATTCAATCGCAACACATGGGGCGTGGCGATGATCGGCAACTTCGACGACGTACCGCCGACGCCGATCCAGCTGCGAACGGTGGGCCGGTTGCTTGGCTGGCGGCTGGGCATGGACAGCGTCGACCCCAAGGGCAAGGTGGCCTTGGAGTCGGCCGGTAGCCACTACACCACCTTTCCGGCCGGCGCCATTGCGAACCTGCCCACCATCTTCACCCACCGCGACGTCGGAAACACCGACTGCCCCGGCAATGCCGCCTATGCGCTGATGGACGAAATCCGGGATATCGCATCGCATTTCAACGATCCACCCGAGGAGTTGATCAAAGCGCTGCAGGGCGGCGCGATCTATGAGCACTGGCAGGCGATCGGCGGCACGAACAGCGTCCTGGGTGCACCTACCTCGCCGGAAGACGGCGCGGAAGGCGATGCCCGCTTCGCCACTTTCGTCAAGGGTGCGATGTACTGGTCGCCCGAGATCGGTGCGGAGCCGGTGACTGGTGCCATCTACGACGCCTGGGCCTCGCTGAGCTACGAACGGGGTCCACTCGGATTGCCGACCAGCGCGGAAATACAGGAACCACTGCAGATTACGCAGAATTTCCAGCACGGAACCCTCAACTACGAGCGGCTCACCGGCAACGTCACCGAGGTCGTCGACGGGATCACGACGCCGCTGTCGACGCAATCCCCGAGCGGCCCCGAGGTGCCGGCCGAACACTTCTCGTTACCCACCCACCCGTCCGCCACCTAGGCGTGGCGTGCCACTCTCGGACCTCTGCTGGTCAATTACCTGCCCCAACAGCTCGCCAACGCGGTCACACCCGCTCGGGTAGCCGTCTCACGTCGCAGACCAAAACCACAGTGGTGCAGGCGGTTTCGTCTCGCTAGAGCCACCAGCGTTCCAGCACCCGACCCACCCCGTCGTCGCTGTTCGGCGCGGTGACCTCGTCGGCGGCGGCCAGCACGTCGGGATGCGCATTGCCCATGGCCACCCCGTGGCCGGCCCACAGCAGCATCGGGATGTCGTTGGGCATGTCGCCGAATGCCACCACCTCGTCGCTGGTAATCCCCTGCGGTTTGGCGATTTCCTCCACGCCGCTGGCCTTGCTGATGCCAAGTGGCACGATCTCGACCAACCCATTGTCGGTGGAGTAGGTGATGTCGCCCTCGATGCCGACGTGCTTGGCCAGTTCGGCGGCCATGTCGGCGCTGCGCGCACCCGCCTTGCGGATCAGCAGCTTGATCGCCGGGGCGCTGAGCAGGTCGTCGATCGACACCTCGGTGTTGTCCGGGTTGAGCCATGCGTGCTCGTAGCCCGGCGAGCTGATGAACTGGGGAGTGGCCGTGTCATGGGCCCGTTCACCGATGCGCTCGACGGCCAGCCCCGCCCCGGGGATGACCCGAGTCGCCAGTTCGGCCAGCTCGGCCAGGGCGTCGACGGGCAGCGTTCGCGCCGACACCACCCGGTCGTACGCGGGGTCGTAGAGCACGGCACCGTTGGCGCACACCGCGATCGGCGCGAACCCGAGTGCCTCCACCACGGGACGTATCCAGCGCGGCGGGCGGCCGGTTGCCACGACGAACTGCGCGCCAGCGGCGACGGCGGCGCGCACCGCGTCGCGGGTGCGCGGGGTGATGGTCTCGTTTTCGTCGAACAGGGTACCGTCAACGTCGCAGGCGATCAGCGCCGGCAAGGTCATCGAGAGGATCCGCCCTCGCAGCTCTCAGCGCGTTCCGCTTTGGCTCTGCCCGGGTCGCGTCACGCCGTCGCTACCGTACTTTTGAGCCCGCTGCTGCAATTCGACCAAACGGATTGCCCGGGAATCGTCTTGGCTCGGTGCGCTGCCACCCAGCCGCCCCGGCACCCAGAACTCCCCCTCCGGGTGCGGATATTCCTCTTGCACCCGGTATAGCAACGCATTCATCGCTTGCCGCAGCGCGGCGATGAGCTGCTCGGTGTCGCCCTGAGGCGGCAGCGGCCTCCCGGCGGCCACAGTGATCGGAACCTTGTTGCGGAACACCTTCTTTGGATGATCCTTGGGCCAAATCCGATGCGCGCCCCAGACAATCATAGGAATTATCGGCACCTGAGCGTCCAGTGCCATGCGAGCCGTCCCCGACTTGAAGTCCCGGAGTTCATAACTGCGACTGATGGTGGCCTCGGGGTGGAGCCCAACGAGTTCGCCCTCCCGCAGCCGCTGCACGGCCACCGCGTACGCGTCCTGCCCCATCCGACGGTCCACCGGAATGAGCTGGCAGTGCTTGATCACGTAGTTTACCGCCTTCACGTCCGCCATCTCGGCTTTGATCATGAAGCGCAGCCGTCGCTTGCGTTCGTGGGCGGCAATCGACGCGGGCATCCAGTCCAGATAGCTGGTGTGGTTGAGCGCAATCAAGGCGCCGCCCCGCGCAGGAATGTTCTCGAGGCCTTCGAACTTGAGCTTGGTTCCGTTCATCGCGACGACAGCCGGAACAACCATCTCCGCGAAGCGGAAAAACGGCTCTGCCATATTCCTCTCCTTCCCCCTATCGCGACTGATGCGGGGTACGGTGGGCGGCCCTTGCGGCAGCCTCGTCGGCCTCTCTCTGAGCCGCCTCGGCAAAGGTCGGCGCGCCGCCGCCGAGGCGGCGCGGCACCCAGTAGGCGCCGGCGGGGTGCGGATACCGCTGCTGTGCCTGATGCAGGAGAGTGGTCATCGATTCGCGGAGCGCGGCATTGGTGGACTCGAGGTCCTTGGCAGCGTGCAGGGGCGCGCCCACCTGCACGGTGATCGGCAGTTTCTTGCGGCCGATGTTTCGCGGATGGTCCTTGGTCCAGATGCGGTGCGCCCCCCAGACGATCACCGGGACGATCGGGACGTTGGCTTCCGTGGCCATCCGGGCGGCGCCCGTCTTGAATTCCTTGAGTTCAAAGCTGCGGCTGATCGTGGCCTCCGGGTAGACGCCGACTAGCTCGCCCTCGCGTAGCCGTCGTACGGCCACCGCGTAGGCGTCCGCCCCGGCCTCGCGGTCCACCGGAATGGTGCGCGTGTGCTTGATCAAGAAATTGACCACCTTCACCCGTTGCATCTCGGCCTTGATCATGAATCTAAGCCGACGGCGCCGCCGATGCACAGCTAATGCGGCAGGCAAAAAGTCGACGTAACTGGTGTGGTTGATCGCGATCACCGCCCCGCCGCGGTCCGGGACGTTTTCGACGCCGCTGTAGCTGATGGGAGTGCCGTTGGCCAGGACGACCAGCTGGGCCAGGATCTCGAGGGTGCGAAAGGTTGGCTCCGCCATCGGCTACTGCTCCGGCGCCCCGGCGGCTCGGGCGCGGCGGGCCGCCCGCGCGGCGGCCTCCTCGGCGTCCAGGCGGGCCGCCTCGGCTAGCGATGGAGCGCTGCCGCCGAGCCGTCGCGGCACCCAGAACTCTCCTGCCGGATGGGGTCCATACAGTTCTTGGGCCCGTTCCAGCAAATGTTGCATCCGGGAATGCAACAGACTCTTCAATTCCTCAACGCCCAGCGTCGGCTCGATCGGTTCGCCCACAACCACCATGATCGGCACCTTGGGTCGCCAGAGCTTCTTAGGGTGGTCCTTGGTCCAGATGCGCTGCGCGCCCCAAATGATGTGCGGAACGATCGGCACCCCGGCGTCGATCGCCATCCGGGCGGCTCCCGACTTGAACTCCTTGATCTCGAAGCTGCGGCTGATCGTGGCCTCGGGGTAGACGCCGACCAGCTCGCCGTCTTTGAGGTTCCTGACGGCGGCTTCGTACGACGCGGCCCCGTCCTGCCGATTCACCGAGATATGCCCCAGGCTGCGCATGATCGGCCCGGTGATCTTGTGGTCGAACACCTCCTGCTTGGCCATGAACCGCACCTTGCGCCCAAGACCCTGCTTGTAGGCGGGCAAACCCGCGAAAGTGAAGTCCAGGTAGCCGGTGTGATTGATCGCGATGACCGCACCGCCACTTTTCGGCAAGTTCTCGACGCCCGAGACGGTGATCGTTAGACCTTGTATGCGCCAGATCAAGCGGGCTAGCTGAATGACAGTCCCGTATACCGGTTCCACAGCGCTTCAGCCTAGTGCTCCCAACTGTGAGGCGCCTGAAGTGCCGAGGAGGGGCAACCGCCCGATGCCGCTGTTGCGGGCAGGTCGACCCCGGCGGACTCGGTGTGGCGGATCGGTGGGCCGACCTCGCGGTGGCGACGTTGTCGCTGGGTCGGAAGCATCCCGGCCGCCTCCGGGACGCGGATTTCTTCGCCGCCTGCGGCGTCGGGCCCGCATCGATTACTGCAGGCCGCCTACAGGCCGCTGTGGCGGGCCGATGACGCGGCCTCGCGCTAAGCTCGGGGGCTGACAAGCCGTCTCCGTCAACAGGCCCCAATGTCCCCTGAAAGGTATCAGTGCAGGTCACGAGCGTAGGCCACGCCGGATTCCTGATTCAGACCCACGCGGGCAACATCCTTTGTGACCCCTGGGTCAATCCGGCCTACTTCGCTTCCTGGTTCCCGTTCCCCGACAACAGCGCTCTGGACTGGGACAAGTTGGGCGACTGCGACTACCTGTATGTCTCGCACCTGCACAAGGACCACTTCGACGCGAAGAACCTCAGCGAGCACGTCAACAAGGACGCGGTGGTGCTGCTGCCCGACTTCCCGATTCCCGACCTGCGAAACGAGTTGGAGAACCTGGGGTTTCATCGATTCCTCGAGACCACCGACTCGGCCAAGCACCGGATCGGCGGACCCAAGGGCGACCTCGACATCATGATCATCGCCCTGCGTGCTCCGGCCGACGGCCCGATCGGCGATTCAGCGCTGGTGGTTTCCGACGGCGCGACAACGCTTTTCAACATGAACGACGCCCGGCCGGTGGACCTGGACGTGCTGGCCGCCGAATTCGGCCCCGTGGACGTGCATCTGCTGCAGTACTCCGGGGCGATCTGGTACCCGATGGTCTACGACATGCCGGCCCGCGCCAAGGAGTCGTTCGGCACCCAGAAACGGCAACGGCAGATGGACCGCGCACGTCAGTACATCGCCCAGGTGGGGGCGACCTGGGTGGTGCCGTCGGCCGGTCCGCCGTGCTTCTTGGATCCCGAGTTGCGTCACCTCAACGACGACAGCGCCGATCCGGCTAACATCTTTCCCGACCAAATGGTATTCCTGGAGCAGATGCGCGCCCACGGGCACGACGGCGGCCTGCTGATGATTCCCGGGTCGACCGCGGATTTCAGCGGTGCGACGCTGAATTCGCTTCGCCATCCGTTACCGGTCGAGCTTGTCGAGGCCATCTTCACCACCGGCAAGTCGGCCTACATTGCCGGCTACGCCAACCGGATGGCCCCAGTGTTAGCCGCGGAACGCGCCAGCTGGGCCCCCGCCGCCGGCGAGCCGCTGCTGGAAAAACTGCGCGCACTGTTCGAGCCGATCATGCTGCAAAGCGACGAAATCTGCGACGGCATCGGCTATCCCGTCGAGCTCGTCATCGGCCCCGAGACGGTGATCCTGGACTTCCCGAAAAGGACCGTGCGCGAGCGGGTTCCCGACGAGAAGTTCCGCTACGGTTTCGCGATCGCGCCGGAGTTGGTGCGCACCGTGCTGCGCGATCAGGAACCCGACTGGGTCAACGCCATCTTCTTGTCCACCCGCTTCAAGGCATGGCGGGTCGGCGGCTACAACGAATACCTGTACACGTTCTTCAAGTGCCTGACTGACGAACGCATTGCCTACGCCGACGGGTGGTTCGCCGAGACCCACGACGACTCCGCGTCGATCACAGTGGACGGCTGGGAGATTCAGCGCCGTTGTCCGCATCTCAAGGCCGACCTGTCGAAATTCGGTGTGATAGAGGGCAACACCTTGACCTGTAACCTGCACGGGTGGCAGTGGCGATTGGACGATGGCCACTGCCTGACCGCGCGGGGCCACCAGCTGCGGAGCTCGAAGAAGTGAACGCGACTTACGGCCCCACTTACGATGATGGTCTGGTCCAGCTGGATCGCGCGGCGGTTACGTTGCGCCGCTACCACTTTCCTTCCGGCACGTCCAAGGTCATCGCACTGGGCACGATCCGTGGGTACAAGGCCGAGGCGTTGGGCATGTTCATCCAGCGGTTCCGCATCTGGGGCAGCTCAGATTTCCGCCGCTGGCTGCCCCTGGACGTGCAACGGCCGTTCAAGTCGACGTTGATCACGTTGGACGTGCCGGGGACCTGGCCCAGCCCCGCGTGCACGCCGGAGCGCCCGGACGAGTTCACCGCACTGCTGGACGAACTGCTGACCCGGCGCGGTTAGCGCTTCGCGCCACCGAACGTGCACTGATTGCGAATTCTGGCGCGATTCCTCGCACTGGTTGCACGCTCGACGACGTATTAGCGGCCCAAGTCGGCGAGCGCCGCGCGACCGGCGTTGTAGCCGGGGATGAACGTGATCCCCGGCCCGCCGTGACAACCCGCGCTGCCCAGATACAGTCCATCGATCGGGATCGGTTGTCCCAGGAAGCCTTTCGGGCCGGGCCGGTTGGGTCCGATTTGGTCCGGGTTCAACAGCCCGTGGCAGTAGTCGCCGCCCGGGGCACCGAACATCACGCCCATGTGCCTGGGCGTGAACGTGGTGTGCCGGATGATGCTGCCTTCGAAGTTGGGCGCCATCCGGGTGACCTTGTCGATCACCCGTTGGCCCATTTCGACCTTCGCTTGGCCATAGTCGGCACCGCCCTCGATGGGGAACCACAACGCGAACGCCGACGCCGCATGCTTACCCTCGGGGGCCAGGTCCGGGTCGTTCTGCGACGGGATCTGCAACACCACCGTCGGGTCGGCCGGCACGATCCCGCGACGGCAATCCTCCCACTGCTGCTGGACCTCCTCCGGCGTGCAGAAAAGGCCTATCGACGCCTGCATCGCCGGGTCGTTGAGCGCCTCGTAGGGCGCGGTGAACCTGGGGGCCTCCTCCAGCGCGAAGTGCATCTGCAGGTAGCTGCCGCGGTGGTCGATCCGCGAGTACCGCTCCCGGATGTCGGCGGGCAGTGCGGCGGGATCGATCAGCTCGTTGAGCGTCACGTCGGGCGCGATGCCCGAGACGACGATCGGCGCTGCGAGGGTCTCTCCCGCCTCCGTCCGCACTCCGCTGACCCGGCCGTCGGCGACCAGGATTTCGGTCACCTTGGTACGCAGCCGCATCTCGCCGCCGTGGCTTTCCAGCAGCTCGCACAGGTGGGAGGTGAGCGCGCCGATGCCGCCGCGCAGCTTCTTCATCTGCATGGTGTCCCCGTCGGGAACACCCAGCCCAAAGGCGAGCGCCGCCGCGCTGCCCGGCGTGGCCGGTCCGCGATAGAGGGTGTTGACGGCCAGCACGGTCATCGAACCCCGCAGCGCGCCGTGTTTCTCGCGGTCCGGAAGGTAGCGGTCCAGCACGTCGGTGACCGAGCCGAACAGCATGTCATCGATGGCCGAGCGTTCGAATTCGTTTGTGGCACAGGCATACATTTCGTCGAACGTTTTGGGCGGGGTCCCCGCCTCGAAGCGGCCCAGCGCCCGGGTGGGCGCTTGGCTCCAGGCCATCAGCCCCGCCATTCCGTTGACGGCGTCCGCGCCGTGCACCTCGTTGAGGTGGGTGAACAGTTTGATCGGGTCGCTGTACTGGACCAGGGGATCGTCTCCGACGCCGCGCAGCGCTACCGACATCACCTCCAAATCGATCGTCGGCAGGGTGTCCAGGCCCAGTTCCTCGACAACCACGGACGCCGTGGGGAATTGCACCGAACCGGCGATCTCGAAGCGGTACCCGTCGAAAAGCTCCACCGTGGAGGCCATCCCACCGGCATAGAGCTTGGCGTCCACGCAGACCGTCCGCAGGCCCGCCTTCTGTAGCAGCACCGCGGCTGCCAGCCCGTTGTGGCCCGCGCCGAGAACTATCGCGTCATAACCAGTCATGTCCTGCCTCCGGATGCAGGCTGGCATGGCCGCAAAGTTTTGTCAATTATGACGAAACTGGATCCCGGGGGTCGACGACCCACGCATCGGTGATGCCGGCCCGCAGCGACTCCAGCGCGACATGGCACACCCGGGCCAGCTCACCGAGCGACCGATCCTCGCCGACCATCCAGAATTCCATCGCGCCGAAGACCGCGGCCGCGATGCAGCGGGCGGTCACCGCGCTGAGCAAGCGGGCGTCCGATGTCTGATCCGTGTCGGGGCTACGGCGCTGCAGCTGCGCCTGGATAGCGTCGGCGAAGTCGGCTTGGACTTCCCGGATGTGCCGGACGATGCGGCCCGGGTCAAACTCGCCGCCCCTTAACGCGGCGATTTTCGTAACCGCCTCAACGTCATAGGGGAATGCGAAGACCGCCGATTGCACCGAGTCGATGATCGGTTCATCGCCGGGCCTGGCGTCCAGCGCAGCACGAAACCACTGCAGCCCGGTGTAGTCGGCAAACAACAAATCGTGTTTGGAGCTGAAGTGGCGATAGAAGGTCCGCAGCGATACCCCGGCGTCCGCGGCGATCTGCTCGGCCGAGGTCTCTTCCACTCCTTGGCCCAGGAACCGCACCGAGGCGGCCTGGATCAGGGCCTCTCGGGTGCGTTCGCTGCGCGCCGTCTGCGCGAGCCTGACCATATCAGTAAGGTACCAAGAAATGTTTTGACATTATTGACAAAACTTTGCGACAGGAGTGAGACTGCGCCCATGGTCTCGATCATCGTGCACTTTCTACTCGGGCTTGGCTGCATAGGCTGGATCATCGCGTCGAACCCGACGGTCTACGCGAGACCGGCCAAGGGGCCGTGGCTCTCGCCGCTGGAATGCGTGTACTACGCCGCCGGAATCGCGTCGATCGCGCTGGGCTATTGGTTCAACATCCACTTCGTGCTCGACGCGCACGGGCAGGGGAACCTGATCTCGGGACCAGCCAGCTATCCGGAATTCATCAAGGGGCAGTTCGCCACCCCGGCTTGCGGCTCGGGTAACCAGGACTACATGATCGCCAACGTCATTCTGATGCCGGTGTTTACCATCATCGACGGCTACCGGCGGGGTCTGCGGCGCCCGTGGCTGTTCTTTGCGTCCAGCTTTTTCACCAGCTTTGCCTTCCCGTTCGCCTTCTACTTCGCCACCATGGAACGGCAGCGCCGACACGAAAAGGCCCGCGAAATGGAGAACGCCTAGGCCGATGTCTGTGCCCAGCGGCGGGCCCACTGGTCCAGGGGAGCCAAGGCCTCGCCAAGCGACCGGCCCATCTCGCTCAATTCGTAGCGCTGGTCGCCCTGCTGGACGACTAGGCCCGCGCCCGTCAGTTCGTTGAGCCGATCGTAGAGAACGCTGGGCGACATACCGTCGCACCGTTCGCGCAACGACCTGGCACCCAGCGGACCGTCCCGAAGCTCCCACAACACCCTTAGCGACCAACGCCGGCCGAGCAGGTCGAGGGCGGCCATGAGCGGTCGCCCCGTCGTCGACCCGCGCACCGGACGCCCGGGACGGGCTGCCGATTGACGTTTCGTTTTCCGTAACGTAGGTTTCTTCTCCATGGTTACGGAAATCGTAACGCCTCGAATCGGCGCCCTCGAACCACCCCACGATCCGACAGTGGCCGCGCAGCTTCAGAAGATGATGCCGCCCAACGTGCCGCCGATCGCGCTGTTTCGCACCGTGGTGCGGAATCTGCCCATGACCGAGGCCATGACGCTCTGGGGCAGCTACGAGCTGGGCCGCTCGCTGTCGCTGTCCCTTCGTGACCGCGAGATCGTCATCGACCGAACCTGCGTCCGTTGTGGCTGTGAGTACGAATGGGGCGTGCACGTAGCCTTTTTCGCCGCGCGGGCGCGCCTCGATCGCGACCAGATCCGTTCCCTGACCCACGGCGGAGCCCAGGATCCGTGCTGGACCGCCGAGCGGGATCGCCTATTGATTCGCGCGGTTGACACGCTATGCGACGACCGGGACATCGACAACACTCTGTGGGACGCGCTGAGCGAAGAGTTCGACGAATGCGAGATCCTCGACCTCACCATGCTGTGCGGGTGGTATCACGCGATCAGCTTCACCGCGCGCGTGGCTCGCGTCCCACTCGAGGCCGGCAGCCCAACCTTTGCCAGCGTGGGGGTCTAGGGCTCCAGCAGTTCGGTGCCCACGAATGGAACCAGTGCGGCGGGTACTCGCACGCTGCCGTCGGGCCGCTGGTGGTTCTCCAGGATCGCAACGAGCCAGCGCGTGGTGCCCAGCGTGCCGTTGAGCGTGGCGGCGATCTGCGGTTTGCCGTTCGCATCCCGATAGCGCGTCGCCAACCGGCGCGCCTGAAAGGTGGTGCAGTTCGACGTCGACGTCAGCTCGCGGTAGGCCCCCTGCGTGGGAACCCATGCCTCGCAGTCGAATTTGCGCGCGGCCGACGAGCCGAGATCGCCCGCGGCCACATCGATCACCCGATACGGCACCTCGATACGGGCCAGCATCTCGCGCTGCCAGCCCAGCAGCCGCTGGTGTTCGGCCTCGGCGTCGGCGGGCGCGCAGTAGACGAATCCCTCGACCTTGTCGAACTGGTGCACCCGGATGATGCCGCGGGTGTCCTTGCCGTAGCTGCCGGCCTCACGCCGGAAACAAGACGACCAGCCCGCGTAGCGCAGCGGGCCGCCGGACAGGTCCAGGATCTCGTCGGCATGGTAGCCGGCCAGCGGCACTTCGGACGTGCCCACCAGGTAAAGGTCGTCGGCCTCCACCCGGTACACCTCGTCGGCGTGGGCGCCCAGAAATCCGGTGCCGACCATCACCTCCGGGCGCACCAGTACCGGCGGGATCACCGGGATGAAGCCGTTGTCGACGGCGAGGCGCAGGGCCAGCTGCAGCAGGCCCAGCTGCAGCAGCGCGCCCCGACCGGTCAGGAAGTAGAACCGCGAGCCGGATACCTTGGCGCCGCGTTGCATGTCGATCAGCCCCAGCGACTCGCCGAGTTCCAGGTGGTCCCTGGGGTTTTCGGTCGCCGCTGGCTCGCCGACCACGTCGAGGATCCGGTAATCGTCCTCACCGCCGGCGGGCACGCCGTCGATGATGACGTTCGAAATCGCCATGTGCGCCGCGGTAAACGCCGCCTCGGCGTCGGCCTGGGCGGCTTCCGCGGCCTTCACCTGCTCGGCGAGCTCCTTGGCGCGCTGCAGTAGGGCCGGGCGTTCCCCGGCCGATGCGGCGCCCACGCTTTTGCTCGCGGCTTTCTGCTCGGCACGCAAATCGTCGGCGGCCGAGATCGCGGAGCGACGACTGGCGTCAGCGGTCAGCAAGGCATCCACCAGTGCCGGGTCTTCGCCACGGCTGACTTGCGAGCGGCGCACGGCATCGGGGTCTTCCCGGAGCAGCTTCAGGTCGATCACGGCCCCGACACTACTTTTGCGGCCCGGATCGGATGGCAGAAGACCCCACCAACGAGGTCGCACATACCACATCTGCAACATTTGTCACGCCCCTTAACTGGCCCTGTCAGAATGGAGCGGATGTCGCAAGCGCCCGAGAAGGAAGTTTCGGAGGCCGGCACCCCCGCCGGCTCCCCCGACGACCCAGCGCCACGGCCGCTGGGTCGCTTCCAGTGGCCGCGCGCGTTGCAGGCGACGGCGACCAGGCGAGCGCTGTTACTCACCGCGCTCGGCGGCCTATTAATCGCCGGACTGGTCACCGCGATTCCCGTCGGCGGCGGCCCGGGGCGGCTGGCCGGCTACATCGACAGCGATCCCGTGCCCAGCACCGGAACCAAGAGCGACGCGGCCTTCAACCGCGCCAAAAGCGGCGATTGCCTGACGTGGCCCGACGCCACGCCGGAGTCCGCGAGCATCGCCAACTGCGCGGACGATCACAAGTTCGAGGTGGCCGAGTCCATCGACATGCGGACTTTCCCGGGTTCCGAGTACGGCCCCAACGCCGCTCCCCCGTCGCCGGCCCGGATCCAGCAGATGACGCAGGAGCAGTGTGAGCCCGCGGTCCACAACTATCTGGGAGCCAAGTTCGACCCCAACAGCAAGTTCATGGTCAGCCTGCTGTGGGCCGGCGATCGAGCCTGGCGTCAGTCCGGTGACCGCCGCATGCTGTGCGGCCTACAGCTGCCTGGGCCCAACAACCAGCAGGAGGCCTTCAAGGGCAAGGTCTCCGACGTCGACCAGTCGAAGGTCTGGCCGGCCGGCACCTGCCTGGGAATCGACCCGGCGAGCAACCAGCCGACCGATGTTCCCGTCGATTGCGCGGCCCCGCACGCGATGGAGGTCACCGGCACGGTGAACCTGGCCGAGAAGTTCCCGGGCACCCTGCCCGCCGAGCCGGACCAGGACGGGTTCATCAAGGATTCGTGTACGAAGATGACGGACGCTTACCTCGGGCCCAACAAGTTGCGCACCACCACCCTGACGCTGATCTACCCGACCGTGTCGCTGCCGAGTTGGTCGGCGGGCAGCCGCGAGGTCGCGTGCAGCATCGGCGCGACCCTGGGCAATGGGGGCTGGGCCACGCTGGTGAACAGCGCCAAGGACCAGCTGCTGATCAACGGTCAGCCGCCGACCGCCCCGCCCGACATTCCCGAGGAGCGGCTGACGATGCCGCCGATTCCGGTTCAGACGCCCAGCCAGCCCAGTGCTCCGCCAGACGCCATACCGCCCAACAATCAGCACCTGCCTGGGCAGCAGCCGGTCGTGACACCATCGCGGGCACCGCAGGCGCCCCAAGGACCGCAAGACGCCACGCCCCCGGCCGACGGCGGGGCGCCACCGCCCAACCCGGCACCGGAGGCGCCGCCGCCGGCAAATCCCCCGCCGGAGGCTCCGGCGCCTCCACCGGCCGAGCCGGCCCCGGGAGGCTAGCCGGGTGCCCGTGCGGATGGATCCGCAGCGGTTCGACGAGTTGGTTTCCGATGCGCTCGACCTGGTCCCGCCCCAGTTGGCGGGCGCGATGGACAACGTCGTGATCCTCGTCGAGGACCGCCACCCGGAGGACGCCGAACTGCTCGGACTGTACGAAGGGGTGGCGCTGACCGAACGCGACTCCGACTACGCCGGGTCGCTGCCGGACGCCATCACGATCTACCGCGAGGCGCTCCTGGACGCCTGTGAATCCGACGACGATGTGGTCGAAGAGGTGGCGATCACGGTGATCCACGAAATCGCCCACCACTTCGGCATCGACGACGACCGGTTGGAAGAACTGGGCTGGTCCTGACAGCCCGCGCAAAACCCCGCCGCCTATGGGCGCGGCGTCCCGGGATTGTCGCGGCCGGGTGCTATGAACGGCTTATGAGCCCTGAATGCCGCGAGTGCCGGGCGGGCTTAGATCACTGCCACGGCACCATCATTCGCCATTCATTGCGCCGGTGGGAGTGCACCGAGCCGGACTGCGACAGCCCCGAGCTGTTGGTGCACACGTTCGTCATCGACTGCGATGCCGTCGGATGCGGATGCGCGGAATCGGTCGCGCTGGCGCCTGACGAGTCGTCAGCCCATCGGGTCGGAGCTTGAGCGCACCGCATCCACGACCGGGGTTGCCTCGGTCTGGGGATAGAACGGCGGCGTCAGGCTTCCCCACCGCACGCAACTCCACCGCCCGTCGGTGATCGGGGTCAACACGACCGATTCGGCGTTGTCGAGATGGTTGTCCAGCGCGAAGTTGCCATCCACTCCGGCCAGGACCGCCGAGGCCAGCCGGATCGCCGCGCCGTGGCTGACGACGACGATGTCGCCGTTCCAGCCGTCGTCGTCGAGGTAGCGCATCCGCAGCTCGGTCAGCACCGGCACGTAGCGATCCAACACCTCGGTACCGGTCTCCCCGCCGGGCAGCGGCACGTCGAGCTCACCGCGATGCCATCGCTCGTAAATCGCGTTGAATTCCGCGACCGCGTCGTCGTCACTGCGGTCCTCCAGCTCGCCGACCTGCACCTCGTGAATGCCGGTCACCTGCAGCGCGCCCACTTCGAGTTCGACGCCGATCACCTCCGCCGTCTGCGACGCCCTGGTGGCCACGGAATGCGCGAGCATCGCCGGCCGTCCCGATCCGCGTGCGAACGCCCGGGCCTGATCGCGACCCAGCGGCGTCAGCTCCGCCCCGGGCGGCCGGGTGTCCAGCCGGCGCTCGACGTTGCCGTAGGACTGGCCGTGCCGCAGCAGGACCAAACGACCGCTCATCGCTCAAACCCCCCGGCCCCGAGAGTCTGCTCGGGTTTGCCTTCCCGCAGTCGCGCCAGCCAGCTCGACGCCTCGTCCGCCGGCGGCGGCAGCACCCCGGCGGCCGACCCCGTCGGCCAAGATCCCAGGTATCTCACATCGGCACAACGACGGTGCAGCGCCTTGAGTGCCTCGGCGACGGCGCCGTCGTCGATGTGGCCGACGCAATCGGCGAAGAACAGGTAGGTTCCGAGTCCCGTTCTGGTCGGCCGGGATTCGATCCGGGTCAGGTCGATGCCGCGGATGCCGAATTCGGCCAGCGCGGACAACAGCGCCCCCGGCTCGTTGTCGATGCGCAACACCACCGACGTCCGATCGGCTCCGGTGCGGGCCGGCGGCGGCGCGGGCAGCCCGATCAGGACGAAGCGCGTGCGGGCGTTGGACTCGTCGACGACGCCGTCGGCCAGGGCGTCCAGTCCCCAATGGGCGGCGGCCAGCGGCGAGGTCACCGCGGCGTCGGCCTGGCCGCCGGCCACCTGCCGCGCCGCGTCGGCATTGGAATACGCCGGCCGCAGTTCGGCGCCGGGCAGATGGGCGGCCAGCCACTGGCGCACCTGAGCCACCGCGACGGGAAACGCGGCCAACGTGCGCACATCGGCCGCGCTGAGACCGGGTCTGACGACGATGCTGAACGCCACTTCCAGCGTGGTCTCGGCGAACACTTGCAGCGGCGAACCGATGGCCAGGCTGTCCAGTGTGGGGATCACCGAGCCGTCGATCGAGTTTTCGATCGGGACGCACGCGTAATCGGCATCGCCGTCACGAACCGCGTTGAGCGCCGCGGGGGTGCTCTCGATCGGCATCTGGCGCACGGCGCCCGGTCCCTGCCCGGGGACCAGACCGGCGGCCGTAATTTGCAGCAGCGCCGCCTCGGTGAAGGTCCCTTCGGGACCTAGGTAAGCGATGCGGACCACGCCCCAACCCTAACGGCGCCCGGCCCCAAACAGGCCTTGCGGCATCATGGGTGGTAAGTTAAGTTAGGCTTACCTAATCTATTGAGGAGACGGATGCTATCGCCAAGCAGCCCCACACCGACGACTGCCGAACGCATTCGCAGTGCCTGTGCGCGGGCCGGCGGCGCGCTGCTGGCCTTGGAAACGGGAGGAGAAACGGGAGGCGCAGTTGGGGTAGCGCGCCAGGATCCGATCGCCATTCCGGTGCATCACCTGCTTCCCGACGGGTCCTTCGCCATAGCGCTGCCCGTCGACGCCGTTGGTCAAGAGGCTTGCCTCGTCTCCGGAGCGCAGGCACTGCTGGAGCTGACCGACTACGCACCGCTTCCCGTGCGGGAACAGGTGCGTTCGTTGGTCTGCGTGCGCGGCCGCCTGCGGCGGGTCCCGTCCGACGAAGTGATCGACATGCTCGACCGGATCGCCGCCGAGCACCCGAACCCGGCGTTGCTTCAGGTCGAGACCCCGAGATCGACGCACTGCGAGGGAGACACTCGGTACGCGCTGCTGCGGCTCGAGATCGACTCCGTGGTGGTCACCGATGCCACCGGCGCCGAGCCCGTCAGCGTGGCCGATCTGCTCGCCGCTCGGCCCGACCCGTTCTGCGAGATGGAGTCGAGCCTGCTGTGGCATTTGGACACCGTCCATAACGACGTGGTCGCGCGGCTGGTGTCGAAACTCCCGGCACCATTGCGGCGGGGAAAGGTCCGCCCGCTCGGACTCGACCGATACGGCGTGCGGTTCCGCGTCGAAGGCCACGATGGCGACCATGACGTCCGGCTGCCGTTCCACAAGCCGGTGGACGACATGACCGGGCTGAGCCAAGCCATCCGGGTGCTGATGGGATGCCCGTTCATCAATGGGCTGCGAGCCCGCCGGTAGCCCGTTGGTAACCCAAGCCGCGATCCCGGCATACGTTATCCGGGTGAACGGCGACCGAAGACCGAAACGGCATGGGCCTCGATGGCCTCGCGGACCGGAGCCGTCGCAGATGCTTCACCGGGCGACGGGCCCGGCGCCACCCCCCATCGACCCCGCAACGACACCGCTGCGCCGGCCGACACCGCCGGTCTCCGCGGGGCGCCCGGCACCTACATCCGTCCCCCCGCCCCGACCCGTCGGCCCGAGGGCGCGGCGCAGGCGCCGCTGGGTCAGGGTGGTGGCGCTCTGTGTGCTGATCGGCGGGCTGCTCGCCGGCGCCGGCATCCTTGGCGGTGCGGTTTGGTTCGACTCCGCGCTGCACCGCGAGCAGGCCCTGACCGACTATCCCGATCGGCCCGGATCGGGCCGCGGCACGAACTGGCTGATCGTCGGCTCGGACAGCCGCGAGGGCCTCACCGCCGAGCAGCAGCAAGACCTGGCCACCGGCGGCGACGTCGGCAGCAGCCGTACCGACACAATCCTCCTGGTTCACGTGCCCGAGTTCCGGTCGAGCACGCAGACGACGATGGTGTCGATCCCCCGCGACTCGTATGTACCGATCCCCGGTCATGGCGAGGACAAGATCAACGCGGCGTTCGCCATGGGCGGGGCGCCCTTGCTGACCCAGACGGTGGAGCAGGCCACCGGGCTGCGCCTCGACCACTACGCCGAGATCGGATTCAGCGGATTCGCCGGGCTGGTCGACGCGCTGGGTGGGATCACCGCGTGCCCAACCACGCCGATCAACGATCCGTTGGCCGGCATCGACCTACCGGCCGGCTGCCAGAAACTAAGCGGCCGCGATGCGCTCGGATACGTCCGGACGCGCGACACACCGCGAGCGGATCTGGACCGGATGGCCAACCAACGGCAGTTCCTGTCGGCGCTGCTGCACCGCGCCGGCAGCCCGGCGGTGTGGCTCAATCCGCTTCGCTGGTACGAGGTGCCGCGTGCGGCCGCCCACGCGATGACCGTGGACCGGGGTGACCATGTGTGGGACCTGGCCCAACTCGGCTGGGCGCTGCACGGATCCACCACCGCACTGACCGTCCCGATCGGTGAATTCACCAACGCCGACGCCGGGTCGGTGGTGGTGTGGAATCACGAGGTCGCCGCCAAGTTGTTCGAGGCACTCGCCGCCGACGCGCCGGTACCCGCGGCCGCGTTCGAGGGACAGCCATAGCGGCCGGTCGACTGGCTGCGCCGGACTAACCGCTGCCGTCGCCGGCGCGCGCGTTCTGCAACCAGGCTTTGGTGCGACCCGGGTGGTGGGTGGCAAGCCAGGCCACGCCGACATCCCGGCAAAAGTCGATGTCCTCGTACTCGTCAACGTTCCAGCAGTAGACCGCCCTGCCCTGGGCAACGGCGCGGTCCACCAGTTGCGGATAGTCCTTCAACGTCGCCAGCGAGGGTCCGACGGCGGTGGCGCCGACGGCGGTGGCGGCGCTGCTGGCCAGATAACGCGCGGTCTTGCCGAGCAAAACCGTCGGCAGCAACGGTGCTGCTCGCCGGATCCGCCAGACCGCGGCCGCCGAGAACGACATGACCACCGCGCGGGACCGGTCGGCGGAGGCGGGCGAGGCTATCCCGAAGCGGTGCAACAGCGCCAGGAGCTTGCTTTCCACCAGTGAGCCGTACCGGACGGGATGCTTGGTCTCGACGAAGATCTTTACCGGCCGGTGCCAGTCCAGGACGAGCGAAACAAGCGCGTCCAGCGTCAGCAGGCTGGTGTCCCCGTGCGCACCGTCGGCTCGCCAGCTGTCGTGCCACGCACCGTATTCGAGCTCGCGTAGTTGAGCGAGCGTCATCGTGCTGACCAAGCCCGCTCCGGTCGAGGTCCGGTCCAGACGGCGGTCATGTACGCAAACCAGATGGCCGTCGCGGGTCAGCCGGACGTCGCATTCCACGCCGTCGGCGCCCTGTTTAAGCGCGAGATCGTAAGCGGCCAGCGTATGTTCGGGCCGGGCGGCAGAAGCTCCTCGATGGGCAACGACAAAGGGATGCCCGGCGAGCACCTCGTCGGCCCACGTCATACCCCTATGCTGCCGGTTCTTGCCCCTCCAACTCAACCGGAACGCCGGATGCGCGCGCGGCCGGACGGTCGGGGCGATCCGGTTCCACCACCACCCATCGATGCGCGGGCCGTGCGACGGGTTTGCGCTCGAACCCCTCGAAAACGCGGGCAATGGCGGCCACGGTGACGGCCGCGAGCAGATAGGCAAAAACCATCAACACGGTGTTGTTCGCGATGCCCTGGGCGTCCGTTGCGAAACTGGTGAAGATGGCGAAAAAAGACGCCAGGTAGTTGAAGATCCACGCGATCCACCACTCGAGGATCGGCCTTCGTAGCCGGGCATAGTTCCCCTCGACGGTTGCCAGCTCGATGACGAACACAGGGGCCCACAGAAGATTTGCCAGCGGCACCAGGCACCCGGCCCACAACGCCCGGACGGAGCGCGGCTCCGGCAGCCCATGATGGGCGAACACGGCGGCCCTCCGCGCGATCAGCCACCTGATCAGGGTCACGGCAGAGGCGATCACCGCCGCGATGGCCGCCACGCTGGCAAGCACCCCGAGCCAGTCCGCGGCAATGGCCAGGATCGAGTTCAGCAACGTGTTCCGGTTGAACACCAGCAGCACGTACCGCGCGACATACACCAGGGCGGCGACGCCGAGGATCAGCACGCTCAAGAACAGTGTCGTGCGAACGAGCGCCGCGGACGGCCCGGTCTGCGAAGGCTTTTCGGCCGCTGCGGGAGCCTGGTCAACGCGGTCCGCCAAACCCCACCGCGGTATCACGGTGTAGTGCGGTGTGGGACCCAGGGGCCGTCGTCCGTGTCGCGGAGGCGGTGCGGAGCCGGGGCGCACCGCGATCCACCGGAAGCCTGGCGGCAGCCGCGGCGGGGTGCGCTGCCACCCGGGCGCCGCGGGCGGTCTAGCCGACGGCGGGGCACCCTGCGCGCTCCATCGCGGGTCGGCCGCCGGGGCGTCCGACAGCGGCGCCATCAGCGCCCCGCGGCATCGGGGGCACCACTCGCGTCGCCGCTCGCGCACGTTCCACCGAGTGCCGCACTGGGAGCACACCTGGATCACCGGACCAGCCTAGCCCCGGCGACGATGCGGGCCGCGGCACGCGGCGCGGGCAACACCAACAGTTGCCTGTGGCTATCCACAGTTTCCACAGGTTTATCCACAATTAGCCAGTGGGTATCCGCACCATCAGCACAGCCCCTACCTGCCACCCCGGGCCGCATCTGTGGATAACCACCGGGTGGTACGGCTGTGCCGTAAACAGCCCAATTCGGAGCCCGAGCGAAATGGATTGCCTCGCTAAGCACCCGCAGCCGAGCCTGACGCGCTCGGTGGTGCCCACCCGCTCTCCACTCGGTCAGTGTGCTCGGCGGCCGTCTCGAACCCGGCGCCCGGAGTGCCTTCACCCAGCGCATTTTCCAACCTCGGTGCGACGGGTTATGATCACCGTCACGAAAAATCGTTGTGACTCACCTCACTCAAGCGAGGTGGATGTGCGGGTGAAAGGCGCTTGATGGCCACGCATTCGTTCGGTCCGGGTTCGCCGGCCCCGTCGAACTCGTATTCCGGCTCGCCTGCCTGTAACCACAGCTATAGCATCGCCGCCCTACGCGCCGCCCTTATCGCGCTGGCGTTGCTGGCGATTCTTGCCATCATCGTTTTGTCTTGACTAGCCGCCGACGGGGTATCTATCCCTAGCGGTCGTCCTTGCGGCGCGCGCGGTCATGGAGCAGGGTTGATTACGGCTGGCCGCCGCGTGGCAGTCCCGCGCGATGAGCGCCAAGACGATCACCAACGATGCACCGAAGAAAGGAATGCCGTGGCCGAATACACCCTGCCCGACTTGGACTGGGACTACGGAGCGCTGGAACCCCACATCTCGGGTCAGATCAACGAACTTCACCACGATAAGCACCACGCCACCTACGTCAAGGGCGCCAACGACGCCGTCGCCAAGCTCGAGGAGGCACGCGCCAAGGACGACCACTCCGCGATCCTGCTGAACGAGAAGAACCTTGCGTTCAATCTGGCTGGCCACGTCAACCACACCATCTGGTGGAAGAACCTTTCTCCCAACGGAGGTGACAAGCCGACCGGCGAGCTCGCCGCGGCCATCGACGACGCCTTCGGATCGTTCGACAAGTTCCGTGCGCAGTTCCACGCCGCCGCCACGACCGTGCAGGGGTCGGGATGGGCAGCCCTCGGCTGGGACACGTTGGGCAACAGGCTGCTGATCTTCCAGGTGTACGACCACCAGACCAACTTCCCGCTCGGCATCGTGCCGCTGCTGCTGCTCGACATGTGGGAGCACGCTTTCTACCTTCAGTACAAAAACGTCAAGGTCGATTTCGCCAAAGCGTTCTGGAACGTGGTGAACTGGGCCGACGTGCAGGACCGCTATGCGGCCGCAACATCCAAGACCAAGGGGCTGATAGCGGGCTGAGATTCTTTTCCCAAGGTTGGGGCGTCACGCGGACAGCGTGGCGCCCTTGCCTTTACCGGTCACGTATCCGGCGATTTTGACAGGGCCGGCACTATCGGCCGTGTCGAGTTGCAACCCGCCTAAACCGCAGGCATGCTGAATTATTCGAGCTACCACCGTGGTTATTCGAACGGAGGGTTCGCGGGGAGGTCGAGATGGAAACCGGGTCTGAACGTCCCATAGGGGTGTCCCCTTTCCATTCTCGCGGTGCGCTGAAAGGGTTTGTGATCTCAGGGCGTTGGCCCGATTCGACCAAGGAGTGGGCCCAGCTGCTGATGGTCGCGGTCAGGGTCGCGTCGTTGCCCGGATTGCTTTCCACCACAACGGTCTTCGGTGCCCGCGAGGAATTGCCCGACGAACCCGAGCCGGGCACCGTCGGCCTGGTGCTGGCCGAGGGCACGGTCTTCGGTGAATCGGCCATCCAGCCAGGATATTTCGCGGCTCATCAGCCTCCCGCACTGCTGATGCTGCATCCGCCCTCGGAAACCACGCCCTCGTTGCCGGAATGCACCGGGGCGGCGTCCGGGTGCGTCCTGCTGCCGGGGTTGCCGTACCTGGGATTAGAGCACCGGGCCGCGTGGGTGGAAGCGGAGGCCGACGGAACCATCACGTCGATGGTGAGCCGGGTGGGCGTCGATCCGATCAGCCACCCCGACACCGCGATTCTCGCGATGCTGCTTGCAGCGTAAGGGAATTCGAACCAATTGATTCGGACCTCGAATCACGAAGTACGGGCGTCCGAACTTTGCCACCGTTCTGGCGCTGGGCGAATTTGCCGGTTAGCCTGGGACCGTTAGCGAAGGGGAGTAGCCCCCAATCGTCGAGTCGACACACTGGCGCACAGCCCGGCCGGCGAACCGGCCCCATCAGGCCGGTGGGCGAGACCTTCGACCGGTGTTCGACGACCGATTGGTCGTCGGCGACGTGTCGAAAGGTTGTCTTCCATGCTCGCCGCCACGTTGCTAACTCTCGGGGTGGTTTTTCTCGCCGAACTCGGCGACAGGTCTCAGCTCATCACCATTACCTATGCACTGCGCTACCGGTGGTGGGTGGTGTTGATCGGCGTCGCCATCGCCGCGTGCATGGTGCACGGGGTCACGGTGTCGATCGGCCACTTCCTGGGCACCACTCTCCCATCACGTCCGATGGCATTCGCATCGGCGATCGCTTTCCTGATTTTCGCCGTGTGGGCCTGGCGCGAGGGCGGCGCGGGCGACGAGGCGGTCGCGACCGATCAAGAACGGCGATTCGCGCTACTGACCGTGGTGTCCACTTTCATACTCGCCGAGATGAGCGACAAAACGTCGCTGGCGACAGTCACCCTGGCTAGCGATCACGACTGGACCGGCGTATGGATCGGCTCCACCCTGGGCATGGTCCTCGCCGACGGGTTGGCAATCGGGGTCGGCACGCTGCTGCATCAGCGCCTTCCCGAGAAATTACTGCACGCCCTGGCGAGCCTTCTTTTCCTGATGTTCGGGTTGTGGATGCTGTTCGACAGCGCGCTGGGCTTGCGCCCGGTGGCCATCGCCGTGACCGTGGCGGTGGCGCTGACGGCCGCAACGGTGACTTCGGCGCAAACTCTGCGGCGGCGCCGGAGAGAGGCCGCACTCGCCGGGGGGCACCAGACATCGGCTAGGGTGCGGTCGGCACCGCTTCCCCTCGCACCGCCGCCCCCAGACGTCGCCCCAGGGGTATGTCCGGAGGCAATTTGATGCACCCCCGGCCCGTTTTGACGGTGTGTTACCGACCTGACAGCAAAGGATGTCGCCGAAAGCAATGCGTTGCCTGCTGGTTGCGGTGCAACTGCCCAGCATCCTCGGTCAAAGCGCCTGCGCACACGCGAGGCCGGCGCCCCGCCACGCTGACTCCGATCCCGAATTCTGCGGATAACCTGTGAGTTCCGCACATTGAGTGGACACCCCAGCGAATTAGTTAGACGCTCGTAAAGTGGGTATTCGGCAACCGTCAGCAACACCGGTGCCGAACCACCCAGGGTTTGCACCTGGATGCGGGCCCAAACCGTCGCTACCATGATCAGCAAATACACCTCGGCAATATTTCACTTCTACAGCCAAGTGGAGGTCATATCGATGAGCACGACGTTCGCCGCCCGCCTGAACCGCTTATTCGACACGGTGTATCCACCGGGACGCGGGCCGCACACCTCGGCAGAGGTGATCGCGGCGCTCAAGTCGGAGGGCATCACGATGTCGGCTCCCTACCTGTCCCAGCTACGCTCGGGCAACCGCACCAACCCGTCGTCGGCGACCATGGCCGCGCTGGCCAATTTCTTCCGCATCAAACCGGCCTACTTCACTGACGACGAGTACTACGAGAAGCTCGACAAGGAATTGTCGTGGCTGGCCAGCATGCGCGATGACGGTGTGCGCCGGATTGCGCTGGCCAGCGTCGGGCTCTCCGCGCAGGCCCAGCAGAACGTCGTGGAGCGGGTCAAAGAGCTGCGTCGCGCCGAGCACCTAGACGCCTAGAGGACGCATCGGCCCGACACCGGCCGTCCAGCCAGACCTGAACGGCTGCCGTCCGCCTATCCCGATTAGGGTTGGCTCTCGGATCGCGCTACACGCGAGAGAGCGATAGACAACGATAGCCAGCGAGATTACCGGGAGGCGGCCGGGAATGGGCCTGTTCCGCAAGCGAAAAAGTCGCGCGACGCGTCGCGCCGAAGCCCGCGCGATCAAGGCCCGCGCCAGGCTCGAGGCCAAGCTGGCCGCCAAGAACGAGGCTCGGCGGCTCAAGGCCGATCGCCGCGCCGCGGACAAGGCCCTCAACGCGCAGATCAAATCGCAGCGGGATAGCGACCGGACGGCGTTGAAGGTCGCCGAGGCCGAGCTCAAGGCGGCCCGGGAAGGCAAGTTGCTGTCGCCGACTCGAATCCGCCGGGTGCTGACCGTGTCTCGGCTGCTCGCCCCCATCCTGACGCCGGTGATCTATCGGGGCGCCATGGCCGCCCGCGCGGTGATCGATCAACGTCGTGCGGATCAGCTCGGCATTCCATTGGCTCAGATAGGCCAGTTCTCCGGGCAGGGCGCCCAGCTGTCGGCCCGGATTGCCGGGTCGGAGAAGTCGTTGCGGATGGTGCAGGAAAGGAAGCCCAAGGACGCCGAGACGAGGCAGTTCGTCGCCGCCATCACCGAGCGGCTCACCGACCTGTCGGCGGCCGTCATCGCTGCGGAGAACATGCCGGCCGCGCGGCGCCGGGCGGCCCACACCGCCATCTCGTCGCAGCTCGACGGCATCGAGGCGGACCTGATGGCCCGCCTCGGATTGGCCTGACCACGGAAAGCGGCGATCCGACATGCGATGCAACAAGGGGCGGATTTCGCGCGTCCTGATTCCGTTCGGCGCGGCCGTCGCGCTCTATCTTGTTTCGGCCGTGGGCATCCCGGCGGCAGGGGCGCACGTGCATGCCAGCAGCGACAACCCGGTGCGCGGCGCCATGGCCGTCGTGACCTTCCAGGTGCCCAACGAATCCAACACGGGCGCGGCAACCACCGCACTGACCGTCAGCCTCCCCAACGTGGCCTCCGCCAGCACCGAATCCATTCCCGGGTGGACGGCCAAGCTCGACCGCGACACGGCTTCCGGCACCGTCCGCTCGGTGACCTGGACGGCCGCACCCAACGGCGGGATCGGGGTGGATCAATTCGCGGTGTTCCGGATATCGCTGCAGCTGCCCGACACCGACACCGTCAGCTTTCCGGCGACGCAGACCTATTCCGACGGGGCGGTCGTGAAGTGGGACCAGCCGCCGCTGCCCGGCGGCGGTGAGCCCGAACATCCGGCACCCATGTTGATGCTTGAGGCGGGGCCCGTCGCACCGCATGCGCACCATCCGCCTCCGGGCGCACCCGCCGACCACGCTGCCGCGTCCCCGCAGCCGAAGTCACCGGACAACACCGCCCGCATCCTGGGCGGGGTGGCTCTGGTAGTGGCCGCTCTCGGCCTCGCTCTCGCGCTGATCCGACGACGGGCATGAGGCGCCCTGTCGTCGCCGCGTGGGTTGGCCTGCTGCTGGCCGCCATGCTGTCGATCGCAACCCTGAACGCGCAACCGGCCTCCGCGCACGCCGCGCGGGTGTCCGCCGATCCCGCGGACAATGCGGTTCTCACGGCCGGTCCGGACCGGGTGACCGCGACGTTCAACGAACGGTTGCAGACTACGTTCGCGGCCATGACCGTCGTCGGACCCGACGGCACCCTGTGGTCGACCGGGGAGCCGACAGTGCAGGGCGCGGTCGTCGGCATCGGCCTGCGGCCGCTCGGACCGGCCGGCACCTACACGGTGAACTACCGGGTGACGTCGGCGGATGGCCACGTGGTGTCGGGGTCCTGGTCGTTTCGGCTGACGGTCCCCGGCACCGGAACGCCGGGACCTCCCGCCGCCGGCCCCGACGCCGGTGGCGGCATCCCGGTCTGGCCGTTTGTGGTGGTAGCGGTGGCCCTCGTCGCCGCCGGCGGCTTGTGGGCGATGCGGCGCAGGCCCTGAACGCCCTGCTGGCCGAGACGCCGCCGCCCGTCCTGGCATGATGGGACGCGAGGAACCCGGCGCGCGAGACAAACTTCAGAGACAGCTGCAAAGGAGCGGCCGCATGGCAGACCCGCAGGACCAACCCAACAGCGAACCCGACGGCGCATCGACCCCGCCGGAGAAGAAACCTCCCGCCAAGGCCGTCAAGAAGGCCGCGAAAGCGCCCGCTAAAAAGGCGCCTGCGAAGAAGGCACCCGCGAAAAAGGTACCCGCCAAAAAAGCGCCGGCCAAGAAGGCTCCGGCCAAGAGCCCGGAACCCGCGCTCCGGAACCCCGCAGAACAACCCCTCGGCATCCAGCAGCGGATCGAAACCAACGGTGAACTCGCCGCTGCCGCCAAAGATGCCGCAGCACAAGCCAAATCGACCGTCGAAGGCGCCAATAACCCGGTCTCGCCGGATGTTGTGCCGGCGGCATCAAGCCAGTCACCGGTGCCGCTGATCGTCGCTGTGGCGCTCAGCCTGTTGGCGATCCTGCTGATCCGCCAGCTGCGGCGCCGCTGAAGTGACCGTGCCATTCCGGGCAACCGCCGATCTCGTCGACAGCATCGGGTTCGACGTACGCAGCTGCGACCTTCAATTCCGCCAGTTCGGCGGCCGCTTCGAATTCGCGGGGCCGATCGGCACCGTGCGCTGCTTCCAGGACAACGCGCTGCTGAAATCGGTGCTTTCGGAACCGGGTGACGGCGGAGTACTGGTGATCGACGGCGCCGGCTCGCTGCACACCGCGCTGGTCGGAGACGTCATCGCCGAGTTGGCCCGTTCCAACGGCTGGGCGGGGCTGGTCATCCACGGAGCGGTGCGCGACGCCGCCGCGCTGCGCGGCATCGACATCGGCATCAAAGCGCTGGGCACCAATCCGCGCAAGAGCACCAAGACCGGGGCCGGGGAGCGCGGTGTCGAAGTCAGCCTGGGCGGGGTCACGTTCGTGCCCGGCGAGATCGCCTACAGCGATGACGACGGCATCGTCGTTGTCTAGGCGTTAAACAGCTACTGCCGCAGGCTTTTTGGCGAATCGCAGGCCCTCGTCATCGACCTTGCCGCGCCGGATCAACCGGATGTCGCGCAGGTAATTCTGGTTCAGCCGCCATGGCTTCCGCGAGCCCTGCTTCGGCAACTCGTCGAGCGAACGCAGCACGTAGCCCGGGGTGAACTCCATGAACGGCCGCTCCTCGACATCGGACCCCGGGTGCTCGACCACCACGGTCTCAAACCCGTTGTCGTCCATGTGGTTCAAAAGCCGGCAGGCGAACTCTGACACCAGGTCGGCCTTCAACGTCCACGACGCGTTGGTGTACCCAACCGTGTAGACCATGTTTGGCAGCCCGGACAGCATCATGCCCTTGTAGGCCATCGTCTTGGTCAGGTCAACCGGCTGCCCGTCGACGGTTACCGTTGCGCCTCCGAACAGCTGCAGGTTCAATCCCGTTGCGGTGATGATGATGTCGGCCGGTAGTTCCTGGCCCGAGGTGAGCCGGATGCCGGTCGGGGTGAACCGGTCGATGGTGTCGGTAACCACGTCGGCCTGCCCGTGCCGGATGGCGCGGAACAGGTCGCCGCTGGGCACCAGGCAAAGCCGCTGATCCCACGGGTTGTAGTACGGGCCAAAGTCCTTCTCTACGTCGTAGCCCTCGGGAAGCTGGCGCTGAACAAAGCCGAGCAGGATCTTCCGCATCCGCTTCGGCCACTTCTGACAGGCGGCGTACAGCGCCGCCTGACGCAGCACGTTCTTCCAGCGAACCGCGAAGTAGGCCATGTTGTCGGGCAGCCAGCGGTTGAGCCGCTCGGCCATCTTGTCCCGCTTCGGCTGGGAGACGATGTAGGTCGGCGAACGCTGCAGCATCGTCACGTGCTTGGCGCCCGACTCCGCCATTGCCGGAATCAGAGTCACCGCGGTGGCGCCACTGCCGATTACCACGACGTTCTTGTCAACGTAATCGAGGTCCTCTGGCCAGAACTGCGGATGGATGATCGGCCCGGTGAAGTCCTCCGATCCGGCGAAGGACGGTGCGAAGCCCTGCTCGTAGTTGTAGTAGCCGCTGCACAAGAACAGGAACGAGCAGGTGATCTCGCTTGGTGCGCCACCGTTTTCGATCTGCAGGGTCCAGCGGTTCTCCGCGTTCGACCAGTCGGCGCTGACGACCTTTTGGTTGAGCCGGATGTGCTTGTCGATGCCGTACATGGCTGCGGTGCCCTTGACGTAGTCGAGGATCGGCTTGCCGTCGGCGATGGCCTGGCGCTCGGTCCACGGACGGAAACGGAACCCAAGGGTGTACATGTCGGAGTCGGAACGTATGCCCGGGTAACGGAATAGATCCCAGGTGCCCCCCATGGCCGCTCGCTTCTCCAGGATGGCGTAGCTCTTGGTCGGGCAGCGGTCCTGCAGGTGCCAGGCCGCGCTCACGCCGGAGATGCCGGCGCCCACGATGACGACGTCAAGGTGCTCAGTCATGGGCCCACGCTATCAACGCGGTGTCGAAGCAGTCAACGAGGTGTCGAAACTTTCAACTCCGTGTAAAGTATCGGCCGTGACTGCCGTCGGCCCGACTCGTGCCCTGCGCGGCCGCCGCGCCACCCGCCCCTCGGGCGACGACCGCGAGCAGGGGATCCTCGCGACCGCCGAGCGGCTGCTCGAAGGCCGCTCGCTGGCTGACATCTCGGTGGACGACCTGGCTAAGGGCGCCGGCCTGTCGCGGCCGACCTTCTACTTCTATTTCAAGTCCAAGGAGGCGGTGCTGCTGTCGCTGCTGGAGCCGGTCATCGCGCAGGCCGACTCCGAGTTCGACGGCGCGGTCCAGCGCCTACCGGCGGACCCGCGCCGGGTGTGGCGCAACGGCATCAAGGCGTTCTTCACCGCCTTCGCCTCGCGCCCCGCACTGGCGCGGGCTGCGACGGAGGCGCTGGCCACCAGCTCGGAGTTGCGGGCGATGTGGTCGGGTTTCATGCAAAAGTGGATCGACCAAACGGCGGCCATGATAACCGCCGAACGGGCGCGCGGCGCCGCTCCCGAGACCATCCCGGCCGCCGACCTCGCGACGTCGCTGAACCAGATGAACGAGCGCACGATGATGGCCGCGCTGTCGGCCGAGACGCCCGCTGTCGACGCGGACCGGGTCGTCGACACCCTTACGCACGTCTGGGTCAGCAGCATCTACGGCGAACCTGGCTAGGCGTCGTGGCCGCATGCGAACATGTGTTCGTGCGGTGTGATGCGTCCATCCTGCACGCGGACCTGGATTCGTTCTACGCGTCCGTCGAACAGCGCGACGACCCGACGTTGCGTGGCCGCCCGGTGATCGTCGGCGGCGGGGTGGTGCTGGCGGCCAGCTACGAGGCCAAGGCGTACGGGGTGCGCACGGCGATGGGCGGGGCGCAGGCGCGGCGCCTGTGCCCACATGCCGTGGTCGTGCCACCCCGAATGAACGCCTATAGCCGCGCCAGCGACGCCGTGTTCGAGGTGTTCCGTGACTGCACACCGGTCGTGGAGGCGGTGTCGGTTGACGAGGCGTTCCTGGATGTCAGCGGCCTACGCCGGGTGTCGGGCATGCCGATACAGATCGCCGACAGGCTGCGCGCGGACGTGCGCGATCGCGTGGGCCTGCCCATCACCGTCGGGGTCGCCCGGACGAAGTTTCTGGCCAAGGTCGCCAGCCAGGAAGCCAAGCCCGATGGGCTGCTGTTGGTGCCGCCCGACCAGGAGCTGGCGTTCTTGCGCCCGTTGCCGGTACGCCGGCTGTGGGGTGTGGGCGTCAAGACGGCCGAGAAGCTGCGGGCGCACGGCCTGGTGACCGTCGCCGATGTCGCCGAGCTGGGCGAGTCGACGCTGGCATCCCTGGTCGGGCCGGCGATGGGCCGCCAGCTGTTTACGCTGTCCCGCAACATCGACCGCCGCCGGGTGACCACCGGTGTGCGACGCCGGTCCGTGGGCGCGCAGCGGGCGCTGGGCCGCGCGGGCAATCGCATGTCGGCCGCCGAAGTCGACACGGTGGTGGTGAACCTGATCGACCGGATCACTTCCCGGATGCGCACCGCCGGGCGCACCGGTCGCACGGTGGTACTGCGGCTGCGGTTCGACGACTTCAGCCGGGCGACCCGATCACGCACACTCCCGTGGGCCACCTCGTCGACACAGCCCATCCTGGCCGCCGCGCGGCAGTTGGTCGCATCCGCGGCGCCCGTGATCGCGCAGCGCGGGCTAACACTGGTCGGCTTCGCGGTGTCGGGCATCGACCGCAGCGGCGCCCAGCAGCTGACGCTGCCGTTCGGCGACGACGAGGGCCGACTCGCCATTGACACCGCCATCGACCGGGTGCGCAGTCGCTACGGCAGATCCTCGCTAACGCCCGCAGTCCTCGTGGGCCGTGACCCGGGCTTCGAGATGCCCCATCTACCCGACTGAGGCACGGACGATCGGATTGCGCTGCGTCCGCAGCGATGACAAGGCGGTGTCGAGGCGCGAACCACCCATCGAGCAGCAGAGGCTGCTAACCGTTCGGCACTCGTGCGAACTGCAAACCGTCGTGTCGAGGGCGGTGGTTGCTCTCGAAAATGAGATCAGTGGAGGCTTCGGTGGAATCTTGTTATATATGCGTGTCTACAGTTTGCAAACATCAAATTCTGTAATGCGTTCGCTGCCTCGCGGGACGGCGCGTGATGTCGGCAATGGGGTCCGCAACGCGGCACTGGCAGATGGCGATTCGTGGGCTTAGGCGGCTCGAAAGACTAGGGCAACGGATAAGGGGTGTGCTGTGTCGTATCTAGTGGCAGTGCCAGATTCGCTAACTGCGGCAGCTAGCGATTTGGCCGGCATCGGTTCGTCGATCGGCACAGCTAATGCGGCCGCGACTGTCGCGACGACGGGGATACTGCCAGCGGCCGCTGACGAAGTGTCGAAGCAGGTCGCAGCGTTATTTGGCACCTACGCGGACGGGTACTGGACCGTGAGTGCGCAGGCGGCGGCGTTCCATGAAAAGTTTGTGCGGGCTATTGACGCAGTCGCGGCATCGTATATCGGTACCGAGGCAGCCAACGTCGCGTCGTTAAAACAAGCGTTTGACTTGGCGACCGCGCCGGCGCAGGCCCTGTTGAGCGGCCCGTTGAGCGCCACGAGCACCACTTATGCCAGCGCGTCCGCAATTGCCTTCATCATGGGCGGAACCTTCAACCCCGTACCCGCACCCGGTTACGTCACAGCCATCAACAATTTGTTTATCCAGTCCAACCCCGCCTACCTGGGCTACACCCCGTTCGGCCTGTATACGCCCGAAGGGTCTCCCCTTCCCTTCTTCAGTGGCCAAAGCCTTGACGGGTCCATACTCGAGGGCCAGATGATCCTGAACAACGCGATCATGAACCTGCCCGCGGGAAGCCAGGCTCTGGTTTTTGGCTATTCCCAAAGCTCCGTGATAGCCACAGTGGAAATGAGGGCTTTGGCCGCCCTACCGGCCTTCGAAAGGCCGAGCCCCAGCGACCTATCCTTCATGCTGATCGGCGATGGGAACACTCCCAACGGTGGAATCTTCTCCCGCTTCACGTTCAGCATTCCGGCTTTGGGTATCTCGACCTACGGCTTCACCCCACCCGACACCCCGTACCCGACCACTATCTACACCGCCGAATACGACGGGCTCGCCAACTTTCCGCAGTACCCGCTCGATATCGTGGCGGACCTCAACGCCGTTGCCGGTGCGGTCTTTGTCCACCCCCAATATGCTTTTCTTACCCCGCAGCAGCTTCAAAGCGCCGTGCCGTTGGCGACGTCACCTGGCTACTACGACAACGGTGGCGTCACCCACTACTACATGATTCCGGACCAGGATCTGCCGCTGTTGGACCCGCTGCGTCTGGTCCCGGTCGTGGGCACGCCACTGGCCGACCTGCTGCAACCGGATCTGCGGGTGCTCGTCAACTTGGGCTACAACCCGAACGGCTACGCCGATGTGCCCAGCTCCGCTCAGCTGTTCCCGGGCTTCAGCCCGCTCGACGACCTCTTGAACGTGATCCCTCCGCCGTATAACGAGCTCATCTCGTTTCCCGGCTATCCGCATCCACAATCTCCTCTGCCGAACTTCAACCCGGTCACGATCACCCAACAGTTGCTGACCGGGGCACAGCAAGGAGTCACGGACTCACTGGTCGATATCGGGGTGTTGCCGCAGTCGTACTACGCGACAACATATCCCGCGATCAATGACGTGGCCGAAATGACGGCGGTTGCCCAGTGATCAACACTGAAAACCGTTGCGGTCCGCGTCGTCGCTGAGGTCCGCCAGCAATCCCAATCTCGGGCTGGTCGTGCGGGGTCCGTCGCCCGCGGGGATTGCCGGCGACATGGCCTTGAACGCCGTGAGGACAACACTTGCGTGGTGCTAGGGCACACCGGGCGCCTAGGCCTCGGTTCCCACACCTTCGGCTGCACCGGCAATGCACCCGACTAGACACTTGGTCCTTCTCGCTACTTAAGTGGCCCTTTCAACGCGCGGCCCGTGTTTCGTGGAAAACCCGATGACCCGCGGCTACCTTTCCCTACAGTCAGAGCGGCGTAGGAGGTAACGATGCTCGGCCAGATGATGCAGATGCCCCTGATGATCTCTTCATTGATCCGTCACGCCGACCGCTCCCACGGGGATACGCAGATCGTCTCCCGCCTGACGGAAGGCGGCATCCACCGCTATACCTACAGCGATGCCCACCGCCGTGCCCGCCAGTTGGCACGGGCCCTCGGCTCCCTCGGGGTGCGATCGGGCCAGCGCATCGGCACCCTCGCCTGGAACAACCACCGCCACTTTGAGATCTACTACGCCGTGTCCGGCATGGGCGCCGTGTGCCACACCATCAACCCGCGTCTGTTCCCCGAACAAATCGCCTACATCATCAACCATGCCGACGACGGCTACGTCTTCTTCGATGTCAGCTTCACCGTACTGATCGAGGGGCTCGCGCCCCACTGCCCGCAGGTCAAGGGTTGGGTGGCGATGACCGACCGCGACCATCTACCCCAGAGCACACTCGACCTGTTGAGCTACGAAGAACTCGTGAACGCGCACTCGGACGATTTTGAGTGGCCGATATTCGACGAGAACACCGCAGCCGCTCTTTGCTACACCTCAGGCACCACCGGCAACCCGAAGGGCGTTTTGTATTCGCACCGCTCCACGCTTCTGCACGCAACGGCGATCTGTTTGCCCGACGTTTTCAACCTGTCGTCGCGCGAAACCGTGCTACCGGTGGTTTCGATGTTTCATGTGAATGCCTGGGGACTGCCCTACGGGGCACCGCTGGCAGGCTGCAAGCTGGTACTACCGGGGTCAGAGCTGGACGGCGCCAGCCTGTACGAGTTGTTCGAGCAAGAACAGATCACCTTCAGCGCCGGCGTACCCACCATCTGGATGGGGCTGCTCGAGCACCTGCGGACGAACGGTTTGACACTGTCCTCGCAGCCACGGATTCTCGTCGGCGGCGCCGCCGCACCGCCGGCAATGATGAAGGCTTTCGCCGAGGAGTTTAGCGTCACGCCTATGCATGCCTGGGGGATGACTGAGATGAGTCCGGTAGGCACGGTGTGCTCCCTCAAGGGCAAGCATCTGACGCTGGGTGAACGCGAAAAGGATGAGTTGCAGGCCAAGCAGGGACGTCCGCTGTTCGGCGTCGAGCTGGAAATCGTGGACGAAGAAGGCAAGCCACTGCCCCACGACGGCAAGGCCTTCGGCGACCTGCTGGTGCGCGGACCCTGGGTCTGCGCCTCCTATTTCAAGGGTGAGGGCGACGATATCCTGCGGCCCGGCGGCTGGTTCGCCACCGGCGACGTGGCCACCCTGGATGCCGACAGCTTCATGCAGATCACCGACCGTTCCAAGGATGTCATCAAGTCCGGCGGCGAATGGATCAGTTCCATCGAGCTGGAGAATCTCGCTGCTGGCCATCCCGCTGTCGCCGAGGCAGCGGTGATCGGCGTACCACATCTGAAATGGGACGAGCGTCCCGTGCTGGTGGTGGTGAGGAAGAACGATGCAGCGCTGTCACGCGACGATCTAATCGATTTCATGCGAGACAAGGTCGCCAAGTGGTGGCTGCCGGATGACGTCGTGTTCGTCGACGCCATACCCCACACCGCTACCGGCAAGGTGCTCAAGACCAAACTGCGGGACGACTTTCGCAACCACAAGCTACCGTCGGCTTGATCGCACGGCGGGCTATCACGCGCGGGTGGTCGTGATAGCCCGGGCGAGGCCACACCGCCTGGGTAGCCAGATGTGCTGCAACCGGCCGCATATTCGACTGTGCGATTTCATTACTACCGTTGGTGCCCTTCGTCAGTCCCGCACTCCTGGCGGCGAGGTTGTGTCGTCCCTCATTTGGGCAGCCAGCCCTATGAGGCCGTCCACTCCAGCAGCTTGTCGGCCGGCCACGTGTTGACGATCCGCTCGACGGGCACGCCGGCGTCCAGCGCGCGCTGGGCGCCGTAACCGAGGAACTCCAGTTGACCCGGCGCGTGCGCGTCGGTGTCGATGCTGAACACGCAGCCGATCTCCAGCGCCAGCTTGAGGAGCCGGGTCGGCGGGTCGCGGCGCTCGGGGCGGGAATTGATTTCCACCGCCGTCCCGTGGTCACGACAGGCCGTGAACACGGTTTCGGCGTCGAATTTCGATTCGGGCCGGATGCCGCGGTTGCCCGCGACCAGCCGGCCGGTGCAGTGGCCCAGCACGTCGGCGTGGCCGTCGGAGACCGCGCGCACCATGCGTCGGGTCATCGCCGCCGAATCCATCGACAACTTCGAATGAACGCTGGCCACGACGACGTCGAGGTGCCCGAGCAGTTCGGGCTCCTGGTCCAGGCTGCCGTCCTCGAGGATGTCGACCTCGATGCCGGCGAGAATCCGCATGGGCGCGAACTCGTCGCGCAGCCCGTCGATGACGTCGAGTTGTTTGCGCAACCGCTCCGGCGACAACCCGTTGGCGATGGTCAGCCGTGGCGAGTGGTCGGTCAGCGCGCAGTACTCATGCCCCAGCGCCGACGCGGTGGCCATCATCTCCTCGATCGGCGCCGACCCGTCCGACCAGTTCGAATGCAGGTGCAGATCCCCGCGCAGGGCGGCTCGGACGTCGCCGCCGCCGAGATCCTCGGCAGCAGAACGTAATTCGACGAGCAGGTCGGGCTCGCGACCCGACCAGGCCTGGTCGATGACCTTCGCGGTTTTGGGCCCGATGCCCGGCAGCGTCTGCCAGCTGTTGGCCTGACCGTGCCGCTCCCGCGCCGCGTCGTCGAGACCCTCGATGATGTCGGCGGCATTGCGATAGGCCATCACCCTTCGGGGGTCCTGGCGGCTCCGGTCCTTGTAATAGGCGATCTGCCGCAAAGCGGTTACCGGATCCATGCCTCCAGTGTGCCCGGCCGGGTCACAACAGCTGGCCGACGACGAACCCGGCGAGCAGCACACCGAAGCCGCCGATCTCACCAACGATGAGCAGCGCCATCATCACCTCCAGGCCGCGGCCCGGGCTTTCGAATTGGTTGACGGTGTCGCGCCGCGCCCCGTGCTCGATATAGCTGAGGATGGCGCCGACGAAAAAGAACACGACGACGGCCGCCGCAGTCAGATTGACCCACGCCGGCCAGGCGCTGAGTTCGACGAAGACCGCGAGCAGCAGCGTCGCGAACGAGTAGAGCAGCGCCGCCCGGTGCGCGATGTCGACGTAGGGATGGGCGCGATGGTCGTCGGCGACCATGATCTGCCGGTACTTCCAGACGCCGAGAACGAGTGCGAGCAGGAAGATCAATCCCGCCGCCAGCAGGGTGATCCTGGTGTCGATCCCTAGCGAGTAATTCATGGTCCGGTTGAGCTTAGTTCCGCTTAATAAAGGTCGACTAATGTCGATTTCATGCGATTCGCGTTCAAAACCTCACCTCAAGACACCACCTGGGCAGAACTGCTCGCCGTCTGGCAGGCCGCCGACGACATCGACGTCTACGAGTCCGGGTGGACCTTCGACCACTTCTACCCGATCTTCACCGCAAGCGACGGACCGTGCCTGGAGGGCTGGACGACGCTGACCGCGTTGGCGCAGGCGACCAAGCGGCTACGGCTGGGCACCCTCGTCACCGGCATCCACTACCGCCACCCCGCGGTGCTGGCGAACATGGCCGCCGCGCTCGACATCATCTCGAATGGACGCCTCGAGCTCGGAATCGGCGCCGGCTGGAACGAGGAGGAGTCGGGCGCCTACGGCATCGAGTTGGGCTCCATCAAAGAACGATTGGACCGATTCGAAGAGGCCTGTGAGGTCCTGACCAGCCTGCTGAGCGAGGGGACGACCGACTTCGCCGGCCGCTTCTACCAACTCAAGGGCGCGCGCAACGAGCCCAAGGGCGTGCAGCGCCCGCACCCGCCGATCTGCATCGGCGGCAGCGGGGAGAAACGCACCCTACGGATCACGGCGCGCTATGCCCAGCACTGGAACTTCGTCGAGGGCGGTCCGCCGGAGCTATTCGCCCGCAAGCGCGACGTGCTCGCCTCGCACTGCGCTGACATCGGGCGCGATCCGAAGGAGATCACCCTGTCGGCCCACCTGCGCCTGGAACCCGACCGCAACTATGGGAAGGTCATTGAGGACGCGGCTGCGCTGGCCGCCGAAGGCCTGGACCTGGGCATCGTCTACATCTCGCCGCCCCACGATCCCGCCGTCCTGGAACCGCTGGCGCAGGCGATCCGGGATTCCGGATTGTGGGACGGCTGACGGCCGGTTCCGCGCCGTTTGCCGAACCACTTGTCCCAGCAGCGCAAAATGCCGCAGTTAGACCATTTGGGCGACAGTTCTGAGACATTGGGCGGCGCGACATTGGCTTCAGAAGAGTTTTGCGGAGGTAACGGCGGCACCCTCGGCGTCGGCGGCGGTGGCGGTCTCGGCCTGGGCGGCCTCGGCGGCCTGGGCGGCGGCGGCAATGGCCAGCCCTAACACCGACTGAACCGGCGGCAACTTTGGCATTCGGCACGGTCCGCATCTAGCCGCGCTGCTCGAACCCTCCGCCGAGGCAGACCAGGATTGCGGATTGCGGGATGGATGAGAGCCGGATTCTCACTCGGCAAAGCTGGAGCAAACTCCTGTTCGGTCCCGGCCAGCCGAGCCGGGTGGACTACACCCCGAACAGCATCAGCTCCTCGGCGGTGATCAGGCGCTCATGCTTAGCGGGAAACTCACGGCTCTTTACGGGGTGACGTAACCATGACCAGGCGATTCGCCCCATCCGCGACCGGGGTAAAGGGTTGACATGCACAGTGATCACTTCCTGCGATCGGTCCGTTCCACCGGGAACCCCCCGTGACTGCTACGCGGTGAGGCCCACAACGAACCATTAGACAACAATTGGCTGGCAAACGTGGGCAGAAACGCCGAAAAATGAATTTGTGTTTCAGATGTGACTGGTGTGACTACTGAAGAGGGGCCGCGGTCGGCTTGATGGGCGCCGGCAGCGCCGTCGCACCCATCAAAAACCGGTCGACGCCCGCCGCTGCGGCCCGGCCCTCAGCTATCGCCCAAACGATCAGTGACTGGCCACGACCCATGTCGCCGGCAACGAACACCCCCGGAACCGACGTGTCGAAATCGGCCCCGCGCGCCACGTTGCCACGGTCGGTGAACTTCACTTCGAGGTCGGTGAGCAGGCCGGGCTTCTCCGGACCGACGAATCCCATCGCCAGCAACACCAAATCGGCCTCGAGCTCGAAGTCGGAGCCCTCGACTTTCACGAACTTGCCGTCCTGCATGCTCACCTCGTGAGCCTTGAGCGCGGTCACGCGCCCGTCCTCGCCGACGAACTCCTCGGTGTTGACCGAAAACACCCGCTCGCCGCCCTCTTCGTGGGCCGCCGACACCCGGTACATCAGCGGGTAGGTCGGCCACGGGGTGGATTCGGCGCGCGCATCCGGCGGACGCGGCATGATCTCAAACTGGTGCACCGCGATCGCACCCTGCCGGTGCACGGTGCCCAGACAGTCGGCCCCGGTGTCACCGCCGCCGATGATGACGACCGTCTTGCCCTTGGCGGTGATCGGCGGCTCGCCGTCCTCCCCTAAAACGTCGTCACCCTCCTGGACCCTGTTGCCCCACGGCAGGAACTCCATCGCCTGGTGGATGCCATCCAGCTCCCGGCCGGGAATGGGCAGATCGCGCCAGGCGGTGGCGCCGCCGGCCAGCACCACCGCGTCGAAATCGGCGCGCAGCTGTTCGGCGGTGATGTCGACCCCGACGTTGACATTCGGCCGGAATTCGGTGCCCTCGGCGCGCATCTGGTCGAGCCGCCGGTCCAGGAAGCGCTTCTCCATCTTGAATTCCGGGATGCCGTAGCGCAGCAGACCACCGACGCGGTCGTCGCGCTCGAAGACGGTCACGCTGTGACCGGCGCGCGTCAGTTGCTGGGCGGCGGCCAGACCCGCCGGGCCCGAGCCCACCACGGCGACGGTCTTCCCAGTCAGCTTGTCGGGAGGCAGCGGGACGACAAAGCCCTCCTCGAAGGCCCGGTCAATGATCTCCAGCTCGATCTGCTTGATCGTCACCGGGTCCTGGTTGATGCCGAGCACGCACGCCGGCTCGCACGGCGCCGGGCACAGCCGGCCGGTGAAGTCCGGGAAATTGTTGGTGGCGTGCAGCCGTTCGATCGCGTCGCGCCAACGGCCCCGCCGCACCAGGTCATTCCATTCAGGAATCAGGTTGCCCAATGGACATCCGTTGTGACAGAAGGGAATACCGCAATCCATGCAACGGGTCGCCTGATGGCGCAGGGTGCCCTCGTCGAAGTCCTCGTAGACCTCATTCCAGTCACGCAGTCGCAACGGGACAGGCCGACGCTTCGGCAATTCCCGATGTGTGTATTTCAGGAAGCCGCTGGGATCAGCCATGCGCGGCCGCCATGATCGCTTTGTCGACGTCGACGCCGTCGCGCTCCGCCTCGGCGATCGCCTGCAGCACCCGCTTGTAGTCACGCGGCATCACCTTCTCGAAATGCCTGTGCTGGTTTCGCCAGTCGGCCAGGATGCGCTGGCCGACAGCGGAATCGGTGGCGTCGACGTGCGCCTGAATGGTGGCATGCAGATACTCCACGTCGTCCTCGTCGAGGCTCTCCAGCTCGACCATTTCGCCGTTGAGGTTGTTCGGCAATTCGCCATCCGGGTCGAACACGTAGGCCACGCCGCCGGACATGCCCGCCGCGAAGTTACGGCCGGTGTGGCCAAGGATGACGACCTTGCCTCCGGTCATGTATTCGCAACCGTGATCGCCGACGCCCTCCACGACGGCGTGCGCGCCGGAGTTGCGGACCGCGAACCGTTCGCCGACGACGCCGCGCAAGTAGACCTCCCCGCTGGTGGCGCCGAACAGAATCACGTTGCCGCCGATGATGTTGTCCTCAGCAACGTAGTCCTGCGGCGCATTGTCCGACGGCCGCACGACGATCCGCCCACCAGATAGGCCCTTCCCGACGTAGTCGTTGGCGTCGCCGTAGACGCGCAGCGTGATTCCCCTGGGCACAAAGGCGCCGAAGCTGTTGCCAGCGGATCCGTCGAAGGTGATGTCGATCGTTCCATCCGGCAAGCCCTGGCCGCCATAGGCTTTCGTCAGCTCGTGGCCGAGCATGGTGCCCACCGTGCGGTTGACGTTGCCGATCGTCGTAGAAAAACGGACGGGTGAACCGGCATCTAACGCCTCGCGGCTCATCACGATCAGCTGCTGATCGAGCGCTTTGTCCAGGCCGTGATCCTGCCGGGAACTGCAATAAAGGTCTTGGTTCATGAACGCCGACTCCGGCTCGTGCAGCACCGGTGTGAGGTCCAGTCGGTGCGCCTTCCAGTGCGCTCGCGCCAGCGTGGTGTCCAGCGAGCCCACCTGCCCGACGGCCTCGTTGAAGGTGCGAAAGCCCAACTGCGCCATGTATTCCCGGACTTCTTCGGCGATGAACATGAAGAAGTTCTCGACGAACTCGGGCTTGCCGGTGAACCGCTCGCGCAGCACCGGGTTCTGGGTGGCCACCCCGACCGGGCAGGTGTCCAGGTGGCATACCCGCATCATGATGCAGCCGGAAACAACCAGCGGGGCGGTCGCGAAGCCGAACTCCTCGGCGCCGAGCAACGCGCCGATCATCACGTCGCGACCCGTCTTCATCTGGCCGTCCACCTGGACGACAATCCGGTCGCGTAAGCCGTTGAGCAGCAACGTCTGCTGGGTCTCGGCCAGACCCAGTTCCCAGGGTGCGCCAGCATGCTTCATCGACGTCAACGGGGTGGCTCCGGTGCCGCCGTCGTGTCCCGAGATCAGGACCACGTCGGCGTGCGCTTTAGAAACGCCGGCCGCAACCGTCCCTACTCCGTTCTCGGAGACCAGCTTGACGTGCACGCGCGCGGACGGGTTGGCGTTCTTGAGGTCGTGGATCAGCTGCGCCAGATCCTCGATGGAATAGATGTCGTGGTGCGGGGGCGGCGAGATCAATCCGACGCCGGGCGTGGAGTGCCGCACTTCGGCGACCCACGGGTACACCTTGTGCCCCGGAAGTTGGCCTCCCTCACCGGGTTTCGCACCCTGAGCCATCTTGATCTGGATGTCGGAGCAGTTGGTCAGGTAGTGGGAGGTGACCCCGAACCGGGCGGAGGCGACCTGCTTGATCGCGCTGCGGCGCCAGTCCCCGTTAGGGTCGCGGTCGAATCGCTTGACGTCCTCGCCGCCTTCACCGCAGTTGGATCGGCCGCCGAGGCGGTTCATCGCGATGGCCAGCGTCTCGTGCGCCTCGGCGGAGATCGAGCCGTAACTCATCGCCCCGGTCGAGAAGCGTTTGACGATTTCGCTGGCGGGCTCGACCTCATCCAACGGAACCGGCGGCCGCACGTCGGCGCGGAACTTCAACAGGCCGCGCAGCGATGCCATCCGCTCGCTCTGGTCGTCGACGAGACGGCTGTATTCCTTGAAGATCTTGTACTGCCCGGTGCGGGTGGCGTGCTGCAGCTTGAAGACGGTCTCCGGGTTGAAGAGGTGGTACTCGCCCTCGCGGCGCCACTGGTACTCGCCACCCACTTCGAGTTCGCGGTGCGCGCGTTCGTCGGGCCGGTCGAGGTAGGCCAGGTTGTGGCGGGTGGCGACGTCGGCCGCGATGTCGTCGAGCGTGATGCCGCCGGTCGGGCAGCTCAGCCCGGCGAAGTATTCGTCGAGCACGTCCTCGGAGATGCCGACCGCCTGGAACAGTTGTGCACCGGTGTAGGACGCCAGCGTCGAAATGCCCATCTTGGACATCACTTTCAGTACGCCCTTGCCGGCCGCCTTGACGTAGTTGTTCAGCGCCTTGTTGCGGTCTATCCCATCGATGACACCTCGGTCGAGCATGTCCTCGATCGACTCGAACGCGAGGTAGGGGTTGACCGCCGCCGCGCCGAAGGCGATCAGCGCCGCCATGTGGTGCACCTCGCGGGCGTCACCGGATTCGACGACCAGACCAACGTGGGTGCGCGTCCGGTCCCGCACCAGGTGGTGGTGCACCGCCGCAACCGCGAGCAGCGACGGTATGGGGGCCAGCTGCTCGTCGGACCCGCGGTCAGACAGGATGATGACCCGGGCGCCGTCGGCGATCGCCGCCGACGCCTGCGCCCGCACCTCCTCCAGCGCGGCGGTCAGCCCGGCGCCGCCCTCGGTGACCGGGTACAGACACCGAATCACCTTGGACCGCATGCCGTGCGGACGCCCGTTGACCTCGTCGTCGGGGTTGAGGTTGATCAGCTTCGCCAGCTCGTGGTTACGCAGGATCGGCTGCTTCAAAACGATCTGGTGACAGGAGTTCTCGTCCGGGTTGAGCAGGTCGCGCTCGCCGCCGGTGGTGCCCTGCAGGCTGGTCACCACCTCCTCGCGGATGGCGTCCAGCGGCGGGTTGGTCACCTGGGCGAAGAGCTGGTGGAAGTAGTCGTAGAGCATGCGGGGACGCTGTGACAGCACCGCAACTGGAGTGTCGGTGCCCATCGAGCCGATCGGCTCGGCGCCGGCGCGGACCATCGGTGCCACCAGCAGGTTGAGTTCCTCGTAGGTATAGCCGAAGGCCAACTGGCGCTTGACGAGTCGCTCGTGGGGCATGCGCACGTACTTGCCCTGCGGCAATTCGTCGAGCGGAACCAGCCCTTTGTCGAGCCACTCCCGATAGGGGTGCTCGGCGGCCAGTTCCGCCTTGATCTCCTCGTCGGAGACGATGCGGCCCTGCGCGGTGTCCACCAGGAACATCCGGCCGGGCTGCAGCCGCATCCGGCGGACCACCTTGGCCGGGTCCAGGTCGAGCACGCCGGCCTCGGAGGCCATCACCACCAGGCCGTCGTCGGTGACCCAGATCCGGGAGGGGCGCAGGCCGTTTCGATCCAGCACCGCGCCGATAACGGTGCCGTCGGTGAACGTCATCGACGCCGGGCCGTCCCACGGTTCCATCAGCGACGCGTGGTACTGATAGAACGCCCGCCGCGCGGGGTCCATCGACTCGTGGCGTTCCCACGCCTCGGGGATCATCATCAACACCGCGTGGGCCAGGCTGCGCCCGCCCAGGTGGAGAAGTTCGAGGGCCTCGTCGAAGCGCGCGGTGTCGGAGGCGCCGGGGGTGCAGATCGGGAACAACTTCTCGACGTCGTCACCGAAGATGTCGGTCTTGATCAACGCCTCGCGGGCGCGCATCCAGTTCTCGTTGCCGGTAACGGTGTTGATCTCACCGTTGTGGGCGATGCGTCGGAACGGATGCGCCAGCGGCCAGGACGGGAAGGTGTTGGTGGAGAACCGGGAGTGCACGATGCCCAGCGCGCTGGTCAGCCGATCGTCTTGCAGGTCAAGGTAAAACGCCTTGAGCTGCGGGGTGGTCAGCATGCCCTTGTAGATGAACGTCTGCCCCGAAAGGCTTGGGAAGTAAACGGTTTCGCGGCCGGGCCCGTCTTGGCCCGGGCCTTTTGTTCCCAGTTCGTGCTCGGCGCGCTTGCGGATCACGTAGGCGCGGCGCTCCAGCACCATGCCGGAGGCGCCCGTCATGAACACCTGCCGGAAGGTCGGCATCGCGTCGCGCGACAGCGCACCCAGCGACGAGTCGTCGGTGGGCACGTTGCGCCAGCCCAGCACCCGCAGGCCCTCGGCCTCGGCGATCTTTTCCACCGCGGCGCACGCGGCCGCGGCGTCCTTGGACGACTGGGGCAGAAACGCGATACCGGTGGCGTAGCTGCCCGGCGGGGGCAGCTCGAAATCCACGACTTCGCGGAGGAACGCATCCGGGACCTGGATCAGGATGCCGGCGCCGTCACCGCTGCGCGGCTCGGCGCCCTGGGCACCGCGGTGTTCTAGGTTGAGCAGCGCGGTAATCGCCTTGTCGACGATGTAGCGGCTACGACGGCCGTGCATATCGACGACCATGGCCACCCCGCACGAATCGTGCTCGAACGCGGGGTTATATAACCCGACGCGCTTGGGCGTCATATGCACCTGACCCTTCACCAGAACGTTCCAGCGGCCGTGTGAGGGCCGTTACGTGCGGCTCCGACGGGGCCGCACCCGGAGGTTGCGGGCTAAGGCCCCTTCGGCCTTGTCGATAGGCTGTCCCCCAGGCGGGGATGATCCGGTGAGGGATTTCGTCCGTGCAACGCTGCGCGGTGGCCTGGAACCGGTCTCGACAAGTCGTAAAACGATATGACAATACCCGCCTGACATGCCAACTTCGTTAAGTCTAATCGCCAGCTGGCAGCTCCGTAAATTCGCTGCAGCCGGCGGCCGACAACATCGCCGGCCTGCTGTTCGCGGCTGCTATATTCCCCACCCCGGCATCGATCCTAGCCGACCGCTCGGCGTATCTGTTAATCGCGCAAGTTTGCTGTGATCGCGCCCACGCACGGCAGCGACCGGGGCGGGATCGCCCATGGGCGTGCTCAGCGAACGGCCGACGGCGGCGGAAGCGCCACGGTAAGCCTTGCCGGAGTTTGCGCGTAACTCGACGCCGCTGCCGCGCGGCACGTAACCGATACTGGACTGATGCTGGTCCGGCACCCGAGGAGCCCATGAACGAGCGCGACGAATTCCTGCGGGACCGTCTGCGGCCCGACCAGCCCGGCGCGCCCGCGGGACACCCGCCCGGTCCCCAACCCGGTGATGCCCACGCCGCGGCACCCGCCTCCCCAACTGTTGCCCAGCGACCTGCCCCGCCCCGGCCGCCGGCGCCGCCCCAAAAGCAACCCCGTCCCGGCCCGCCTCCGTCGCCCCGGCCGGCGGCTCCCCAGCGATCCGCGGTCCCGCCCCAACAGCCGCCCCGTCCCGCCCCGCCCCCGGTCCCGCCGCGGCCCGCGGCGCCGCCCCGGCAGGCAGCTCCCCCGGCGGTCGCGCCCCCGCAGGAACCCTCGGCCGACGCCGCCGCCGCGCGCCTCGCCGCCCCCGCCGCCCAACTGCCCGACCGCGGCTGGCGACGCCTCTTGCGGGTGGCTACCTTTGGCCTTGTCACGCTGGGTCCGTCGGCGGCGCAGCGGCAGGAGGCGCAATTCGAAGCGGCCATCCGAACCACCCTTCACGGCAACTACAAGGTCGGCGTGCTGGGCAAGGGCGGCGTCGGCAAAACGTCGGTGGCCGCCAGCGTCGGATCGCTTTTCGCCGAACTGCGTCCGCAAGATCACATCGTGGCGATCGACGCCGATACCGCGTTCGGCCGGTTGGGCTACCGGGTAGACCCGCGATCGGCCAGCTCGTTCTGGGGGTTGACCTCCGACAAGAACCTGCGGTCCTTCGCCGATGTGGTGGGGCGCCTCGGCCGCAATCCCGCCGGTCTGCACGTGCTCGGCGGCGAACCGGCGTCTGGCCCGCGCCGGGTCCTCGATCCCGCGATCTATCGGGAGGCCACGCGCCGGCTCGATGGCCATTTCACGATCTCGGTCATCGACTGCGGCTCGACGTTGGATTCGCCGGTGACCCAGGAGGTGCTGCGCGACCTGGATGCGCTGATCGTGGTGACCTCGCCGTGGGCGGACGGCGCCAACGCGGCCGCCAGGACGATCGAATGGCTGTCAGAACAACGGATGACGAGCCTGCTTTACCGCACCATCGTGGTGCTCAACGATTCCGATGGGCACGCCGACAAACGCACCCGGGAGTCGCTGGCCCGCGAGTTCGTCGATCACGGACAGCCGGTGGTCGAGGTACCCTTCGATCCCCATCTACGGCCCGGTGGCGTGATCGATGTGGACCACGAAATGGCGCCGGCGACGCGCCGCAAATTTCTCCAAGTCGCGGCGACGATCGCCAATTATTTCGCGGCGCGGTCAGACCGTGTGCCGATCCGGCGGCCGGCTGACGAGAAGGGCTAAGCTAAGCCCGCTCGGCGGCCCGCTTGAGGCCTCTGCTCTCCGTCTCGATGGACGAGCGGATCCGGGACCCCGCCATCAGCGCTGCCAGCCACGCCAGCGGACCGGTGACGATGAACTCCAGCGTCGCGATCACGTGGTCGCCGACGTCATCGATGCGGTGCACCGCCTCGAACGAAAGACCCGGTTGCGCGGCCACCCAGGTGAACTCGCGCATGGGCTCCAGTTGGGTGACCGTCCATACCATGGGCCGGCGCTTTGGCTGAGTCACCCGGGACCGGCTGCCCGCCGCCAACGGTCCGTCGTCCAGACGCTTTATCTCGCGCATGGACTCGGTCCAGGCCGGCCAGCCCTCCACGTCGACGAGTAGTTCCCACACCCGCGCGGCGGGAGCCTGCACGGTTTCCGAAATCGCGTATCGCATCGCTCACCTCAATGGCATCATCGCATCACGGCCGCTGACCGGCACCCGCCCGTGCCGAAGGGTCGGCGACGGCCTCGATCTTGGTCACGAGGCGACCGCCGATGGTGAGCACGATCGCGGCGAAGAGCCGGCGATCGGCGAAGGCCAACACCACCGGCTGCCCGGCGGGACCGCTGACGAGCGTCACCTCCGGGCCCAAATAGCGCAGCAGGTTGGTAGCCACCGCGTCTGGCCCGTGGTTGATCTGCGGCGGCGGGGCCGGCTCGGCCAAGATTGTGCCCACGCCCCAGACCGCCGGATCCAGCACCGCGGTCAATCCGGCGATGTCACCGTTGGCGCATGCGGTGATGAATTTCTCGGTGACGAGCTGATGTTCGGCTGAGGCCACCTCGTTCAGTTTCGGTTGTGCCGCAGTGAATTTGGTCCGCGCGCGCCGCGCCAGCTGACGGCAGGTGCCGACGGGGCGGCCGACGGTCTCGGCGATGCTGTCGAAAGGGACCCCGAAGACGTCGTGCAGCACGAAGGCGACCCGTTCGCCGGGGCTGAGCCTGCGTAAGACCTCCAGTAACGCGGCACGGACCTCGTCGTCGAGGGTGACCCGGTCGGCCGGATCCAGGCGCCGCGATTCCGGCTGCTGGTCAACCTCACCGGGCCGCTCGTAGCGGGCGCGGGCCGACCGCACCTGATCGAGGCAGAGGCGGCTTGCCACCACCGTCAGCCAGCCGCGGACGTCGTCGATCTCGTTCAGATTAGCGCGCGCGAGCCGCAGAAAGGCTTCCTGCGCAACGTCTTCCGCGTCGCCGACGTCGCCGATCATCTGATAGGCGAGATTGATCAGATACGGGCGGTGACGGCGCCAGGCCTCGGTGACCTGGTCGCTCGGTGACTGCGACTGGCTCATGAATATTCGACGATCTGATGCCGCGAAAAGTTACACATTTCGGTTGTAACTTTCCCACCTCCCGCGCCGTCGTATGAGCACCGAAAAAACTCACGAAAGACATCCATGACGATCGTCGTAACCGGAGCGACGGGCAACGTGGGGCGCCCGCTCGTCGCCGACCTTGTCGACGCAGGCGCCCGAGTGCGGGCGGTCACCCGCGCACCGGACATCGCCGGGTTTCCCCCCGGCGTCGAGGTGGCCGGATCGGCGGCCGACGCGCTGCCGGGTGCCTCGGCGGTATTCCTCAATTCCCGGGCGCTACAGGGCCAGCCGGCCGAGGTGGTCGCCGAGTGCCGGCGCGCCGGAGTCACGAAGCTGGTTGCGCTGTCGGCGATCAACGCCGACGACGACTTCAGTCGGCAGCCGTCACGCTTTCGCGGGGACCGCAACAAGGAGGTCGAACAGCTGGCCATCGAATCCGGCCTGGACTGGGTGAGCCTGCGGCCCGCGGTTTTTGCCACGAACTTCGCCGGCATGTGGTCGGCGCAGATCCGCGGCGGCGACGTGGTGGCCGGCCCGTACGCCGAGGCGTCGTCGGCGCCGATCGTCGAGAGCGACATTTCGGCGGTCGCGGCGCGGGCGCTGCTGACCGATGAGCTTGTGGGCCAGCGCATCCCGCTGACCGGTCCGCAGGCGTTCACCAACTCCGAGCTGGTCGAGGTCATCGGCGACGTCCTCGGTCGCCCGCTGCAATACCGGGAAGTACCTGCGGAGCTGGTGCGCCAGCGGTTCATCGGTTTGGGATTCACCGCCGGCTTCGCCGACGCCTACACCGCCATGCTCGCCGAGACGCTCGACAAACCCGCCCTGGTCACCCACGACGTGGAGAAGATCCTCGGCCGGCCGGCAACCCCGTTCGCGCAGTGGGTGTCCCAGCACCGCGACCTGTTCGCCTTACAGACAAGGAGCTGACATGTCCGATCCACGTCCGCCGCGCTACCTCAAGCCCATGAACAGAGTGATGATGGCGGTGCAGCGGCTCGGCATACCGACCGGGCCCGCCATGGTGCTGACGGTGCCCGGCCGCAAGTCGGGTCACCCGCGCAGCACGCCGATGACACCGTTTGAATTTCGGGGCGGCCTCTACGTGGTGGCCGGCTACCCGGGCGCCGACTGGGCGGCGAATGCCCGCGCCGCGGGCACCGGCACGCTGAGCCGGGGCCGACGGTCACGCGAAGTCAGGATCGTCGAACTGAACGCCGAGGAAGCGCGGCCGGTGCTGCGGGCGTTTTCGACCGAGGTGCCGGTCGGTGTGGCGTTCGCGAAGCGCTCGGGAATGGTGCGCGAGGGCACGGCCGACGAATTCGAGGCACTGGCGGGCCGGGTCGCCGTTTTCCGGTTTGAGTCCAAGACCGCGAGGCCATAGGCGCGTTTCAGCGCCGAAAGTAGACCAGCGCAGCGGCCGGCCCCTGCCCATCAAACGATTACGAGGACTAATCGAATTTGACCGGTCCTGGCAAATTACCGGGGCGCATGCTGCCCAGGAGTGCCACGATATTCCTCGTGACGGACGGCCGGGGCATTCCGGCGCAGGGCGGAAGTACCAAAAGCGAGCTCGGCGCATCGATCGACGAGTTGGTCGATCGTGCCGTGTCCGCCATAAACCGTGGTGACCCTACGACGGCGACGGCCTTGGCCGGTCAGGTGCTTGCCATCGACCATGGGAATGCCGACGCCGAGGACTTGCTGTCGGCCGCGCCCGGCGACGACGGGGAGATACGGCGGCTGACGATTCTGTTCGCCGACGTGGTCGATTCAACCGTGCTGTCGACCCGCGTGGAGCCGGAGATCTATCGGCTGGTGGTTGGACGCTACCGGGAAATCGTTTCGCGCACGGTTGACCGCTATGAGGGCCACATCGGCTCCACCAAGGGCGACGGATTGTTGGCGGTGTTCGGGCACCCGACTGCACACGAGAACGACGTCCAACGGGCGATTCACGCGGGACTGGAGATTACACGGGAGGTAGCTCGGCTCAGCGAGCAGACCCAGCGGCGTTTCGGGATCGAAATCGCGGTGCGCGTCGGGGTGCACCGCGGGCTGGTCTACCTGGACACGGCACAAGACGACGTGTACGGGTTGGCGGCGAACTTGGCCGCCCGCCTGTCGGGACTTGCGGCACCGAATTCCGTAGTGGTGTCCGATCCGGTTGCGGCACTGGTGCGCAACGACTTTGAGCTTGAGGAGCGGCCGGCCGCGCCGGTGAAGGGTGTGGTCGGGTTGATCCGTCACCACCGCGTCGACAGCGAGCGTGTTGAGCGGCCGACGACCATGCATGGTCCGCTGGTGGGTCGAAAGCGTGAGCTGGCCCAGCTGCACACATACTGGGCGCGTGCGCAAACCGGCACGCTCACAACTCCCGGGCTGTTCTTCTCTGGCGAACCGGGCGTCGGCAAGAGCCGGCTAGCGGCCGAAGCAGCGGATCTGGCCAGGCGCTCGGGCGCGGTAGTACTGGAGCTGGCCGGGTCGCCCTTCCACACCCACGTGGGCTTCCACCCGATTCGCGCGCTGCTGGAGCGACGGTGCGGCATAACTCGCCTGACCGATGCAACGGAGCGCTTGACTCTCCTGCGAGCCGAAATAACCGCGCGCGGACTAGATCCGACTACAGCCGTACCGGCGCTCGCGCCGGTACTGGCGATCGGACCCGAGCATGGCTACGAGCCGGTGCAAGCCGAGGGCCGCAGGTTGGAGCAGTTGATCGCCTCGACGGTGCACTCCTACCTGACGGCCTGCTTGAGTGATGCACCAGGGCTACTCGTCGCCGAGGATCTGCAGTGGATCGATTCCTCGACGCTGGAAGTCGTCGATGCGGTGCTGGGCGCCGGCGCGGGCCGGCCGCTTGTCGTGCTCACCAGCCGTGACCCGAAATCGCTGCCGAACCATTGGCAGATCGAGCAATTCGACCTGGCTCCGTTGACGGACGAGGAGACCGATGAGCTCGTCGTCGCGTTGGACCCGACACTCAACGACGAACAACGTGCAGCGGTACGAAGGCGCTGTGACGGGGTGCCCTTCTACATCGAGCAGGTCGTTGCAGGGTTGCGTATGGCGCCGTCGGACGACACCCACGTGCCCGACGCGCTGTACGAACCGCTATTCGCGCGGCTCCGCGCCGGCAACAACGTCGTGCCGGTGGTGGAGGCCGCCGCCGTGATCGGCCGCCACATCGACCGATCGCTGTTGATGACGGTGGTCGGGCTAGACGAGCAAGAGGTCGACGAAGTGATCGACCAGCTCACGGATGCCGGCGTGTTCGAGCGAGCCGGAAACGCCCACTGGCGTTTCCGTCATGAGCTGCTCCGTGAGGTAGCCGACGAACTCGCTCCCCCGAGCGTGCGGCGCAAATTGCACGCGAAGGTCGCCGACGCTTTGGTCCACAACTCAGCGGGTGACCCGGACTGGCCACTGGTTGCCTCGCACTACGAGCACGGCGCCCGGCACGCCGACGCCGCGTCGGCCTACCAGCAAGCGACGGCGGCCGCGCGTCGCCGGGGCGCTCTCGCCGAGGCCCGCAGCTACCTGACCCACGCCCTCACACAAGTTGAGCAATGCCCGCCCGGCCCGGATCGCGACCGGCGCGAGATCGCGCCGCGGCTAGAACGCGGCTACCTGACTGCCACCGCCGAAGGCGCCCAAAGCCCTATTGCCGCTTCAGACTTCGAGCGGTGCCTCCAGCTTGCAGGCACTGATCTGCGCGACGAGCTGTTAGCGACGCTGTCCGCTGTGGGTGCTTACTACCTTTGGCGTTCGGACCTGCGCCGGGTTGATTCGCTGTTGCAGGCTGCACAGGCCGCCACCGAGCACGGCCGACAATGGTTTCGGCCCGCCCTCGCCGGTTCATCGGGCATCGTGGCGTGGCTGCGCGGCGAATTCGACACCGCTAGAGTGTATTTCGAGCAGGCGACGGGTCTGACCGGTGAGTATGAGCAGCGGATGCGAGCCCTATGGTTCGTCCCGCACGACCCGGTGGCATTGGCACACGAACACCTGGCCTGGCATCGCCTGATACAAGGGGATCTCGCCGGCGCCGAGGTGCAACTCAAGCGTGCCGTCGACCGCGCCAACCAGCTTGGCTATCCACAGAAGCCCTACAACCATCTCTACGCCATCGACATGGATGTGTGGGTTTGCGCCGAAACCGGTGAGTACGACCGCGCTCGGGCACTGGTCCGTGAAATGGCCGACACGTCCGACCGTTACGGGCTCGACTATCTGTATTGGCAGTTGCTCACGGCGACCGAGAACGCGATGGTCGACGCGCGAGCCGATGTCGCCGCGCGCAGTCCCGACCCCGCGGCGTTACCAGCCCACATCGAGGCACTTACCCAGGTGATCGAGGTCTGGCAGGCGTTGGGGGCCAGCACATACCGACCCTTCTACTGGTGTGTCCTCGGGCAGCTGTTGATCGCCGCCAAGCAGCCAGACCAGGCCCGTGCGCGCCTTGATGCGGCGCTGCAATTCACCGCGGACACCGGCGTGCACTTCTACGACGCCGAACTGCTGCGGGCGCGGGCCCATACTCACACAGACCCGACCGCGCGCGCTGACGACCTCACCGCCGCCCGCGAGCTCGCCCGCCGCCAAGGCGCACGGCTGTTCGAACTCCGGGCAAGCCTCGACGACTTCGATGGGCGCGGGGAGGCGGCACGACAACATCTCATTGATGCCGTCGAAAGAATGCCGAAAGACAGTCGGCTTCCGGAACTTACGCGAGCGCGGGCAGCCCTTCAATAGCCCTGCCCTTCAGTCTCATTCGTCGCGGAGGAGCCGGCGCCCATCCTCGGATTCGCTACCAGACGATGGCAGCCATGTCGCGGTTGTCCGAACACACACTGCGCACGGCGGCTTCGATGTCGGCGGCGGTGATGATCTGCAGATCCTCGACCGTCACCGGCCGGCCCGAACGTTTTTGGGCGATCACCCGGGTATCGCGGAACCCCTCGGCACGCTCGATGACGTTGCGGGCGAACCGGCCGTTCTGCATGGCGTCGATGCCGTGCTGACCGCCGGGGGTGGTGTAGTTGCGAATGGTGGTGGCCGCATCCAGAAGCGCCTCCCGCGCACCGTCGTCGAGCAGGCTGGCGCGCGGGGTGGCGTAACGGTGTCCGATCTCGACGATCTCGGCCGGCGAATACGATTCGAACCGTAGCTTGCGGTTGAATCGGCCGGCCAAACCCGGGTTCACGGTGAGGAATTGGTCCACCTGATCCTCATAGCCCGCCCCGATGAAGCAGAAGTCAAATCGGTGGGTTTCCAACGCCACCAGGAGTTGGTTGACGGCCTCCATGCCGATCATGTCCGGTGTGCCGTCCTGGTGGCGTTCGACTAGGGAGTAGAACTCGTCCATGAAAATGATTCGGCCTAGCGACTTTTCGATCAGTTCGTTGGTCTTGGGTCCGGATTCACCGATGTAGTGCCCGCAGAAATCCGATCGGCGGACCTCCCGAATCTCGGGATGGCGCACGATCCCCATGCCCGCATAGATCTTGCCCAGCGCCTCGGCGGTGGTGGTCTTGCCCGTGCCGGGTGGTCCCACCAGCAGCATGTGGTTGGTCTGTCCCTCGACCGGTAGCCCGTGCTCGAGGCGCATCATGCGCACCTCGAGCTGGTCTTCCAGCGCCGACACCGCCTGCTTGACCGCCGCCAGGCCAACCTGCTTGGCCAGGAGCTCGCGGCCCTCGGCCAGCAGCTCGGCGCGCCGCTCGGCCGCGTGGTCGTCCTCGCGCTGTTCACGGCTCTTCGCCGATGCGACATCCCACCTGTCGGTGCGGCTGGCGATTGTTTGTTCGTCGGTCACGACCAAGTGCAGATTCGGGTCGGCCAGCGCGGCTTTGGCGGCGTCGGTCAGCACCCCGTTGATGGTGGCCTTGGACAGCCAGATCTGTGCTCGGTCCTCCTCGTGTAGCTGGCGATGCGCCATGCCCCGCACGTAAGCCAAATCGGCGACGAGCAGCGGGATATCGGCCGGCCCGATCGAGGCCGTCAGCACCTCGGCGCCGAACCGGCTCGACGACGTGTTCTGGCCGATCACGTCGACCCGGTCCAGCCAGTCCAGCGCTACCCGGCCCTGACCGAGGTGCGCGGCGGCGTGGGCGGCCAACGCGCAGATCGACGCCGTCACCGCCGACATGATGATCGCCTGCGGCGGCAGCTCCTCCGCGGCCGTCAACAACACGTCCGGCCAGCGCTGCGCGGCGTACATCAGAAACGCCCGGGCCAGCTGGTGCCACTGATAGTTGCCCCAGGAATCCAGAAGCTCGCGGTTGGCCAGAAGCCGGTCGGCCTCGGCATATTCACCGGCGATCGTCAACGCCGACGACAGCGCCAGTACCACCTGGGACGCGTCGGTCACCGTGATACCGATGTAAGGACCCAACTGCATCTCGGCGGCCAGCGTCCGGCCAATCCGCGTGGTCTCGCGGTGCAGCCATTCGCGGTGGTGGTTGAGCCGCTTGAGGGATGCCAAGTCATTGTCGCCGCAGGCGATACGGCCCAGCCAGGCATCGGCCATCGACGGATCCGCCTCGGTGGCGGCGATGAATTCCGGCAACGCCGCGGCGCGGCCCTGCCGGTCCCTGATTGCCATGGCGCGGTCGAAATGCCGACGCGCCGTGAGCAAATCACTCATCGTCTGCACCATTCTCGACGCACATCGTCCGCATCAATCCACGTTATCGGCTAGTTAAGTGGCGAACGAGATTGCGACTGACTCAAGGTTGACATAGCGGTTCTCCGCACGGAACAGGTCCATGTCAACCAGCCAATGTTGTCCTCCCGCAGTCACTTTCACCATCGCACCGCTGACCTGCTCAATGGCCACTTCGAACGCGTGCCCGTGCCCGTCGGGAAGCGCCGTGCCGGCGGGTGCGACGGTGATTACGGTGGCCGGCCGCGGGGCGGGCGAGATCGCGATGTCGGTGATAGTCGAGGCCCCGTCGTCGGATGCGCCGCCACCTTTTCTCGAACGCGGAGCGTGTTCGACGACGCTGACTGTGGTGCGCGGCACGGGGCGAGAGGTGCTGACGACGGCGACCGCTGGCATTCGCACGCTGGCCCAATGCTTTTGGTCGCGGGTGTGCACGCAGACCCGTTCACCGGTGCCGGCGATGCGAATCACTACGCGCTTGGCGATCGCGTCGTCGGCGGCCACGAACACCCTCGAAAGCTCACCGGCGTCGGTGACCGGGATCATCAGTCGGTCCCCGTTGCTCAGCTTGCCCATCAACACCCCCGACGGTCCGATCTCGACGATCAGGTTCTCCGGCAAGGGAGTGCGCCGCAGCCCGCGCAGGAAGGGCCGCGGGCCGCACATGTTCGCCGCCGCCGCAGCGGCTTGCTCACCGTTGAGGCGGCGCAGGATGACACTCGGCGGGCTCGGCGCCTGCGTGGGTGTGCGCACGGTGACCGTCGCGGTGCACGTTCCTTCTGGGTACAACGTCACGTTCTGGATGACCTCATCGGCGCGCAGCGTCCAGGCCTGCGCGAGCACCTGGGAGTTGATCGCCGCAGCCGGGTAGGCGTACGTCGTCATCCACCCGGCCTCCCCGCGCACGGCCTTCCACTTTTGCGTCGTGCCGGACACCGCATCCCAGCCGAGCCGACGATCGAGCTCGACCAGGTCCGTTGCGGTGGCCACCTTCGCGCGCAGCCCGTGACAGCGCAGCAGCCCTGAGATCCTTTGCGCGGCCGAGATCGCTGTCGCCCCAAGGGTTGTGCGCCATCGCAGCGCGTCGGTGTTGTCAATCACGGGCAGCCGCAGGATCAACCACGTTTCGCGCCGGCCCGCATACGGCGGGGTGCCGATCTCGGCGTCATACACCCGCGGATAGTCACCGACGCTGCCGCACCGCGACCCGAACGAGACGACGCTGATCGAGTCGAGTTCTAGGCCCAGCGGGTGCTGCAACAACGGCACCAGTTCGACGACGTCGATGACGTTCTCGGTCTCGACGGTCACCGAGCCGGTCACCGTGGTGGCCCGGTGCGCCCGACCGAGCAGCTGCACCGCCACCACCGCCACGCCGTCTTGGACGCGTACCCCACCGCCGGATCGATTGCTGGCCACCGTGATTGGGTCGCCCCATTCGATCGGCCGCCGACCCCGTAGCCACAGCACCGCCCATGACCACGCCGACTGCCCCCACCACCGCACGAACACCACCACGACGCCCACCACCACGGCCACCGCGGCGCCGACGTAGCCGCCTATCGTCCAGCTCGCCAACGCCAGGAGGAACACCACCAATACCCCGAGGACCCGCCGGTTGCTGGCCGGGCTGAAACCGGTCAGCCGGGACCTCATCGCGCCCTCCGCAGCCGCATGCCGATCGCCACCACCAGCACACCGGCGACCACCGCGCCCAGGAAGCCGATGGCGATGTCGCGTGCCCGATGGTCCGGCGGCGGCGGGGGCGCCGCCGGCGTGATCACACGGCTTTGCGCACCCGGCGGCATCTTGTCGCCGGGAGGGATGTTGAACGTCAGCGCGGCGACCGGATCCACCAGGCCGTAGCCCACTTTGTTATCGACGCCGGCCGCTGGGTTGTGCGCCGACTCCACGATGCGATTGATCACCTGATGCGCGGTCAGCTGAGGGTATTTCGCGCGAACCAGAGCCGCGACACCGCTGACGTAGGCCGCCGAGAAGCTGGTGCCCCAGAACGGCATGTTCTTCTCACCCGGCCGCGAAGGAGGGTAGGCGTTGACCGGTCCCCCGCCCTGGGGCGACAGACCCATGATGTGGGTCGCGGGCCCCGCCACGCCGACCCAGGGACCCGACATGCTCTTGTCGATCGGGGCGCCGCTGGCGTCGACACCACCCACGGACAAGACGTAATCCATGCCTTCTCGGACGCGCTACCGCCGTTACGCGTTCCCGCGCGACCGCCACCAGGACAGCAGCTCGGCGGTGGCATCCTCGGTGGTCAGCGGCCCGCGCTCCAGCCGCAGCTCTTTCAGAAACCGCCACGCCTCACCGACTTGAGGACCCGCCGGGATCCCGAGCAGCTCCATGATCTGGTTACCGTCTAAATCGGGCCGCACCCGCGCCAAATCCTCGTTGGCCGCCAGCTCGGCGATCCGCGCCTCCAGCCGGTCGTAGCTGGCCTGCAGGCGGGCGGCCCGTCGCTTGTTGCGGGTCGTGCAGTCGGCACGAACCAGCTTGTGCAGCCGGGGCAGCAGCGGCCCCGCGTCGGTGACGTATCGGCGCACCGCGGAATCGGTCCACTTGCCTTCGCCGTAGCCGTGGAACCGCAGATGCAGATACACCAGCTGCGAAATGTCGTCGATCATCTGCTTGGAGTACTTCAGCGCCCGCAGCCGCTTTCGGGCCATCTTGGCGCCGACGACCTCGTGGTGGTGGAAACTCACGCCACCGTCCGGCTCGTGCCTCCTGGTCGCGGGCTTGCCGATGTCATGCAGCAGCGCGGCCCAGCGCAGCACCAGGTCGGGCCCGTCATCTTCCAGCGCGATCGCTTGGCGCAGCACCGTCAGCGAATGCTGGTAGACGTCCTTGTGCTGGTGGTGCTCGTCGATCGCGATCCGCATGCCACCGACCTCGGGCAGCACCACCTCACCCATCCCGGTCTCAACCAGCAGGTCGATACCGGCCACCGGGTCGTCGCCGAGCAATAACTTGTCCAGCTCGGCGGCCACCCGCTCGGCACTGATCCGTGCCAGCTCTGGGGCCATCTCATCGATCGCCTCCCGCACCCGGGGGGCGACAACGAAGCCGAGTTGCGACACGAACCGCGCGGCGCGCAGCATCCGCAGCGGGTCGTCGCCGAAGGACACCCACGGTGCCGCCGGGGTGTCCAGCACTCGCGCCCGCAGCGCGGCCAACCCGCCCAGTGGATCGAGGAATTCGCCCGGTCCGGTTGGCGTGACACGCACCGCCATGGCGTTGGCCGTGAAGTCGCGACGGACCAAATCGTCCTCGAGGCGATCGCCGAAACGCACCTCGGGGTGACGCGACACCTGGTCGTAGGCGTCCGCGCGGAACGTGGTGATCTCCAGGCGATAGTCGCCCTTGCCGACGCCGACGGTGCCGAACTGGATTCCGGTCTCCCACACCGCGTCGGCCCACCGCCGCACTGATTCCTGGACCTGCTCGGGGCGGGCATCGGTAGTGAAGTCCAGGTCGGGACTCAGCCTGCCCAGCAAGGCATCCCGCACCGAACCGCCGACAAGGTACAACTCGCGGCCCGCGGAATCGAAGATCAAGCCGAGCTCACGCAGCATGGGGGCGTGCCTGTTCAGCGCGACCGCGGCGGCGGTCAGCAGGTCGGCATCCTGGGCGGCGTCAGGCACGTTCGATCAGCGTAGTCGGGTGACGCGACCCACACGGACCTTGCGCCACCGGACACCGGGCAAGCGGCGAGTATGTCCTAGGGACAGGACCCGTGCCAGCTACTATCGCTTGGGTGTCGGACGGCGAACAAGCCAAACCACGTCGACGCCGGGGGCGGCGCCGGCGTCGTGGCGCTGCCGGCGCGGCCGAAAACACCAAGGACGCCCAAACGAACGGCGACTCGCCGGCGACCAAACCGCGCCGATCGCGCCCGTCAGGCCGGGTGCCGGAGCGACTCCGGACCGTGCACGAAACGTCCGCCGGCGGGCTCGTCATCGACGGTCTCGACGGGCCGCGCCACGCGCAGGTCGCGGCGCTGATCGGTCGCGTCGATCGGCGCGGGCGGATGCTGTGGTCGCTGCCCAAGGGGCACATCGAGGTCGGCGAGACCGCCGAACAGACCGCCATTCGTGAGGTCGCCGAGGAAACGGGTATCCGCGGCAGCGTGCTGGCCGCGCTGGGACGCATCGACTACTGGTTCGTCACCGATGGCCGCCGGGTGCACAAGACGGTGCACCATTACTTGATGCGCTTCTCCGGCGGCGAGCTGTCCGACGAGGACCTCGAGGTGGCCGAGGTGGCCTGGGTGCCGATGCACGAACTCCCCTCCCGGCTGGCCTACGCCGACGAGCGCCGCCTGGCCCAGGTGGCCCACGAGCTGATCGACAAGCTGCAGAGCGACGGTCCCGACGCGCTTCCGTCGCTGCCGCCCAGCTCACCCCGGCGCCGCCCGCAGACGCATTCGCGTACCCGGCATTCCGACAAGCCCGTCGCGGGCCGGAAGAACGGTCACGGGCCAGGGCCGTGAATCCGCCGCGACTCTGCTGGGCCGGCTTGTTGCGCCTTGCCGCAGTGGTCGGCATCGTGGCCGGTTTTGCGGTGCTCACCGGAGCCTTTGGGCCGTTACTCCCGCGCGCGGCCGCGGGCGAGCCGGGAGCGACGCCGTTCGTCCGTGTCCGCATCGATCAGGTGACCCCGGACGTGGTCACCACCACAAGTCCACCCGTCGTCACCGTCAGCGGAATGGTGACCAACATCGGTGACCGCCCGGTCCGCGACGTGATGGTCCGGCTAGAGCACGCGCCGGCGGTCACCGACTCGGCGGCGTTGCGCACTTCGCTGGAGGGCGGCACCGACCAGTACCAGCCGGCCGCCGACTTCCTCACGGTGGCCCCCGAACTGCAGCGCGGGCAGGAAGCGGGCTTCACCCTGTCGGCCCCGCTGCGCTCGCTGACGAAACCCTCTTTGGGAATCGAGACGCCCGGGATATTTCCCCTCCTGGTCAACGCCAACGGCACACCCGATTACGGCGCCCCGGCCCGCCTCGACAACGCGCGGTTCCTGCTGCCAGTGGTCGGTGTGCCGCCCGATCAAGCCGGTGACCTGGACTCCGCGGTCGCGCCCGACACCTCCAAGCCGGTGTGGATCACCATGCTCTGGCCACTGGCCGACCGGCCCCGGCTGTCCCCCGGCGTACCCGGCGGCACCATCCCGGTCCGGCTGGTCGACGACGACCTGGCCACCTCACTGGCGACCGGCGGCCGGCTGGACATTCTGTTGTCCGCCGCCGAGGTCGCCACCAGCCACGACGTCGACCCGGACGGCGCCGTCGGCCACGCGCTGTGCCTGGCCGTCGATCCCGACCTGCTGGTCACCGTCAACGCGATGACCGGCGGCTACGTGGTGTCCAATTCCCCCGACGGCCCGGCCCAACCACCCGGCACCCCGACGCATCCGGGCACCGGCCAGGCCGCCGCGACCCAATGGCTGAACCGGCTGCGCGCACTGGCCCACCGCATCTGCGTGGCGCCGCTGCCCTATGCCCAGGCCGATCTGGACGCCCTGCAGCGCGTCAACGATCCGGGACTGAGCGCGATCGCCACCAACAGCGTCGGCGGCATCGTCGACCGCATTCTGGACGCACCCTCGATCCGCGGGGCCACGCTCCTGCCCGACGGCACGTTGACCAGGCGAGCGGTCAGCCTGCTCAGCGCCAACGACAGCACCGTCGCGATTGCCGCCGGCGACCTATCCACCCAAGATTCGCCCAGCGACACCCCCGTCAGTGTCGACACCGCGCCCAGGCGGGTGTCCCCGCAGGTGGTGCTCGCGCCGTTCGACCCCGCCGTCGGGGCCGCGCTGGCCGGCGCGGGCAACAACCCCGTCGTCCCGACGTACCTGGACTCCTCACTGACCGTCCAGCTCGCGCACGACTCCGACACCGCTCGGCGCCAGGACGCGCTGGGCTCCATCTTCTGGCACGCCTTGCGACCAGACGCCGCGCCGCGCACCCAGTTGCTGGTCCCGCCAGCGACGTGGAACCTGCAGGCCGATGACGCGCAGGTCATCTTGACCGCGCTGGCCACCACCATCCATTCCGGTTTAGCGGTGCCGCGACCGCTGCCGGCGGTGATCGCGGAGGCCGCGGCCCGCACCGAACCGCCGGAGCAGGCGGGTGCCTTGGAAGACTCGGCCTCGGCGCGTGGCCGATTTGCCGACGACGTGACCGCCGCCATCGCCGGTCAAGTCGGCCGGCTGTGGGGGTTGACCTCGGCGTTGACCACCGACGAGCGCACCGGGTTGACCGGCGTCCAGTACACCGCGCCGCTGCGCGAAGACATGCTGCGCGCGTTGAGCCAATCCGAGCCGCCCGATACCCGCAACGGGCTGGCCCAGCAGCGCCTGGTGGTGGTCGGCAAGACGATCAACGACTTGTTCGGCGCGGTCACGATCGTCAACCCGGGCGGCTCCTACACCCTGGCCACCGAGCACAGCCCGCTTCCGCTGGCGCTGCACAACGGCCTCGCCGTTCCCATCCGGGTGCGATTGCAGGTCGACGCTCCGCCCGGGATGACCGTCACGGATGTCGGCGAGGTCGAATTGCCGCCGGGATATCTTCCGCTCCGGGTGCCGATCGAAGTGAAGTTCACCCAGCGCGTCGCCGTCGACGTGACGCTGCGGACCCCGGACGGCACGCGGCTGGGCGAGCCGGTGCGGTTGTCGGTACATTCCAACGCCTACGGCAAGGTGCTGTTCGCGATCACGATGAGCGCCGCGGCGGTGCTGGTACTGCTGGCCGGACGCCGGCTGTGGCACCGTTTCCGCGGCCAGCCCGACCGCGCCGACCTGGACCGCCCGGATCCACCCCGCTCCAGACCCGCCCGCCTGCATGACGAGATCGACGATCGCGTCGATCAGAAGCCCCGGGTATGAACCCCGCCTATCGCCGCCCACACGCACCGCCGCAGCCGCGGCGCGTACCACCGCCGGCACGCCGGGCGCGCCCGGGTCCACCGACCGGTCCCATTCCGCCGGTACCGGAGCTGACTCGTCGACGACCCGAACTGTCCGACGCCGCGCTGGTCTCACGCTCGTGGGCAATGGGGTTCGCAACACTGATCAGCCGGATCACCGGCTTCGCCAAGATCGTGTTGCTGGCCACCATCCTGGGTGCGGCGCTGGCCAGCTCTTTCGCGGTGGCCAATCAGCTGCCAACCCTGATCGCCGCACTCGTGCTGGAGGCGACGTTCACCGCCATCTTCGTGCCGGTGCTGACCCGCGCCGAGCAAAGCGACCCCGACCGTGGCGCGGCGTTCGTGCGGCGCCTGGTCACATTGGTGACCGCGCTGCTGCTGGTTGCCACGACGTTGTCAGTGCTTGCCGCGCCGCTGCTGGTGCGGCTGATGCTGGGCCGGAATCCGCAGGTCAACGAGCCCTTGACCATCGCCTTTGCCTACCTGCTGCTCCCCCAGGTGCTCGCTTATGGCCTGACGTCGGTGTTCATGGCGATCCTGAACACCCGCAACGTGTTCGGACCGACGGCGTGGGCGCCCGTCGTCAACAACATCGTCGCAATCACGACCCTGGGTGTGTACCTGGCCGTTCCCGGGGAGCTGTCGGTCAACCCCGTCGAGATGGGCAACCCAAAGCTGCTGGTGCTCGGGATCGGCACCAACGTCGGCGTGTTCGCCCAAACCGCCGTGCTGCTGGTGGCGCTGCGGCGCCAGCATGTGAGCCTGCGCCCGCTCTGGGGAATCGATCAGCGCCTCAAGCGCTTCGGCACGATGGCCGGGGCAATGGTGCTCTACGTGCTGATCAGTCAGCTCGGCCTGGTGGTCGGCAACCAGATCGCCAGCACCGCGGCAGCTTCCGGGCCCGCGATCTACAACTACACTTGGCTGGTCCTCATGCTGCCCTTCGGCATGATCGGGGTGACCGTGCTGACCGTGGTGATGCCGCGGCTGAGCCGGAACGCCGCCGCCGACGACACGGGGGCGGTGCTCGCCGACCTGTCGCTGGCCACCCGGCTGACGTTGATCACGCTGATTCCCATCGTGGCGTTCATGACCGTCGGCGGCCCGGCGATCGGCAGCGCGCTGTTCGCCTATGGACATTTCGGGGAGGTCGACGCCGGATACCTGGGCGCCGCGATCGCGTTGTCGGCGTTCACGTTGATCCCGTACGGGCTGGTGCTCCTGCAGCTGCGGGTCTTCTACGCCCGGGAACAGCCCTGGACGCCGATCGTGATCATCCTCGTCATCACGGCCGTCAAGATCGTCGGCTCGGTGCTGGCACCCCATCTCACCGGCGACCACAAGCTGGTGGCCGGATTCCTCGGACTGGCCAACGGCATCGGCTTCTTGGCCGGCGCGCTCGTCGGTTACTACCTATTGCGACGCGCGCTTCTGCCGAAGGGCGGCCAGCTGATCGCCGTCGGTGCTGTGCGGACGATCCTGGTGACGATCGTCGCCTCGATGCTGGCCGGTCTGGTTGCCCACGTGGCCGATCGGCTGCTGGGACTCAGCCGGCTGACGGCGCACGGGGGCGCCGGTTCGCTGCTGCGCCTGTTGGTGCTGGCGGTCATCATGTTGCCGATCATGGCCACGGTCATGATTCGCGCGCAGGTGCCAGAGACGCGGGCGGCGCTGGCCGCGGTCAGGCGCCGGATCGGGCGCGGCGACGGGCTACCGGGCGCGCCGGTGGCTCCCCACAAACCGAGTGTGCCGGAGGGATCGTCTCAGCGGGGCCGCGTCACGTACCCTGAGCAGAGGAATTCGTCCCCGCCGGGGGTAAATGCGGTCCAGGAGCCGATCCGGCGCAGGCCTCCGGAGCGGGTAGGCGGTCCCCAAATAGCGAAAGGACCGGAGGTGACCGACCGCCCAGTGGAGAGCGCCTCCAGCGCTGCATCCGGCTTGGGGTCAGGCGCCGAGCTTCCGCGGCCCGTCGCCGACGACTTCCAGCCCGACATTCCGCCGCCCGCTCCCGCGCCACCTGCCCCTCGGCGGTCGGCGCCGCGGCCGTCGGATCGCCTCAACGGCGCCCTCGCTTCCGAACCCGCGAGCGGGCCAATCCCGTTCGACGCGCCCCGCGAGCGGGGTGGAGAATCGGCGGCCGCTCCCGACGATGTCCACCTGGTTCCCGGCGCCCGCATCGCCGGTGGCCGGTATCGGCTGCTGGTCTTTCACGGCGGGGCGCCTCCCCTGCAGTTCTGGCAGGCCCTGGACACCAAGCTGGACCGCCAGGTGGCCCTGACCTTCGTCGATCCGGACGGAGCCCTGCCCGTCGACGTGCTGCAAGACGTCCTGTCCCGCACTTTGCGGCTGAGCCGGATCGACAAGCCCGGCATCGCCCGGGTGCTCGACGTGGTCCACACCGGATCCGGCGGCTTGGTGGTCGCCGAGTGGATCCGCGGCGGCTCGCTGCAGGAGGTGGCCGATACCGAACCGTCGCCCGTCGGCGCCGTCCGGGCAATGCAGTCGCTGGCCGCCGCCGCCGACGCGGCCCACCGCGCTGGTGTCGCCCTGTCGATCGACCACCCCAGCCGGGTGCGCGTCAGCATCGAGGGCGATGTGGTGCTGGCCTACCCCGCGACCATGCCCGACGCCAGTCCGCAACACGACATCCGCGGAATCGGCGCCGCGCTCTACGCCCTACTGGTCAATCGGTGGCCCCTGCCGGAATCCGGGGTGCGAAGCGGGCTGGCACCTGCCGAGCGGGATGCCACCGGCAACCCCGTCGAGCCCATGGCCGTCGACCGCGACATCCCCTTCCAGATTTCCGCGGTCGCCGTTCGGGCGGTTCAGGAAGACGGCGGAATACGCAGCGCCTCAACGCTTTTGAACTTGCTACAGCAAGCGACGGCGGTCGCCGACCGCACCGAGATACTCGGTCCGATCGACGATTCGCCGGCGCTACCCACCGCCCCGGTGTCCACCGGTGGCGACTACGCGAACTTTGCGCGCAGGCGCCGCAACGTGCTGATCGGCGTCGGCGCCGCCCTCGCCGTCATCGTGGTGGCCTTGCTGGTCCTGGCGTCGGTGGTGAGCAAGATCTTCGGCAACGTCGGCGGCCTCAACAAAGACGAGCTCGGACTGAACGGGCCGTCGTCGTCGGCGTCGTCGGCTCCCAGTTCCGCGGCCGCGGGCAGCGTCGTCAAACCCACCAAGGCGACGGTCTACTCCCCCGACGGTGATACCGACAACCCGGGGCAGGCCGGGCAGGCGATCGATGGCGACCCGTCGACTTCCTGGTCGACCGAGGTCTACACCGATGCCGTCCCGTTCCCCACGTTCAAGCAGGGCGAAGGGCTGATGTTGCAGCTGCCGAACCCCACCGTCGTCGGCCAAGTCACCATCGACACGCCGAGCACCGGGACCAAGGTCGAGATTCGCTCGGCATCCACGGCGTCGCCGTCGCGGCTCGAAGACACCACCGTGCTGGCTCCGGCCTTGGCGCTCAAGCCCGGTCATAACGTGATACCGGTCAAATCCGGCTCGCCGACGTCGAACCTGCTCGTGTGGATCTCCACGCTGGGAACCACGAACGGCAAGAGCCAGGCCAGCATTTCGGAAATCACGGTTCAGGCCGCATCCTGACGGTGCCCACAGACCCCGCGTTGGTGAAGTGCCGCGCGACCCCCGATTGGTTACTGTCCGGCCGTGGGTCTCGGGGGAAACAGCCAGCAGGAACGCACTGACGCCGAGCTGCTGGCGGCCCACGTCGCCGGTGACCGCCACGCCTTCGCCGAGTTGTTCCACCGCCACCAACGCCAGCTGCACCGCCTTGCGCGGCTGACCACCCGCACGCGCGAAGATGCCGAAGACGCGCTGCAGGACGCGATGCTCTCGGCACACCGCGGCGCGGGTTCGTTTCGGCATGACGCCGCGGTCGGCAGCTGGCTGCACCGCATCGTCGTCAACGCTTGCCTGGACCGGCTGCGCCGCACCAAGGCCCACCCGACGACTCCGCTGGAGGACGTCTACCCGGTAGCCGATCGCACGGTGCAGGTCGAGACGGCGATTGTGGTGCAGCGGGCGTTGATGCGGCTTCCCGTCGAGCAACGGGCTGCGGTGGTGGCCGTCGACATGCAGGGTTACTCGGTCGCTGACACCGCCGCGCTGCTGGGCGTCGCCGAAGGCACCGTCAAGAGCCGATGTTCCCGCGCCCGGGTTCGCCTCGCCGAGTTGCTCGGCTATCTCAACGCCGGCACCCGCGTCACACCCGAACGCCCCGCCGGTCAGCGGTAGCACCCGCCCGTGGCTGCGGGGCTGCGCATGACGGACACTAGGGCGGATGGGTGAACCCGACAATGAAAGCGCCGACGACGGTGCAGCCGACCCGCGCCTGACGGTTGAGCTGCTCGCCGACCTGCAGGCCGGCCTGCTGGACGACGATTCCGCGGCACACGTGCGCAAACGGGTCCGCGAAGACCCGGAGGCGGAAAGGATCCTGCGCGCCCTGAACCGAGTGCGCTGCGATGTCGCGATGCTGGGTGCCGAGCCGGCCTTAGCGTCAGAGGCGCCTGACGTTCCCCCTGAGGTCACCGCCCGGATCATGGCGGCGCTGCGGTCGGCGGATCAATCCGAAAACCCCCCGGGTGTCGCGCACTCGGCCCGGCCGCGCATCCGACCCGCGAGACTGGTCGCCGGCCTGGCGGGCGTGGGTGCGCTGCTGGCGGCGGTCGGGGTGGGCACCGCGGCGCTGATAAACGCTCCCGAGCCCGCGCCCAGCGCACCGGCCACCGCCGAGCACATCACGGTGTCGACCCCGCCGATGACGATTCCGCTGTCGCAGGCGGAGATCCTTGGCCTGCTCAACCGCAGCCCCGACTTCGGTCCTCCCGAGGGTCCGCTCAGCGACCCACCGCGCCGCGCGTCCTGTCTCACCGGCCTCGGCTACCCGGCGTCCACGCAGGTGCTGGGCGCGCGACCGGTCGACATCAATGCCCGCCCCGGCGTACTGCTGGTGTTGCCGGGCGACACGCCCGACAACCTGGCTGTCTTCGCGGTGGCGCTGAATTGCAGCGCCGCCGATACCGGGCTGTTGGCCAACACGCAGGTCCCGCGCCCCTAGTGGCGATCGCAAGCGCGGCGTAGCCGGGCGCAGCGATCGCCGCCATCGCACCTAGTGTGGTGCCCAGCACCCGGGAACACCCGCGCCTACGCTGGCGTTCGTAGACGTAGCTTCCGTACCTGAAAGGCCCGCATGACTGCCGACACCCCTGCTCGTGACACAGTCCACGACGTCATCATCATCGGTTCGGGTCCCGCCGGGTACACCGCGGCCCTCTACACCGCCCGCGCGCAGCTGGCCCCTCTGGTCTTCGAGGGCACCTCGTTCGGCGGTGCGTTGATGACCACGACCGAGGTGGAAAACTACCCCGGGTTTCGCGACGGCATCACCGGCCCCGAGTTGATGGATGAGATGCGTGAGCAGGCGCTGCGGTTCGGCGCGGATCTGCGGATGGAAGACATCGAATCGGTATCTCTGGAGGGGCCGGTCAAGTCGGTCGTCACCGCCGACGGGGAGACCCATCGGGCCCGGGCCGTCATCTTGGCCATGGGCGCGGCGGCGCGCTATCTGCAGGTCCCAGGCGAGCAGGAGTTGCTGGGGCGCGGGGTGAGTTCGTGCGCCACCTGCGACGGGTTCTTCTTCCGAGACCAGGACATCGCCGTCATCGGCGGCGGCGACTCGGCGATGGAGGAAGCCCTTTTCCTGACTCGGTTCGCCAGCAGCGTGACGCTGGTGCACCGCCGCGACGAGTTCCGGGCATCCAAGATCATGCTCAACCGCGCCCGTAACAACGACAAGATCAAGTTCATCACCAACGCCATCGTGATCGCGGTCGAGGGCGACACGACGGTGACCGGATTGCGGTTGCGCGACAAGGTAACTGGCGCCGAATCCACCCTCCCGGTGACCGGCGTTTTCGTGGCGATCGGTCACGAGCCGCGATCGGGGCTGGTGCGCGAAGTCGTCGACATCGATCCCGAGGGCTACGTACTGGTGCAGGGACGCACCACGACCACCTCGCTGGACGGGGTGTTCGCGGCCGGCGACCTCGTGGACCGCACCTACCGGCAAGCGGTCACCGCCGCGGGCACTGGCTGTGCCGCGGCCATCGACGCCGAGCGTTGGCTGGCCGAACACGAGTCAGAAGACGGCGCAGCAGCTGGAACCGCCGAGAATACCGACACATTGATTGGAGCACCGCGATGACTGACGCCGAAAAAGCTGGCACCACAATAGAAGTCTCGGACGCGTCGTTTTCCACCGACGTGTTGTCGAGCAATAAGCCTGTGCTGGTGGACTTTTGGGCGACATGGTGCGGACCGTGCAAGATGGTCGCACCGGTTCTCGAGGAAATCGCAAGTGAGCGGGCAGACCAGCTCACCATCGCCAAGCTAGACGTTGACGCCAACCCCGAAACAGCCCGTGATTTCCAGGTGGTTTCGATCCCCACCATGATCCTGTTCAAGGATGGCCAACCGGTGAAGCGGATCGTCGGCGCCAAGGGCAAGGCCGCGTTGCTGCGCGAGCTTTCCGACGCGGTTCCCAACCTCACCTGACGTCTATCTACTTCGCCGCACCACGCCCCGCGCTTAGCCTGGCGTTTTCCGAAAATTGAGAAGCATCTGCGACAATAACGCTTAGCCGTTGCCCATACTCAGCGTGTCAGTTTGTCCCGGAGGGCCCTTGGTATGTCGAGTCCGCGCCGCGAAGACGGCGACGCGCTGCGCTGTGGTGACTGCAGCGCTGCTGTGACCGAGATCCGGGCTACGCTGGCCGCGTTGGGGCTGCTGGACAATCCCGACGAGGACATGACTACCGGCCGGCATGTGGCCCTCGAGCTCTTCGATGCCGAACTCGATCAAGCAGTGCGTGCTTTCCAGCAGAATCGCGGACTGCTGGTGGACGGCATTGTCGGCGAGGCGACCTACCGCGCGTTGAAGGAGGCCTCGTATCGCCTCGGCGCGCGCACTCTGTATCACCAATTCGGTGCCCCCCTGTACGGCGACGACGTCGCCACACTGCAGGCGCGGTTGCAGGACCTCGGTTTCTACACCGGCCTGGTCGACGGCCACTTCGGCTTGCAGACCCACAACGCCTTGATGTCCTATCAGCGTGAGTACGGGCTTGCCGCCGACGGCATCTGCGGCCCAGAAACCTTGCGCTCCTTATACTTCTTGAGTTCGCGCGTCAGCGGCGGCTCACCGCATGCCATCCGCGAGGAAGAGCTGGTGCGCCGATCGGGACCCAAACTGTCGGGCAAGCGCATCATTATCGATCCGGGCCGCGGCGGTACCGACCATGGTTTGATCATGCAGGGCCCGGCCGGACCGGTCAGTGAAGCGGATGTGTTGTGGGACTTGGCAAGCCGGCTAGAGGGTCGAATGACCGCCATTGGCATGGAGACCTTCCTGTCGCGGCCGACCAATCGCAGCCCGTCGGACGCCGAACGCGCCGCTACCGCCAACGACGTTGGCGCGGACCTCATGATCAGCCTGCGCTGCGAATACCAGAGCAGCCCGTCGGCGAACGGCGTGGCCTCGTTCCACTTCGGCAATTCGCACGGTTCGGTCTCCACAATCGGACGCAACCTGGCTGACTTCATTCAACGAGAAGTGGTGGCCCGCACCGGTTTACGGGATTGCCGGACGCATGGCCGAACGTGGGATCTGCTGCGATTGACGCGAATGCCGACCGTTCAGGTCGACGTCGGCTACATCACCAACCCGCGCGACTCTGGGATGCTGATTTCAACGCAGACTCGGGATGCCATCGCCGAAGGCATCCTCGCCGCGGTCAAGCGGCTCTACCTACTAGGCAAGAACGACCGGCCCACTGGCACATTCACCTTCGCCGAGCTGTTGGCTCACGAACTGTCGGTGGAACGGGCATCCCGGCTGGGCGGCTCCTAACCGCTCTCGGTGGTCTGCAACGTATTGCACGCCGTAGAACCCGCCCCAACCGGCTCTTGCAGCTCAGCGTTGGCCAGCAGGCGCTCGAGCGCCGCCTCAACTTCGGCCTTCCACCCAAGACCCTTGTCCAGCTCCAGCCGCAGCCGAGGAAAGTATGGATGTGGCGCCACTACAACGAATCCCACGTCTTTCAGGAACTCCGCGTCGATGATGCAGTGGTCGACCGAGCAGTCGCCGAGGGCCTCCAACACTGGACGGACGTCGGCGTCCACCGCGCGCGGATCCTGCAGCTCGGACGCGGCCGGCGTGCGGCCGAAGGCTTCCAATGCGCGAACGCCGCGCCGGACCAGCTCGTCGATGACTCGGGCGATCAGACCGTGCGGAAGATCGTCGCCGGCTTGTCCCGGCTCGATCCCCATCGATGTCAGCAGAATGGCATCGGCGGACACCGGCGCGGTGGGAAACCGCTGCGCCCGCGGCACCGCCCGCGGCGGCGCGTAGAGGATATACCCCAAGCACGGCGGCTCGGCGTGGCTGCGCTCGTCGTCTGGCACCGCGGTCGCGACCTGACCGCATGAGCCCCACTCCAGCATCACCATCGACAGCCACGCTTCTTTTTCGAATTCGGGGTCGGCGAGGTGGTCCTGGTTACCGAGGGTCGCGGGGTCGACCTCCCAGAAGACGCAGCGGCGCGCGTGCTTGGGAAGATGCTCGAAAGCCTCGAGCCGCAACGGCGTGATTCGAGCAGACACTAGCCTCCTGGCTTCTTTGCGGTACTGCGGCCATCTAATTATGGGGCCATCAGCAACCTCTCCAGGATAAGAGAGTTTGTCGTCATGGGACCAGTGTTTGTCGCGCCACTTCGGCGATACGGGGGAACGGTCTGCGCACCACGGCAGCGGTGGGCTGCAAGTCGAAACACCTTGAGACGCATGGGAAGTCAGCCTGCGCGCAGTGCGTCGGACGGGCGATTTCGGCCCCGGAACCGCCGCAGTGTCACAGTGACGTAATTACACGGTGCGGCTGGTCACGCCTTGGGAGGGGTCATCACGTCTACGATCCGCTGCAGGTCTTCCACCGAGCCGAACTCGACCACAATCCGTCCCTTACGTTTGCCCAGGCTGACCGACACCCGCGTGTCGAAGGCGTTCGACAGCGTGTCAGCAACGTCTTGCAGGCCGGGCATCTGGATCGGCTTGCGCCGCTGCGGCGCCGGGGTAGCCGCGTCACCGCGGTTGGCGAGGGTCACCGCCTCCTCGGTGGCCCGCACCGACAGGCCTTCCGCGACTATCCGGCCGGCCAGTTCCTCCTGCGCCTCCGGGCCGGCATCCAGGGACAGCAGGGCCCGGGCGTGACCGGCGGACAGGACGCCCGCCGCGACCCGCCGCTGCACCGCGATCGGCAGCTTCAGCAATCGGATCATGTTGGTGATCAGCGGCCGCGACCTACCGATCCGGGATGCCAGTTCGTCGTGGGTGACCCCGAATTCGTCTAGCAGCTGCTGGTACGCCGCTGCCTCCTCCAGCGGGTTCAGCTGTACCCGATGGATGTTCTCGAGTAAGGCGTCGCGCAGCAGATTGTCATCGCCGGTCTCGCGCACGATCGCCGGGATGGTGGCCAGGCCCGCTTCTTGGGCGGCGCGCCAGCGCCGCTCCCCCATCACGATCTGATAGCGGGGGCCGCTCGGTATTCCGGTCACCACCCGGACGACGATCGGCTGCAGGAGCCCGAACTCGCGGATGGAATGCACCAGCTCGGACAGTGCCTCCTCGTCGAAGACCTGCCGCGGCTGACGCGGGTTGCGCTCGATGTCGCCGGGTGCGATCTCGCGATAGACCGCCCCCACCGAGGCGACATCCGTCGCCGGTCCACCGATCAGCACGTCGGCGGCCGCATCCCCCATCCGCGGCCCCAGCGTCGCCGGTCCGGAGTCGCTATCCGCCGGACCGGTGGGGATCAGCGAAGCCAGGCCCCGGCCGAGGCCGCCCTTCTTGCGTAACGGCTGCGTCATGGTCGTCCCTTCACGGATGGTGGTCAATCACGCTCGGCGAGTTCGCGGCTCGCGTCGAGGTAGCTCATCGCCCCGCGGGAACCGGGGTCGTAATCGATGATGGTCATGCTGTAGCCGGGTGCCTCGGAGACCTTGACGCTGCGCGGAATCACCGTGCGCAACACCTTGGCTCCGAAGTACCGGCGCACCTCTTCGGCCACCTGGTCGGCGAGCTTGGTCCGCCCGTCGTACATCGTGAGGATCACGGTTGTCACCTCCAGCCGAGGATTGAGGTGGGCCTTGACCATCTCTATGTTCCGCATCAGTTGTGACACGCCCTCCAGGGCGTAGTACTCGCACTGGATCGGGATCATCACCTCCGGTGCGGCCACGAGCGCATTGATCGTCAGCAGTCCGAGCGACGGCGGGCAGTCGACGAAGACATAGTCGAAGTCGAAGTCGTCGAGCTCGACCAAGGCGGTTCGTAGCCGGTTCTCGCGCGCGACCATGCTCACCAATTCGATCTCGGCGCCGGCCAGATCGATCGTTGCCGGCACGCAGAACAGCCGGTGGCTGTGCGGGCTGGTTCGCAACGCGTCCCGTAATGAGACCTCGCCGATGAGCATCTCGTACGAGGACGGTGTGCCCGCTTGCCGGTCGTGGATGCCAAGTGCCGTGCTCGCGTTGCCCTGGGGATCGAGGTCGATGACGAGCGTCTTGAGTCCTTGCACGGCCAGGGCGGCCGCGAGGTTGACCGCGGTGGTGGTCTTGCCGACGCCGCCCTTTTGATTCGCGACGGTGAACACGCGGCGATGCCGGGGGCGGCGCAGCGGTGGGTAGGTCGTATGGAGGACCCGCATGGCACGCTCGGCGGCCGCGCCTATCGGGGTGTCGTATTCGTCCGATGTTTCACGTGAAACATGCCCGGCGTCCGCGCCGTCGTGTTCGGGCAACACCGTCGCGGGCGGAGCGGTAGGCGCCGGCGCCTCGGGGTGTGTGACACCCGGTGACGGGGATCCCGCGGTCCAATCCTGTGGAGAACTCACCGTGTCCCCCTGTCTGCCGTCCGTGCCGGCTCCTGGCGCGCTTGCCTTCGGCGTCGCGCTAACACCACGGTTGCGGGCGGACGCAAGTAGTTCGCGCCACATTTCACCACCCTGACATCAACGGCGCCCGATGCCGCCATCACACGCCGGTGCGCTTTCACTTCCTCGGGAGCGCGCTCCCCTTTGATCGCAACCATTCGCCCGTCCGGCCGTAGCAACGGCATGCTCCACATCGTCAACTTGTCCAGCGCCGCGACCGCTCGCGACACCGCGACGTCCTGGGTGCCGAATCGATCGCGTATCCAAGGGTCCTCCGCTCGGCCGCGGACCACCTCGACCGCCAACCCTAGTTCGGCAACGGCCTCGGCAAGAAACTCGCTTCGCCGCAGCAGCGGTTCGAGGAGCACGACCCGTAGATCGGGTCGCGCGATCGCCAACGGGATCCCCGGTAGCCCGGCACCGCTGCCGATGTCGATCACCCGCTCCCCAGAATCCAGGAGCTCCCCCACCACCGCACTGTTGAGCAGGTGGCGATCCCAAAGGCGGCCTACCTCTCGCGGCCCCAGGAGCCCGCGCTCCACGCCGGCACAGGCGAGCAGGTCGGCGTAGCGCTGCGCCATGTCCAACCGAGTCCCGAAGACCGCGGCAGCCGCGTCGCTCAGAAGCCCGGGCCCCGCGGGCTCCGCCGGGCGATCGCGGGCACCGACATGTTTCACGTGAAACATCTCCCGGTCTTGTTTCACGTGAAACATCCCCGATCTTCCGAGCCCGTCGGTGGCGCTGAACATCCGCGAATTACACGGCTGTGACTTGGGCTGCCTAATCGAGCAGGACGACAACGCGTCGCGACGGCTCCTGACCTTCACTCTCGCTGTGCACCCCGGGGACCGCCGCGACGGCGTCGTGGACGATCTTCCGCTCGAACGGTGTCATCGGAGAAAGCTCTTCGCGTTCGCCGGTGTTCAGCACCCGCCGTGCCACCTTGTCGCCGAGCGCGGCCAATTCTTCGCGACGCCGACGTCGCCAGCTCGCGATGTCGAGCATCAACCGACTCCGCACACCCGTCCGCTGGTGCACCGCCAGTCGGGTTAGCTCCTGCAGCGCATCGAGCACTTCGCCCCCGCGCCCGACCAACTTGGTCAGGTCGTCGCTACCGTCGATACTCACGACGGCGCGGTCGCCCTCGACGTCTAGGTCGATGTCGCCGTCGAAGTCCAACAGATCCAGCAGCTCTTCGAGATAGTCCCCGGCGATCTCCCCCTCAGCGACCAATCGCTCCTCCTGGTCGTCAGGCCGCCCGGCGTCGCCTTCCGATGTCGCCGTGCCTTCGGGGACCGACACTTCTGTATCGAGTTCTGCTTCAACGTTGCACTCGGTGGTATCGGCATCTGTCATGTCGTTCTCTCTCCCTCATCCACGGGTCCCCGTCTAGTCGGGTCACTTGCCCCGGGGTCCGCCTGAAGCTGTAAATCTCGTTAGCGTTTCCGCCTCTTCGGCCGCACCCCAGGCCGTGGGGTGCGGTTGCCCGGACCGTTGTTGCGTACGGGGGAATTCGGCTTCTCCGGCTGTGCCCTTGCCGGTTTGGCGTCAGCGTCACCGCCGTCGGATCCGTCGGACTCCGTCCCGGAATCGGCCCTTGCCGTGCCTGGTGCGGATCCCGAGTCGGTGTCGTCATCATTCCGCGTCGACGAGCCGTTGCCGCTCGCCGCTGCCGTCTTGGGACTGCGCTTCGGTTTGGCGCCCGGTGCCGGTGCGTTCGCCGCCCGGCGCTGCACGGCTTCCTGTCGCTTGGCCTCGTCCTCTTTTTCGATCATGCCGAACACGTAGTGCTGCTGCCCGAACGTCCAGATGTTGTTGGCGAACCAGTAGAGGATGATCGCGAGCGGAAGGAACGGGCCGCCCACGACGACGCCGAGCGGGAACACATACAGCGCAAGCTTGTTCATCATCGCGGTCTGCGGATTGGCCGCTGCCTCCGGGCTCTGCCGGGCCACCGATGCGCGGCTGTTGAAGTAGGTCGCGACGCCGGCCAGGATCATCACCGGGGCACCCACCGCGATCACCGCGGGGCGGCTGAAGTGGGTGAACGCATCCAACCCGGATCGTTGCGTCATGAACGCGCCGATCGGGGCGCCAAAAAGGTTGGCGTCCAGAAAGTGACCCACGTCGGCCGGGCTGAAGAAATAGTTCCCGGTCATCCTGTTCTGGGCCACAGACAGGTGCGGCTGGCCGAAGCCTCCGGTCGTGCGGTTGAACGAACGCAGAACGTGATACAGCCCGAGGAATACCGGGATCTGCGCGAGCATCGGCAAGCAGCCCAGGATGGGATTGAAACCGTGCTCGCGTTGCAGCTTCTGCATCTCGAGCGCCATGCGCTGACGGTCCTTGCCGTACTTCTTTTGCAGCGCCTTGATCTGTGGCTGTAGTTCCTGCATCTGCCTGGTGGTACGGATCTGGCGCACAAACGGCTTGTACAGCAAGGCGCGCAAGGTGAACACCAGGAACATCACCGACAGGGCCCACGCAAAGAAGTTTGACGGTCCGAGCACGGCCGCGAACAACTTGTACCAAGCCCACATGATCCACGACACCGGGTAGTAGACGATGTCGAGGCTGAAAAAATCAAACAAGAAACTCACTCTCCCGTTGCTCCGGCGCGGGGCCCCACGCTTGCCTGACCGCGGGGCCGGCGCCGTCGAAGCTCGCCCGGCATCCATGTCGATCCGGTATCGGATCCCATCCTCCCCGATGCCATGGCCCGCATTTGGCGAGCCTGGCCGCGGACAGCCAGCTCCCCCGAATCAAGCCGTATTCGGTGAGGGCATCGACGGCGTACTGGCTACAGGTCGGCACGAAGCGGCAGGTCGCCGGGCGCAGCGGCGACACCATGTGCCGGTACAGCTGGATCAGGAACACCAGTCCTCGCACCAACCACGAGCCGGTTGCCCGGGCGGCCCCGCGGACTGCCGTCCGCGTCGACCGCCTCACCGGTCGCTTCCCGACGACTCGCACGCACGCCGCAAGCCGCGCCGCAGCTGTTGCTGCAGCCGTGCCGACGACACCTGGCGACTGCTCGGCAACGCCCGGATCACCACCCGATCGGATTGGTGCAGATCGTCCAGCATGGTCCGCGCGACATGGCGCAGCCGACGCGCTACCCGATGACGTTCCACGGCCGATCCCACCGGCTTGGCGATAATCAGCCCGATCCGCGGACCCGTCCCCTCTTCGGAAGCCCGCCGGATGTGAACGATGACGTCGGGTTGCGCCGAGCGCACCCCATACTTCACCGTGGCGTCAAACTCCGTTGACCGCCTCATGCGGTTGCGTGCGGGAAGCACCGCGAAAACCCTGACGTTGCGATCAGGCAGTTAGGGCGCGACGACCTTTACGGCGCCGGCTGGAGACGATAGATCGCCCGGCACGGGTGCGCATCCGCAAACGGAAGCCATGCACGCGGGCTCGGCGCCGGTTATTCGGCTGGAATGTCCGCTTGCCCTTGGCCACGGCGCTCTCCTCGTATTCAAGTCATCCGGCCGCTCACGCTTGTCAACGTTCATCCGCAAGTCGGTCGGAAGTGGGTCTTGCTACTGGCCGGCGCGGTCCCCAGGCGCTTGATCCGGGTCGCAGCCGTATCGCCGACTTTCGGGCGACTGTTTGAGGGTACTGACGCGCCTTCGCTGGGTCAAACTTGGTCTGCCGCAACAAACCCAACTCGCGCTTGGGTGAAAACCCGAGTTCTCGGCGACGTGCCTGCGGCACCATAGGGCAACAAACAACAAGCACGCCCCAAAAAACCTCAAAGACGCCAATTGGAATGCAGCAGAACGGTTGGCAGCCGCACGGAAAACTGTTAGCTTCGGGCAATGCCGTTTCAGAGGGGAACGGCGCTCGACGACAAAGCGAGGATGGCGGATCGAGTAGCTGTTTAGGCAACCTGCACGCGTTGTCATCAGCACGGAGATCGCGGGCCGTCGCCGGTAGGCTGCGGCTCGTTTACGATCATCCTGTCCACACCTGTGTATAACTATGTGGACAGTTGCTTTGCCGCTAAGCTTCGTTGCCCCTCGACCCAGGATCTGCGAGAACCAGGGAGATTACGTCGTTGACCGATGACCCCGGTTCAGGATTCACGACAGTTTGGAACGCGGTCGTCTCCGAGCTCAACGGCGAGTCCGCACCAGACGGCATATCCGCCAACCGCACCACGCTGGTCGCTCCACTTACCCCTCAGCAACGGGCGTGGCTGAATCTGGTCCAGCCGCTCACGATCGTCGAGGGATTTGCTCTGCTGTCGGTGCCCAGCAGCTTCGTGCAGAACGAGATCGAGCGTCATCTGCGCGCCCCCATCACGGACGCGCTCAGCCGCCGGCTCGGGCAGCAGATCCAACTCGGGGTGCGCATCGCTCCGCCCGAGGACGTCGACGACGCCGCCTTCGCCCAAGCGGAAGCCTTCGCCCAAGCAGACCTCATGATCGAGGCCGACGACACCGCCCTGGAAATGTCAAGTGACATCGACGAGGCTGACGAAAACGGTGAGGCGGTGAGCAGCGCCGAGCAGAGTTGGCCCAACTACTTCACCGAACGTCCACACAACGCCGATCCAGCCGTCGCCGGCGGAACCAGCCTCAACCGCCGCTACACCTTCGACACGTTCGTCATCGGGGCCTCCAACCGCTTCGCCCACGCGGCGGCCCTGGCCATCGCCGAAGCCCCGGCCCGTGCTTACAACCCCCTCTTCATCTGGGGCGAGTCCGGCCTCGGCAAGACCCACCTGCTGCATGCCGCCGGCAACTACACACAGCGACTCTTCCCCGGCATGCGGGTCAAGTACGTCTCCACCGAGGAATTCACCAACGACTTCATCAACTCGCTGCGTGACGACCGCAAGGTCGCCTTCAAACGCAGTTACCGCGACGTTGACGTACTGCTGGTCGATGACATCCAGTTCATCGAGGGCAAGGAAGGAATCCAGGAAGAGTTCTTCCACACCTTCAACACGCTGCACAACGCCAACAAGCAGATCGTCATCTCGTCTGACCGGCCACCGAAACAACTCGCCACGCTCGAAGACCGGCTCAGGACCCGGTTCGAGTGGGGCCTGATCACCGACGTGCAACCCCCCGAACTCGAGACCCGCATCGCCATCCTGCGCAAGAAAGCACAGATGGAACGTCTGGCGGTGCCCGACGACGTCCTCGAGCTGATCGCCAGCAGCATCGAGCGCAATATCCGCGAACTCGAAGGCGCCCTCATCCGGGTCACCGCGTTTGCTTCGTTGAACAAGACCCCGATCGACAAGGCGCTAGCCGAGATCGTGCTGCGCGATCTCATCGCCGACGCCAGCACCATGCAGATCAGCGCGGCGACCATCATGGCCGCCACCGCCGAGTACTTCGACACGACCGTCGAGGAGCTGCGCGGCCCGGGCAAGACCCGAGCATTGGCTCAGTCACGACAAATCGCGATGTACCTATGCCGTGAGCTCACCGACTTGTCACTGCCCAAGATCGGTCAGGCATTCGGCCGCGACCACACCACGGTCATGTACGCCCAGCGAAAGATCTTGTCCGAGATGGCCGAGCGGCGTGAGGTCTTCGATCACGTCAAGGAACTCACCACACGCATCCGCCAGCGGTCCAAGCGCTGACTTGAGTGGTCCGCACGAAATTTCTTTCAAAAAACTTCTCGCACCCCTGTCACACCTGTCACACCGGGGCGCTGTGCGCAGCGCTGTGCACAAGCCATCCAAACACCGGTGCAGCAATGGGGCGTCCGTGCACATCGGTCGTCCATCCCCAACGGCCCAACAACCCCCACACCGTTGTCAACGGTGTCATCCACAACGCCATCGCATCCCTAGCTGGGCCAAGGCCCGGCTATCCCCAGAATGCACAGGCCTTATTACTGTTACTGAGATCTCTCCGTTGTTTCTTCTTTGAAGTACAGCGCTGGGGACGCGCATTGCCGGGGCGGCGCGCGGGCCGCGTTAGCCCGGCTTGTCGGCGTTTGCGATTAGCTTTCAAGATGGCCGCAGAAGATCTACGGTTGTTCTTCGACTGCCGTTGCGGCGTCGTGGCGCGTTACGCGTCAATGGCGTCCGTCGCGGGGGCCCCGTGCTAGCGACGGGCGGCTAGCCAGTTTGGTTTCGACACTCGGCAGGTAAAGGGACGCTATGGACGCGGCGACGACAACAGCTGGCCTCACCGACTTGAAGTTCCGTCTGGTGCGAGAGTCTTTCGCCGACGCGGTGTCGTGGGTGGCTAAGAACCTGCCGACCAGGCCCGCGGTGCCGGTGCTGTCCGGAGTCCTGCTATCCGGCTCGGACGACGGCCTGACAATCTCCGGATTCGACTATGAGGTGTCCGCCGAGGCTCAGGTGGCAGCCGAAATCGCTTCTCCGGGAAGCGTTTTGGTATCCGGAAGGTTGTTGTCGGACATCACCCGCGCGTTGCCGAACAAGCCCGTCGACTTCTGTGTGGACGGTAATCGGGTTGCGTTGACCTGCGGAAATGCCAGGTTTTCGTTGCCGACGATGCCGGTTGAGGATTACCCGACGCTGCCCGCGTTGCCGGAAGGCACCGGCATGCTCCCTGCGGATGTGTTCGCGGAGGCGATCAGCCAGGTCGCCATTGCCGCCGGCCGGGACGACACGTTGCCCATGTTGACCGGAATCCGGGTCGAGATTTCCGGCGACACGGTTGTTTTGGCTGCCACCGACAGGTTCCGGCTCGCGGTTCGCGAACTGACGTGGTCGGCTCTGTCCCCTGATATCGAGGCCGCGGTGCTGGTTCCGGCCAAGACGCTGGCCGAGGCGGCCAAAGCGGGTGCCGATGGGTCTGAGGTTCGCCTGTCACTGGGCGCCGGCGCCGGCGTCGGGAAAGATGGCCTGCTTGGTATCAGCGGTAATGGCAAGCGGAGCACCACTCGCCTCCTTGACGCGGAGTTCCCCAAGTTTCGCCAGTTGTTGCCGGCCGAGCACACGGCGGTGGCCACCATCAACGTGGCCGAGTTGACCGAGGCCATCAAGTTGGTTGCGTTGGTCGCCGACCGCGGTGCGCAGGTGCGGATGGAATTCGCCGACGGCACGCTGCGGCTTTCAGCGGGGGCGGACGATGTGGGTCGCGCCGAAGAAGACCTTCAGGTCGACTTCGTCGGTGAACCATTGACGATCGCGTTCAACCCGACGTATCTGACCGACGGACTTGCATCGGTGCATTCGGAGCGGGTGTCGTTTGGTTTCACGACCCCGGGTAAGCCGGCGCTGCTGCGTCCGGCGTTCGACGGCGACAGCTCCCCGACCGGTACCGGGCCGTTCGCCGCGTCGCCGACGGACTATGTGTACCTGTTGATGCCAGTTCGGTTGCCCGGCTAGGTGTACGTCCGGCATTTGGGCCTGCGTGATTTCCGGTCCTGGGCGCATGCCGACCTGGAATTGCACCCGGGCCGGACGGTGTTCGTCGGTCCCAATGGCTTCGGAAAGACGAATTTGATTGAGGCCCTGTGGTATTCGACTACTATAAGTTCGCACCGCGTCGGGGTCGACATGCCGTTGATCCGAGCCGGCGCGGACCGCGCCGTGGTTTCGACGATCGTCGTGAACGACGGCAGGGAGTGTGCGATCGACCTTGAGATCGCTGCGGGGCGGGCGAATAAGGCGCGGCTGAATCGCTCCCCGGTGCGCAGCACGCGCGAGATAGTCGGTGTGTTGCGGGCGGTGCTTTTTGCCCCCGAAGACTTGGCCTTGGTGCGGGGCGACCCGGCGGATCGGCGCCGCTACCTCGATGACCTGGCGACGGTCCGTAGGCCGGCGATCGCCGGTGTGCGCGCCGATTACGACAAAGTCTTGCGGCAGCGCACGGCGCTGTTGAAGTCCGTTTCGGGGGCCCGCTACCGCGGTCACGAAGGCACCCTGGACACCCTCGACGTGTGGGATGGCCGGCTGGCCGGGCACGGCGCCGAATTGATGGCCGCCCGCATCGATCTGGTCAACGAGTTGGCGCCGGAGGTGGAAAAGGCCTGCCAGTTGGTGGCCCCGGGATCGCGCCCGGCGTCGGTCGCCTACCGCGCGAGCCTGGGCGCTCACAACCCGCAGGATTTCGAAGGCAGTGACCGCGAATTCCTGGAGGCCGCGCTGCTGGCTGCGTTATCGGCCCGCCGCGCTGCAGAATTGGAACGCGGGATGTGTCTGGTCGGTCCACATCGAGACGACCTGGAGTTGCGGCTCGGCGATCAACCCGCCAAAGGGTTTGCCAGCCATGGAGAATCGTGGTCGTTGGCGGTAGCGCTGCGGTTAGCGGCGTATGAGTTGCTGCGGGCGGACGGCAGCGAGCCCGTGTTGTTGCTTGATGACGTGTTCGCCGAACTCGACGCCAACCGCCGTCGTGCGCTGGCGTCGGTGGCGGAATCAGCCGAGCAGGTTTTGGTGACCGCGGCGGTGCCGGAAGACATTCCGGCGGACTGGGATGCCAGGCGCGTGCACATCGATTTGCGTGACAGTGACTCCGGCCGGGTATCGGCGGTGCGATCATGACCGGCACCGGAGAGGGGAACGAGGTTGAGCGCCTGGGCGGGTTGACCGGCATCGACCTGGTGCGGCGCACGCTCGAGGAAGCCCGCGCGGCGGCCCGCGCCCAGGGTAAGGACGCCGGCCGCGGCCGCGCGGCGCCGGCCGTCCCGCGCCGTGTCGCGGGCCAGCGGCGGAGCTGGTCGGGGCCGGGGCCGGACGTTCGCGATCCGCAACCGCTGGGCAGGTTGGCGCGTGAGCTGGCGAAAAAGCGCGGCTGGTCGGCGCACGTCGCCGAAGGCACGGTGCTCGGTCACTGGTCGGCGGTGGTGGGAAAGGAGATCGCCGACCATGCGACCCCGACCGCGCTCAACGAGGGCGTGCTCAGTGTGGCGGCCGAATCGACCGCGTGGGCCACCCAGCTGCGGATGATGCAGGCGCAACTCTTGGCCAAGATCGCCGCGGCGGTTGGCAACGGTGTGGTGACGTCACTGAAAATCACCGGGCCGGCCGCACCATCGTGGCGCAAGGGACCACGTCACATCGCCGGCCGGGGGCCCCGCGACACCTACGGCTGAGGGCGCTCGAAACAGCCTCAAAACAGCCGAAGCCATCCCCAGTTCGGCCTTAGTGAACAGGGGTCTCAGAGCCGCCAGGACGAAACAGACTCCCGTAATGCACGTCGGGACGCGTCCGGAAGAAAGAAATCGTGCGCACGGCGCGGTCAGCTGGGTAGAAACGCGCCCAGAGAATCGGTCCCGACCCCCGATCACGGTAGAGTGGTGGCATGCGACCGCTGCGGTGACAGGACCGCCCGCATGAAACCCCAAGGAGAGCATTCCGACCGTGGCTGCCCAGAAGAAGAAGGCACAAGACGAATACGGCGCTGCATCGATCACCATCCTCGAAGGGTTGGAGGCCGTCCGCAAACGCCCCGGGATGTATATCGGGTCCACCGGTGAGCGAGGCCTACACCATCTGGTCTGGGAGGTGGTCGACAACGCTGTGGACGAGGCGATGGCCGGCTACGCCAGCACTGTCAACGTGGTGCTGCTCGAGGACGGCGGCGTCGAAGTCGCCGACGACGGCCGCGGCATCCCGGTCGCCATGCACGCTTCGGGGATACCGACCGTCGACGTCGTGATGACCCAACTGCATGCCGGCGGCAAATTCGACTCCGATGCCTACGCCATCTCGGGTGGTCTGCATGGCGTCGGCGTGTCGGTGGTCAACGCGTTGTCGACCCGGCTCGAGGTCGAGATCAAGCGCGACGGGTTCGAGTGGACGCAGACCTACAAGCAGTCGGAGCCGGTGGGCCTCCAGAAGGGGGCCGCGACGAAGAAAACCGGCTCGACGGTGAAGTTCTGGGCGGACCCTAACGTTTTCGAGACCACGGAGTACGACTTCGAAACCGTGGCCCGGCGCCTGCAGGAGATGGCCTTCCTGAACAAGGGATTGACGATCAACCTGACCGACGAGCGGGTGACCCAGGACGAAGTCGTCGACGAAGTGGTCAGCGACGTCGCCGAGGCACCGAAGTCAGCCAGCGAGAAAGCCGCCGAATCCGCTGCACCACACAAGGTCAAGCGTCGCACTTTCCATTACCCCGGGGGTCTGGTCGACTTCGTCAAGCACATCAACCGCACCAAGAGCCCGATCCACAGCAGCATCGTGGATTTTTCCGGGAAGGGGCCCGGTCATGAGGTCGAGATCGCGATGCAGTGGAACGCCGGCTATTCGGAGTCGGTGCACACGTTCGCCAACACGATCAATACACATGAGGGCGGCACCCACGAAGAGGGCTTCCGCAGTGCTTTGACGTCGGTGGTGAACAAGTACGCCAAGGACCGCAAAGTACTGAAAGAGAAGGACCCCAACCTCACTGGCGACGACATCCGGGAAGGCCTGGCGGCTGTCATCTCCGTCAAGGTCAGCGAACCGCAATTCGAGGGCCAGACCAAGACCAAGCTGGGCAACACCGAGGTCAAGTCGTTCGTGCAGAAGGTCTGCAACGAACAGCTCACCCACTGGTTCGAAGCCAACCCCGCCGACGCCAAAGTGGTCGTGAACAAGGCCGTTTCCTCGGCGCAGGCCAGGATCGCTGCGCGCAAGGCGCGGGAACTGGTGCGCCGCAAGAGCGCCACCGACCTCGGAGGCCTGCCGGGCAAGCTCGCCGATTGCCGCTCCACCGACCCGCGTAAGTCCGAACTGTATGTGGTGGAAGGCGATTCGGCCGGCGGCTCGGCCAAGAGTGGTCGCGATTCGATGTTCCAGGCGATCCTTCCGTTGCGCGGCAAGATCATCAACGTCGAGAAGGCGCGAATCGACCGGGTGCTGAAGAACACAGAGGTTCAGGCCATCATCACCGCGCTGGGTACGGGGATCCACGACGAGTTTGACATCACCAAGCTGCGCTACCACAAGATCGTGCTGATGGCCGACGCCGATGTTGACGGCCAACACATCTCGACGTTGCTGTTGACTTTGTTGTTCCGTTTCATGCGGCCGCTGATCGAGAACGGCCACGTGTTCTTGGCCCAGCCGCCGCTGTACAAGCTGAAGTGGCAGCGCAGCGATCCCGAGTTCGCCTATTCCGACCGCGAGCGCGACGGCCTGCTGGAGGCGGGGCTGAAGGCCGGCAAGAAGATCAACAAGGAAGACGGCATCCAACGCTACAAGGGTCTGGGTGAGATGGACGCCAAGGAATTGTGGGAAACGACGATGGACCCGTCGGTGCGAGTGTTGCGCCAAGTCACCCTCGATGACGCGGCGGCCGCCGACGAGCTGTTCTCCATCCTGATGGGCGAGGACGTCGACGCGCGCCGAAGCTTTATTACCCGCAATGCCAAGGACGTTCGCTTCCTGGATGTCTGATGCATCAGACACTCCTCAGAAAAGCCACGCAAACGAGGAATAGATGACTGACACCACCCTGCCCCCGGGCGACGAAGCCGGCGACCGCATCGAACCGGTTGACATTCAGCAGGAGATGCAACGCAGCTACATCGACTATGCGATGAGCGTGATCGTGGGCCGCGCGCTGCCGGAGGTACGCGACGGCCTCAAGCCGGTGCACCGCCGTGTGCTCTACGCGATGTACGACTCCGGGTTCCGCCCGGACCGCAGCCACGCCAAGTCGGCGCGGTCGGTGGCCGAGACGATGGGTAACTACCACCCGCACGGCGACGCGTCGATCTACGACACCTTGGTGCGCATGGCCCAGCCGTGGTCGCTGCGGTATCCGCTCGTCGATGGGCAGGGCAACTTCGGCTCGCCGGGCAACGACCCACCAGCCGCGATGAGGTACTGTTTGACCGGGGACGCGTTGGTACGCTTGCCATTTGGGCGGTCGGTCCGGATTGCCGACATCGTTCGAGGTGCGCCACAAAACTCCGACAACGCGATCGAGTTGAAGGTCCTCGACCGGCACGGCAACCCGGTCGCCGCCGATCGACTGTTCCATTCGGGTGAGCATCAGACCTACACCGTGCGCTCCGCCGAAGGTTATGAGGTCACCGGCACGGCGAACCATCCCTTGCTGTGCCTAGTCGATGTTGCCGGCGTGCCGACCCTGTTGTGGAAGCTGATCCAAGAGATCTCTCCTGACGACTATGTCGTCTTGCAGCGAACCCCGCCCGTGGAGTTTGGACCGGCGGACTGGCACGACGTGATGGAAGCCCTGCTGTTGGGAGCGTTCATCAGTGAGGGTTTTGTTTCAGAGACGCGCGCCGGATTCAACAATTGCGACCGGGACTATTTCAACATGGTCGTCGGCGCCTATGACGCGGTCGTCGGAGGCCGGCGATACCTATCGTCGCGGACGATCGCGTCGGGCTCGACACTGCACGAGCTCGATATCCACAACCTGGCGGAGCTGAAGAAGACGCGGCTCGGGGACCTGCTCGGGCAACGGTCGGCGGACAAGGTCATCCCCGATTGGCTGTGGCAATCCCCGGCGGCGGTGAAGCGGGCCTTCCTTCAAGCCCTCTTCGAAGGCGACGGATCCTGTTCGGCGTTGCCGCGCAACATGATTCAAATCTCGTACTCGACGCGTAGTGAGCGGTTGGCTGCCGACGTGCAGCAGATGCTGCTCGAGTTCAGCATCGTGTCGAAGCGGTATCGTCATGCGGTTGGCGAGCACAAAGTCGTCATCACCAACCGCGCACAAGCCGAACTGTTCGCAACGCAAGTTGGTTTCGGCGGCGCCAAGCAAGCCAAACTGACGACGATCCTGGGCTCCATGCCCACTTGCGCCGGCATGGACACCGACTACGTTCCGGGACTTGCGGCATTCATCCGCCAGCACGCGGGTGGTTCGTGGACGAACCGTGATTGGCTCAACCGCCACAATGTCGACCGCATCCAACGCTGGCGGACCCGCGGCGACGAAATCTTGGCGCGTATCGCCGATCCCGATGTATGCGCCATCGCGACCGAGCTGACCGATGGCCGGTTCTACTACGCGCGCGTGGCTTCCGTGACAGAAGCCGGCGTGCGGGCAGTGTACAGCCTGCGCGTCGACACCGACGACCACGCATTCCTGACGAACGGCTTCGTCAGCCACAACACAGAGGCGCGGCTGACGCCGTTGGCGATGGAGATGCTGCGCGAAATCGACGAGGAGACAGTCGATTTCATACCGAACTATGACGGTCGCGTGCAGGAACCGACGGTGCTGCCCAGCCGGTTCCCCAACCTGCTGGCCAACGGTTCGGGTGGCATCGCGGTCGGCATGGCGACGAACATCCCGCCGCATAATCTGCGCGAGCTTGCCGACGCGGTGTTTTGGTGCCTGGAAAACCACGAGGCGGACGAAGAGGCGACGCTGGCCGCGGTCATGAAGCGGGTCAAAGGCCCCGACTTCCCCACCGCCGGGCTGATTGTCGGCTCGCAAGGCATCACCGACGCCTACAAGACCGGGCGTGGTTCCATCCGGATGCGCGGCGTGGTGGAGATCGAAGAGGCCAGAGGACGAACGTCTCTGGTCATCACCGAGCTGCCGTATCAGGTCAACCACGACAACTTCATCACCTCGATCGCCGAGCAGGTCCGGGACGGCAGGCTCGCTGGTATTTCCAACGTCGAAGACCAGGGCAGTGACCGGGTCGGCGTGCGCATCGTCGTGGAGATCAAACGGGACGCGGTGGCCAAGGTCGTGCTCAACAACCTCTACAAGCACACCCAGCTGCAGACCAGTTTCGGCGCCAACATGCTGGCCATCGTCGACGGGGTGCCGCGCACCCTACGGCTGGACCAGATGATTCGCCACTACGTTGCGCACCAACTTGACGTCATCGTGCGCCGCACCACCTACCGGCTGCGCAAGGCCAACGAACGGGCCCACATCCTGCGCGGCCTGGTCAAGGCACTCGACGCGCTGGATGAGGTCATCGCGTTGATCCGGGCGTCGGAAACCGTCGACATCGCCCGCGCCGGCCTGATCGAACTCCTCGACATCGACGAAATCCAGGCCCAGGCCATCCTGGACATGCAGCTGCGCCGACTGGCCGCCCTGGAGCGTCAGCGCATTATCGACGACCTGGCCAAGATCGAGGCCGAGATCGCCGACCTGGAAGACATCCTGGCCAAACCGGAACGGCAGCGCGCGATCGTTCGCGACGAACTCAAGGAGATCGTCGACAAGCACGGCGACGACCGTCGCACCCGGATCGTGGCGGCCGACGGCGACGTCAGCGACGAGGACCTGATCGCCCGCGAGGACGTCGTCGTCACCATCACCGAAACCGGATACGCCAAGCGCACCAAGACCGATCTGTACCGCAGCCAGAAGCGCGGCGGAAAGGGCGTGCAGGGCGCCGGGCTCAAGCAGGACGACATCGTGCGCCACTTCTTCGTGTGCTCAACGCACGACTGGATCCTGTTCTTCACCACGCAGGGCCGGGTGTATCGGGCCAAGGCCTACGAGCTGCCGGAGGCTTCCCGGACAGCGCGGGGTCAACACGTCGCGAACCTGCTCGCCTTCCAGCCCGAGGAGCGCATCGCGCAGGTCATCCAGATCCGCGGCTACGAGGACGCCCCGTACCTGGTGCTGGCGACCCGCAACGGCCTGGTCAAGAAGACCAAGCTGACCGAATTCGACTCCAACCGGTCGGGCGGAATCGTGGCCATCAACCTGCGTGACAGCGACGAGCTGGTCGGCGCGGTGCTGTGCTCGTCCGACGAGGACCTGTTGCTGGTTTCGGCCAACGGGCAGTCCATCCGGTTCTCGGCCACCGACGAGGCGCTGCGCCCGATGGGCCGGGCCACGTCCGGCGTGCAGGGCATGCGATTCAACGCCGACGATTACCTGTTGTCGCTGAACGTGGTCCGCGAAGGCACTTATCTCCTGGTCGCCACTTCCGGGGGCTACGCCAAGCGCACCGCCATCGAGGAGTACCCGGTGCAGGGCCGCGGCGGCAAGGGGGTGCTGACCGTGATGTACGACCGCCGGCGTGGCCGGCTGGTCGGCGCGCTGATCGTCGACGAAGACAGCGAGTTGTACGCGATCACCTCCGGCGGCGGCGTAATCCGCACGGCGGCGCGCCAGGTCCGCAAGGCGGGGAGGCAGACCAAGGGCGTCCGGTTGATGAACCTGGGTGAGGGCGACACACTGTTGGCCATCGCGCGCAACGCCGAGGAAGCCGCAGATGAGGCGGTCGGGGACGCCGATGACGCTGCGGATTCGGAAGGCTAGCCAGTAACGATGCGGGCAAGCGCGGCCGCGCCGAAGCACCCGGGCAACTAGACTCGGCCCGACGACGATGCGGGCCAAGCAGCGGTCCGATAGGGGTCGGGGCGGGAGCCGGGCAATAGACTCGGCCCGACGAGACATAATGCAACTGCCACCGCGCGGGCGGCCATGGCAGGAGAGCTAAGGAGTCGGGGTGACCTCACCGAACGAGCCGGGCGCCCCCAAGACGGGCGACGGCCTTAATGGGGATGGTTCGGCCGAGCGCGCCGGTACACACCGCGCGACGCCTCCGCAAACCGGCCGGATTCAGGATGCTGGTGAGTCGTCCCCTCGGAAGCGCGCCGCCCCACGGCCGCCCCGCGAGCCCGAACCGCATTCCGAGACGCGGCCGGCGGCCCCGACCCCCAGTGCCGACGCCCGGCTCAATCGCTTCATATCGGGCACCGCCGCACCGGGGGCCGCCGCGTCCGCACGTTCGAGAAATCCCTCGCACGACTTCGACGCGGCGCCGGCGCGCGGCGACGGGCCACCCGTGGAGGCCTACGCCAGCGAGTTACCCGATCTTTCCGGGCCGATGCCGCGACCCCCGCACCGCAAGCCCGCGCCGGACCGTAGCGCCGAGACGTCGAGCCGGTCGACGACCACTGAAAGCCGGGAAGATCGCGAGGGCCGCGAAAACCGGGTCCAAGTGTCGCGGCGAACCCGCGGCCCCGTCCGCGCCAGCATGCAGATCCGCCGGATCGACCCCTGGAGCACGCTCAAGGTGTCCCTGCTGCTCTCGGTGGCGTTGTTCTTCGTGTGGATGATCGCCGTGGCATTCCTCTACCTCGTGCTCGGCGGCATGGGCGTGTGGGCCAAGCTGAACAGCAACGTCGGCGACCTGCTGAACAACACCAGCGGCAGCAGCGGTGAACTGGTCTCCAGCGGCACCATCTTTGGCGGCGCCGTGCTGATCGGCTTGGTCAACATCGTCCTGTTGACCGCGATGGCCACCATCGCCGCGTTCGTCTACAACCTGACGACCGATCTGATCGGCGGCATCGAAGTCACACTCGCCGACCGCGACTAGCGCGGATCCGGGCCTTTTTGGGGGTGGAGCGGCGATTGCGGTAATCTCGTCGCTCGGCCGTACGCAGTATGGGCCTATAGCTCAGGCGGTTAGAGCGCTTCGCTGATAACGAAGAGGTCGGAGGTTCGAGTCCTCCTAGGCCCACAACCATGTGCCCGTCGAGACGTTGCGTGAGACTTCTATTGCCACTGGCACTGGTCGCTGTAGCGGCGGCGGTGGCGCGGTCACGACGCGGGGTCGAAGTCTGGCACGTGGCGGTGGCTGATACACCCGATCATTCACCGAGCCGTGACGAGGGGCCTTAGCTCAGTTGGTAGAGCACTGCCTTTGCAAGGCAGGTGTCAGGGGTTCGATTCCCCTAGGCTCCACCAGCCGAAACGCGGTTTCAGGGCCCTGAATTTCGAGCGTTTGACGACAACCGTGACTTCTTTGACGACAACCGGCCTGACGATTCGTCGCCACCTTGTTCGAACAGGGCGCCCATTAAGGATTTGATGCTGCATGGGCCGAGGGCGCGGCGCTGTCCACTGAAGAGGCCATCGCCTACGCGCAACGCGGACGTGGTGAACGCAAGCGGGCCAGCAGCGGTTGGGCGTCGTTGACTCGCGCCGAGCTCGACGTCGTGAAACTCGTCAGCGAGGTCCTGGGCAACAAGGACGTCGCCGCGCGGCTGTTCGTCTCCCGGCGCACCGTGCAGGCGCATCTCACCCACATCTACACAAAACTCGGCCTGACCTCCCGGTGCAGCTTGCCCAGGCGGCGGCACGTTGGGGCTGGACTGCGACCATAATCGAGCTTCAAGCAAGATACATTTTCGCCGAAAACACAAAACCGACTCTCACCGGTTTAGACCAATTCCTGGGGTCCCGTCACAGTCTTAACGAACCGGCGACAAACGCGAAGGGCCTGCCGCTCCACCGCGAATTAGGCGGCGTTTGCTAACCTCGCAGGGCGAAGCCTGCGCAGATTCGGCTCAGATACGGTGTGCGGCTAGCCATTCGAGCAGCAGGTCTGCGACCGCGTCGGGTTGCTCGTCGAGCATCCAATGAGAGCCGTGAAGAGTCTCGAAGCGGTATCCACCAGTGACGTAGCGGCCGGTATTGTGGGCGCCCTTGCTGAGAACAGCGGTATCGCCATCGCTCCACACGTACATCGTGGGGACACTGTGATCTTGTGGCGAGCACGGCGCATATCCGACAGCGGAATCGCGCGGTACCAATTCAGTGCGGAGGTGAGCGCGCCGGACTCAGCCATCGTGCGGGCGTCACGGACGGCCGCCTCGAAAGGCTGCTTACCCCTTGAGTGCATGAAGTTCGACATCCCGCTCCAGTCATGTCTGCCGAGGTACCGCTCCGGAACGCCAGGCAGCTGGAAGAACTGGATGTACCAGGACGCGAAAAACTGCCGAGGGGTCGCCAGCGCCTTCAGGAACGCGGCTGGGTGCGGTACCGACATGGTCGTCAGCGAAGCGAGACGCGCAGGGGTCTCGTCCGCGACGACCCACGCGACAGTGGCACCCGCGTCGTGTCCGACCAGGTGCACCCGCTGAGCGCCATCCCGCCAGGCACGCCTCTCTTAACCGGCTAATAAGAAGATCTGTCTTCGCTCGACACGCCGTTTTCCTGCGGTTCTTGACCGTGGTGGTGCGAGATGGGATATGTACATCTCATGGCGAAGGAGCTCTGCGCGGCTGCCGGCGACGATGGCGTGTGGCGGTTGCGTGGGATGGTTGCAGGCGAGTTCGAGTTGATCAACGAATTCCTGGGGTATCTGGCTGACCGGAATTTCTCCCCTCGGACCTGCCGGGCCTACGCCTATGACCTGCTGGCGTTTGCGCGGTGGCTGTCTGGTGAGCAGTTGGGTCTGTCGGAGGTGAATGTCGATGTGCTGCTTCGGTTTCTGACGGCCTGCCGAGAGGCGAGGTTGCCGGGCCGGCCGGGCGGTAACGTGTATTCGATCCGTGATGGCCGCAATCAAGGGTATGCGCCGGCGACGATCAATCGGCGGCTGGCGGCCATTTCGAGCCTGTTCACGTTCCGGGAGATGCGTGACCCGCAAGCGCGAAGCCCGGTCAGCAGCGGCCGCGCGGCTCGATTGCGTTCGCGCAGTGAACGTTCCGGATTGTTGGCGCATACGGCCAAGCCGAAGGCGCGTTCACAGTTGCGGGTCCGCGAGTCACGCCGGTTGCCGCGGGGGTTGTCCCGGGAGGAGTCGGCGGCGCTGCTGGGCAGTTTCCGCAGCTGGCGTGACCGTGCGATCGGCGGATTGATGCTGCTGTCGGGTCTGCGATCGGCGGAGGTGCTCGGATTACGAGTCAGCGATGTCGATATCGCGCGGCGCTGGGTTCGGGTCTTCGGCAAGGGCGGTAAGGAACGATCGGTGCCCATCGATACCGACGTAGCGGGGGCGATCCAAACCTATCTGTTGGCTGAGCGCCCCGAAACTGACGCTGAGGCACTATTCGTCGTCGCCAAAGGCGCCCATCGTGGTCAGCCGCTGACCCCTGCCGGGTTGCGCACGGTGTTTCGGTATCACCGCGAACGTTCCGGCGTGACGGCAGGTCATCCTCACGCATTGCGGCATTCGTTTGGCACCGCACTGGCCGAGGCGGGAGTCGATCTGTCGGTGATCCAAGCACTGATGGGCCACGACCACGTCGACTCCGCTGCCGCCTACATCCATTTGGCCCCAACGTTTCTGCGGAAGGAGTTCGATGCCGCCCGTGCTCGCCTACGCACCCGTTCCTGAGGCCGACCTGCTCACCGACTACGACGACCACTGCAGTCGGCTGGGTTTGATCAGTGTGAACCTTGGCTCGGCAGCACGAACGTTCCTGCGACGCTGGCCCGATCCGCAGGTTTGGGCCGGCGAGCCGCTCGAGGCGCGGTTGACGATTTCTCATCCCACCCGCTCGTTCGTCACGTTTCTGATGTTGGGCGGGTATCTGCGGCCCGGCTATGACTACCTGATCCGCCGCAAGCTGGCCGTGTTCTGGCGGCATCTGCCGGCGGGACCGATGGCTGACGACCTAACACGGTTCCTGGGCGCCGCGCAGGAACTCGGCTTCACCGAACGCACCCGCAGCGCGTCGGCATCGCAGGTGATCGGCAGGCTGCTCATCCAAACCGGCCGGCGGTTGGATGCGTTGACCGACAACGACTTCGACGACTTGCTGACCGCCAGTGCGGCACGCCACGGTGCAGGCAAAGCCAGTCGCCACTACAGCAGCGCCACCCACACGGCCCGGCAAGTCATGTTTCACCTCGGCGTGTTCGCCGAGCAGCCCGTCAACGCGACCAGCCTGCTACGACAGAGCTTCGCCCAGCGGATGCGGGATGCCACCCCGGCGCTGCAGGGATCATTTGTGGCCTACCTCGATCGATTGACCGCCACCCACACCCGCGGCACGGTCACCGGTACCGCGACCCGACTCAACCACTTCGCCGCACATCTGGCCGCGATCGATCCGGCGCTACCGAGCTTGGCCGAGCTCGACCGCCGCCGCCACATCGAGACCTACCTGACCGCGACCGCCGAGGCGACCAACTCGCGCACCGGAGCGCCCATCCAGGCCTCGGAACGCCGCGGCCGAGTCCTGGCCGTGCACTGCCTGCTCAACGACATCGCCGAATGGGGTTGGCCCGAAGCACCCCAGCGGCGCCTAGTGTTTCGCTCCGATATCCCCAAGCTGCCCCGCGCCTTGCCCCGCTATCTCACCCCGGACCTGGATCGGCGATTGACCCACGCGCTGCAGACCTGGCCCGAGCGGCTGCCCGCTGATGCGTTGCTGCTGCAACGAGCAACCGGTTTGCGCATCGGTGAACTCGTCGACCTCGAACTCGACAGCGTGCACGAAATCCCCAGGCAAGGCGCATGGCTGAAAGTTCCGCTGGGCAAGCTGAACACCGAACGCATGGTGCCCCTCGACGAGGAAACCGTCGCACTGATCGACCGCATCGTCGCCCACCGCTCACCCGGACGGCCATTGCCACACCCTCGCACCGGCAGACCCACCGACTACCTGCTCACCCACCACGGTCGACGCCTGACCGTCGATCACCTCCGCGACGTCCTGACCCGCGTCACCACCGACGCCGGACTACCGCACATCACCCCGCACCAACTGCGCCACACCTACGCCACCGCACTGGTCAACGCCGGTGTCTCCCTGCAAAGCCTGATGGCCTTGCTCGGCCATGTCTCCGCCGAAATGAGCCTGCGCTACGGACGGCTATTCGACTCGACCGTGCGCACCGAATACGAGCGGGCCCTGGCCGCCGCCAAGGACCACCTCGGCACCCTGCCCACCGAAGCACCCCAGGGACACCGCTCACTGCCGATCATCGACGGTGACTGGAAAGAGACCCCCGCAATCAAAGCCCGCCTCGCCGGAGGCTTCTGCATCCGCGCCCAAGTCCAAGGCCCCTGCGCCTACGCCAACATCTGCGAACACTGCCCCAACTTCCGCACCGACACCGGCTACCTACCCGTCCTGGCCGCTCAACGTGCCGACACCGAAACCCTGGCCCGTGACGCCGAAGCCCGCGGCTGGACCGGTGAAGCCGAGCGCCACCGCCGACTCATCGCACGCCTCGACGCCCACCTCAGCCAGGCACAAACCGGATGACCCCCCAACAACGCCGACAAGATGTCGAAGACGCCTGCGCGGCAATCATTCTCGCCGGACAACAAGTCACCTTCGATGACGTCGCAGTACGCACCGGACTCGGCCGTGCCACCCTCTACCGCAACCCCGACCTACGCACAATCATCGAAGAACACCGCACCCGCGGCAAGGAAGCCCACACCCTCTCCGGACTGAGCACCGAGATCGCCCACCTACGCACCGCATTGGACACCATCGCCGCCACCGTGCGCCGCCACGAAGAAGAAATCCGCCGCCTACGAAAACCAAAACCTGACTGAAACCCACCTTCAGCAGCCGAAATCGCACCAATATTAGCCGGATAACCGTGGCGCAACGGTTACGTCGAATCGTTCAACAGCAGAATCCGCGACGAATGGGAACATCAACAGCTTCTGGTCCCTGGCGCACGCCCGGGTGGTCATCAGCGACTGGAAACATGACTACAACCACCACCGCCGTCACCCTCGCCCTGGCTACCAACCACCAGACCGCTACGCTGCCAGCTGTACCCAACGATGAACGACTCTCGTTCGCCGTTGATCTGTCCCCGGGGTCCGGTCACCGGGAACCCGTACCGCTGTATATGCGGCACCGAGATGGTCATGGTGCAAGACGCACCGGTTGAAGGTAAGGGGTCGGCCACGGGTGCGTGGTAAGGACCTCGTTATGACGAACCGGCCGCCACCATCCCCGGCTTCGCCCTCAGCCCCCTCACCGCAACTTTTGCTTGAGTTCAACTCTATCGCTACCCATGCCACTCCTGAGCAGTTTGCTGAACTGGTGAATGGGCAAGTAGCGTGCCACGGGGAGAGAAGCTGGCTGTAAAACGGCATTACAGTTTTGCGGCTGGCATGCGATACTTGCGCTATGGCTTTTCATGGGTACGTGGGAGTGCAGGCCCGCGGCGTCGTGGCGTTGCCGGCCGAAGTCCGGCGCCGACTACATCTGGACGAACCGGGCGCACAGGTGGAGATCACCGAACGTGACGACGGCGTCCTTGAGCTGCGCCCGGCCCTACCGGTTGCCGCTGATCAGCGATGGTTTTGGACAAAGCGCTGGCAACAACGTGAACGAGAGGTCGATGCCCATGTCGGCGCAGGCCGGGTAGCTGTGCACGAGGACGGAGACGCCCTCCTCAACCATCTCGATCAACTCGACGCCGACCAATAGTGAAGTTCGAGACGACGCCGGCGTTCGACGCCGACTACCGTCGCCTCAAACCTGAACATCGCGACACGTTCCGTCGGGTGCTCAAGACTAAGTTCATCCCCGCGTGTGATGCCATCGCGGCCGACCCGTCCGCGGGCTGGCCTCGCTCACTACGGGTCAAATCAGTCCAGGGCGCAGCCGGGATCCTCGAAATGACGTGGTCATTCGCCAGCCCCGACGGCCGGGCCACATTCGAGCTCGTAACTGTGGAGGGTGAATTGCGGTGCAGATGGCGAAGGCTCGGCGGCCATGAGGTATTCCGCGCACCATGACGTATCCAGACCGGGTGATAATGGCTTCGACTAATCCCTGAAAAGCCAAGCGGAGCATTCTAATTCAAGCATTTACCGGGGACGAGGGAGTTGATTCATCGGGTGCAATACGCGGCAGCTTTACCGGTAAAGCTACATATTCAAATCCGTCGTATTCGTCGGCAGGGGAGTGGCGGTGCCGGGTCGGAGTCGAGCCCACCCAGACCCACCAGGTCGAAGGCGACACGGTCGAACTCGACGAGAAGCTCGTCGAGGTGTCGGTAGCAGGTGTCATCTCGATGCCGAGCTTCGTCGCGTTAAGCCGGACTTTTTCGTGGATATCAGCAGTTATCCACGAACAATTGCTCCACCAGCCGCTGATGGGTGCCTGCCCACCACAGATGGGCGACCGGTCCCAGGCTCGCGGGTCGGTTCGCCGGCGGCGACCAGGCTGACGAACCGATACGACAGGTTCCGGATGGCTGACACTTCGACGTATAACCTGCCGAGTTGTTCTTGCCAGCCGCCGCGTTGCGCGGCGGCGGACCCGGAGGCGCGAATCAGGTCGACGATGCGCTGGAGTTGGGCGCGGAAGAGCACATATTTGCCGCGCAACGCGTAGCTGCGCTCCGACGACAACGTGGTCATGGCGACCTGCCAGCCGGCTCCCGGTTCGCTGAGTACGTCGGAGTCGGGGACGACGACCCCGTCGAGGTGCAGTTCGTTGAACTCGTCGTCGCCATTGGCCTGGACGATCGGCGACGGGTGCACCCCGGCACTGCGCATGTCCATCAGGAACATGGTCAGGTTGTGGTGGCGGGGTGCGTCGGAATCGCTGCGCGCCAGCAGCAGACAGCGATCGACGTGCTGTGCTTGGGTGGTCCACAGTTTGGTTCCGGTGATGGGCCAGCCGCCCTCGGTGCGCGTCGCCGATGTCCGAACATTTGGCCAGGTCCGATCCCGCATCGGGTTCGCTGAAGCCCTGACACCAGATCTCGTCGACCTTGAGCACCGGCGACAGGTAGCGGGCGCGCTGTTCGTCAGTGCCGTGCGCGATAACGGCCGGGGCACTTA
>Ga0335076_10000035_pt1 | contig 115409 bp, 79 predicted proteins | sample Lox_Sample_25_FD_206717 | JGI IMG/M metagenome (GOLD analysis project Ga0335076, IMG submission 206717) | Soil microbial communities from Loxahatchee National Wildlife Refuge, Florida, United States - Lox_Sample_2.5 | ecosystem: Environmental > Terrestrial > Soil > Wetlands | place: USA... | reverse complement strand
GTCGACGATCGCAAACAATGCGAACAGCACGACGCCCGCGGCGAGCAATCCGGCGGTCGCGAAGACGTTGTGCGGGATCTGGGCGACGCTGACCGCCAGCGCCGCCGCACCGATCAGCACCAGCGACCACACGGGCACCCTCAGCGCCGGTGTCCCGGCGCTCGGATGGGCCCGGCGCGTGGTCAGCGCGATCGGCACCAGCATCGCGATCAGCCCAGTCAGAATGGCCATCGCGACGAACGCCCACCGCCACAAACCGAATTGCGCGAACAGGCCGCCGGTCGCGGGCCCGACCACCGTCGCGACCCCCCACATCGCCGACACCAGCGCGGAGGCCCGGGTCCACAGCGAGCGGGGCAGCGCCGCGTTGATGACCGCATAACCGAGGCCGGCCAGCAGGCCGCCGGCCACGCCTTGCAGGGCGCGCGCCGCGATCAGGATCTCCATGTTGGAAGCCGCCCCGCACGCCAGGCTGGAAACGGCGAACAGGGCCAGCCCCATCAGGTACGCCGGACGCGCTCCGACGCGCACCAGCATCGGGTTGACCGTGGTCGCCGCGACCACCGACCCGACCAGGTACAGGGTGGTCACCCAGGCGTAGAGGCGGCTGCCGCCGATCTCGGCGACGGTGTTCGGGAGCAGGCTGATGGTCAGGAACTCGTTGGTGGCATACAGCGCGACGCCGCCGGCCAGCACGACCGAGGTTCCCAGGTACTTGGCGCCCAGCAGCTCGTGCCAGCTGCCGGTGATGCTGCCGGTGTGCGTCACTTGAGCCCGGCGGCGTCCATCCCGCGCAGTTCCTTTTTGAGGTCGGCGATCTCGTCGCGGAACCGGGCCGCCAGCTCGAACTGCAGATCACGCGCGGCGGCCATCATCTGCGCAGTGAGGTCCTTGATCAGGTCGGCGAGCTCGGCGCGGGGCATGTTCGACGTGTCGCGGCCCTCGAACACCCCGGCACTGACCGCGCGGCCGGGTTCGCCCTGGGCACGCCGGCCGCGGGACGAATTACGTGCCGATCCCCCCACCTCGACGGCGTCGCTGTCCTCCGCCTCGCGGTAGACCTGGTCGAGAATGTCGGCGATCTTCTTGCGCAGCGGCTGCGGGTCGATGCCGTTGGCCTCGTTAAAGGCGATCTGCTTCGCCCGGCGCCGTTCGGTCTCGTCGATGGCCTCCTTCATCGAGTCGGTCATCGAGTCGGCGTACATGTGCACCTCGCCCGACACGTTGCGGGCGGCGCGGCCGATGGTCTGGATCAGGCTTCGCGTCGAACGCAGGAAGCCCTCCTTGTCGGCGTCGAGGATCGCCACCAGCGACACCTCCGGCAGGTCCAGTCCCTCGCGCAGCAGGTTGATCCCGACCAGCACGTCGTAGTCGCCGAGCCGTAGCTGCCGCAGCAGCTCCACCCTGCGCAGCGTGTCAACCTCGGAGTGCAGGTAGCGCACCCGGATGCCCATCTCGAGGAGGTAGTCGGTGAGGTCCTCGGCCATCTTCTTGGTCAGCGTCGTCACCAGCACCCGCTCGTCGGCGCCGGCGCGCTTGCGGATTTCACCGATCAGGTCGTCGATCTGCCCCTTGGTCGGCTTGACCACCACCTTCGGGTCTACCAGGCCGGTCGGCCGGATCACCTGCTCGACGAATTCGCCGCTGGACTGGCTGAGCTCGTACGGGCCCGGGGTCGCCGACAAGTACACCGTCTGCCCGATCCGGTCGGCGAACTCCTCCCAGGTCAGCGGGCGGTTGTCGACCGCCGACGGCAATCGGAACCCGTAGTCGACCAGGTTGCGCTTGCGCGAGATGTCGCCCTCGTACATGCCGCCGATCTGCGGGACGGTGACGTGCGACTCGTCGATGACGAGCAGGAAGTCCTCCGGGAAGTAGTCGAGGAGGGTCGCCGGCGGCGAGCCGGGCCCCCTGCCGTCGATGTGCCGCGAGTAATTCTCGATGCCCGAGCAGAACCCGACCTGGCGCATCATCTCGATGTCGTAGTTGGTGCGCATCCGCAGCCGCTGCGCCTCCAGCAGCTTGCCCTGGCTCTCGAACTCCGCGAGCCGCTCGGCGAGCTCCTCCTCGATGGTGGAGATTGCGTGCGCCATCCGTTCCGGGCCGGCCACATAGTGCGTGGCCGGGAAGATCCGCAGCGAGTCGACCTGCCGAATCACCTCGCCGGTCAGCGGGTGCAGGTAGTACAGCGCCTCGATCTCGTCGCCGAAGAACTCGATGCGAACGGCCAGCTCTTCGTAGGACGGGATGATCTCCACGGTGTCGCCGCGCACCCGGAACGAGCCGCGGGTGAAGGACAGGTCGTTGCGGGTGTACTGCACGTCGACCAGCAACCGCAGCAGCCCGTCCCGGGGCACCTCGGTCCCGACCCGCAGTTCGACGGAGCGGTCCAGGTATGACTGCGGGGTGCCCAGGCCGTAGATGCACGACACCGAGGCCACCACCACCACATCGCGACGCGACAGCAGCGACGACGTCGCGGAGTGCCGCAGCCGTTCCACGTCGTCGTTGATCGAGCTGTCCTTCTCGATGTAGGTGTCGGTCTGCGCGATGTACGCCTCGGGCTGGTAGTAGTCGTAGTACGACACGAAGTACTCGACGGCGTTGTGCGGCAACATCTCTCGCAGCTCATTGGCCAACTGGGCGGCCAGCGTCTTGTTGGGCGCCATCACCAGTGTCGGGCGCTGCAGCCGTTCGATGAGCCAGGCGGTGGTGGCCGACTTCCCGGTGCCGGTGGCGCCGAGCAGCACGACGTCACGCTCCCCCGCCCGGATCCGACGTTCCAGGTCGTCAATGGCGGTGGGCTGGTCGCCGGCCGGGGCGTGCTGGCTGACCACTTCGAAGTGGCCGCCGGCGCGCACGACCTCCTCAACGGCGCGATATTCCGAATGCGCAACTACGGGATGTTCAGTGGCGAAGGCCATGCCACCAGGGTAAAGCCGCGCACCGACAAGTGTCCCGGTGCTGGTCTACCACCAGTCGATCCGCGAAAGCGCTAGCGCATGCGATAGCGCTTTCGAAAATCGCCGATCGGTGCCGACGCGTCGCCTGACTACGCCGAGGGGCGGGTCCAGGTCCGCGTGACGGGATCGCATTGCAGCAGGTAGCCGTCGTTCGAGGTGGTTATCGCGAACACCGAGGTGTTCGGCCGGTCGCATGAGCTTCCGGAGGCGTGCACCCCCATCGTGATGGGGGCCTTGGCCCAGGTGTTGCCTTCACAGACGACCTGCTCGTTGTTGGTCGGGTCGTAGGCGAGCTTGTCGACGTCGCTGCACAACCCGCCGAGGACGGCCGGTGCCGGGTGGGACGGCGCGGTCGAGGTGCTGATCACCTGCGCCGGATCGGCCACGGGCACCGCCGCCGGGGCGTCACCGACCCGCGTCAGGACCACAGGCACCCGCACCACCGCGCCCTGTGCGCCGCACTCATTGGATAGGACGGTTTGCGTCACCGTGCCGCGCAGCGTGCCGTCGGCTTGCGGCGCCAACGACCCCGCGACGGTCTCCTGCTGGGTGGCCCGCACCTGCCCGTTCGGCTGGGTGCAGCCATCCCGCTCCTGCTGAAACCCGCCCTGCCAATAGCCACCAACGAAGCGCAGCGCGTACGTGTGACCGCCATCGGTGGTGCTGGCCACCTGGTGGTTGGCGTCGTCGAGCTGGGTCCCGGTGGCCGCGCACCCGTTGCTGGTGCACACCGAGCGGAACGCCCACCAGCTGGTGGCTGGGCCGTCGTGACGGATCGGGATGCCGTTGGTGGTCTGCTTGCTGCGGTCGTAGGTCAACTGGTAGGTGCCGTTGAGCACCGGCCCCCCGGGTGTCGCGGGCGCCGCGCTCGGCGCCGGGACGGACGGTTTGGAGGCAAGCGCGGGCACGTTGGCCGGGGGGCTCTCCGGCTGGAACGAGTACAGCGTCGACCAGGTCGCCGCGATGGCGATCAGGACCGCGCACAGCAGCGCGGTCGCCCACCTGGTCCGCGACGAGAACCGGTGGTTCATCGCCGCGATCACGCCGCGCGGTCCGCGCCGCCGCGGCGGTGTCGTGGAAGCGGTACAGGCCTCGCCCACGTCGGAGGCGACGTCGACCTGCTCGCCGACCGCGGCGGCGAACGCGCGGCACCGCTCGAACCTGTCCTCGGGTTGCTTGGCAAGGGCTTTGAAGAAGATGTCGTCGAAATGAGCCAACTCCGGTCGGTAGTCGCTGAGTCGAGGGGGGTCCTCGTGCAGGTGCTGGCTGATCACTGCGATCGGGTTGGAGTGCTGGAACGGCGGCGCACCGGTGAGCAGATGAAAAGCCGTGGCGGCCAACGCATATTGGTCCGCTCGGCCGTCGATGTTGGAACCCGTCAGCTGCTCGGGCGCCGCGTAGGCCACCGTCCCCACCGCGACATTGGTCTCGGTGATACCGCTGATGTTGGCGAGGTGGCGCGCTACGCCGAAGTCCGCCAACAGGATTCGGCGTTCCCCGTTCTCGGGGTGGGTGAGCAGGATGTTGGCGGGCTTGACGTCGCGGTGCAGCAGGCCGCGGTCGTGTGCGTAATCGAGCGCGCCGGCGACGGCCTGCAGGATGGCGCACACCTCATGGATCGGCATCCCGTCCCGGTAGCGCTCCTTGACCAGTCGGGCGGCATCGGTCCCCTCGACGTAGTCCATGGAAATCCAGAGCTGACCGTCGAATTCGCCGCGATCGTGGACGCCGACGATGTGTGGGTGCCATAGCGTTGCCGCAAGGTCGGCCTCGCGGTTGAACCTCTCGCGGAACTCGGGATCCGCGGTGAGCGCCTCGGCGAGCACCTTGATCACGTCGCGACGGGGCAACCTGGGGTGCAACGCCAGATAGACCTCGGCCATGCCGCCGGCGCCGAGCTGCCGCAGGATCGTGTAGCCGGCAAACGGCGCACCGCTGGTGAGCGCAAGGCGCGATCCGCTGGCCTCGGCGTGCTGCTCTACCGCCGGCGGCTCGGCGTTCGGGGTCGAGTTGACGGGCGGAATGCGGCGAAACAGGTGCGCGACGGTCGCTGACGGTATCGACTGAAAGCCCGCGCGCACGGCCGCACGGGCCAGGCGCGGGTTGCTCAGCCGCCGTCGCCCGGTATCAATGCGCCGGGTGGTCCGCTTGTATTCGTCCATCATTGGTCACCCCCTCGTTTCTCGGCACTTACCTGCGGGTATCGCCGCGATCTGACGCGGGGCGAAACACCCTGGGGGTCGGCATCGGGATCGCGGCCCTTGAACGGCTCCGCTCCATCTCGGTACCGCGGGCCCGCACGGTAGTGTGCTCGGCGGGTCCGGACACGGCTGCTTTCAGCTCTCCTTTAACTCCCCTCACGCTCGAATCATGCCGGATCCCGGTGGGCGATTGGTCTCACCAGGCTATGAACTAGCTATGAGTCGCCGAATTGAAATAAAGACAAATCACAGGCGAGTCCCATGGAGAGCACTCGAACCGCGGACCGATACTTGAGTAGTGAGTCGACCCGCCCCGCCTGTCCTGACAATCCGGCACGACGGGTCCCAACGGTCCTTCGCGGCAGGCGACGAGGTGGTCGTCGGGCGTGACGCGAACGCCGACTTGCGCATTCCGGATCCGCGGATCTCCCGCGCGCACCTGATCGTTCGGTTCGATCAAGGCCGGTGGCTGGCGATCGACAACGGCTCGCTGAACGGCACCTACGTCAACGGCTACCGGATGCCGGTGATCGACATCCACGACGGCCAGAGCATCAACGTCGGCAACCCGCAAGGTCCGCAGCTGACCTTCGCGATCGGGCCGCAGCACGGGCAGACCAGCCGGCCACCCCAGGCGAGGCGGGTCCGGGACTCCGGGCCGCCCACCCTGGCGTGGTCCGCGCTCCCGGAGCGGACGAATCCCACGGCGCCGACGTCACCGCCGCGCGGCCAGACCGGAAGCCAGCCCAGGCATCCCGTTCGGAGCGGCCCCAACATCGCACCGCCGCGCCCAATGCCACCCAATGCGCCACCTAGGCAGCCGGGCAGGCCGCCCGGCCCACCGGCGCCCCGGCCGCCGGTTTCGCAGCCGCGGCAGGCGCCACCACCGCCGCGGATCCAGACGTCCGAGATGCCGTCGGCGGCCCCGCCACCCCGTGGGACGCCACCCGACCCGCTGACCGTGGTCCACGTCGGGTCGCACGGCCCGGCCACGGGCAGTGACGCCGGGGTGCCGGCCCGGCCGGAAGCGACACCACCCGCCGAGTCCACCGTGATCGACGCCAAAACGGCCGACGTGTCGAACCTGGCCACGAGGTTTGTGAAGTTGCTCTCGCCGCGCTCGTCATCCGCCGCGGGCACGGCCGGTGCCATGACAATCGGTCGCGCGGCCGAGAGCGACATCGTTGTCTCCGACGTGTTGGCCTCCCGTCAGCACGCGACGTTGGTGCCCACGCCGCTCGGCGTCGAGATCCGTGACAACAGCATCAACGGAACGTTCGTCAACGGCACCCGGGTCGGGTCGGCGATCCTGACCGACGACGACGTCGTCACCATCGGCAACGTCGACCTGGTGTTCCGGGGCGGCACCCTGGTCAAGCGCAGTCAGGCCGCGACGCGCACCGGCGGCCTCGAGGTGCGCAACGTCAAGTACGTCGTCGACAACGGCAAGCAACTGCTCGACGACATCTCGCTGACCGCCCGCCCGGGGACCCTGACCGCCGTGATCGGCGGGTCGGGCGCCGGCAAGAGCACGCTGGCCAGGCTGATCGCCGGCTACACCAGCCCCAGTTCCGGTTCGGTGACCTTCGAGGGCCACAACATCCACGCCGAATACGCGTCGTTGCGCAGCAGGATCGGCATGGTCCCGCAGGACGACGTGGTGCACCGGCAGCTGACGGTCAACCAAGCGCTCGGCTACGCCGCCGAACTGCGGCTGCCGCCCGACACCAGCAAAGCCGACCGCGCCAAGGTGGTCGCCCAGGTCCTCGACGAGCTCGACCTGACCGAGCACGCCGACACCCGGGTCGACAAGCTGTCGGGCGGTCAGCGCAAACGCGCTTCGGTGGCGCTGGAACTGCTCACCGGGCCGTCGTTGCTGATCCTCGACGAGCCGACGTCGGGCCTGGACCCGGCGCTGGATCACCAGGTCATGACGATGCTGCGGCAGTTGGCCGACGCCGGTCGGGTGGTGATCGTGGTGACGCACATGCTGTCCTACCTCGACGTCTGCGACCAGCTGCTCTTGGTGGCGCCGGGCGGCAGGACGGCCTACTGCGGCCCGCCCGACCAGATCGGCGACGCGATGGGCACCACGAACTGGGCCAAGATCTTCACCAAGGTGGGCGCCGACCCCGAGGAAGCCAACCGGCGGTTCCTGGCGCGGGCCGAGGCGCAGAGGCGACCGCAGAAGTTGTTGCCGGACAAGACCGACGAGCCGGGCGATCTGGGCGAACCGGTGCACACCAGCGTGCGGCGCCAGATCTCGACGGTCGCCCGTCGCCAGGTCCGCCTGGTCGTCGCCGACCGGGCCTATTTCATCTTCCTGGCACTGTTGCCGTTCATCCTGGGCGCGCTGTCGCTAACGGTGCCGGGGTCCAGCGGATTCCGCGTCCCCGACCCACACGCCGGGACACCCGACGAATCCGCGCAGATACTGAACCTGCTCCTGCTCGCGGCGGCCTTCATGGGCACCGCGCTGACGATCCGCGACCTGGTCGGCGAACGCGCCGTCTTCCAGCGCGAACAGGCGGTCGGGTTGTCGACGTCGGCCTACCTGCTCGCCAAGACGGTGGTGTTCTGCGGGTTCGCGATCCTGCAGTCGGCGATCACCACCACGATCGTCGTCGTCGGCAAGGGCGCCCCGAGCCAGGGGGGCGTGCTGCTCGGCCATTCCCAGCTGGCGGCCACCTTCGAGCTGTTTCTCACGGTCGCAGCGACCTGTGTCGCCTCGGCCATCCTTGGGCTGGCCATTTCGTCGCTGGTCCGCTCCAGCGAGCAGATCATGCCGCTGTTCGTGGTGTCGATCATGGCGCAGCTGGTGCTGTGCGGCGGGATGGTCCCGGTGACCGGCCGGCTCGCCCTCGATCAGCTGTCCTTCGCGATGCCGGCGCGCTGGGGCTACGCCGCGGCGGCGTCGACGGTCGACATCCGGCACCTGGTGCCGGGTTCGCTGCTTCCCCAGGACCGGTTCTGGGAGCACACCTCGAAGATCTGGCTGATCGACATGGGCATGCTGGCCGCGCTGTCGGTGTTCTACGCCGGCTTTGTGCGGTGGAGAATCCGGTTGCGCCGATGAGGTGACATCATCCATCCGCCGAAGCACGAGACGTTCGACCTGGTGGCCCGCACCAACACCGACCCGAAGGGCATTGTGCGGGCCGTCGACGAGTATGTCGTGCACACGTGGGGGCTCTACGTCGCCCGCCCCACCCCGGGCCGCGCCCAGTTCCATTACCTGGAATCGTGGCTGCTGCCGTCATTGGGCTTGCGCGCCACGGTTTTTCATTTCAATCCGGGGCACGAACGCGACCACGACTACTACCTCGATGTGGGCGAATACACGCCCGGCCCGAGGGTGTGGCGTTCCGAAGACCATTACCTCGACATCGAGGTGCGCACCGGCGCCGGGGCGGAATTGGCCGATGTCGACGAGCTGCTGGACGCAGTGCGCCACGGCCTGCTGACGCCGGACGTCGCCGAGCGGGCGGTGCGGCGGGCCGTGGCCGCTGTCGACGGTCTGGCCCGCAATGGCTATGACCTGTCCCGGTGGATGGCCGGCAATGGCATGGAGCTCACCTGGCGTGGGGCTTAGCGATTTGCGGGCGGTGCCCGCACCGGTTTCGCGGCCGTTTCCTCACGTGACACAGGGGTATCACTTAGGGATGCGTTTGAGCGAGTACCGGCGCAAACGCCGGTTCGGCCGCCACCCGCGTTTCGTCATCCAGCACGAGCCGGCCGGCAACGAACACTACGACCTTCGCCTCGAGATCGACGGCGTGTTGGTGTCCTGGGCGATACCGAAGGACACGCGGATCGCCCGCCGCACCGAAGACCACCAGCTGGAACACGCCGAGAGCGATGCAATCGTCGGCGACCGCGGCACCTATGCCAACGCGACCCCGTACGAAATGTACGAATGCCTTGAGCGCGGCTATCTTTCGTTCCACCTGCGCGGCGAAAGGCTGCGCGGCTCCTACACGCTCACCAGGATCCGGGAGGGTGAGGAAGAGACCTGGCTGCTGATCAGGCGCAAAGACGAGGACGCCCACACGCGACCTGAGCCGGCGCTGACCGTCCCCACGTTGGACGACTTGTCATGACGGACTTCGCCGGTCTGCCCGGGTCGGTGCGCGCGGCGCTGCACGACGAGCCGGTGCCGGACTGGCGAACTCCCACCCTGGCCACCCTGACCGACGAGCGGTTTTCCGATCCGCAATGGATCTTCGAGCGCAAATTCGACGGCATGCGCTGCCTGGCGTTTCGCGACGGCGAGCGGGTGCGGCTCCTGTCGCGAAATCGCCAGCCGCTCAACGGAACCTACCCGGAGCTGGTCGATGCGCTCGGCGCCCAGCACACCACTCGGTTCGTGGTGGACGGCGAGGTTGTCGCATTTGAGGGGCGCCGCACCAGCTTCGCCCGTTTGCAGGGCCGCCTGGGCATCACCGACCCCGAGGTGGCCCGCGCGTCCCCGGTGCGCGTCTTCTACTACCTGTTCGACCTGCTGCACCTCGACGGCAAGTCGACCATCGAAGTGCCGCTGCTGTGGCGTAAAAGGCTGCTGCGCGAGGCCATTCAGTTCGATGATCCGCTGCGCTTCACCACCCACCGCCTGAAGGATGGTATCGCCGCCTACCGGGCGGCGTGCGAGCGCGGCGACGAAGGGGTGATCGCCAAGCTGGCCGACTCGAAGTATGACGGCCGCCGCTCGCCGAACTGGTTGAAGTTCAAATGCGTTCGCGATCAGGAGTTCGTGGTCGGCGGCTACACCGGCCCCAAGGGCAGCCGTGTCGAGTTGGGCGCGCTGTTGCTCGGCTACCACGACGGACGCGACCTCGTCTACGCCGGCAAGGTGGGAACCGGCTTCGACGAAGCCACTCTGCGCCGACTGCACGAGCGGCTGTCGGCCATCGAGCGGGACGCAACACCGTTCACCCGGGGTCTGGTGCGCGAGAACGGCGTCCGCTGGGTACGACCGGAGCTGGTCGTCCAGATCGGGTTCAGCGAGTGGACGCGCGACGGCAAGCTGCGCCACCCGCGCTACCTTGGCCTGCGTACCGACAAGGACCCCGGCGACGTCGTGCGGGAGACACACTGATGCCCCGCATCGATGTCGAGGTCACCCACCCGGACCGGGTGATGTTTCCCGATCACGGGATCACCAAGCGCGAGTTGGTCGACTACTACGGCGAGGTGGCCGACACGATGCTGCCGCATCTGAAGGGCCGGGCGCTCACCGTGCAACGGTTCCCGCAGGGAATCGGCGAACAAGGCTTCGTGCAACAGGATTTCGCCGATTCGCTGCCCGACTGGTTTGGCCGCGTGCAGGTCGCCAAAGAGGGCGGGACCCTGGTGCATCCCGTGGCCGAACGCCCGGAGGCGTTGCGCTGGCTGGCCAACCAGAACTGCATCGCGTTGCACGTGTGGCAGTCGCGTCAGGGCCGGCTGCATTACCCCGACCGACTGGTCTTCGACCTCGACCCGCCCGACACCGACTTCGCCGCGGTGCGGGCCACCGCCCGCGCGGTCGCCGGGGTGCTGGGCGATCTCGGGCTGGCGTGTTACGTACAGACGACCGGGTCGCGGGGCCTGCACGTCGTGGTGCCAGTGCGCGCCGACACCGATTTCGATACCGCACGGCAATTCGCCCGCGACGTCGCCGAGGTGGTGGTGGCCGACGACGACGCGCACCGCACGGTGGAGGCCCGCAAGGACAAGCGGGGCCGCCGGGTGTATCTCGACATCATGCGAAACGCCTACGCGCAGACCGCCGTCGCACCGTATTCGGTCCGGGCCCGCAGCGGCGCGCCGGTGGCGACCCCGCTGCAGTGGGACGAGCTGGACACGCGCGGCCTGCGGGCCGACCGATTCACGATCCGCAACCTTCCCGAACGGCTTGCCGGGCAACGTGACCCGTGGGCCGGCATGTACCGGCACGCCCGCTCACTGACCGGCCCCGCTCAGCGCCTGGCGAAGCTTCGTGCCTGAACTGCCTGGGGCCAGTCCCAGCCGCCTGGTCCTCGTGTGACGCTGGGCGTAATGTCGGCAGTTATGCTCCCCAGCAACCAGAGGTGGATAACGATCGCCGCCTTGACCGTTATTGCGGCCGGCTCTCAGCTAAGCCCGGCAACCGCGCGGGCGGACCTGCACAACATCACCTACCGCGCCAGGATCGACGGGGTAACCACCGGCAGCCAGGCCACCTTCGTGCTCAACGGCGGCCGGGCGAACAGCACCGGCCTGAGCTCTTTGCCCAGCAACGTGTTCGAGGCCAACACGGTGTTGCCCGATCCGCAGCAAGCCGGCATCCAGGTTCTGTTGCATTGGCCCTATTCGGCGAACGTGCACTGCGAGATCGACGTCGACGACAACGTTTTCACCCAGCTCGACCAGTTCGTCAAGCCCACGCCCGGAAATTCCGATCCCATGAACGGCGTGCTGCAGTGCGGCGCAACCCCGGACCGGCTAGGGCTGCCATCCGGTTGAGTCGGCCCACTCCCACGCCCGCCGGTAGGCGTCGAGAAACCACGGCTCCTTGACGGCGACATAGGACGCGGTCTCACCGGCCGCGCCCTGTTCGGCTTTGCGCTTGACGGCCAGGTAGTCGGCGCGCACGCCGGGGTTGGCAGCCAGCCAGTCCACGAACAGCAGGGCGAACTGCTGATTGGGCCACCCGTCCACGCGGATATGCACGTTGGTCGGCCGGCCCGGGTCCGCCGAGGCGTGAATACGCTTGTGCCACAATGCCGGATCGTCGCTGTGGTCGTAGCGGCCGACGGCGCTGCGGGCGTCAGTCTTGGCGACGTCCTCGGTGATGCGCTCGATGCGGGGGTAGCCGGCGGACAGCAGAGGCTCGGTGAGCTCGTCGGCGACCGCCAGTGATTCGACGGTGATCTGAATGTCGATGACGTCCTTGGCGTCAAGGTCGGGCACGGCGGTCGAGCCGATGTGGTCGACGCGAAGCGCCCGATGTCCGCACGCGGTCTTCAGGCGGGCGAGGATTCGCCGCGCCTGGTCCGGCCAGTTCGGGTCGGGTGGCACCAGACGCGCCGGGGCCCTGGCGATCTGGCGCGCGCTCAGGTTGTGGGCGAACGGCACGATCCGGTTGTGCCACACGTCGCGGGCCCGCCGCTCCAACTCCCCCGGGCTGCCCGAGTTGTCCAGCCAAACGTCGGCGACGGCGCGACGCTGCTCGTCGTCGGCTTGCGCGGCGATCCTGGCTCGGGCGTCCTCCTCGGACATGCCGCGCTGTTCGACCAGTCGCCGCACGCGCACCTCCACGTCGGCGTGCACCACCACCACGAGCGGAAACAACGGCGCCATGCCGGATTCCACCAGCAGCGGGATGTCTTCGACGACGACGGCGTCCTCAGACACCGCCGCGATGATCTCCGAGCGACGCCTGCCCACCAACGGGTGCACGATCCCGTTGAGCACGCCGCGCGCCGCGTCATCACGAAAGGCCTTGGCGGCCAAGGCAGGTCGATCCAGCGATCCGTCGGGAAGCAGGATGTCCTTGCCGAAGGCCTCGACCAGCGAGGCCAGGCCTTCGGTGCCCGGCTCGACTACCTCGCGCGCGATGACGTCCCCGTCGACGATGATCGCACCGCATTGTGCGAAGGTGGCCGAAAGCGCCGACTTGCCGGCGCCGATGCCACCGGTCAACCCGATACGCAGCATGGCGCGAGAGCGATCAGAAAAAGGTCACGCGTTGCCGGCGAGCTTTTCCCGCAGGGCCGCCAATTGGGCGTCGCTGGCCAGCGATCCACCCGCCGCCTTCTCCGCGGCCGCGCCGTTGGCCGGCGCCGGGTCCCCATTGCCGTGCGCGGCGGTCTCGGCCGCGGCGAACTTCTCCATTTGCGCGGTGTGCATCTTGTGCCGGCGCTCGGCCTCGGCGTAGCGGGACTCCCATTCGGCGCGCTGCTTGTCGAAGCCGTCCAACCACTCGTTGGTGTCGGGGTCGAAGCCCTCGGGGAAGATGTAGTTGCCCTGCTCGTCGTAGCTGTCGGCCATGCCGTACTTCGCCGGGTCGAATTCCTCGGTGTAGTCCTCGTTGGCCTGCTTGAGCGACAACGAGATCCGGCGGCGCTCCAGGTCGATGTCGATGACCTTGACCATCGCGTCGTCGCCGACGGCGACCACCTGGTCGGGCACCTCGACATGCCGCTCGGCCAGCTCGGAGATGTGCACCAGGCCCTCGATGCCCTCCTCGACGCGGACGAACGCGCCGAAGGGGACCAGCTTGGTGACCTTGCCCGGCACGATCTGACCGATGGCGTGGGTGCGGGCGAAGTGTCGCCACGGGTCTTCCTGAGTTGCCTTCAGCGACAACGAAACCCGCTCGCGGTCCATGTCGACGTCGAGCACCTCGACGGTGACCTCGTCGCCGACCTGGACAACCTCGGACGGGTGGTCGATGTGCTTCCAGGACAGCTCGGAGACGTGCACCAGACCGTCCACACCGCCGAGGTCGACAAACGCACCGAAGTTGACGATGGACGAGACCACACCCTTGCGGATGCTGCCCTTCTGCAGCTGGTTGAGGAACTCGCTGCGCACCTCGGACTGGGTCTGCTCCAGCCAGGCCCGCCGGGACAGCACCACGTTGTTGCGGTTCTTGTCCAGCTCGATGATCTTGGCTTCGATCTCCTTGCCGATGTACGGCTGCAGATCACGGACACGCCGCATCTCGACGAGCGAGGCGGGCAGGAAGCCGCGCAACCCGATGTCGAGGATCAGGCCACCCTTGACCACCTCGATGACCGTGCCCTTGACGGCCTCGTCCTTCTCCTTGAGCCCCTCGATGGTGCCCCAGGCGCGCTCGTACTGCGCGCGCTTCTTGGAGAGGATCAACCGGCCCTCTTTGTCCTCCTTGGTCAAGACCAGGGCCTCAACCTCGTCGCCGACGGAAACGACCTCGTTCGGGTCCACGTCGTGCTTGATGGAGAGCTCGCGGGCGGGGATGACCCCTTCGGTCTTGTAGCCGATGTCGAGGAGCACCTCGTCCCGGTCAACTTTGACGATCGTGCCCTCGACGATGTCGCCATCGTTGAAGTACTTGATCGTTTTGTCTATTGCGGCAAGAAAATCCTCGCTCGAGCCAATGTCGTTGACGGCTACTTGCGGCGAGGTGACGGCGGGACTCGGCATGTTGTTGGGTTGCTCCGGACAGGTTGGGTCGTAGGGACAAAATTGGGATTTACCCTGTAGAGGCTACTCGACAGGGCACACGCTGGACAAACCGCATCATCCGCCCAGTGCGCGGCGACGTGCTCGAATGTAGACCGCTAATGTAACGCCGCGGCGAATTTTTCGGTGATTTTTCGCCGTCACGTTACACCCGCGGCCCCGAGAGGCGGCCGAATACCACTAATGTGCGGCGGCGTCCCAGCTGCGGCCGTAGCCCACCGAGACCTCGAGCGGCACGTCGAGCGGGTAGGCACCGCCCATCTTCTCGCGTGCCAGCGCCTCGACCCGTTCCCGCTCGCCGGGCGCGATTTCGAACAACAGTTCGTCGTGCACCTGCAGCAGCATCCGGGACGCCAGTCCGGCCTGCTTGAGCGCCTTGTCGACCTCGATCATCGCCACCTTGATGATGTCGGCCGCGCTGCCCTGGATGGGCGCGTTGAGCGCCGCGCGCTCCGCGGCCTCCCGCACCTGACGGTTGCTGCTGTCCAGCTCGGGAAGGTAGCGGCGGCGGCCCAATACCGTCGAGGTGTAGCCGTCCTTGCGGGCCTGCTCCACGACGTCCATCAGGTAGTCGCGCACCCCGCCGAAGCGGGCGAAGTACTGGTCCATCTGGACCTTCGCCTCCTCGGTGGAGATTTTCAGCTGCGCGGCCAGCCCGTACGCGCTCAACCCGTAGGCCAGCCCGTACGACATCGCCTTGACCCGGCGGCGCAGCTCGGCGGTGACCTCCTCGATCGGCACGCCGAACGCCCGCGACGCGACGAACGAGTGCAGGTCCTCCCCGGTGTTGAACGCCTCGATGAGGCCCTCGTCGCGGGACAGGTGCGCCATGATCCGCATCTCGATCTGACTGTAGTCGGCGGTCATCAGCTCGGCGTGATCCTTTCCGACGACGAACGCGTCCCGGATCTGCCGCCCCGCGTCGGTGCGGATCGGGATGTTCTGCAGGTTGGGTTCGGTCGACGACAGCCTGCCGGTCGCCGCGATCGTCTGGTTGAACGTGGTGTGGATCCGGCCGTCGGCGGCCACCGAGTTCAGCAGCCCGTCGACGGTGACCTTCAGGCGCGTGACATCGCGGTGGGCCAGCAGGTGCTGCAAAAACGGGTGCCCGGTCTTGTCGAAGAGCGATTGCAGGGCGTCGGCGTCGGTGGTGTAGCCGGTCTTGGTCCGCTTGGTCTTCGGCATGCCGAGTTCGTCGAACAACACCACCTGCAACTGCTTGGGCGAGCCCAGGTTGATCTGCTTGCCGATCACGGCGTAGGCGGCCTCGGCGGCGTCGCGGATCTGGTCGCCGAACTGGGTTTGCAGCTCGCCCAGCAGCTGCAAATCGACGGCGATGCCGGCGCTTTCCATGTCCGCCAGCACCTGCTGGACCGGCAGCTCCATGTCACCGAGCAATGCGGTGGAGTCGATGCGGTCCAGCTCGGCGTCCAGCGCGTCGGCCAGGTCCACCACGGCCCGCGCGCGCAGTATCAGGGTCTGGACGGCTTGCTCGTCCACCCCCTCGATGTCATCGAGCAGCGAAAGCTGTTGCTGCTCAGCCGTTTCCGCACGCAGTTCGCGACGCAGGTAGCGCAGCGAGAGATCGTCGAGGGTGAAGCTGCGCTGCCCGGGCCGCACCAGGTAGGCCGCCAGCGCGGTGTCGGAGGTGACGCCGTTCAGCGTCCACCCGCGGCCCGCCAAGTCGTGCATGGCCAGCTTGGCCTCGTGCAGCGCTTTGGGTTTCGCCGGGTCGGCCAGCCAGGCCGCCAGCGCGGCGTCGTCGTCCGGAGTCGACATCGCCGTATCGACGTAGCCGCCTTCGCCGTCGGCGGCGGCGATGCCCAGCGCGGTGGCGTCCCCGCCGTGCGGCAGGTGCGTACCCGCGACGGCCAGCCCCGCCCGGCGGCCGTCGCCGACGTGCTTGGCCAGCCACTGCCCGACCGTCCCGGGCTCCAGCGCGTCACCGCGCACGTCAAAGCCCTCGTCGACCTCGGGCTCGACGGCCACCAGGGTCTCGAACAACCGGTCCCGCAATACCCGGAACTCCAGGTCGTCGAAGAGCCGGTGAATCTGGTCGCGATCCCACGGCTGCAGCCGCAGCGTGTCCGGGGTTTGCGCCAGCGGCACGTCCTTGACGAGGTCGGTGAGCTCACGGTTGCGGATCACGCCGGCCAGATTCGCCCGCAGCGCGTCACCCACCTTGCCGCGGACCGCGTCGGCGTTGTCGACCAGCCCTTGCAGCGAGCCGTACTCGGCGATCCACTTGGAGGCGGTCTTTTCCCCCACCCCGGGAATGCCGGGCAGGTTGTCGCTGGGATCCCCGCGCAGCGCGGCGAAGTCCGGGTACTGCTTGGGGGTCAGCCCGTACTTTTCGACGACGGCGTCGGGGGTGAAGCGGGTCAGTTCGCTCACGCCCTTGCGCGGATACAGCACCGTCACGTCGTCGCTGACCAGCTGCAGGGAGTCGCGGTCACCGGTGACCACCAGCACGCGGTAGCCCTCGTCTTCGGCCTGGGTGGCCAGCGTCGCGATCAGGTCGTCGGCCTCGAACCCCGGCTCCGAAAGCACCGTGATGCCAAGCGCGTTCAGCACTTCCTTGGTGATGTCGATTTGGCCGTGGAACTCGTCGGGGGTTGCCGACCGATTGGCCTTGTATTCGGGGTATCGCTCCGAGCGGAAGGTCTGCCGCGACACGTCGAATGCGGCGGCGATGTGCGTCGGGGACTCGTCGCGCAGGAGGTTGATCAGCATGGCGGTGAAGCCGTAGACCGCGTTGGTGGTCAGGCCGCCGCGGGTCTTGAAGTTCTCGGCGGGCAGCGCATAGAACGCCCGAAACGCCAGCGAATTGCCATCCAGCAACATCAGTGTCGGCTTGGCTTCGGTCGCGCTGGCGGTGCTCACGGCTCACACTCTAGGCACCCGGTGCGACGAGTCACGCGCCCGTGCAGAACTGCAACACGTTTCAGTTTTGTGGTTCCGCTGGGTACGCTGGCCCGGTGCCAGAGGTCACCCGCCAGGAACCGGCGATCGACGGGTGGTTCGCCGCCGATGACGCCGGCGTGCCGCATCTGATCGGCAGCAAATGCCCCCAGTGCGGCACCTACGTCTTCCCTCCCCGGGAGAACAACTGCCCCAATCCGGCCTGCCAGAGCGCCACGCTGGAGCCCGTCGCCTTGTCCACCCGGGGAACGCTGTGGAGCTACACGGAAAACCGGTACCCCCCACCGGCGCCCTACCCCGCCCCGGACCCCTTCGAACCGTTCGCCATCGCCGCGGTGCAGCTGGCCGACGAGGGGCTGATCGTGCTGGGCAAGGTGGTGGAAGGAACGCTGGCGGCCGACTTGAAGGTCGGCATGGAAATGGAGCTGACCACCATGCCGCTGTTCACCGCCGACGACGGCGTGCAGCGCGTCGTGCACGCGTGGAGGATCGCATCATGAGCACGCCCGAACCCCTGTACATCCTCGGCGCCGGGATGCACCCCTGGGGCAAATGGGGCCGGGACTTCACCGAATACGGTGTGGTCGCCGCGCGCGCCGCGCTGGCGGAGGCGGGCCTGGACTGGCGGCAGATCCAGCTGGTCGCCGGCGCCGACACCATCCGCAACGGGTACCCCGGCTTCATCGCCGGGTCGACGTTCGCGCAGAAGCTCGGCTGGAACGGCATCCCGGTCAGCTCTAGCTACGCCGCGTGTGCCAGCGGTTCTCAGGCCCTGCAGAGCGCTCGCGCACAGATTCTGGCCGGCTTCTGCGACGTCGCGCTGGTGATCGGTGCCGACACCACCCCCAAAGGCGCGTTCGCCCCGGTCGGTGGGGAACGCAAGAACGACCCCGACTGGCAGCGGTTCCACCTGATCGGGGCGATGAACCCGGTGTACTTCGCGCTGCTCGCGCGCCGCCGGATGGACCTCTACGGCGCCACATCCGACGACTTCGCACAGGTGAAGGTCAAGAACTCGCGGCATGGCCTGCAGAACCCGTATGCCCGCTACCGCAAGGAATCCTCGGTCGACGACGTGCTCGCCAGCCCGGTGGTGGCCGACCCGTTGCGGCAGCTCGACATCTGCGCAACTTCCGACGGTGCGGCGGCCCTGATCGTGGCCAGCGCGAAGTTCGCCCGCGAGCATCTCGGCTCGCTCGACGGGGTGCCCTCGGTGCGCGCGGTCAGCACCGTGACCCCGCGCTACCCCCAGCACCTACCCGAATTGCCTGACATCGCAACGGATTCCACCGCGGCGGTGCCCGCACCGGACCGGGTGTTCAAGGACCAGATCCTCGACGCGGCCTACGCCGAAGCGGGCATCGGGCCCGAGGACGTGAGCCTGGCCGAGGTCTACGACCTGTCCACCGCGCTGGAGCTCGACTGGTACGAGCACCTGGGGCTGTGCGCCAAGGGTGAGGCCGAGGCGCTCCTGCGCAGCGGCGCCACCACCATCGGCGGCAGGGTGCCGGTCAACCCGTCGGGCGGGCTGGCCTGCTTCGGCGAGGCCATCCCCGCCCAGGCGATCGCTCAGGTCTGCGAGCTGACCTGGCAACTGCGCGGTCAGGCCACCGGCCGGCAGGTGGAGAACGCCACGGTCGGCGTCACCGCCAACCAAGGCCTGTTCGGCCACGGCTCGTCGGTGATCGTCGCCCGCTAGCCGGACTCCTCCCTGGGCGCGTCCCCGAGGGTTTCCAGGACGACCTCGGCCACCCGCTTCATGGTGGTCCGCCGGTCCATGGCAGCACGCTGAATCCACTTGAAGGCTTCGGGCTCGGTCATGCCCTGCTTGGTCTGCAGCAGCCCCTTGGCGCGTTCGACCAGCTTGCGGGTCTCCAGCCGGTCGGACAACGTCGCCACCTCGCGTTCCAGCTCGGTGATCTCGCCGAACCGGCTGACGGCCAGTTCGATGGCCGGGATCAGGTCGCTGATGGTGAACGGCTTCACCAGATAGGCCATGGCGCCGGCATCGCGGGCGCGTTCGACCAGGTCGCGCTGGCTGAACGCGGTCAGCACGACGATCGGCGCGATGCGCTTGCTGGCTATCTCCGAGGCCGCGTCGATCCCGTCGCGGCGCGGCATCTTCACGTCCATGATCACCAAGTCCGGCTTATGGCGCTCGGCCAGTTCGACGGCTTCCTGACCGTCGCCGGCCTCGCCGACGATTTCGTAACCCTCCTCTCGGAGCATCTCGACCAGGTCCAGCCGGATCAGCGCTTCGTCTTCTGCGATCAGGACCCGGCGCGGCGCAGCGGCGTCGGTGTCGGTCGTGGGGCCTGCCATGACCGACATTGTCTCGTGAACGCCCGCGACCAGCGACCTCGGGGGCGGTGAGAACCGACAACCACGCCGATCCTCTATGGTGGGAGGCTGCTTTAAGGTAGGGGGCCGGGCCCCACACCTAAGAGCCCTCGTATCCCAACTGGCAGAGGAAACGGACTCAAAACCCGTCCAGTGTGGGTTCGAATCCCACCGAGGGCACCCCACCACCGCCGGTGTTCGTGCAGTTCAGTGGCTTACAGCGCCCGCCCAGATCCCCACTCAAACCGTCTTTGGCTGCAATTTGGCAATTTGGCTACATTCTGGGCGGCGCGGCGCTCATCGTGGGCGTCGGCGACGAGATCCATGTCGGACTCGAACAAGTCGCTGTACACGTCGAGGGTCATCGCCGCTGAGGCGTGCCCGAGCATCCGCTGCACCACCTTCACGTTGGCGCCGGCGCTGATCGCCAGACTGGCGGCGGTGTGCCGAAGGTCGTGGGCGGTTACCCGTGGGAACGTCGGGTCGGCCTGGCGGCAGCGATCCACCGCGCCGCTAAACCACGTGCTCGCGCCGGGTGGCTTGGCGTAGCCGCCGCGGGCAGCCGGAAACAGAATGTCGTTGCGTCCCTTGCCCTCACACTGCCGCGCCAGCGGTTCGGTCAAAAACTTCGGGAACGCCACCGTGCGGCTTTCATGTGTTTTGGTCGTGCCGATCTCGATCGTGGTGCCGACGGCAACCGCGTTGCGGCGCACACGATTCGGCGGCGCAACGGGTCCACGTCGCCGACGTGCAACCCGGCCGCCTCCCCCCACCTCAACCCGCAGTAGCCGAGCAGCAGGATGACCACACCCCGCTCGCCGGCCTGCTCGGCCAGCGCCCACAGCTGCGCATCGCTCAGGTAGCGGTGTTCTGCGCGGCGGGGTTTGCGGGGCAACCGGATCCCCTTCGCGGGGTTGGTCGCCAGCCGTCGATCGGCCACCGCCGTATCCAAAATCCCGGCCAGCAGGTTGGCCGCGCGGATGATGGTGGTCGGGCCGGCCGCGCGCTTGACGACGTCGCCGTGCGCGTCGAGGACTTCGCGGCCCATCTCGGCTACCCACGCCTGCACCGCGGAGTGTTTGATGTCGGCGAGTTTCGTTGCACCCCAACGCGGTTCAACGTGCACATCCCACGCTATCTGCTCGACGCGCCGGGTCGACGGCTTCAGATGGCCGCGCTGGGAAAGCCAGTCGCGCCCCAAAACGCCGACCGTGACCCGCGAATCGGCGGGGTCGACGTAGGTGCCGCGCAGCTGCGCCGTGCGCACATTGGCGGCGAAGTCCTCGGCCTCGCGTTTAGTTTTGAAACCGCGCTGCTGCCGCGCCCTGTTTTCGATGCGGTACTGCACCCGCCAACGGTCCCCCTTGGCGGTCGGGTATTTCGTGATGCTGGCCATGTCAGCTGTCCTCTCCTGTGGTGGCTGTGCGGGGTGTGCGCGGTGCGCGCAACTTGTCGGGCTCGATCAGGCCGGCTTGTTTGGCGCGCTTGATCCACCACTTGGCGTTGTCCTCGTCGTAATCGACTCCGGTGGCCTGAGAGGCGCAGTCCGCGACGTAGGGGTAAATAGCGGTGTCGGCATCCAAAGCCTCGTCCACCCACTTGACGACGTCGTCGAGAAACTCCCGGGACCACTTGGGTGGGCGGCCGCCCTTGCGTCTCGGTGGCACCCACCCCGGCGGGGCGTGGCGGACCATCGACGTCGGCGGCGGCGCCGAGGAGTACGGCGCCGTCGAATCCTTCGACATCGAATCCCACCCGCTGATCGCCACGGCATTCCACACCGTCACCGGTGACCGCTCGGTGGACACCTACCGCCTGGCCGGCGCCTGCTACGACGCGCACCTGACCCTGCCCCAAACCCGCTGGGCGATCGGCCAGCGCCCCGACCTCACCGGACGGCTCAACGGGCATCGCCGCGACGACGTGCCGGAGTGCTGGCTGAAGATCGTCGACCAACGCCAGACCGGTACCCGCAAGCAAGGCAGCGCGCGATGACGTTCTGGGATACCGGCGGGTGCGTTCGACCGTATCCGGCGCGCTTGCAAGGAGACCGGTGATGTGGAGCAAGCTTGACGACAAGTTCCATTCACACCGCAAGCCACGCGGGCTGGCCGACACCGCAGAGGGCCGCGAGGCGCTGGGCCTGTGGGTGATCTGCTTGAGCTACTGCGGCGACCAGCTGACCGACGGCTTCGTCCCCGCGTGGTTCGTTGTCTCAGTGGTTCCGGGCCGCAAAGGCGATCGGCTGGCCCACCTTCTGGTACACGCGGGACTGTTTGAGGTCGGAGAAATCGGCGACGAAACAGGTTGGTTTTTCCACGATTTTCTCGATTACAACAAGTCCCGCGTTCAAGTGTTCGACAAGCGAGCGGCCGACGCCAAACGGCAGCAGGAATGGCGTGAGCAGCAGCAACAGCATGGAGACGACAGCGATGTCACAGCGTGACAGGCGCGTTAGTAACGCTGCTAGTCACACCTACCCCGACCCGACCCGACCCGAGATAGATAGTCCACAGGGGTAGCCAGTGAGCGAGAGAACACGTGTACAAGCGAACAAGTGAACAGGCGCAGCAGCACCGCCGCAGGGGCGGCCCGATCAACTATTCAGCCGAGAAGCAGGCCGATCTGGTACCTGTGGTCGCAGCTACAGCATGTCTCGGTGCACGTCGAAACAGGAATGAGGTAGTGGATTACTCGTATTAGAAGTATTCGTCGCGCGATACTCTTTGCTCGCCCGGGGGCCGAGGACGCGGTAGGAGACATCGATGTCGTATCTGGTGACGGCCCCAGAGTCCCTGGCTTCGGCGGCAACGGATCTGTCAAACATCGGCTCGACCCTGAGCGCAGCCCACGCGGCGGCGGCGACCCAGACGACCGGGGTGTTGGCCGCGGCTGAGGATGAGGTGTCGGCGGCCATTGCGGCGCTGTTTTCCGCCCATGGTCAGGGCTTTCAGGCACTCAGTGCGCAAGCGGCGGCGTTTCACTTGCAGTTTGTCCAGGCGTTGAACGTCGCCGGGGGTTCCTATACGGCCACCGAGGCGGCGAACGTCGCGCCGTTGCAGACCGTGTGGCAAGACGTGCGGGGGGTGATCAATGCGCCCACCAACTTGTTGTTGGGGACCCCGTTGATCGGCAAGGGCACCAATGGGGCGCCGGGGACCGGGCAGCCCGGCGGGCCGGGCGGGCTTTTGTGGGGCAACGGCGGCGACGGCGGGTCGGGTAGGCCTGGGCAGGCCGGTGGGGCTGGCGGGTCGGCGGGTCTGTGGGGCAACGGTGGTATGGGCGGGGCCGGGGGGAACGCCACTACCCCCGGCGGGACGGGCGGTAACGGCGGTGCCGGTGGCCACGGCGGGCTGTTGCACGGCAATGGCGGTGCCGGTGGGCTCGGCGGTAACGGCGGCATCGGTATTGCTGGCACCAGCGGCGGCAATGGCGGCAACGGTGGTGCCGGCGGCCAAGGGTCGGCTTTGTTTGGCCATGGTGGCAACGGCGGCGACGGCGGCAGTGGCGGCGACAACAACGTCACAACGTCTCTTACCTCGGCCACCGCGGTGGCCGGCGGCGGCGGCGGCGGTGGCCTCGGCGGCAACGGCGCCGTCGCCGGCTATGGCGGCCATGGCGGCAATGGCGGCAGCGCCACCATGATCGTCAATGGCGAGGGAAACGTTACTGCCGGCGGCGGCGGTGGTGGCAGCGGCAGCCCGAACGGCGCCGGCGGTGGCGGTGGCGGTGGCGGCGCCGTTGCCTTGCTTAATAGCGCCACCGTCACCGGCGGTGCCGGCGGCGGCACCGCCGGCAACTTCCATGGTGGAATCGGCGGTGGCGGAGGTATCGCCAACGGCGGCGACCTGGGCATTAGCGTCGCTGCCGGTGGTGGTGGTGGTGGCGGCGGCGGCAATACCGGCGGCAGCGGCGGCTACGGCGGCAGCATTAGCGGAACCTATAACGGCAGCCCAATTACCGTCGGCGGCGGCAGCGGCGGCGCGCCGGGGACGCAGGGTAGCGACGGTTCCAATGCATTCCTCAACCCTGGCGTGGGGGTTGCCACTCCCGGCTCCGGCGGCAAACAAGGTATCGGGGGCGGCGGCGGCGGTGGTGCCGTCGCTGTCCTAGCGAACGACGCCAGCACTGGCGGCACGGGCGGCGCTGGCGGTGCTGGCGGCTAGCACCGGCTAACAACGGCGGCGGCCGACCACGGGAGCGGCAGCGAATGCGGGACCGGCCGGACTGTTGCGCGGCCTGAACGGAATGAACGGGCTGACGTGCGCCGCCGATCTGAGGTCACTTGTCTGCTCGACGGCTGCGGGAAACGATCGCGGACCGACACCTGATCGCAGCGGCATATCCGCAGGTCACGGCGTGACTGCTGACGCGATTGCAGCCAAAGCGAAGCCGAAAGCCTAGACCCACTAAATCGGGTGGCCGCAGATCATGCCGTTGAGCTGCACAAACAGTGCCAGCGAACCGGGTGTCCTCGGTGAGATAGATCCTCGGGTTGAGCGAGGACACCGCCCCGATGGGATTAGCGGCCATCCGCTCCGGCTCCCGGCCGGGCGGCTTCACGATCACACCCGCCGCGTAGCCCGAACACCCGTTCGTTTGGCTGCACTTTGGCTACATTCTCAGTTGTTCGCAGTTAATCAGCGTTGATACCGGTTGGTGCGATCCTGGCAGGTCACAACCCGTTTCCGGCTATCGCCGCAGGTGGGCAGCGACGGGCGAAAAGAGTTCGAATCCCACCGAGGCACCACCGAGGGCGTCCAAGGTCATCGCCGCCGACGCGTGCCCGAGCATCCGCTGCACGACCTTCGGATTCGCCCCGGCGCTGATCGCCAACGACGCCGGGGTGTGCCGCGGATCGTGGGCAGTCACCCGCGCGGCTTGGAGGGTTGCGCTGTGGGGCCGCCGGGCCACCCCCTGAGGTCACTCGCCGGCCCAGCCGTGGCGGGGTTGAAACCTCAAAAACTGAGGGCCGGGGTCGCGGCTACAACGACCTGATTGCGATGCCGCCGCCGGTCGGCAACACCCCGCACGCAGGTAGTATCCGCAGGCCTCGCTAGGGTCACCGCATGGCCCCGCAGCACATCTGGACATGGCCAGTCATCCTGACCCTGTGCATTTCCCTTCTGGCGCTCGCAGTCTCAGGCGCATCGCTGACATGGCAGATCGTTTCGTGGCGGCGCAGCGGCCCACGGGTGAGAGTGAAAACCGTTTCGGGGATGGGCGGCAGGCCTGGCGTGTGGTTTGTCGGCGTTGAGGCGACCAACTCAGGACGCCTGGAAACAGATATTGAGCAGTTCGGTTTTCAGCTACCCAACGGACGCCACATACAGGCCATCCACGATTATCTTGGCCAGCCGGTTGAACTGCCGATGCCCCTCGCGCCGGGGCGCACAGCGACCATGCGTTACGCCGCCCAGCACATATGGGAGATCCTTCGCCAGGAGGGCGTCTCGGGGAAGAACGTTCGGCCCTACGTCGCCGCAAACTGGAAGCCGGTCAGTGCGGGACACGGGCACTTTGAGGGAGAAGTGATCGATCTCGGCCAGCGGATCGCGAACCTGCACTGAAAGGTAATTACTAGACGTCTCGCTGTGAGTTCGCCCTGATGCGTTGCCATGGGCCAAGCGGGACAACGAACATCTGACCTGCCTTTGAGTCGTGCTGCGTCATCCAACAAGGAGGTCGGATAGCGGTGGTGTCCCGCGCAGTTCTGATCCCAGCAGCCATCACCGCCGCCACCATTGGTTTGGCGTCACCGGCTTGCTCGTCACCCGGCCACAGCAAGCAGGCGATCGAAGCAGCCGTCATTGACACCTGCCAACAGTCTGTCAAGAAAGACCTCAAAGACCCCTGGGCGGCTTGTCGTGGTGGGTGACGATCCAGGCTTTCCAATCGTCGCCGAACTTCGCGCAGCGGCCGGCGGTGGGCGCGAAAATTCTCACAATTCCCGACCCGCTTATGTTTAAGAGCGGGCGCGAGTGGGCATCGAAAGGCAACAGTCGGTGTTGGCAGGAGATGATCTCGATGTTGTTACTGCAGATCTATCTGTGTGGGGCGTTCATGGCTGCGGCCGGTGCTTCAGTGGCCGCCGACCTGTTCTCTGAGCGCGACGTGCCATCCACTACTCGCACGAGACTCCTTGTTTTCGCAGGCGTGTCTTGGCCAGTGCTGCTGATCGGACTGCTGCAGCTACTCTGCATTGCTGGTCTCGCCAAGGCGATGAGTACTGCTTCGGGCGCCCGGCACATCAGCCGCCGCCCTGCTGCAGCGCGATAATTGCCGTCTCGCGGCTGGGGACGGGTGTGCGCCGCTCTACATTCACTGTTCATCGCCGTTAACCCGCGCTGAAGTCAGCTGATAGCAAACATGTAGGCAGACCGCCCGCTGCCCCTGTTGGCCGAGGTCACCGCAACGCGTGATCAGGATTCGAATCCCACTGAGGGCACACCCAATTAATGCCGTGCACCATCGGCCGCACGCCCGGCTGGCTCACCGGCCGACAAACGTCGAGGTCACCGGGTACGCTTTTGAGCGTGGCGGCTAAGAAATGCGGAGCCCCACCCAGGTCGGACGGCTCGCCGAAAAACCCGGACTGCGTCGCCGCGGTGCGGGCGCAAAGCCGCGACCGCAATCAGCACTACGCCGCCAGCGCCGCGCGCCGGGGCCGGATCCTCACCATCACCGCGTGGCTGGCCGTGATGGTGCTCGCGAGCTTTCTGCTCGTCCAGATTGTCACCGGATCCTGGACCTGGCAGGTCAGCTCGATCAACGTCATCAGCGCCATGGTCTTCGCGATGGTGCCGTGGCTGCAGCGATTCGGGGAATTGGTTGCGCCGCTTACCTTTGTCGGCGCGGCCTATGTCTCGGTCGTCGCCAGCGTCTGGGACGTGGGCACCGGTTCGGGAGGGCAGTTCTTCTTCCTGGTTGGGGCCTGCCTGGTGGTGCTGCTGCTGGGAATCGAACACATCGTGCTGGCGTCCGCGCTGGCGGCCGTGGCCGCCGGCCTGATCATCGCGGTCGAGTTCCTGGTCCCGCGCGACACCGGGCTGCAGCCGGCCTGGGCGACGTCGACGGGGTTTGTCGTCACCGCCGTCTCCAGCGTCGTGATGGTGGTCGTGACGGTGTGGTTCGCCCTGCGTGACACCGCGCGCGCCGAGGCTGTGATGGAAGCCCAATACGACCGCTCGGAGGCGCTGCTGGCCAACATGTTGCCGGCCAGCATCGCCGATCGGCTCAAGGAACCCGACCGCAGCGTCATCGCCGACAAGTACGACGACGCCTCGGTTCTGTTTGCTGACATCGTCGGATTCACCGAACGTGCCAGCAGCACCCCGCCGGCCGACCTGGTTCGCTTCCTCGACCGCCTGTACGGCTCCTTCGATGCACTCGTGGACAAGCACGGGCTGGAGAAGATCAAGGTGAGCGGGGACTCGTACATGGTGGTCAGCGGGGTCCCGCGCCCGCGGCCCGACCATGCCCAGGCCCTCGCGGATTTCGCCCTCGACATGGTCAATGTCGTGGCGGCGCTGAAGGATCCGCACGGCCAGCCGGTGCCGCTGCGGGTGGGCATGGCGTGCGGGCCGGTGGTCGCGGGTGTCGTGGGTTCTCGCCGGTTCTTCTACGACGTTTGGGGAGACGCGGTCAACGTCGCGTCCCGGATGGAATCCACGGACTCGGTGGGCCGGATCCAGGTGCCCGAGGCGATGTACACCCGCCTCAAAGACGAGTTCGTGCTGCAGGAGCGCGGCCGCATCGACATCAAGGGGAAGGGCCTCATGCGCACCTGGTACCTGATCGGCCGCAAGGCAACCGAAGAATCCACCGACCTGCTCGCCGAGGAACCGCGCACGGCCCGCGTCTGAGCCGGAATGCCCTATACCGAGCACCGCGTTTGTGCCAGACTGCGGCCATGCAAACCACTCCTGGAACCACCCCCGTTCCAAGCTTGTTGCCGCACTTGTGGAAATCGGCTCTCCTGTCCGGAATTCTGTCGGTGATCGTCGGCGGCGTGATCCTGGCGTGGCCGGGAATTTCCATCCTCGCCGCCGCGATCGCATTCGGCGTTTATCTGTTGATCACAGGTGTCGCGCAGGTGGTCTTCGCGTTCAGCCTGCACGTTTCGGCGGGGAGCCGGATCCTGTTGTTCATCAGCGGGGCGGCGTCACTCATCCTGGCGGTCTTGGCGTTTCGTCATTTCGGCCAGGGATACGCAGTCCTGTTGCTGGCCATCTGGATTGGCATCGGGTTCATCTTCCGCGGCGTCGCCACGACGGTTTCGGCCATCAGCGATCCGGCGCTGCCCGGACGGGGATGGTCGATCTTCATCGGCGTGATTAGCCTGCTCGCCGGCATCGTCGTTCTGGCGTCGCCGTTCGAATCGATTGTCACGTTGGCGCTCGTGGTCGGCGTCTGGTTCGTGGTCATCGGCGTGTTCGAAATCGTGTCGTCGTTCGGCATCCGCAAGGCGTCGAAGACGCTCAGCGGTTAAGGCCGCACAACATTGCCAGTAGCGCTGGCCCGAGTCCGGTTACTACACTTCGTCGTAGCTGTTTCCATCAGCGTTCGCAGTCTGGGGAGATGACAGATGAATGTCGTCGATATTTCGCGGTGGCAGTTCGGTATCACCACCGTCTACCACTTCATCTTCGTGCCGCTCACCATCGGTTTGGCCCCCCTGCTCGCCGTCATGCAGACGGTTTGGGTAGCGACGGGTAACGCCGCGTGGTATCGGCTCACCAAGTTCTTCGGCAAGTTGTTCCTGATCAACTTCGCCATCGGCGTGGCGACCGGGATCGTCCAGGAATTCCAATTCGGCATGAATTGGAGCGAGTACTCCCGGTTCGTCGGCGACATCTTCGGCGCGCCACTGGCGATGGAGGGCCTCTTCGCCTTCTTCTTCGAATCCACCTTCATCGGGTTGTGGATCTTCGGTTGGAGCCGGCTGCCGAAGCTGGTGCACCTGGCGTGCATCTGGATCGTCGCGATCGGCGTCAACATTTCCGCGTTCTTCATCATCGTGGCGAACTCGTTCATGCAGCACCCCGTAGGCGCGCACTACAACCCCGTGAGCCGGCGCGCCGAGCTGAACAGCATCGCCGCGCTGCTCACCAACAACACTGCGCTGGCTGCGTTTTCACACACGGTGGCCGGTGCCTTGCTCACCGCCGCTACATTCGTTGCCGCCGTCAGCGCGTGGTGGCTGGTCCGTTCTCGCAATCCCGCATCCGCCACCCCCGCCGCCGAGTCGGACGCCCGCACCATGTTTCGTCCGGCAGCCATCCTGGGGTGCTGGGTTGCGCTGGCCGCCACCGTCGGCCTGTTCTTCACCGGTGACCATCAGGGCAAGCTGATGTTCGTTCAGCAGCCGATGAAAATGGCTTCGGCGGAATCGTTGTGCAACACCGAAACCGATCCGGACTTCTCGATCCTCACCGTCGGCACGCACAACAACTGCGACAGCGTTTCACGTGTGATCGAGGTGCCCTACGTGCTGCCGTTCCTCGCCGAAGGCCGCATCAACGACGTCACGCTGCAGGGTGTGCGCAATATCCAGCAGGACTACGAACATCGTTTCGGACCCAACGATTACCGGCCCAACCTGTTCGTCACCTATTGGTCATTCCGCGCCATGATCGGGCTGCTGGCGATTCCGGTGCTGTTCGCGCTGACTGCGTTGTGGCTGACCCGCGGTGGCCGGATCCCCAATCAGCGATGGTTCTCCTGGTTCGCGCTGGTGGCCATTCCAGCGCCGTTCCTTGCCAACATCTCCGGGTGGGTATTTACCGAGATGGGGCGTCAGCCATGGATCGTCGTCCCCAACCCGACCGGTGACCAACACGTCCGATTCACCGTTCACGAAGCCGTCTCCAGCCACGCTCCCGGGATGGTGATCACCTCACTGGTGACGTTCACCCTCGTTTACGCGGTGCTGGCCGTCATCTGGTTCTGGCTGCTCAAGCGCTACATCGTCGAAGGGCCACAGGAACACGACGCGGAACCGGCACCGCCTCGCGCGCCCAGCGATGACGAGGTGGCGCCGCTTTCGTTTGCGTACTAGGGCCTGGCTACCGCCGCACGGACTGGAAAGGAGCTGACCGGTGGGACTGCAAGAGTTGTGGTTCGGCATCATCGGCATGCTGTTCCTCGGTTTCTTCATACTGGAGGGCTTCGACTTCGGCGTGGGCATGTTGATGGAGCCGTTCGCCCGCATCGGCATGGGAGACCCCGAAATCCGCCGCCGCACGGTGCTCAACACCATCGGGCCGGTCTGGGACGGCAACGAGGTCTGGCTGATCGTGGGCGGCGCAGCGATGTTCGCCGCGTTTCCCGCGTGGTATGCCACCGTTTTCTCCACGCTGTATCTACCGCTGCTGGCGATCCTGTTCGGCATGATCCTGCGTGCCGTGTCGATCGAATGGCGCGGCAAGGTCGACGACACGAAATGGCGCGGCTGGGCCGATTTCGGTATCGCCGCGGGGTCCTGGCTTCCGGCTGTGTTGTGGGGTGTGGCGTTTGCCATCCTGGTGCGTGGCCTCCCGGTGGACGCCGCCGGTCACGTTGACTTGTCGATCACCGATGTGCTCAACGCCTACACGTTGCTGGGCGGCCTGGCCACCGCCGGGCTGTTTTTGCTTTATGGCGCGGTGTTCGTCGCCTTGAAGACCTCGGAGGAGATCCGCGACGACGCCCACCGATTCGCGGTGTGGCTATCGCTTCCGGTCACCGGACTGGTTGCCGGCTTTGGAGTTTGGACGCAACTGGCGTACGGCAAGGACTGGACCTGGGCGGTTCTGGCCGTCGCGGTGGTGGCGCAGCTGGCGGCGGTGCTATTGGTGTGGCGGCGGGCGTCCGACGGCTGGGCGTTCGCCTGCACTGCTTTGGTCGTGGCAGCGGTCGTGGTCCTGCTGTTCGGCGCGCTCTACCCGAACCTGGTGCCCTCGACACTGAACAAGCAATGGAGCCTGACGATCTACAACGCCTCGTCGACCCCCTACACCCTCAAGATCATGACCTGGGTGACGGCGATCATGGCTCCGCTGACGGTGATATACCAGGCGTGGTCGTATTGGGTGTTCCGGCAACGGATCTCGGCCGAGCGGATACCGCCGCCCATCGGCCTGGCGAGGCGTGCGTCCTGACCAAGAACGACGCGGCAAGCCGGGGCCCCCTGGACCCGCGACTGTGGCGGGCCTCGGCCCCGTTGCGGCGGTATCTGGTCGCCGCGGTGGGCTGCGGAGTGGTGATCTCCGGCTGCGCGATCGGCTCGGCGATCGTGTTGGCGAGCATCGTCGCGCGTGTCGTCGGCGACCCGCCGGCGCGCGGCCCGCGTGTTTGGCTCGGACCACTGTCAATCCTGTTGGCGCTGTGGGTGCTTCGCACGGCGACGCACTGGTTTCAGGCCCGCCTGGGTCAGCGGGGGGCCAGCGCCGTCATCGCCGATCTCAACGGTCAGGTGCTGGCCGCGGTGACCGCGCGGCAGCCAAGTGAACTCGCGACACAGCGGGACGCCGCCGCGGTTGTGGTCACCCGTGGTCTGGACGGGTTACGCCCCTACTTCACCGGATACCTGCCCGCCTTGCTGCTCGCCGCGATCTTGACCCCGGCGACCGTTGCCGTGATCGCGGTGTACGACCTGAAATCGATGGTGATCGTGGTGATCACCCTGCCCCTGATACCGGTTTTCATGGTGCTGATCGGGCTGGCGACGGCCGACCGGTCGGCGGCGGCGCTGGAGGCCATGACGACCCTGCAGGCCCGGCTGCTGGACCTGATCGCCGGCATCCCGACGTTGCGGGCGCTGGGACGCGGCCGGGGTCCGGAACACCGGATCGCCGAACTCGCTGCCGCCCATAGGCGCTCGGCGATGGCGACGCTGCGGATCGCGTTCCTGTCGGCGCTGGTGCTCGAATTGCTGGCCACGCTGGGCGTGGCACTGATCGCGGTCGGTATCGGCCTTCGCCTGGTGTTCGGTGAGATGAGCCTGACCACCGGCCTGACCGTGCTGCTGCTGGCACCCGACGTCTACTGGCCGCTGCGCAGGATCGGCGTGGAATTCCATGCCGCACAGGACGGTAGGACCGCCGCCGACAAGGCGTTCGCCCTCATCGGCGAGCCCGCCGCCCCGAAGGTACGAAACCAGACGGTAAACGCGCGCGGCAAGGAGATCCGCCTCGAAAGCCTCGGCGTGGTGGGCCGTGACGGCCACGCGCCGCGCGATCTCACCGCGCTGATTGAACCCGGGCGGGTGACGGTGCTGACCGGACGCAACGGCGCCGGCAAGAGCACCACGCTGCAGGCGATCGCCGGGATCACCGTGCCGTCATCCGGCCGGATCACCGTGGCCGGGGTCGACGTCGCCGACCTGGAGCCCACCGCGTGGTGGCGGCAGGTGTCCTGGCTGCCGCAACGGCCGGTGCTGGTCCCGGGCACCGTGCGCGACAACCTACTCCTGCTGGGAACGTTGAACCAACTCGACGACGCCTGTGTCGCATCCGGTTTCGACTCGGTGCTGGCCGAGCTGCCCGACGGGATGGACACCATGCTCGGGCGCGGGGGTGTCGGCCTGTCACTGGGACAGCGCCAACGGCTGGGCCTCGCGCGAGCGCTCGGATCGGCGGCCGCGGTGCTGCTGCTCGACGAGCCCACCGCGCACCTGGACGCGCACACCGAGCAGCGGGTGCTGCGCACGATCGTCGAGCGCGCGCGCGCCGGCGCGACGGTGGTGGTCGTCGGCCACCGCGAGCCCGTCATCGCGATCGGCGACCGGGTGGTCGAGTTGTCCGCCGACGCCGGAGTGCACCATGCCCGGGTCTGATCCGGTCCTGGGGGCCGCGAGCCTGCTGCGCCCGCGGCTGCCGCGGATCCTGGCGGCCGTCGCACTCGGCGTGCTGTCCCTGGGCAGCGCGCTGGCGCTGGCCGGGTTTTCGGCATGGCTGATCACGCGGGCCTGGCAGATGCCGCCCGTGGTGGACCTGTCCGTCGCCGTCGTCGCGGTGCGCACGTTCGCGATTTCGCGTGGCGTGCTGCATTACTGCGAGCGGCTGGCCACGCACGACGCCGCGCTCCGCGCGGCCGGCACCGCCCGTGCGCAGCTCTATCACCGGCTGGCCCGCGGACCCGCGGCGGCCGCCGTCCGGCTGCACAGCGGTGAGCTGGTGGCGCGGGTGGGCGCCGACGTCGACGAATTGGCCAACGTGCTGGTGCGTGCCGTGGTGCCGATCGGGGTCGCGGCGGTGCTCGCGCTGGCGGCAACCGCGGTCGTCGCGGCCATTTCGCCGCCGGCGGCCACGGTACTGGCGATCTGTCTGCTGATCGCCGGCTTCGTTGCCCCCCGGCTCGCCAGCAGGGCCGCCGCCACGCAGGAAGCGGTTGCCCGCCAACACCATTCCGACCGCGACACGTCGGCGATGATCGCTCTCGAACACGCGCCGGAGCTGCGCGTCGCCGGTGCCCTGCCTGGCGTCATCGCCGATTCTCGATGCCGCCAACGCGCCTGGGCCAATGCCCTCGACGCCGCCGCCAGACCGGCCGCCGTTGCCGAGGCGATGCCGACCGCGGCGATCGGGGCCAGTGTGCTCGGCGCGGTGATGGCAGGGATCGCGTTGGCGCACACGGTCGCACCCACCACGCTGGCCGTCCTGATGTTGTTGCCCTTGTCCGCGTTCGAGGCGACGACGGCGTTACCGTCCGCCGCGGTGCAGCTGACGCGGTCGCGGATCGCCGCGCGCCGCCTGCTCGACCTCGCTCCCCCAGACCGTGCGCACGAGTCCGAAAAGCCCGCGCTGGCGACGCCCGTTGACAGCGGCAGGCTATCCGTGGATGTCTGTTACGGCCACACGAATGCGGTGCGACTCACCCGGGTGGAACTCGACCTACCGCCGGGTGCCCGGCTGGCCGTCACCGGCGCCAGTGGTTCCGGTAAGACGACACTGCTGATGACACTTGCCGGGCTGGTGCCGCCCCTCGACGGACGGGTGCTGCTCGACGGAACCGACGTCAACCATTTCGATGAAGACGAATTACACAGGACCCTGAGCTTTTTCGCCGAGGACGCGCACGTATTCGCCACCACCGTCCGAGACAATCTGCTGGTGGCCCGCGGGGACTGCCGGGACGACGAACTGACCGCGGCGCTCGACGCGGTCGGCCTCGGCGGGTGGCTCGCCAGTTTGGCTGAAGGCCTGTCGACGGTGTTAACCGGTGGCGCGCAGGCGCTTTCGGCGGGTCAGCGCAGGAGGCTGCTGCTGGCTCGGGCGGTGATCTCACCCGCCCGGATCGTGCTGCTCGACGAGCCGACCGAACACCTCGACGCGATCGACGCCGAACTGATCCTGTGCGATCTGCTGGGGACAAAATCGGGGCTGGTGGCCGCGGAACGGACCGTAGTGGTCGCTACTCACCACTTGCCCAAGGGTATTCGCTGTCGCGAACTACGGCTCACAGGTGTCGCCGGCGCGGCATGAACTCCAGCGTCAAGAAGACGAACACCAGGGGAACCAGCTGGATCATCGATATCAGCGCGTAGCGCCGGGCGTCCATGGCGTGGAATTTGCGCACGTAGCGGTACAACGACTCGAGGGCGATCAACGGGTCGAGCACATGGGTCAACCGGTAGAAGACGCGCTGGACCCGACCACGATCTTTGTCCTCGAAGATCTCGGGAAACGCCGCAAATGAAAGCGATACCCGCTGCGCCCCAGCATCTTTGGCGGCCATGATCATGTCGACGCTAAGCCGTTCGTCGATCCCGTTGGGGGCACCGCGGCGACGCCATGGGACGTCAAGGCTGAGATCGCCGCCGCCGCCGGCGGTCGCGTACCGATGGAAGCCCTGCACCCGCCCCTTCGCGTCCCTGGCGATGATCAGCTGTATCCCGGGGAACCGGCCCTCCAGCACTCCGTCGAGGTTCATGTGGAAGCCGCGATCGGTGTGGGCACCGCTGGGGGACGCGCGCACCACGTCGATCAGCTCCGCGAGTCGCTTGTCGTCGAGTTCCTGCTCGGCCACGATCTCGGTTGTTATGCCGGAGTTGTGGGTGCGTTGCACGGCCTGACGCAGGTTGCGGAACCCGCGCCCCACCATCTCAAAGCCGGACACGTCGACCACGACATCGCGGCCGATTGGTATTGGCCGCAGCGATTGTCCGATCACCGCGGGGTCACTCCACAACTCGAGTCGCCGCTCGCTGCAGCCCACCACCGCGATCCGCCAGCCGTGGGCATGGCACATGGCGGCGAAGTCGGCGACCAGCTCCGGGAACTTTTCTTCGTGACCGACGGGGTCGCCGCCGACCGCGGCGAAGCCCATCCGTGTCCGGTATGCCAGCGCCGCGGTACCGTCCGCGGTGAAGTGGTAGCACTTGCCCGTCTGCATGGCGAACGGGGCCAGCGGGTCGTCGCTGGTGGCATCGATCAACGCCCAAATGCGGGGCAGGTCCTCGGATCGGGGATGCGCCGACGTCGGCCACATCAGTGCGATTCCGGAGCTGGCGATCAGCAAATCTCCGAGCAGGTCGAAGGACAGCACGTGCGCACCCAACCCCGCCAACACGAAAAGCGCGGCGGCGGTTGCGTGCATGGTCGTCACCGGACGCCCCAGGAAGATGCCGCGAGCGATGAACGCCACCGCGCCCAGGACGGCCAGCGACCAGCCGAGCCGGTCCGCGTAGTGCCAGTACGGCTGTTGGTGGTGGCGGGCGAGTATGACGATCAGCCAGCCCACCGCGCAGAACAAGGCCACGGCGCCGATCCAGCGGGCCGCCCGCGAATCGACGTGCACGACAACTCGTTCGCGCGCGGGGGGCCGCGCTGCGACGTCGACCGGTCCGTTCAACGCTCACCTCCCGATGCGATCGGTCCCACTCGCACCGAAAAACCCGGCTGATTCGAACTTACGCCTGATCACGGCCCCGGTGGGCCGAAATCGGACGCTCGTCCTGCGGGTATCCCGTCAACTGTCTATCGGGGGGAGGGCGGAAAATATAACAGCACGCCCTCCTGCACCACCGTGGCGATGATTTGGCCGGAGCGATCGAAGAAATGCCCGGTGCCGAGCCCGCGGGAGTCCGCGGCCACCGGCGACGACGTCGAATACAACACCCAGTCGTTGAAATCGACCTGCCGGTGAAACCACACAGAATGGTTCGCGGACGCGGCGAAGATGCGGTCAAAACCCCACGACAGCCCGTGGGTGGTGATGACCGAGTCCAGCACCGTGGTGTCCGACGAGTACACCATGGTCGCAGTGTGCAGCACGGGGTCGTCGGGCAACGCACCCAGCGCCTTGACCCAGACCCTGTTGTGGGGCAGCCGCTCGCCTTTGTCCCGCATCACCCAGGCCGGGTCATTCGTGTAGCGCCATTCGATGGGCTGCAGGGCGTTGACGAAGTGTGGGACGGTCTCCTCGTAGCCGCGCAACAACTCGCCGATCGGTGGCTGCGTGTGGGGCTCGGCAACCTGCGGCGGATCGACGGCGTGCTCGAGGCCGCTACCGCCCGACATGTACGAGATCAGCGCCGACGACAACACGACGCCGCCCTGCACCGCGTCGACGCGCCGGTTGGCGAACCGACGCTCGTCCCGCAGCCGCACCACGTGGAACTCGATGTCCTTGGCGGTGTCTCCCCCGTTGATGAAGTGCACCGACAGCGCGCTGGGCGGCAGGTCGCCCGCGGTCAGCGTGCGGCTGCTCGCGACGAACGATTGCGCCATGAGCTGGCCCCCGAAGGTGCGCATCGGGTTCTTGCTGGGATGGGACCCGACGAACCGGTCGTCCGCGACACGGTTGAGGTCGAGTATCGCCAGCAGTTCTTCGAAGTCAGAAGTGGATGGTGTCGCGGGTTCTTCTCGCGCACTCGGCTGATTGCCGACCGGCACGGGCTCTCCTTAGGCTCAATTTGCCCGCCTCCTTCTCAGGCCGCGACGCGGCCTGCGTCGTCGTCAGGCGGGCTGGTTAGACGTCATCCTCCCCGATCCTGTGCACGTGGATCAGGTTGGTCGACCCTACTGTGCCAGGTGGCGCGCCGGCGACGATGACCACCAGGTCGCCGCGCTTGTAACGGCCCAGCGCGAGCAGCGACTTGTCGACCTGGCGGATCATGCCGTCGGTGGACGTCATCATCGGAACGATGAACGTCTCGGTGCCCCAGGTCATGGCGAGCTGGCTGCGCACCTCGGGCCAGGCGGTGAAGGCCAGCAGCGGCAGCGGGGTGTGCAGGCGCGCCAACCGCTTCACGGTGTCACCGGATTGGGTGAAGGCGACCAGGGCCTTCGCGTCGAGTCGCTCGCCGATGTCGCGGGCGGCGTAGGAGATCACTCCCCGCTTGGTGCGCGGCACGTGCGTCAACGGCGGGGCGGCCGTCGAATTCTCCTCGACCGCGCAAATGATTCGCGACATCGTACGGACCGCCGCCAGCGGGTGCTTCCCCACCGATGTCTCCCCGGACAACATCACCGCGTCGGCGCCGTCAAGCACGGCGTTGGCGACGTCGGAGGCCTCGGCGCGTGTGGGCCGCGAGTTTTCGATCATCGAGTCGAGCATCTGGGTCGCCACGATGACGGGTTTCGCGTTCTCCCTGGCGATCTGGATGGCCCGCTTCTGCACCAGCGGCACCTCTTCCAGCGGCAGCTCGACGCCCAGGTCGCCACGGGCCACCATGATGGCATCGAAGGCCAGCACGATGGCTTCCAGATTGTCGACGGCTTCGGGCTTCTCCAGCTTGGCGATCACCGGTACCCGGCGCCCGATTTGATCCATCACCTCATGCACCAGCTCGACGTCGGACGGCGAGCGCACGAATGAAAGCGCGACCAGGTCGACGCCCAGGTTCAGCGCGAAGGTCAGATCCTCGATGTCCTTCTCCGACAAGGCGGGGGCGGAGACGTCCATGCCCGGCAGCGAGATGCCCTTGTTGTTGCTGACCGGGCCGCCCTCGACCACGGTGCAGACCACGTCGTCGCCGTCGATGGCGTCGACCACGAGGCCGACTTTGCCGTCGTCGACCAGGACGCGGTCACCGACCGCGGCGTCCTTGGCCAACTTCTTGTAGGTGGTCGAGACGCGGTCGTGGCTGCCTTCGCATTCGGCGACGGTGATCCGGACCGTTTCCCCGTCGGCCCAGAACGTGGACCCGGTGGCGAAGCGCCCCAGCCTGATCTTCGGGCCCTGAAGGTCGGCGAGCACACCGACCGCGCGGCCGGTGGTGTCCGAAGCGGCCCGCACGCGGTCGTAGGCGGCCTTGTGATCGGTGTAGTCGCCGTGACTGAAGTTCATTCGAGCGACGTCCATTCCGGCCTCCACCAACGCCAGAATCAGCTCGTCGGAGTTAGTTGCAGGGCCAAGGGTGCAGACGATCTTCCCGCGTCTACTCACGGCGCCAGCATAGTCGGGTGGGGTCACGACGGCCCACGTTGACCGAACCGGCGCAGCGGCTACCCGGTCAGAACGGTCGGAACCAACGGAAAGCCAGGAAGATTGCGCAGCACCGTCCAAGCGATGGCCGCAACCAGGATCGTCACGATCGCCGGTATCGGCAGCGGCGACTGACCGTGCCGGCGGCGAAACAGAACCCATCCGGCCAGCAACGGGATGGCGACCAGTAGGAAGACGTTGTCGTTGATGGCGGCCACCAGGTCACCGTGCAGCAGGTCATGCGTCATCCGAAGTCCACCGCACAAGGGGCAATTCCATCCGGTAAGCCACTTGAACGGGCACAGCGGATACACAGAATTGGTGTTGTGAGGGTCGACCAGCCAGACGTAACCGAGCGCGCCGGCCAGCAGCGCGCCGGTACCCGCCATGGTGTACGTGCGGGACGCGCGATGACGATGGGGACCGTGTTGACGACACTGCCCCGCGGCCTGCGAAGACAGATCAGGTTCCATCGCGCAAGGGGCGACCCTGTGGGTCGGGGACCTTGTCGGTCAAGATCAAGATCGCGTCGACGATGCTCCAAATCAGGCCGATCCCGCAGGTAAACCAGCCCACGAGCAGCTGTGCGACACCCATCCCGATGTCACCGATGTAGAAGCGGCCGATCCCGCCGATGCCGATCAGGCTGAGCAGCTGCAGAAGACCCGCGATCGTTTTCGATTTGTCCGAAAACGGTTGCCCCGTCACGGGATGGCGGCCAAAGGGTGCGGCCGGGTCGTAGTACGGTCCGGGCCCGGGATATTGCGGATACGGCGGATTCTGCGGTGGGTATCCGGGCGGATATCCGGGGGGCCGCTGGGGCGGCGAGCCAGGCCCCGCAGCGTCGTTCCACGGCTGGTCAGTCACGTTGTCAGCATGCCAGATCCACGGCACTTCCGCGCCAGTCCGCCGAACGTCGGACGACCTCTGTCGCTATTGCGGCGAACGTCGACTAGATGCGTCGAAAATCGCACATTTCGCGCAACAACTCGACGTCGGACGGGCTCGGCTGCTAGCGGCCCCTTCGGTTCCTCAGTCGGAAGCTCAATCGCCGCCGGGTCGAGCCGGTGTCATCGGTGGATGGGGTTTCTTCGGCGGCCTTTTCAGCGCCGGCGTCCGTCCCGGCTTCCTGCTGCGCCTCGGCGGCTTGAGCGGGCTCTTCCGGTTGCACTGACTTTGAATCTGCTTCCGTCTCTTCGGCTTTGGGTTCGGCGGCCTCCGTCGCAACGGCGTCAGCTTCAGGCTCCGCCGGTTCACTCTCGACGGCCTCCGCCACAACGGCCTCAGCGTCGGTGACTTCAGACTCTGCGACCTCCGCCTCGGGTTCTTCCGCCTCGGGTTCTTCGGCTTCAGCCTCCTCGCCTTCCGGCTCCGTGGCCTCAGGCTCTTCGGCCTCTTCGGCTTCAGGCTCTTCTGCTTCGGCCTTCGGTTCTTCACCTTCGGCCTCTTCCGCGTCAGGCTCCGCGACCTCGGGCCCTACCGCCTCGGCCGCCGGTTCTTCAGCCTGGGCCTCTTCCACCGCGGCCTCGGGCTCCGCGACCTCGGCCACCGCGGTTTCAGGCTCTTCGGCCGTCGTCTCCGGGGCTTCGGCCTCCGCTTTCACGGTCTCGGCCTGCACGGCTTCCGCATCGGCGAACGTCACCGGATCCGACCGCTTCCGCGGAATCAGCCTTTTCGCCGTCTTCCCCGCCGCCAAGACCGCAGCCACCCCGGCCGCCGCCGCAACCGAAGCGCCGGTTATCGGCTCGGGCTCCGGCTCGGGTTCCGGCGCTGGTTCCGGCGCTGGCGCTTCTTCGGCATCGCTATCGGTGCCACGCAGGCTCGCGGGGTCCTCGCGGCCCTTCGGCGCCAGAATGATGTACACCACGGCGCCGATGAACACGAAAGTCGCCGTGAAGACATTGATCCGGATCCCCGCGATGTGCGTGGCCGTGTCGTTGCGCAGCAGCTCAACGCCGAAACGCCCGACGCAGTAGCCGGCGACATAGAGCGCAAACAGTCGCCCGTGACCGAACTTGAACCGCCGGTCCACGTAGATCAGTGCGGCGAAAACCAGCACGTTCCAGATCAATTCGTAGAGGAACGTGGGTTGCACGATGAACGCGAGCTGTCCCGTCGAGACGCCGTCGAGCGAATGCGGGTCGACATACCCGGAGGGATCCCGCCGGTAGAAGATCTCCAAACCCCACGGCACCGTGGTCTCCCGGCCGTAAAGCTCTTGGTTGAAATAGTTCCCTAGCCGACCGATGGCCTGCGCCAGAATGATTCCGGGAGCCAGCGCGTCGCCGAAGGCCGGCAACGGAATCCCACGCTTCCGGCAGCCATACCACGCGCCGACGCCGCCGAGGGCGACGGCGCCCCAGATGCCCAGGCCCCCGTCCCAGATTCGCAGCGCAGCCCAGAACCCGGCGCCGCCCGGTCCCCAATAGGTCCGCCAGTCGGTGGCCAGGTGATAGAGCCTGCCGCCCACCAATCCGAGCGCCACGGTCAACGGTGCGATGTCGTAGACCACGTTGCGCCGGCCGCCACGGGCCTCCCAGCGCCGGTTCCCGATCACCAGCGCAACCACGATGCCGACGATGATGAACAGCGCGTAGGCGCGAAGGGGCAACGGCCCGAGGTACCACACACCCCGCGGCGGGCTGGGGATATAGGTGGGCAGCATCGTCACGAGGCGGCCGCCCGTTGACGCACACCCGTGGCCAGTTCCCCGGTCAGTGCGCGCAACGCCGGCAGACCACCATCGCCCAGCGCCGACACCAGCGCGGAACCGACGATGACACCGTCGGCGTAGCTGCCGATCTGCGCGGCCTGCTCTCGCGACCGCACCCCCAAACCGACACCGACGGGTATGTCGGACACCGCCTTCACCCTGCTCACCAATTCGGGTGCGGCCTGCGAGACCGCGTCGCGCGCACCGGTGACGCCCATCGTCGAGGCCGCGTAAACGAATCCGCGCGATGCCTCCACCGTGGTCACCAACCGTTGCGGCGTCGAGGACGGCGCCACCAGAAAGATGCGATCCAACCGGTGCTCTTCCGAAGCCGCCAGCCACTGCCCAGCCTCGTCGGGGATGAGGTCCGGAGTGATCAGGCCGTGCCCGCCGGCCGCCGCCAGGTCCCGCGCGAAGGCGTCAACCCCGTAGCGCAGCACCGGATTCCAGTACGTCATCACCACCGCGCGACCGCCGGCCGCACTGATCGCCTCAACGGCGGCCAGCGTGTCCCGAACTCGGACTCCCCCGTGCAGCGCGGCCTCGGTGGCCCTGGCAATGGTCGGACCGTCCATGCCCGGATCCGAGTATGGCACACCGACTTCGATGATGTCGCAACCGGATTCGACAAGGGCGATCATCGCGTCCACGGAAGTGGGCACGTCGGGATACCCGGTGGGCAGGTAACCGATCAGCGCCGCGCGGTTGTCCTTGCGGCAGGAATCGAATGTCGGCCCCAGCCGACTTGCTTCGCTCTGCTCGACGGTCATTGCCCGCCAGGCCCTAGCAGGCCGAACCACTTCGCGGCCGTCTCGACGTCCTTGTCGCCGCGGCCCGACAGGTTGACCACAATGACCGCGCCCCTTCCCAATTCATTGCCCAGCTGGAGGGCGCCGGCCACCGCGTGCGCGGACTCGATGGCCGGGATGATGCCTTCCGCGCGGCACAGCAGGCGGAATGCGTCCATCGCCTCGGCGTCGGTGATCGGCCGGTATTCGGCGCGTCCGGTTTCCCTGAGCCAGGCGTGTTCCGGGCCCACCCCGGGATAGTCCAGACCGGCCGAGATGGAATGGGATTCGATGGTCTGACCGTCCTCGTCTTGCAGCAGGTAGGAGAACGATCCCTGGAAGGCCCCGGGTGAGCCGCCGGTGAATGTCGCCGCGTGCCTGCCGGTCTCGACGCCATCGCCGGCCGCCTCGAACCCGACCAGCCGCACCCCGGGATCGTCGATGAACGCGTGGAAGATCCCGATGGCGTTGGATCCGCCGCCGACACACGCCGTAACCGCGTCGGGCAACCGGCCCGCCTGAGCCCGAATCTGAACGCGCGTCTCCAAGCCGATGATGCGCTGAAAGTCGCGCACCATGGTGGGAAACGGATGGGGCCCCGCCGCGGTGCCGAAGCAGTAGTACGTGTTGTCGGCGTTGGTGACCCAGTCCCGGAATGCCTCGTTGATGGCGTCCTTGAGCGTTTGCGAACCGGTCTCGACGGAGACGACCTCGGCGCCCAGCAGCCGCATCCGGGCGACGTTGAGCGCCTGCCGCGCGGTGTCGACGGCGCCCATGTAGATCACGCAATCCAGCCCGAGCAACGCGCATGCGGTGGCCGTGGCCACGCCGTGCTGACCGGCGCCGGTCTCGGCGATGACCCGGGTCTTGCCCATTCTCTTGGCCAGCAGCGCCTGGCCGAGCACGTTGTTGATCTTGTGAGAACCGGTGTGGTTCAAGTCTTCTCGCTTGAGGAAAATTCGCGCCGAGTCCGCGTGCTCGGACAGGCGCGTCGCCTCATATAGCGGTGACGGCCGGCCCGCGTAGTTCGCCTGCAGCTCGTCGAGGATGTCCAGGAAATCCGGGTTGACGCGTTCCTTCTCGTAGGCGGCGGTGACTTCTTCGATCACCGCCATCAGCGCCTCGGCGACATAGCGTCCACCGTAGACGCCGAAATGACCACCCGGATCGGGGTCGTGGCGGGTGGGTTCGGCGATGGCCGCACTCGAAGGAGGAAGCTCCGGGCGGGACAGCTCTACCATCACCAATGCTCGACGCGGGGACGACTCATCGGCGGCTAGCGAGACGGTTTCGGGCAGGACGGATGGGTGCCCGCAGTAACCAGATCGGCAACCGCCGCGCGTGGGTCACCGCTCTTGACGAGACCTTCACCGACCAATACGGCGTCGGCGCCGGCGCCGGCATACGCCAGCAGGTCTCCGGTGCCACGCACACCGGATTCGGCGATCCTGATCACCTTGCTGGGCAGCCCGGGAGCGATGCGGGCGAAGCAATCCCGGTCCACCTCCAGCGTCGCGAGATCGCGGGCATTGACGCCGATCACGTTGGCCCCCGCCTTCAGCGCCCGGTCGGCCTCTTCCTCGGTGTGCACTTCGACGAGGGCCGTCATCCCGAGTGATTCGGTGCGGTCCAGCATCGACACCAACGCCGCCTGTTCCAACGCGGCAACGATGAGCAACAGCATGTCGGCGCCGTGCGCGCGCGCTTCGTGGATCTGATATGGCTGCACCACAAAGTCTTTGCGCAGTACCGGAATCGAGACCGCGGCCCGCACCGTATCGAGGTCGTCGAGCGAACCCTGGAAACGCCGCTCCTCGGTCAAGACGCTGATGATCCGGGCACCGCCGTCTTCGTAGGCCCGGGCCAGCTTCGCCGGATCGGCAATGGGCGCTAGTGAACCCGCCGACGGGCTGGCGCGCTTGACCTCTGCGATGACGCCGATACCGGGCTCGCGCAACGCGGCCATCACGTCCAGCGGTGGCGGCGCGGCCGCGGCGGCCGCTTTGATCTCGGACAGGCTGATGAGGGCTTCGCGCGCGGCAACGTCGGCTCGGACTCCCTCGAGGATGGAGTCAAGCACGGAGGCCGGACTCATGCCTGTCGTTCCCTTCCCACTGCCAACCCACTGTCGCCACGGTTACTTAGCCGATTTCGATGACGTCAATGAAGGGTAGCGACCGTCGCCTCGCGGTCCGTCACCGACCCTCGGTGTCGGACTCGCGGGCCCGATCGGTCGGGTCGCGTCCATCGTCAAGCGCATCCCAGATCATCCGCTCCGACATCTCCGGCGTCTCCTGCCCCTCCAGCATCGCCCCGGCGGCGTCTTCGCGTCGCGCATTCGATCGCCGGGTTGCGGGCGCCACGTATTTCGTCGCGCTGTCGCGGGCCGACCGCATCAACAAGACGGCGGCGATCAGCGTGCCCACGCCGGCGGCCACCGCGATCCCGGCCCCCCAGTAACGCCGCTCGCTTCCCACCAGGAACATCACCGGGATATGCGCGAGGTCGGCACCGCGCACCGCCACGTCGGGAACCACCCACAAACTGACCCCCAGATAGCCGACCGCAAGGCTGGCCGCCGCCAGCAGCACCGCCAGCACCCGCAGCGCCCAGCCGCGCACCGCGAGCGCGGCGACGGCGGCAGCCAGTATGAGCAGCGCCAACGGCAGCAGCGCCGTCGACCAGGATGCGCCGCGCAGCGTCACCTGCTTCGGGGGGCCGAGCCCGTCAAACGAGCGGATCACCACCCACGGCAGCCGCGACGCCACCCACAGCGCCCCCGCGGCAGCCACCAGCAGCAGTTGGGCCATCCGGATCCTGAGCCGGCCCTGCCGGACCGGGCGGGTATCAGCCATTGCGGCTCGGGGGCGGAGGCGTCAGCGTCTCGGCGGCGGCGATCGCGTTGAGCACCGCCCGGGCCTTGTTGGTGGCCTCGGTGTACTCGTAGGGGCCGTTGGAGTCGGCCACCACCCCACCACCCGCCTGAACATAAGCGGTGCCGTCGCGCATCAACGCGGTGCGGATGGCGATCGCGAAGTCGGCGTTGCCGGCGAAGTCGAGGTAGCCGACCACGCCGCCGTAGAGTCCGCGGCGCGTCTTCTCCACCTCTTCGATCAGCTCCATGGCCCGTACCTTGGGTGCACCCGAGAGCGTGCCGGCCGGGAAGCAGGCCGTCACCGCATCCAACGCGGTCCGGCCCTCACCAAGCATCCCCGTCACGGTCGACACCAGGTGCATGACGTGGCTGTAGCGTTCGATGTGGCTGTAATCGTCGACACGAACGGTGCCGGGGGTGCAGACGCGGCCGAGGTCGTTGCGGCCCAGGTCGACCAGCATCAGGTGCTCGGCACGTTCTTTCTCGTCGGCCAGCAATTCCTTTTCCAGCAGCTGGTCCTCTTCGTCGGATTGCCCGCGCCAGCGGGTTCCGGCGATCGGATGCGTGGTGGCCCAGCCGTCGGCGACGGTGACCAGCGCCTCCGGACTGGACCCGACGATCGAAAAGTCCGTTGCGCCAGCGCTATTCGGCACGTGCAACAGATACATGTAGGGGCTTGGATTGGTTGCCCGCAGCATCCGGTACACGTCGATGGGATCGACGTCGGTGTCCATCTCGAAGCGCTGCGACGGCACCACCTGAAAGGCTTCCCCGGCCGCGATCTGCTCGACGAGGTAGTCGACGATCTTGCCGTATTCCTCGACGGTGCGCTGCGATCGTTGCCGGGGCTCGGGCCTGCTGAACGTGGCGACCGTCGACGGCAGCGGCTGACCCAGCGCCGTGGTCATCACATCCAGCCGGGCGATGGCGTCGTCGTAGGCCTCATCGACCCGCTCGTCGGTGCCGTTCCAGTTCACGGCGTTGGCGATCAGCGTGATGGTGCCCTCGTGGTGGTCGACCGCCGCCAGGTCGGTAGCCAACAGCAGCAACATGTCGGGCAGGCGCAGGTCGTCGACGGCCATTTCAGGCAGGCGTTCCAAGCGCCGCACCAGGTCGTAGGCGAAGAAGCCGACCATGCCGCCCGACAGCGGCGGAAGCCCCGGCATGGCGGCCGTGGCCAACAACTCAAGCGTGGCCCGCAGCGCCCGCAGCGGGTCCCCTCCGGTGGGCGCATCCTGCGGCACGGCGCCGAGCCACACCGCTTCGCCGTCGCGCACGGTCAGCGCCGACGGTGCCCCCGCGCCGATGAAGGACCATCGCGACCAGGATCGGCCGTTCTCGGCGGACTCGAGCAGAAACGTGCCCGGCCGGTTGGCGGCGAGTTTGCGGTAGGCCGACAACGGCGTCTCGCTGTCGGCCAAGACCTTGCGGGTCACCGGAACCACCCGGTGCTCCGCCGCGAGCTGGCGGAACCCCTCCCGTGAGGTGGTGGCGGCGAGGTGGGCGTGCACTGAACCATCCTCGCAGATGGGGGTCGGCGGCTCGCGAGCGTAACGTGGCTGCGCTTTTCCGCGTCGAAATTCGCAGTGCCGTTTCCCCCGCAAGCGGGCGGTGCCCCCAGCTCGCGCCTTCCGGCCACGCAATCGGGCGTAGCCTGACGCGCATGAACACTGGTGACACCGTGGCCGACTTCGAACTCCCCGACCAGACCGGGACGCCGCGAAAGCTGAGCGCCCTGCTTGCCGACGGGCCTGTTGTCCTGTTCTTCTACCCCGCTGCGATGACGCCCGGCTGTACCAAGGAAGCCTGTCACTTCCGCGACCTGGCCTCAGAATTCGCCGCCGTCGGCGCTAACCGGGTCGGCATCAGCGCCGATCCCGTGCAGAAGCAGGCCAAGTTCGCCGACCTGCAAAAGTTCGACTACCCGCTGCTCTCGGACACCGACGGCACCGTCGCCACGCAGTTCGGCGTGAAGCGCGGCCTGCTCGGCAAGCTGATGCCGGTCAAACGCACGACTTTTGTCATCGACACCGATCGCAAGGTGCTCAACGTGATCGCCAGCGAATTCAGCATGGACACCCACGCCGACAAGGCGCTGGAGACGCTGCGGGCCCGGTCTTAGCCCTGGCCTACCCCGCCTAGCCACATCCGTCACATGGGCACCGTGGCAGCACCACCACTCGATCGGAAAACGCGATAGCGCATGTGCTATCGCTTTCCAAAGTCGCCTATCGGTGTCAGCGCGGCGCCATCGACGCGCGTCTCAGGGCACGATCGCCAAGAACACGTAAGCGGCGAGCAGCACCAGGTGCACCTCGCCCTGCAGTCGAGTGGCCCGCCCGGGCACCACGGTCAGCATGCTGATCACGACCGTCAGGGCCAGCAGCACGAGCTGGGTAGGTCCCAGGCCGAGCACCAGCGGGCCTCTGAGCCATATGCTCGCCAGCGCGATGGCCGGGATGGTGAGTCCGATGCTTGCCATCGCCGAGCCGTAGGCCAGATTCAGGCTGGTCTGAATGCGGCCCCGCCGCGCCGCACGCACCGCCGCGAGTGTCTCCGGCAGCAGCACCAGCATCGCGATCACCACCCCGACGAACGTCTGCGGGAATCCGGCCGCGGTGACCAGGCGTTCGATCGCCGGTGATTCCTGTTCGGCCAGACCCACTACCGCGACCAGAGCGACGAGCAGCAGCACGAGGCTGATCAGCGCCGAGCGGGCGCCCGGCGGATCGGCATGGCTTTCATCCTCCTCGAACAGCCTTTTCTGGCCCTTCTGCGCAACCGGCAGAAAGAAGTCGCGATGCCGGACGGTCTGGGTAAAGACGAACAGCAGGTACAGCAGAAGCGAGGCGACCGCAGCGAAGATGAGCTGGCCGGGTGAGAACTCCTTGCCCGGGTGGCTGACGGTGAACGCGGGCAACGCGAGGCTCAGCGTCGCCAGCGTCGTGAGTGTGGCCAGCGCCGCCCCGCTGCCTTCGGCGTTGAACAACGTCACGCCGTAGCGCCGGGAGCCCCACGACAGCGACAAACCCGCGATCCCGTTGGTGGTGATCATCAGCGCGGCGAATGCGGTGTCCCGGGCCAGGGTGGCCGCCTCGTTGCCGCCGGACGCCATTAGTTCGACGATGATGGCCACCTCGATGACGGTCACTGCGGCCGCGAGCACCAGCGACCCGAACGGCTCGCCGACGCGAGCGGCGACCACCTCCGCGTGTTGGACCGCGGCCAGCACGGCACCGACCAACAGCACGGCCTGCAGCCCAACCAACACCGGCCCGAGGTGCTCGCCCCAGGTGGCCGTCAGCACGACGACGGCAACCAGCGGCACCACTGTGGCCCAGGAGGTCCAGGACAGCCGTTTCAACATCGTCCGCCATTCTCATCGAAGGCGTTCGGCCGCAGTGACAGCCTCAGTAGCATGCTCACATGCCGAACAGCGATGCGCGCGCGGAAGGCCATGGGGAAAGCCTGCACGAGGGACAGGTGTTCGCTGGATACACGATCATTCGGCGCCTGGGGACCGGCGGCATGGGCCAGGTGTATCTGGCGCAGCACCCGCGGCTGCCCCGCCGCGATGCCCTGAAGATTTTGCCCCGTGAGCTCACCGCGAACGACGAGTTTCGCCAACGCTTCAACCGTGAGGCCGACCTGGCCGCGAGCCTTTACAACGAGCACATCGTCGGCATCCACGACCGCGGCGAATACGACGGGCAACTGTGGATCTCGATGGACTACGTGGAGGGAACCGACGCCGCGAAATTGCTCCGCACGAAATATCCGACCGGGATGCCGAAAGCTGATGTCGTCGAGATCATTTCGGCCGTCGCCGACGCGCTCGACTACGCCCATTCGCGCGGGTTGCTGCACCGGGACGTCAAACCGGCGAACATCCTGCTGACCGACGCCAGTGCCCGCCGACGGATCCTGCTGGCCGACTTCGGCATCGCCCGCGAACTGGGTGACATCAGCGGTCTGACCGCCACCAACATGCTCGTGGGCACCACCGCCTACTGCGCGCCCGAACAACTGCAGGGTTCGGATCTGGACGGACGAGCCGACCAATACGCGCTCGGCTGCACCGCGTTTGATCTGCTGGCCGGGTCCGCCCCGTTCCGCCACTCCAACCCGGCGGTGGTCATCACACAGCATCTGTCCGCGCCACCACCGAACATCAGCGAGCGCCGACCAGAACTGGCCGACCTCGACGGCCCCATTGCCAAGGCCCTCGCCAAGAAGCCCGAGGACCGCTACCCGACGTGCGCCGATTTCGCGGCGGCGCTCGGTAGCCAGCTCAACACCGCCGCGTCCGAAGTCCCTGAGATGACCGAGTTGATCGGAGGGCCCACTGCGGTCATCCCCGCACCGACGGAAGTAATCGCAAAGCCCGACAGCCCGTCACCGGCCGCGCCCAAGGCGCGCGGCTCGCGAGGACCGGTGATGGCGATCGCGGCGGTCGTCGCCATCGCGCTGCTTGCGGTGGGCGGCTACGCCGGCATCCGCATGCTCGGCGCCCGAAGCCATCAGCACAACAACAGCAGCGCGCCTGGGCACTCAGCTGCGCCGCCGCCCGGCAACCCCGTGCCGCCTCCCGGCAATGCCGCGCCGCCGGCGATCAAGCTATCCGGTCAGATCACCGATCAGTCGGGCGTGCTCGGCCCCCTCGAGTACGACGCGGTGAACCGAGCTATCACCAAGCTCTACAACGGACGCGGCACCCGGCTCTGGGTGGTGTACGTCAACAACTTCGGCGGCCTCAAGCCGTTCAAGTGGGCCGAGGACACCATGCTGGCCAACAATTTCACCGATAGCGACGCCATCCTGGCGGTCGCCACCGACGTGCCGGCCTTCTCCTTCCGGGTGCCCAACGCGGTGCTCACCGGGAAGGCGATCGATCTCGAGATGATTCGCCGCGACCGGATCTCGCCGGCCGTGTTTCGCCACGAATGGGCGCGGGCAGCGATAGCCGCGGCCAACGGATTGGATGTGGCGCCGAGCTAACTTTCGGGTTCGAGCAACACGTCGGCGTCGAAGCAGCTGTGATCACCGTTGTGGCAGGCGCCGCCGACCTGGTCGACCGTCAGCAACACCGTGTCGCCGTCGCAGTCCAGTCGCACCGAGTGCACGTGCTGGGTGTGGCCGGACGTCGCCCCCTTGATCCACTGTTCGGCGCGGGATCGCGAATAGTAGGTGGCCTCACGGGTTTCCAGGGTGCGCGCCAGTGCCTCGTCGTCCATCCAGGCGACCATGAGCACGTCGCCGCTGCCGCGCTCCTGGACGACGGCGGTGAACAGTCCCTCGGCGTTGCGCTTCAGGCGCGCGGCGATCTTCGGGTCGAGCGTCATCGCACTGTCCTTACAGTGATCCCTTTCTTAGCCATCGCGCCCTTCACCTGCCCGATCGTCAGCTCGCGAAAGTGAAAGACGCTGGCCGCCAACACCGCATCGGCGCCGGCGGCGACCGCGGGCGCGAAGTGTTCCACCGCCCCCGCGCCGCCGCTGGCGATCACCGGCACCGTGACCGCCGCGCGAACCGCGCGCAGCATCGGCAGGTCGAATCCCGCTTTGGTGCCGTCGGCGTCCATCGAGTTCAACAGGATCTCCCCCACCCCGAGATCGGCGCCGCGGGCCGCCCACTCGATCGCGTCGATGCCGGTGCCGCGGCGACCCCCGTGCGTGGTGACCTCCCAGCCCGACGGCGTCGGCGCCGATCCGGCGGGCACCTTGCGCGCGTCGACGGACAACACGATGCACTGCGAGCCGAACTGGGTTGCCATTTCGGCCAACAGGTCGGGGCGGGCGATGGCCGCGGTGTTGATCGAGACCTTGTCCGCCCCCGCCCGCAGCAACGTGTCGACGTCGGCCACGGTGCGCACCCCGCCACCGACGGTGAGCGGGATGAACACCTGCTCCGCGGTGCGGCGCACCACCTCGAGCATCGTCGCCCTGCCCGACGACGACGCGGTGACGTCCAGAAAGGTCAACTCGTCGGCGCCCTCGGCGTCGTAGGCCGCCGCCAACTCCACGGGATCGCCCGCGTCGCGGAGGTTTTCGAAGTTGACCCCCTTCACCACCCGCCCGGCGTCGACATCCAGGCATGGGATCACGCGCACGGCAAGGCCGGTTCCCGAATACATCTCAGTAGTCCTTCGGTTCGCCTATGCCGCGCAGGATGTCGAGGACCTCGGCGTGCGCGCCGGGCGCGGCGGCCAGCACCGAGTCCGACGCGGGGGTCCACGGTTCTCCGGCCAGGTCGGTGACGATGCCGCCCGCGGACCGCACCTGCGCCACCCCGGCCGCGTGGTCCCAGACGTGTCCACCGAAACTTATTGCGGCACCGACGATTCCGTCGGCGACATAGACGAGGTCAATCCCGGTGGACCCGTGCATGCGCAACCGGGAAGACACTCTGCTCAAATCCTCGAGCAGCGCAAGCCGGTAGCGTCCCGGGAACCGTCCTCGCGAGTCGGCGCTGAACGTTCCGACCGCGACGAGGGCGTCGCCCAGGTCCGTGGTTTCCAGCGACGGTTGCGGCTTACCGTTTTTGATCAGCGGGCCTCCCGCGACGGCGGTGTAGCGCTCGTCGATGAACGGCAGCCAGGTCAGGCCCGCCACCGGATCGCCGTCGTGCAGCAGGGCCAGCAGGATCGCGGCCATCGGCGATCCCGCGGCGTAGTTGAACGTGCCGTCGACGGGATCGAGCACCCACACCCATGGCGAGTCCACGTCGGTGCCGCCGAATTCCTCGCCATGCACGCCGATCCCGGTGGTGGCGAGCAGCGCCGAGACGACCTGCCGCTCGATCGCGAGATCGATTTCGGTGGCGAAGTCGTTGCCCTTCTTGGAGACCGCCGAGTCGGCGCGGTGGCCGTCCAGGAATCGCGGCACGGCGGCGTCGAGGATTGTGGACGCGACGGACACGAGCGCGTTGAGGTCCATGCGCTCAGACCTTCACTGCTTCACCGCGGCCAGGGCCTGCGGCAAGGTGAACCGCCCGGCGTAGAGGGCCTTGCCGACGATGGCGCCCTCGACCCCGCGATCGGTGAGGGTGGCGATGGCGCGCAGGTCGTCCAGGCTGGACACGCCGCCCGACGCGATCACCGGGGCGTCGGTGCGATCGGCCACGGCAGCCAGCAGGTCGAGGTTCGGGCCACCCAGCGTGCCGTCCTTGGTGACGTCGGTGACCACGAACCGCGAACATCCTTGACCGTCAAGGCGTTCCAACACCTCCCACAGGTCACCGCCGTCAATTTCCCAGCCCCTCCCGCGCAACCGGTGCTCGCTTTCGACGATCTGGACGTCCAACCCGACGGCGACCTTTTCGCCGTGCTCGCCGATCGCCCGCGCACACCATTGCGGGTTCTCCAGCGCCGCGGTTCCCAGGTTGACCCGCGCGCACCCGGTGGCCAAAGCGGCGGCCAGGGAGTCGTCGTCGCGGATCCCGCCGGACAATTCCACCTGCACGTCGAGCTTGCCCACCACCTCGGCGAGCAGCTCCCGATTCGAGCCACGGCCGAATGCGGCGTCCAGGTCGACCAGATGGATCCATTCGGCCCCGTCGCGCTGCCATCCCAACGCCGCGTCCAGCGCCGAGCCATACGCGGTTTCGCTGCCGACCTTGCCTTGCACCAGCCGCACGGCGCGACCCTCCACCACGTCGACAGCGGGTAACAGAATCAACGGCATCTACAGCCCCTCCCGCGCGTCGAAAGTGCAACTGGCGACGCCTTTTCTCGGCGTTTGCGTCGCCAGTTGCACTTTCGCGGAGTCCTTCACAGTCCCTCAACCCAATTGCGCAGCACGGCCGCACCGACATCGCCGCTCTTCTCGGGGTGGAATTGGGTGGCGGCCAGCGGACCCTCCTCGACCGCGGCCAAGAACGGTACCTGGTGGGTCGCCCACGTCAGCACCGCCTCGGGTGCCCCCTCCCAGCGCTGCGCGGCGTAGGAGTGCACGAAGTAGAACCGCGCGTCGGCGTCCAGCCCCTTGAACAGCGCACTGCCCGGCCCGGCGCTCACCACGTTCCAGCCCATGTGCGGGATCACCGGGGCGTCCAGCCGGGTGACGGCCCCCGGCCACTGCCCGCAGCCTTTCGTCTCCACCCCGAACTCGACCCCGCGGGCGAACAAGATCTGCATGCCGACACAGACACCCAGCACCGGGCGCCCGGCGGCCACCCTCTCCGCGATGATCCGCTCCCCGGCAATCTTGCGCAGGCCCGTCATGCACGCCTCGAAGGCGCCGACCCCCGGCACCACCAGCCCGGCGGCGGCCGCGGCGGCGCCCGCGTCGGCGGTCACCTCGACCGACGCGCCGACGCGCTCCAGCGCGCGCTGTGCCGACCGCAGATTACCCGAGCCGTAATCCAAAACTACGACCGATTTCGGATTCACAGAACACCTTTGGTGGACGGCACACCCGACACCCTGGGATCGGGCTCGACCGCCTGACGCAAGGCGCGGGCCACCGCCTTGTACTGAGCCTCCGTGATGTGGTGCGGGTCGCGCCCGTACAGGACGCGGACGTGCAGCGCGATGCGGGCGTTGGCGGCCAGCGTCTCGAACACGTGCCGGTTGACGACGGTGTGGTAGGGCACCGAGCCGCCCGCAATCGTGGTGTGCTGCAGGTGATCCGGCTCCCCCGTGTGCACGCAATAGGGCCGGCCGGACACGTCGACCGCGGCGTGGGCCAGCGTCTCGTCCATCGGAATGAAGGCGTCCCCGAAGCGTCGGATGCCCTTCTTGTCGCCCAGGGCCTGCCCGAGCGCCTGGCCCAGCGCGATCGCCGTGTCCTCGATCGTATGGTGCCCCTCGATCTCGACGTCGCCCTTGGTGTGCACCGTCAGGTCGAAGCTGGCATGGCTGCCCAGCGCCGTGAGCATGTGGTCATAGAACGGCACACCGGTGTCGACCTGAACCTGCCCGGTGCCGTCGAGGTCGAGCTCGATGACGATGTCGGATTCCTTGGTGCGGCGTTCGATACGCGCCCGACGCATTGCAATAGTGGTCACGGTGCTCCTACCGGGCTCGGAGTGGCTGGGGCGAGTTCAGTGGCCGCGATCTGAGCGCTGGCGCGCAAGAACGCGTCGTTCTCTTCGGCCAACCCCGTGGTGGCGCGCAAGTAGCCCGGAATCCCGACATCGCGGATCAGGATGCCGGTCTCCAGGTAGCGCTGCCAGGTGGCCGGCGCATCGGCGAACTGTCCGAACAGCACGAAGTTGGCATCGCTCGGGATTACTCGAAAACCCATGCCGCTCAACGCCGTTGTGACGCGTTCCCGTTCGGCGATCAGGGTGGCCACGCTGCCCAGGGTGTCGTCGGCGTGCCGCAGCGCAGCCCGGGCCGCGGCCTGGGTGACCGACGACAGGTGATACGGCAGCCGCACCAGCAGCATCGCGTCGATCATCGCCGGCGTGGCGATCAGGTACCCGAGCCGGCCTCCGGCGAACGCGAACGCCTTGCTCATGGTGCGGGTGACGACGAGCTTGGTCGGATACTCCTCCACCAGCGCCACCGCGCTGGGCCGCGAGGAGAACTCGCCGTAGGCCTCGTCGACGATCAAGATGCCCGGCACCGCGTCGAGCAGCAGTCGCAGGTCGGGCAGCGAAACGCTCTGTCCGGATGGGTTGTTGGGGCTGGCGATGAAGACCACGTCGGGTTGGTGTTCCGTGATGGCGGCGACGGCCCCGTCGACGTCGAGGCTGAAGTCGTCGGCGCGGGTGGCCTCGAGCCACTCGGTGCGGGTGCCGTCGGCGATGATCGGGTGCATCGAGTACGACGGGACGAACCCGATCGCGGTGCGCCCCGGCCCGCCGAACGCCTGCAGCAGCTGCTGCAGGATCTCGTTGGAACCGTTGGCGGCCCAGAGGTTTTCGACACCGAGCCGGGTGCCGGTTTGCGCGGTGAGGTAGCTCGCGAGGTCAGCGCGCAGGGCCACCGCGTCGCGGTCGGGGTAGCGGTGCAGGTCTGCGGCGGCCTCCTCCACCGACCGCACGACGTCGTCGACCAGCGCCTCGGTGGGCGGGTGCGGGTTCTCGTTGGTGTTCAGCCGCACCGGAACCGCTAATTGCGGTGCGCCGTAAGGCGATTTGCCGCGGAGATCGTCACGCAGTGGCAGGTCGTCGAGCGTCGGCTTGGTTTTTTGGGGTTTGTCGGCTCCGGTCATCGCTCGAACCTCCGCCGTACCGCCTCGCCGTGCGCCGGCAGGTCTTCGGCTTTGGATAGCGTGATCACATGTCCGGAAACGTCTTTGAGGGCCGCCTCGGTGTAGTCGACGACGTGGATACCGCGCAGGAATGTCTGCACCGACAGGCCGCTGGAATGGCGGGCGCAGCCGCCGGTGGGCAGCACGTGGTTGGACCCGGCGCAGTAGTCGCCGAGGCTCACCGGCGAGTACGGGCCGACGAAAATGGCTCCCGCCGAACGTATTCGGTTGGCGACCTGCGGCGCGTCGACGGTCTGGATCTCCAGGTGCTCGGGGGCGTAGGCGTTGACGACCCTGACGCCGGCGTCCAGGTCGTCGACCAGGATGATCGCCGATTGGCGCCCGCCGAGCGCGGCCGTCACCCGTTCGCGGTGCACGGTCGTTTGCAGCTGGGCGGCCAATTCGGTGTCAGTGGCGGCGGCGAGGTCCTCACTAGGGGTCACCAGCACGCTGCCCGCCATCTCGTCGTGTTCGGCCTGGCTGATCAGGTCGGCGGCCACGTGCGCCGGGTCGGCGGTGTGGTCGGCGAGGATGGCGATCTCCGTCGGCCCGGCTTCGGCGTCGATGCCGACCCGGGAGCGGCACAGCCGCTTGGCGGCGGTGACGTAGATGTTGCCGGGCCCGGTGATCATGTCGACCGGCGTCAGCTCGGCACCGTCCATATCGGTGCCCCCGTAGGCCAGCAGGGCAATCGCCTGCGCACCGCCCACGGCCCACACCTCGTCGACGCCCAGCAGCCGGGCCGCGGCCAGGATCGTCGGATGCGGCAGCCCGTCAAAGCGGGCCTGCGGTGGGCTGACCACGACCAGGGAGTCGACACCGGCGGCCTGCGCCGGTACCGCGTTCATCACCACGCTAGACGGGTAGACCGCGTTGCCGCCGGGCACGTACAGACCCACCCGCTCGACGGGAACCCATCGCTCGGTGACCGTCGCGCCGGGGCCGAGCGTGGTGGTGACGTCGGTGCGACGCTGATCGGCGTGGACGGCGCGGGTGCGCTCGATCATCACCTGCAGCGCTTCGGACACGTCGGGGTCCAGGTCGGCCAGCGCCGCCTCGAGCGCGGCGACAGGCACCCGGACGGCCGCCGGCCGCACACCGTCGAACGACGCCCCGAACTCCAGAGCCGCCTCGGCCCCGCGCTCGGCGACGGCCTGGACGATCGGCCGCACCTTGGGCAACACGGTCTCCACGTCGGCGCCGCCGCGGGGCAGCGCGGACTGCAGCCGGGCGGCCGTTAGCTCCGCGCCCCGCAGGTCAATGCGGGCGATCGGCGACGGTTGGGTGGGGGTCACGCTCTTCATTGTCCCAGAGCAGCTCAAGTGGATATCCGACCGGTAGTGTGGCCGCTATGTCTGCCAAGGATCATCCGAACAACGCCCCCGGCGTCCCGATGGTGTTCCCGCCCTGGTTCGAGCGTTTGCAGATCAAATACATCAACCCGGCGCTCAAGCCGATCGCGCGTTTTCTGCCGGGGACTGCGGCCATCAAGCACCGCGGCCGCACGTCGGGCAAGCCGTACGAGACCATCATTACCCCTTACCGCAAGGGAAACGTGCTGGCGATCGCGCTGGCTCACGGCAAGACGAATTGGGTCAAGAATGTGCTGGCCGCCGGCGAGGCGGACGTACAGTTCAGCCGCAATCGCGTGGTACACATCACCAACCCGCGGATCGTGCCCGCCGGTTCCGACGGCCCCGATGTTCAAGGCCTGCCGCGGCTGGCGCGCGCTCAGCTGCGCCGGGTCGGCGTTTTCGTCGGCGATATCGCCTGACTTCGCCTTCAGGGTTGAGTGTGCGCTGACGGCTTTCCGTGTGCGCTGAGGGCTTTCAGCGTGCGCCCAGGGCGGAATTTCGGCGGTTTTCCCGCCCACGATGCACACGCAAAGCCCAGGACTCACACCCAAGGGGCCTACGCCCGGGTGAAGACGGTCTTGCCGACCATCGCCGGCCAGGCCGACGGCGCGTCCTCCCACGCGACGACGCGGTCGACGGCCGGCGACAGGTCCAGGCCGTCGGCGAGCAACTCGAGCACCCGCGGGATGACCGTGCGCGCATTGACGCGTCCGGTGACGAACTGCACACCGCGGGTGTACATCGGCAGTAACGGCATCTCGACCTTGTACTCGGGATAGATCCCCGTGTCGGTGCACACGCCGTGCGGCCAGGTCGCGCGCAGTGTCGCCGAAAGCACCGCCGAATCGCCGGTGGTGTGCACGGTGATCGGATACGGGTCCCAGGACTTGTCGGGTTTGGCGATGTCGTGGACCACCGCGCCGAGCTTCTCGGCGGCGGCCAGCCGCTGCGGGTCGGTGTCGACGTAGTCGACGTGGGCTCCCAGCGCCGCGGCGAAGGCGGCCGAGTACAACCCGATCGACAGCCGTCCGACCACGAGGACGCGACGATCGACCGGGTCGAGCCTGTCCAGCTCGTCGTTGAACGGCCCGACGGTCCGCCAGCCGTCGGGGATGTTGTCCGAAAGCGACGCGATCGAGATGGGGTCGACGGCGTCGGGAAATGGGATGAGCATCGCGTCGGCATACGGCACCAGCACCAGGTCCGACATGAAGCCGCCGCCGTCCAGCCCGGCGATCGGTGCCATCCCATACATCGCCATCAAGGGCAACGAGCCGCATGAACCGGTCACGCCGCGGCGGCATTCGCGGCAGGTCCCGCAGTTGATCTGGAATGGCACCACGACGCGGTCGCCTACCCGAACGCCTTGGACGTCGTCGCCAATCGCGACGACCTCGGCCAATCCCTCGTGGCCCACCGCGTAGCCCGGCGGCAGCGGCAGCCGCCCGCGGCTAACCGCGACGTCGAGGTCACAACAGGCCACCATCAGCGGCCGAACCAGCGCCTGCTCGGACGCGGTGATCTGCGGTTCGGGCACCTCGCGCCATGCGTAGCGCCCGGTCTCTTCATAGGTCAACTGCCTCATCCCAGCATTCTTGAGCGATCACTCAAGTAAAGTCAATAGGGTGCCGAGACCAGATCGCAGCCGCGCAGCGCTGATCGACAAAGCCGCCACCCTGTTCCGCCGCCAGGGGTATGCGGCGACCGGCCTCAACCAGATCCTCGAGGAGGCCGGCGTCAAACCCGGTTCGCTGTATCACCACTTCCCGCAAGGCAAGCAGCAGCTGGCCGCCGCGGTCGTCGACACCGAGGGGGCCGGTATCGAGCAACTGCTGCGCCGTTTCCTGGCGACGGGCCGGCCGGTGGCCGACATCGTCGATCGCTGGGTCGACCTGCTGGCGGCGGGGTTGGCCGGCGACCAGCGCGACGGCTGCCCCATCGAGCCCATCGCCACCGAGTCGGTGAATGCGAGTCCGGTGGTGCGCGAGGCGTCGGCGCGGGTCTTCAAGGGCTGGTGTGTGGCGATCGGCGACAGGCTGCGCTCCGACGGCTGGTCCGCGGCAGAGGCGAAAGACGTTGCTGTTGCCGTGATCTCGCTGATCGAGGGAGCGCTGATCTTATCCCGCATCGCCGGCGATGCGGCCGCGCTCGAAGCGGCCAAGCCCGCGGCGCGCACCTTGCTCCGCGGCTAGTTCAGCCGCACCGAGTGTGCGCTCACGGCGTTCAGTGTGCGCCCAGGGCGGGATTTCGGCGGGCGATTTCTCCGCCTTGTAATCACACTCGAAGCACACTCAACGAAAGGACCTACATGTCCAGGCCGATGTCGAGCGCGCGCACGGAGTGGGTCAGCGCTCCGACTGCCAGATAGTCCACACCGGTCGCGGCGTAGGTCGCCGCGTTTTCCAGGCTGAGGCCGCCGGACGATTCGAGCAGCACGGCGGGCGCCCGGGCGTCCCGACGCTGCACGGCCGTCTGCGTCTGCCACACCGGAAAGTTGTCCAGCAAGATCAGCTCGGGCTTTTCGGCCAGCACGGCATCGAGCTGTTCGAGCGAGTCCACTTCGACCTCGCACGGCAGGTCGGGGGCGGCTTCGCGCACCGCCCGCAGCGCTTCGACCACCGATCCCGCGGCCGCCACGTGGTTGTCCTTGATCAGCGCCGCGTCGCCGAGCCCCAGGCGGTGGTTGACGCCTCCGCCGACTCGCACCGCGTATTTCTGCAGCACTCGCAGGCCGGGCAGGGTCTTGCGGGTATCGCGGACCTTGGCCTTGGTGCCGTGCACCGCGTCGACCCAGGCCGCCGTCGCGGTGGCGATCCCCGACAGGTGGCAGATCAGGTTCAGCGCGGTCCGCTCCGCGGTCAACAGTCCACGGGTCTCGGCCTCCACCGTCAACAGCGACTCCCCCGGCTGCAACCGGGCACCGTCCTCGACGCGATCGAGCACCCGGTACCCGCCGGCACCGAGCACCTCGTCGAGGACCAGCAAAGCGATGTCCACGCCGGCGATCACACCCGGCTCGCGGGGCACCATCGACGCCGTGGCCACCGCGCCGGTCGGCACCGTGGCCAGCGTGGTGATGTCGGGCCCGTAGCGCAGATCCTCTTGCAGAGCACGCCGAATGGTGTCCCGAGCGGCGTCGAGTTCGCAGTCGGACAGCATCGTCAGCACACCGCCGCCAGCGCCTCCACCAGTACGGAGTTCTGGTCGTCGGCCAGCCGGAGCACGCCGCTGCGGCCTTGTTCCGGCGCGGCCTCCGGGTACTCCGCTCGGTGGTGACAACCACGGCTTTCGTTGCGCGCCAAGGCCGCCGCGGTCACCGCCCGGGCGGTCACCGTCAACGCGACGTCCTCAAAATCGCGGCGCCCGGCCACGATGCGCACCGGTGCCCCGGACAGCTTGTCGGACAATCGATTCAGCCCGGCGGCGTCGCGCACCACCGAGGCGTCCCGGCTCATCGCGCGGTGCAGGTCGGCGCGGTCCGGTGCGGTGTGGGCGATCGGCTCGGGCACCACCGCGCGGCGACGGCCGGCCGCCGCCGCATGCGCGGCCGCGGCCCTCCCGGCGCGGCCACCGATCACCAGCCCTTCCAGCAAGCTGTTGGAGGCCAAGCGGTTAGCGCCGTGCATTCCGGTACGGGCGACCTCACCGGCGGCAAACAGTCCAAGCAACTCGGTCTGGCCGTACACATCGGTGACGACGCCGCCGCAGCTGTAGTGCGCGCCGGGAACGACCGGAATGGGCTGACGGACGGGGTCGATCCCGGCGTCCCGGCAGGCGGCCGTGACGGTCGGAAACCGGATCTCGAAGCCCTCGATGCCGCGCGCGTCGAGGAAGACGCACGGATCGCCGGTCTCCTTCAGGCGCGCATCGATGGCCGCCGCGACGACGTCGCGCGGGGCCAGGTCACCCATCGGGTGGACACCGGCTGTCACCGAATTGCCTCGGCTATCAAGCAATATCGCACCCTCGCCGCGGATCGCCTCGGTGACCAGCGGCCGCCGTCCGCCGCTACCAGCACTGTAAAGCATGGTCGGGTGGAACTGGATGAACTCCAGATCGGTGACCGCCACCCCGGCCCACAACGCCAAAGCGATTCCGTCGCCGGTGGAGCCGTCCGGATTGGTGGTCGCCCCGTAGAGGTGCCCGAGGCCGCCGGAGGCCAGGATCACCGAGGGCGCGCTGACGATCCCGTACCCGTCCGGATTGCCCACCCACACCCCGGTAACCAAGGCATCGTCGTGGAGCACCCGCAAGGCCACGTGGCTGGTGCGGATGTCCAGCATGGCCGCGGCGTGGTCGAGCGCACGCTGGACCTCGGCGCCGGTGGCGTCGCCGCCCGCGTGCACGATGCGGCGCCGCGAGTGGCCGCCTTCGCGCGTCACGTCCCAGCGGCCGGGGACGACCTCGTCGAATCGCGCTCCGTCACCGACCAATTCGCACACCGCGCGGTAGCCGTCAGCGACGACCGAGCACACCGCGTCCGGGTCGCACAGGCCCGCGCCCGCGGCCAGGGTGTCGGCGACATGGGCGTCGACGGAATCGTCATTGTCCGGCAGCACCACCGCAATCCCGCCCTGCGCGTAGTGTGTGGCGGTCACCCCCCGCGCCTGGTCCGCCTTGGACAGCACGACAACACTTTGCCCGGCGCGATGCGCGGCCAGCGCGGCGGCCAATCCCGCTACGCCGGTGCCGATTACGACGACGTCGGCGCTGTGGGTCCAGTCGGGACGGGCCATCATTCGCCGCCGCCGGGCTGGCCGATCTCGATCATCCGCTGCACGCTGCGCCGGCCCGCCGCCGCGATCCCCGGGTCGACGTGGACCTCATCGGCGCCCTCGATCAGGCAGCGCAACAGGGCGGCCGGGGTGATCATCTTCATGAACTTGCACGACGCGCGGTCGTTGACCGCCTGGAAGTCGACTTGCGGTGCCGCCCGGCGCAATTGGTAGAGCATGCCGACCTCGGTGGCGACCAGAACCTTGCGGGCGTGGGTCGCGTGAGCGGCCTCGAGCATCCCGCCGGTGGACAGGATCTTGACCCGGTCCGCCGGGAAGGCACCCTCGCCGGCAAGGTACAAAGCCGAAGTGGCACAACCGCATTCGGGATGTACGAAGAGTTCGGCATCGGGGTTTGCCCGCGCCCGGTCGGACAGCTCGTCGCCGTTGATGCCGGCGTGCACGTGGCATTCACCGGCCCACACGTGCAGGTTCTTGCGGCCCGTCACCCGACGGACGTGGGCGCCGAGGAATTGGTCGGGGCAGAACAGCACCTCGCGGTCGGGGTCGATGGATTGAACGACGTCGACCGCGTTGGACGAGGTGCAGCAGATGTCGGTGAGCGCCTTCACGGCGGCCGTGGTGTTGACGTAGGAGACGACGAAGGCGGCGGGGTGTTCGTCCTTCCAGGCGCGCAGCTCGTCGGGGGTGATCGAATCGGCCAGCGAGCAGCCCGCCCGCTGATCCGGGATGAGCACGGTCTTGTCCGGGCTGAGGATCTTGGCGGTCTCGGCCATGAAGTGCACACCGCAGAACACGATGGTGTCCTCGGGCACGTCGGCGGCGATCCGCGACAGCGCCAGCGAATCCCCCACGTGATCGGCGACATCCTGGATCGCGGGCAGCTGGTAGTTGTGCGCGAGCAGGGTGGCGCCGCGCAATTTCGCCAGCCGGCGAACCTCGGCCGCCCACTGCTCGTCGCCCTCCAGACCGGCGTAGCCGGTGGGTGTGTCCGTGATCCGGGCAGTCATGTCGTCCGCGAGCGTGTCCATGCGAGTCAAAACCGTCATGGCGGCTCCTTTCGTCCCGCGAGGTTTTCGACTTACAATCGAAAACATGGGCCATACTAGCACTGAACACGAGGTGCTTGCGGTCGTGTTCCAGGTTCGCCAGGTAACGGCCGCACCGCGCGCGCAAAAACCGCAGCTGAACGTGCTGTTATGGCAACGTGCCAGGGATCCGCAAAAGGGAGCATGGTCGCTGCCGGGCGGACGTCTGCGCAACGACGAGGACATGACCACCTCCGTTCGCCGCCAACTGGCCGAGAAAGTCGACCTGAAAGAGCTGGCACATCTGGAGCAGCTGGCGGTGTTCTCCGATCCGCAGCGGGTCCCGGGCGATCGGGTGATCGCGTCGACGTTCCTGGGCCTGGTGCCCTCCCCCGCGACCCCGGAACTGCCGCCGGACACCCGCTGGCATCCGGTGAACGCGTTGCCGCCGATGGCGTTCGATCACGGCCCGATGGTGGCCCACGCCCGCACCAGGCTGGTAGCCAAGATGTCGTACACGAACATCGGGTTCGCCTTGGCGCCAAGGGAATTCGCGCTGTCCACGCTGCGCGACATCTACGGCGCGGCGCTGGGTTATCAGGTGGACGCGACGAACCTGCAACGGGTGCTGGTCCGGCGCGGGGTCATCACCCAGACGGGCACCATCGCGCAGTCGGGGCGCAGCGGAGGGCGGCCCGCGGCGCTGTACCACTTCACCGACTCCCGGCTGCGGGTCACCGACGAATTCGCGGCGTTTCGGCCCCCCGGCCAGCTGTGAGTCGGCTTTGAATGCCGCCCGACCCGGACGAACGGGTAAACCGACCCGTGACACGCCGGTACATTGGGCTGCAACACCTTCGCCCGTGAGCTGCAGAAACCGAGGAGAACTGGCTCACGATACGGCGATTACGTTTTGGCACCGCCCGTTCATGCGCGACAATGCCGGATGGCCAAGAAGGGATCCTGAATGGTTGAGCTCGGCAATCTCGCGGGCGCGCGTGACGCGCAGTGGATCGGACGCCCGCAACACGCGGAACTGCAGCCCAAGGTGCGGCCGCTGCTGCCCTCGGACGACCCCTTTTATCACCCGCCGCCCGGCTATCAGCACGCCGAGCCGGGGACGGTGCTGCGCTCGCGCGAGGTCGAACTGGCATTTTTGGGCCTGATCCCGCAGCCCGCCACCGCTGTCCAGCTGCTCTACCGAACGATGAACATGAACGGCGAGCCCGAGGCGACGGTGACCACCGTGATCGTCCCGGCCGAGCTGGCTCCCGGGCAGACCTGCCCGCTGCTGTCCTACCAGTGCGCGATCGACGCGATGACGTCCCGCTGCTTTCCGTCCTACGCGCTGCGGCGCCGGGCGAAGGCCCTCGGGTCACTGAGCCAGCTTGAGTTCTTGCTGATCACCGCCGCCGTCGCCGAGGGCTGGGCCGTCTCGGTCCCCGACCACGAGGGCATCCACGGTTTGTGGGGCGCGCCGTATGAGCCCGGCTACCGCGTCCTGGACGGGATCCGGGCCGCGCTGAGCTCCGAACGGCTGGGTTTGTCGCCGTCGGCGCCCATCGGGCTCTGGGGGTACTCCGGCGGTGGACTGGCCAGCGCGTGGGCCGCCGAAATGTGTGGCGCCTACGCACCGGAACTCGACATCGTCGGGGCGGTACTGGGATCGCCGGTCGGCGACCTCGGTAACACCTTCCGCAGGCTCAACGGGAGCTTCCTCGCGGGTCTGCCCGCGTTGGTGATCGCCGCCCTCGCGCACGTCTACCCCGACCTCGACCGGGTGATCAGGGAACACACCAACGAAGAGGGACGCGCCGTGCTCGACGCGCTGGAGAAGATGACGACCGTGGAAGCGGTCCTCAAGATGGCGGGCAAGAACGTGGGCGACTACCTGGACGAGCCGCTGGAAGACATCCTGTCGACGCCCGAGGTCATGCACGTCTTCGACAGCATCAAGCTGGGCGCGGCGGTGCCGACGCCGCCGGTGTTGATCGTTCAGGCCGTGCACGACTATCTCATCGACGTCGACGACATCGACGCGCTGGCCGACGCATATTCGGCCGGCGGAGCCCGGGTCACCTATCACCGGGACGCATTCAACGAACACCTGGTCCTGCATCCGCTGTCTGCCCCGATGACGCTTCGCTGGCTCACGGACCGGTTCGAGGGTCGACCACTGACGGAGCACCTGATCAGGACCACGTGGCCGACGATGTTCAACCCGATGACCTACGTAGGCATGGCGCGACTGGTCAAGATCGCGGCCAAGGTCTTCACCGGCCGGAGGATCCCACACCGGCCGCTATGAGATAGCGGCCTCTGGGGCCTCCGGCTCCATCGGCCGCGGATCAGACGGTCGATCGGCTACCGGAAGGGCCCCCAGATCGTCGCGGGCGTCGGCGGCCGCAAGCAGGGCGTACACCAGCGCGGCGATGCCGGCAGGCCACGCCAGGGTCAGCGCCACCTGCAGCGGCTCTTGGGAGAAGAACACCGGCGGCGCCTGAGTGACGTATGCCACCGACGGCTTTCCCGACAGCGGTACCGCGTCGAAGTTCAACGCGCCGTAGACCAGCCGGACCGACAACGCGCCCGCCGCCGCAGCGGCGGCGGCAGCGATCGCCATGCCGAGCGACAGCCCGAGGACCATCGCCGGACCCCGGTGCTCGCGCCACTGCCACGCCAGCACCGTCCCCACCACCGCCAGCGCCGTCAGCAACCCCAGCAGCAGGCACGGCGCGTCGAAGAAGTGCCCGGATTCGGTGCCCAGGTAGTCGTGGACCCGCTCACCCGCGCGGGTGATGGCCACCACCGCGTGGATCGGCGGGGCGATCCAGGCCCACAGCCCACCGATCACCGCACCCGTCGCCGCCACTCCCAGCGCCGCGGCGACGGTTGCGCGCACCCGCGACGTGCGGGGAATGTCGGCGGGTTCGGGCGTGTCGAGCCCGGCGTGTTCGGTCAACGCTGTGCCTCCATGTCCGCCGAGTCCACCTGCCCGTGCCGCGAGCATTGCGCCCGCCAGCCGTCGGGACGAACCTGGACCACCATCCGGCGTCCGCATTCCGCACAGAACCGGGGAGGCTCGAGGCCCAGCTGGGCGGCCGTCGGCACGGTGGTACCCCCCAATTCCCCGGTGTAGACGTTGTAGACGCCGGCGCTGACGGGAGCGCCCAGATCCCCAACCACGGTCTCCAGTTTTCTACAAAGTGGCGTTGAGCGCCTTGATCGGCATCTGCAGATCCTCGAGCAGTTCCAGATCCGCCTCGGCCGGGCGGCCGAGCGTGGTCAGGTAGTTCCCGACGATCACCGCGTTGATGCCGCCCAGGATGCCCTGCTTGGCGCCGAGGTCACCCAGGGTGATCTCGCGGCCCCCGGCAAAACGCAACATGGTGCGGGGCAATGCCAGCCGGAAGGCGGCCACCGACTTCAAGGCTTCGGTGGCCGGCAGCACCTCCAGGTCGCCGAGGGGCGTACCCGGTCGCGGGTTGAGGAAGTTCAACGGCACCTCATCGGGCCCGAGTTCGGCCAGGTCAGCCGCGAATTCCGCGCGCTGGTCCAAGGTCTCGCCCATGCCGAGGATGCCGCCGCAGCACACCTCCATGCCGGCGTCGCGCACCATCGACAACGTCTCCCAGCGTTCCTCCCAGCTGTGGGTGGTCACCACGTTGGGGAAGAACGAGCGGGCGGTCTCCAGGTTGTGGTTGTAGCGGTGCACGCCCATCGCCGAGAGCTGCTCTACCTGCTCGGGCGTCAGCATCCCCAGCGAGCAGGCGATGTTGATCTCCACCTCGTTGCGAATCGCCACGATGCCGGCCGCGACCTGGGCCATCAACCGCTCGTCGGGGCCGCGCACCGCGGCCACGATGCAGAACTCGGTGGCGCCCGACTTGGCGGTCTGTTTGGCCGCCTCGACCAGGCTGGGGATGTCCAGGCGCGCGCTGCGCACCGGGGAGGAGAAAAGCCCCGACTGGGAGCAGAAGTGGCAGTCCTCCGGGCACCCGCCCGTCTTCAGGCTGATGATGCCCTCGACCTCGACCTCGGGGCCGCACCAGCGCATGCGCACCTCGTGGGCCAGCGCCAGCAGCTCATCGAGCCGGTCGTCGGGCAGCCGCAGCACCTGCAGCACCTGGTCCCGGCTCAGGCCCTCGCCGCGCTCCAGCACCTGTTGCCGCGCGACCGCGAGGATGTCGTCGTTCGAATCGCCGGCGTCGGTCGTCGGCCGAGTTGCCGCTTGAGTCACCCGGTGCTCCCCTGCATCTTCTACGTGCGCGCACAGCCGCACCCGCCACGTGGTTCATGGCAGCCTGAATAAATCGGTGTTCAAAGTAGGGTAACGGCCGCAGAACATGGGGATTGCCGGGGTATGCCAGGACAATGACCTTTCCGCAGACTGATCCGCAGGTCGAATACCTGGCCCACCATTGGATCCTGCTGGCGGTCCCCGCGTTCCTGCCGGCGATCATCGTCGTCGCCGTGGTCTTGTACGTCGCGCTGCGGGACGGACGCAACGGCGGCAAACCGGGCGATGCCGGCCAGCGACCCGACGCGGCCGGTGAAAAGCGTGATTGACGAGCCTCCTATCGGGGCATCGTGGCTGTGCGGGCAGCGCTGGCTGGCCCGGGCCGACCCGTTCGGCGTGTACAGCACGGCGGTGTCCCGCCTCTCGCCGTTTCGCCGCAATCCGTCTACCGGCAAGATCGTCGTCGGCAATCCGCTCGATCACCTGCCGTCGCTGCCCGTTCGGCCCGGCGTGGTCGTGCTGCTGGCGGTGCTGCTCGGGTCGACGGCGTTCGACAGTTTCTCGTCGTCCCCCACCTGGCGCGGGTTCGCCGACCGGCTCTCGCGCGCCGTTGGCTTATCGGCGACGCTGTCGTCGTCGCTGCTGCGAACGGCCGGGCTGGTTGTCTTCATTTCCATTGTGGCGGTGACGTTTTCGCTTGCCGCACGCGCTACCGGGGGCGTCGACCGCGAGCAACACCGAGCCCTGCCCGGCCGGATGGCGCACTCGCTGATCCCGATCGTGGTGGGCTACATCTTCGCGCACTACCTGTCCTACCTCGTCGAGCGCGGACAACAGGCCGTCATCGCCCTGGCCGATCCCTTCGGCCGCGGCTGGAACCCGCTGGGGCTGGCGCACCTGCACGTGGCCTACGTGCTCTCCACACACCCCCCGGTGCTGGCCGGGATCAAGGTGGCATGCGTGGTCACCGGGCACATCGCGGCGGTCGTCGCCGCCCACGACAAAGCCCTGCGCCTGCTGCCCGCGGGCCATCAGCTCACCGGGCAGCTCACCATGATGCTGGTCATGGTCGGCTACACATTCACCGGCCTGTATCTGCTGTTCGGCGGATGAAATGAGTGTTAGGGCGTTGGCCCGTGCTGATTTGAAGGCTTCAGTGGCGGACTCCCGCGGTTGACGGCATCGCCGTCGCGCGGCGACAACACCACAGTCAGGGTTGTGACACCTTGCGCAGGATGAACCGTGACACCGCCGATGTCGGCCGAGCCGGACGGCCCCGACAACAACACAGCGTAGGCAGCCGTTTGAAAAGCGGAGTGCCGGTACGCAAGATGGAGGTTCTCGACGATCTCGGCAGGATCGAGCAGCACCACCAGATGGCGCGCGAGCACCGCTGCGGTGGTGACAGAGACTTCGGTCTCGGTAAGCAGAATCGAGCCGGTCTCGGCCACGCCGAGCGGAGTGCGCATCACGAGGACATCGACTTCGGCCGGTGCGGCCCAATCGGAAAACGTTGTCAACTCGACGTTTCCGGTCACCTCGCTAACCGCCGAACAGATGCGCCGCGCGTCTGGGAACGCGGTCGACAGCCAGGCGTCGAGATCGGACGGTGGCGACGGGATAACCTTGCCGTCGAGCCGCGCCAGGGCCGCGATGAAGACATTGACCAGATCGTCGCCGCCACTTGAGAACTCGGGCACCTCCGGCAACGGCTCCGCGGCCGGGCCGTGGCCGCGGACGGTGGTCAGGATGTCGTCGCGCGCGCTCATGGCTGGTCGGCTTCGGCTCGGCCGTGGGTGCGGGCGTACCACTGATGGAATGTTTCCCGCGGCGGTACAGGAAGGTCGCGGTGCCGTCCCCATGCGTTCAGCCGATTGTAGAGCGCAAAGTGTGGCAACACCCGAAGCGCCGCCAAGCCGCCCGCGGCCGCCGCCCGGTAGGCCTTGGGGTTGCTGAGCACCGCGCCGGCGACCTTCATGGCCGCCTTCTTCGTGGTAGAGAACTGGCCCGCATTGTCCATGAGCCCGCGCCATTCGTAGATCTGCTCGTGGATGTTGATCTGTACGGGGCAAACGTTGGAGCAGCTGCCGTTAATCGTTGAGGCGAACGGCAATTCGCGGTAGCGGCGGATGTCGGTGGCGGGCATCATGATGATGCCGATTGGGCCCATATAGGTGGCGCCGTAGCTCAGTCCGCCGCTGCGCCGGTAAACCGGGCAGGTGTTCATACAGGCACCACAACGAATGCATTTCAACGAGGGCCAGAAGCGCTCGTCGGCCAGCCGCGCCGAGCGGCCGTTGTCAACCAGCACGATATGCATTTCGCCGCGGGCGCGCGGTTTGGCGAAGTGCGAGGTGTACTGGGTGATGCGCTCACCGGTGGCGCTGCGCGTGAGCAGGCGAATGAACACGGCCAGTTCGGAATTGCCGGGAATGACCTTCTCGATTCCCATCGAGCAGATCCGTAGCTTCGGAACGTTGCCGGACAGGTCGGCGTTGCCCTCGTTGGTCACGGTAACGATCGCCCCGGTTTGCGCGACGGCGAAGTTGGCGCCGGTCATGCCGGCGTCGGCGGCCAGGACCAGTGGCCGCGTGTGTTCCCGCATGACCTGAGCGAGGTAGACCGGATCGGCCCGGCCCGGGTCGGAGCCATAGACCCGGTGAAACAGCTCTGCTACATCCTGGGGCGTCTTCTGAAAGGCCGGACCGACGATGTGGGTCGGCGGCTGGTCATCGAGCTGCTGGATGCGCTCACCCAGATCGGTCTCGGTGACCTCGATGCCGCGCCGTTGCAGGAAGGGCCGCAAGTCACATTCCTCGGTCAGCATCGATTTCGACTTCACCAGACGCCGGGCCCCATGCGAACTGAGCAGTTCGTAGACGATCTGGTTGTGCTCGTGGGCGTCACGCGCCCAATGAACGGTGGCGCCGTTACTGGTGGCGCTCTCCTCGAACATCTCCAGGTAGTGCGCGAGGTTCGACAGCGTGTGTTCCTTGATCTGAGATGCCAAGGTGCGCAGTTCTTCCCACTCGGGTACCTCGCGTGCCGCCGCGTCGCGGCGTTGCCGAAGCCCCCAGATCAGCGTGTCGAAAGCACGCTCATGGGCCTCGTCCTCCAGAAAGGCAAGAGCATTGCGCGCCTGATCGACCGATTTCATTCGGCATCTCCGTTCAGCACCTGCGCCAGATGTAGGAAATGGAAATCATCGCGATCGCGGTGGGCGCAACCCTGCAGATGCATGAGGCACGACATGTCCGGCGACACGATGTAGCGGGCGCCGCTGGCGCCGATGCGTTGCAGCTTGTCGTTACCCATCGCCGTCGCGACCGCTTCCTCGGTGACCGAAAAAGTGCCGCCGAAGCCACAGCATTCGTCCGGCCGGTCGAAATCGGCGATCCTGATGCCATTGACCTTCTGCAGCAGGGTCCTCGGTTTGGAAAACCATGGGTCATTGGGCCGCTCACTCATCGACTGCTCACCCAACCCGCGGATGGCCGAGCAGCTGACATGCAACGCGACCTCGTGCGGAAATCTCGCCCACGGAAACTCATCGACTTTCATTACATCGCAGAGGAATTCGGCCAGATCCCAAGTATGCGCGCTCACATGCCGGCGCTCAGGAGTGTCATCGGCTGCGGTGAACTTGTTCCGGATGTGGTGCACACAGCTTCCGGACGGCGCGACGACGTGATCGTAATGGGCGAAGTTGCGGATGAAGAGCTCCTCTGTCGCCTTGGCTTCGCTGTGTGCGCCGCTATTGGCCATCGGCTGGCCGCAGCATGTCTGATCGAACGGGTAGTCAACCTCAACGCCGAGCTTCTCCAGCAGTTCCAGCGTCGCCACACCGACTTCGGGAAAGAACATGTCGATGCAGCACGGAACCATCAGTCCGACGCGCATGACGGCTAACCGCCTATGATTCGCCGCGGCGGACTGCCTCGACCGCGCTCGGATGAACTTCAAAACAGCCCATGGCGCCTCCATCGAGATCGACCAATCGGGGGACCGCTGACGTTCAGCTATGCAGATGCTAATCCGCCAACGAGCGAACTCCAAGTGCGACCTCTCGGGTCGAAACAGCCGCAAAATCAATTCACCCCGCTCCGCCATTTACTGCAGGCTGCTCATCCGGCGGTGCCGGTAGGGACTCCGGTCGGAATAGGAGAAGCAGCGGGGACCTACTGGGCTGCAATCAATTTGGGGTCGTGCTTGACTCATCGAGCGACGCGGTGAAGCGCGGGTTCAAACCCGTCCGGTAAGAGATATACCGCCTGCGCAAGCGGCCAGCCCGTCAGCCGATCAGATGCTCGGCCTTCTTGTGGCCGTCCCAGCGGCGCAAGCCGGCGAATCTACCGTCGATCTGCGCCGGCCGGCCGGCGATGCGCAGCGCCCGCCCGAGTTGGTGTCCTCCGACGCGGCGGGCGAGCGTGACGTGACCGGTCCACTGACCGGGCAGGCTGTTGGCCATCGGCCCGGGCGCCAGATGCGGAAGGCACACGCGGTGCACCTCGGCGTGCAGGGCCAACAGCTCGCTCGTCGGCACCACCAGCCGCGCGAACACGACGTTGGCCCGCCCGAACAGCACCGGCGCCCCGATCGCACAGCGCAGGGGCAGCCGTTGGGCAACCGGTCTTAGCAGCTCGTCGACCTCCGAATCGATGCGCTCGGCGACGGTCAGCGTCACGTGCGGTCGGCTGGCTGGCGCCTGGCTGGGAATTCCGACGGAGGCCAGGTCGGCCCACACGCGACGGACCGCCGCCTCGGTGTCGGGGTCGAAGACCAGCTCGATCGAATGGACCATCAACCCACCAACGTCGTGACCCAGTCGCGCTCGAACGCCGTGGCGCTCAGCGCCGCGAAGTCGGCGGCGTCCATCGACCCGGCGCCCGCGGGCAGTGCGGCCCGCACGGGAGCCAGGCTGGCCAGCGCGGACCGGTTCGAGGTCTCCACCAACCCCGGCCGCGCCGGCCAGCTGCCGATTACCAACCCAGCACACGGAACCCCTTGTGCGGCAAGGGCTTCCAGGGTCAACGCGGCGTGGTTGAGGGTGCCCAGCTCCGCGGTGACGGCGACCAGGGCCGCCGCACCCAGCTCGACGGCGAGATCGCGCAACGTGACGCCCGGGGCGGCGAGTTCGACCAGCAGCCCGCCGGCGCCTTCGACCAACGTCAGCCGGCCCGGGCGATCCAGGCCGCGAATGAGCCGCACCGCCTGGTCGCCGGTAAGCAGCGGCATGCCCGCCTGCTCGGCCGCCGCCACGGGCGCCAGCGGTTGCGGATATCTGGCCAGCCCGACGAGCTCGGTCACCCCGGACAGGCGGGCCACCTCGGCGAGGTCGTCATCCCCACAGTCGGTGCCGGTCTGGACCGGTTTGCACACGGCCACGTCGATGCCGGCCCCGCGGGCGTGGCAGGCCAGCGCGGCCGTGACGACCGTTTTGCCGACCCCCGTGCCGGTGCCCGTGACGACCAGGACGGTCAACGGCGGGCCACGGCGAGCACGTCCGTCAGCACCCGGCGCGCCATCTCCAGCTCGGCCGGATCCAGCGACGCGCGCGCGGTGAGCCGCAGCCGTGACGTCCCGGCGGGCACTGTCGGGGGTCGGAAGCAGCCCACCTTCACGCCGGCGTCCAGGCATGCGGTCGCGGCGGCCAGCGCCACATCGGGGGCGCCCAGGATCACCGACACCACCGCCGATTGCGGCTGCTCGGGCACATCACAGATCCGGGCCAGTTCGCGGGCATGCTCGAGCACAGCTTCCGGGCGCCACGCCTCGGCCCGCAGCACCCTCAGTGCGGCCCGCGCGGCGCCCACCGCCGCCGGTGCCAGGCCGGTGTCGAAGATGAACGGCCGGGCCGCGTCGATCAGGTGGGCGCGCACCGGCGCCGGGCCGAGCACGGCACCACCCTGGCTGCCGAGCGCCTTCGACAGCGTCGTTGTCATCACGACGTCGGGCGCGCCCGCGAGCCCGAGCTCGTGCAGCAGCCCGCGCCCGCCGCCGCGCACGCCGAGGCCATGCGCCTCATCGACGATGAGCAGCGCGCGATGGCGGCGGCACGCCTCGTGCAATTCGCGCACGGGGGCCAGCGATCCGTCGGCGCTGAATACCGAGTCGGTAATGACGACGGCGCGCTCCTCGTCGCGGGACGCGAGGGCCGCATCCACGGCGGCGACGTCGCGGTGCGGCGTCACCAGCACCCGGGCCCGCGACAGCCGGCAGGCATCCACCAGCGACGCGTGCGAGCGCGCGTCGGAAACGAGCAGCGAACCCGGGCCCGACAGGCCGACGACCACGCCCAGATTGGCCGTGTAGCCCGAGGAGAACAGCAAGCCCGAGGCGGCGCCGACGAACTCGGCGAGCTCGGACTCGAGCTGCTGGTGCAGCTCGGTGTCGCCGGTGACGAGGCGGGAACCGGTGGCCCCGGCGCCCCAGATGCGCAGCGCCGCAACGCCGGCCTCGATCACGTCGGGATGCTGTGACAGACCGAGGTAGTCGTTGGACGCCAGATCCAGCTCGGTGGCGACGGCTGCGCGCGGCCGCAGCGAGCGACGCAGCCCGGCCGCGCGGCGCTGCCTCTCCGCCTCGTCCAGCCACGCCAGCGGCGATAACTCGATCGGTGCCTGCTGGGGGGCGTTCATGGACCTAGAGCCTACGAGAACGTTCGAGAACCCGGACGCTGCCCTTTTTGTTAAAGCCCTGGGCGAAGGCCGACCGAGAGCCACGAGACACGGCGGGCTGGCTGGTCTGGCCGATTACGACCGACCGGGAAGGCGCGCGGGGCGGGCGGGTCCGATCTCCGCAGAACCCCGCCGGTCGATTCCCTAGAGCGTGTTGACGGTGCCGTTGGCACCCTGGGAGCCCTGGGTCGTGCCACTCCCGCCAGCCGCACCCGTCCCGCCAGTGGCCGTCGCCCCTGCGATGGCGTAAGCGTTGCCGCCGGCGCCCCCAGCTCCGCCGAGGCCGGCCAATCCAGTCATTGCGCCGCCGACTGCGCCATTCCCGCCGATGGCTATCCCCCCGGCGTAGTCGAAGGCAGCGCCGCCGCTGCCGCCGGCGCCACCGGCCAAGCTACCGGTACCACCGGCCCCGCCGTTGCCGCCGGTAGCGTTCAGGGCCACGGGCGCGTTGGTGAACCAGGTACGGTCACCCCCCGTCGTGAAGGGGTAGTTACCCATAACCGCATCACCGCCGTTGCCGCCCGCACCGCCGGTGGACGCGGGGCCCGTGCCGTTGCCGCCAGCTCCGCCGTTCCCGCCGACAAGGGAGCCCCCGAATCCGTCGGCCAATACATTCCCGCCATTGCCGCCGGCGCCGCCGCCCAAGAACCCGTCTCCGCCCTTCCCGCCGGTACCGCCGACAAAGTCGCTATTCCCGCCGTTCCCGCCAGCGCCGCCGATGGCAGCCGTGCTGGTCCCGCCATCGCCGCCGTTGCCCGCCGTCCCCATAAAGCCGACACTGCCACCATTGCCGCCGGCACCGCCGTTAACCGTGGTGCCGCTGCCACCAATACCACCAGCCCCACCGTTACCGGCGATCAACCCGCCGTTACCGCCGTTGCCACCGGTACCGCCGGCGAGCAACGTACCGTTCGCGCCGGCCCCGCCAGCCCCGCCATTACCAAGAAGCAGCGCGTTCCCGCCGTTCCCGCCGTTCCCGCCGTTCACGCCACTCACGCCGGCGCTGCCTGCGCCCCCGTTACCGATGAAACCGGCGTTACCCCCGCTGCCACCGTCGACACCGTTTCCGCCGTTGCCGAGCAACCATCCGCCGTTATAACCAGCAGGGTGCGCCGCCGTGCCGTCAGCGCCGTTGCCGATGATTCCGCCCGTCAGCTGGAGGAAGCCCTTGCCACTTAGAAGGTTTGCCTCGTTGATCAGGATTCCGACGTCCGTCCTCATATTTGCAACGAGCGGCTGACTGCCGCTGGGCCCCTGCATGCCGGTCGTCAAGCCGATATCCGAGGGATTACCGGTACCGGTGATGAAATTGAGGGCCAGGCCCGTGGTACCCGGAAGGCCGGTGCCGCCCGCCCCGACTCCGGGCAGTCCGGGGGCTCCGCCGGTGACGATGCCCCCATTCAGGTAGCTCGTGAGCAGGGATGCCAAGACATTGTTGACCTGGTTATTGCTCTGCGCGAGCTCAACGTAGAAGGGCCGGATGAAGTTGTAGCCGCCCAAGAACGCGTTCCCGCCGTTGCCCGCGTTCCCACCGACACCGGTGGTGCCGGCTCCGCCGTTCCCACCGGTACCGCCGGTTGTGCCGGTTAAGGGTAGAAGGCCTCCCAAATTGTCGTTGAACACCGCGCCGCCGTTGCCGCCATTACCACCGCTGACGCCGTTACCGCCGTTACCGCCGGTGCCGCCGAGGAAGACGCCAGACCCGCCGACACCGCCGTTACCGCCGGTGCCAACTGTGCTAGCGCCGCCCTGTCCACCGTCCCCGGGATGCGCCATAAAGTCGGTTACGCCGCCGAGGTTGAAATAGCCGGCGCCGCCGCCGCTACCGCCGTTACCGCCGTTGCCGGAGGAACTCGCGGCCGCCCCGCCAGCCCCGCCGAGTGCGCCGTTACCCTCGAGGAAACCGCCGGCCCCGCCGTTTCCACCGTTCCCGCCGTTACCGCCCAACAGCCCAGCCTGGCCGACCCCGCCGGCCCCGCCTAGACCACCGTTACCCACCAGGGTGGCATTCCCACCGTTCCCGCCGTTCGCGCCGGCCCCGCCGGCCCCGCCTAGACCACCATTCCCGAGCAACCCGGAATTACCCCCGTTGCCGCCGGCCACCCCGGGGTTACCCGACTCGTTGAAACCATTGCCGCCGTTGCCGATCAAGATCCCGCCGGGCTTGCCATTCGGGCTGGCCGCCGTCCCATTGGCGCCATTGCCGATCAGCGGGGTCCCGAGGTATGTCTCGCCGATCAAATTGAACGCAGTAAGCACTTTGGTTTCAGCATTCACGATGGTTTGAAGCGAGAACGTCAGGGGAAACGTGGGAAGCGTGAACTGCGGGAACGACACCGCGGCCGGCGCCAGCGCGTTCTGCGCGGCCTGCAACGGTGACACGTTGACCGCCTCCGCGGCCGCATACGCCCCCGCGCTCGCATTCAGGGCCTGCACGAACTGGGTGTGAAGCGCCGCCGCCTGAGCGCTCAACGCCTGAAACTCCTTGCCGGCGCTGGAAAACAATGACGCGATCGCCGCCGACACCTCATCGTTAGCGGCGGCCACCACGCTGGTGGTCGAGGCCGCCGCCGCCGAATTTGCCTCGCTGAGCGACGAGCCGATACCCGCGACTTCCGCCGCCGCCGCCGCCAACGTGTTCGGCACTGCGATCACATACGACATCGCTGACCTCCGAAGACCGTCTCGGGGTCGCAGGCCTCCACACGACGATCACAATTAACTAGGGAAAGAGCAAACGTATCCCGTTGCACACGTGCCTTACAACCGTTCGCGAGATTTCGTCGATGGCCTCCCACACGCGCGGCGGCAGGACGGGTACGGCGAACAGGTGGCGCCCCATCATTCACGCTTGCTGTCCTACTCGTCCATGCGACACCAACTTGGCGCCACTGCCTGAAGGCCGACCGGACGCTTGTACGCGCCCAATGGATGGGCGGCTGACACTGCCAACCGTCATCACGGCACACATAACATCATTCACTTAATTTCGCTTTAATCAATCGTAAATCATGATTAGGCGACAGGTTGCTAACTTTGCATATGTTCCTCACAAGTCGCCCCGACAGCAATGGCGCACGGCCTCGAACTACGTACCCACCCGCATCGAGACCCAAACGGGAGTACGCCTAAATTCCCGCGACCTCGCCGTTGGCGTCATTCGCGGTCTGGCCGGAGCTGCTGCACGAGGAGCTGACGCACGCAAACACCGACTGACGGCGACGCGTCGGCTCAGCCTGAATCCATGGATGGGCGCCAACAGCACCTGTCGCGCGTGGCGTTTCAATGCGCCACCTTTTTCAAGCGGGACTGCGGTCGTCACGGGCCGCTCTCGGGGAATCTCGTTGCGTACCGTGCCACCGGCGGCTCCCGCTCAAACTCGCCTGGCTCGGTCGGGCGCATCTGCACCGACGTGTCGCTGATGACGGTGTTTGGCAACCTGCGCGACTCGCGGTAGACGGGCCCTCTTCCAGCAGCACGCCTGTCTCATCGGCGCGGCGAGGACCGGGTTCTGCTCTCATGCGAACCGTCGAGCCGCAATCGCACGGGCGTTGCCGGCGTCGAGAAAATCGCTCGGCCCGCAATTCACAAGCTCATTTGTGGCCTATCTCATCACCCGCTGCTCGGTCCGGTGAGGCTGAATAACCTTCTGCGGCCGGCGCCCGCGCGGGCAACCAACTGAAAATGACAATTTGCATCGACGACTCGGTTCGATACCTGTTAAATGGAATTTGCTGTTCCTTGGCGGAAGGACTCGGACCTTCGAACCCGCGGTTGCCGGACTCGCTACCAGATGCTTTGTCATGCTACGAAATCAGTTCGTAACTTTCCTACATTAGGTCATTAACCGCAGGTGGCCCATGCCGTGCAAGAGTTTGCTGGTGACGCACCGCGGCCATTTTTGCCAGATGGATGTTTAATAGCGAAATGCCGATGAGAATAATTGCTAAATTCCGGTTTTATATGGAAAAATTACGGGGTACTGGATCTGTCATGGCACGTGATCGGGACACGGCACTGAACCTGCCATGGCACGTGATCGGGGGAACATGGACGAGGACGACTTTCTGACAGCCGTGGGCGAGGCGGCACAGGATGCGGTTTGGGAAACGCAGCATCCGCTCACCCACCACTTAGCGGAGGATGACCCGCGCCGGGTGCAATACCTGCGTGAGTACCAAATGTCGGTCGGTCGCCAAGTGCTTACGGCGGTCGAGAACCTGAGACGTGGCAGTTCATGCGATGAAAGACCCAGGGAATGCCCGCCCGCAATACCGTCTAAGGCCGACTTCGCTTCCTCCCGGTAGAGCACGTGCCCGCCGGCATGTGTCAGTGCCAGGGTCATCGTCTCCTTCCTTAAGTCTCTGCCGGATACTGCCGAGCAGGGCGAGTGGTTCATGCTGGTTTCGCACAGGGATGGGACGCGCCGCCAACGTGCGCGGTTCACGCCCAGGGAGTGGTGTAACTAGCGGCGTGTCGTCGCTTCGGGTCAGCGATGATGACGGCTGCCGAAGGTTCACCAAGCACGTCGCGCTCGAGGAACGAAAAGTCGACGCGACGTGGATGGACGGCATGCGGCGCTAGAAAACGCACTGCCCCCGACTACCGGCCGTGCGAAGATGCTCACGCGCAAGTGCGGCTGAGTGAGCAGTCTGGCCGCGGCGTATGGGGTCGTGTGCAGCCAGATTCCGGACCGCAATCCCGGCCCCCACGCGAAGCTGTCCGCCTTAGCCGGCGAATGGTTCGCCCGCTGCGACGCCGACTATGACGTCCCCGGTGGTACACCGCAGCCCGCAACCGGCCACCGTAGGGTTCGGCGATGTCTGATCTGTGCACGACAACGTTCGCCGCTCTTGCGGCACGACTGGGGTTTTCGCACGACACCGCCTGGGCGGCGGTAGTTTCAGTCCTGTGCCTCTGTTTGCGGCTGCCGGCAATGAATGCTGCGCTCTTCGCGTGCGGCACGGACGGACGAAGGAGGATCGGTGAAAGCCATTCCCAAGATGGTGGTCTTCGGTCTTGTTGAGTTTGTCGTGTTCGGCTCGATGCTGTTTTTTCCGGCAGGCACGTTCAATTACTGGCAAGCGTGGGTCTTTCTGGTGGTGGTTGCCTTCGCGGCGTGGATCCCCAGCATCTACTTGCTGCGTACGAATCCCGTCGCGCTTGAGGCTCGGATGCGTGGGGGCCCGTCAGCCGAGACCCGGATGGCGCAGAAGGTAGTCATTGCCGGCTTGTACTTGTCGCTGGCAGCAATGGTCGTGGTCAGCGTCCTTGACCATCGCTTTGGCTGGTCGCCGGTACACCCGGCAATTTGCTTGGTCGGTGATGTTCTGGTCGCCGTTGGACTGGGTGTGGTGGGTGTGGTGGTCATTCAGAATAGCTATGCGGCTGCAACCGTCCGGGTGCACGCAGGGCAAAAAGTCGTCTCCACCGGCCTGTATGGACTGGTGCGGCATCCCATGTATACCGGCAATGTGATCATGATGATCGGCATCCCGCTTGCGCTCGGTTCTTACTGGGGACTCGTCTTCGTCGTACCTGGCCTGATCGTGCTCGCCTCGCGCATCCGCGACGAGGAGAAGCTGTTACAAAAAGAATTGGACGGATATCGCGAGTACACGCAGAAGGTCCGCTATCGCCTAGTGCCGTGTATGTGGTAGCTGCCGCACCATTGCCGGCTGAATCCGCGATTTTCGGCTCGGGCGAACGCTGATCAGCTTGAGGTGCGCCGCAGTTGGTAACACGGCTTTCGCTTCACCTCGGTCTCGTCGGCGTGGTCTTACAGATCGCTGGCCGGGCTCGCGGCGGGAACTTCGTCCACCGAGCCGGCATGTCTGCCCAACTGCTGGCTCAAGCGTCTGACGGACGGCGCGTCGAACAAGGTGCGCACCGCGAGGCGGGTATCCAGGGCTGTGTCGATCGCGGTGACCGCGCGCATCGCGGAAAGCGAATCGCCGCCGAGGTCGAAAAACGACTCGTCGACGCCGACGCGGTCCACGCCAAGCACTTGGGTGTAGATGCCGGTCAGGATCTGTTCGACCAGGGGGGCCGGGGCGTGGTGGCCCTCACCGTTGTGCTGGTGGTCGGGTGCTGATACCGCGGAGGGTGCCCGCTGGGCCAGCACCACGTGGTTGCTCGACCTGCCGGGGCGCGCGTGCTTGCCCCAGTCTTGCCCATCGCTCGACGACAACCGTCGCCCCGGATCGGTGGTCATGGCCAGCAGCGCCTGCTCGAATCGCTCGATCAGTGTTTCGATGTCGGCCGCCTCGAACACATCGGTGCGGAATTGGACGCGAAGGTCCAATTCGCGGCCGGGCAGGGCTTGGACGGTAAGCGGGTAGTGGTAGTAGTCGCGGTTGGTGAGCTCGGTGACGGCCAGACCATCGGTGCCCGACAACGCGGCGGCCTCGGTCGGGTAGTTCTCGTAGACGAAAACGGTGTCGAACAGTCTTCGGTGACCGGTGACGCGGTGGATGTCGCTAAGCGCCAGGTGCTGATGCTCGAGTGTGTGGTTGTGGGCGCTTTGCAGCTGGTCGAGCAGGTCGATAGCGGTGGTGGCCGCGGTGATGGTGGCCCGCACCGGCACCGTGTTGATGAACAGGCCCACCATCGAGTCCGCGCCGGGCACCTCGGCCGGCCGGCCCGAGACCACAGCGCCGAAGGCCACATCGCGCTGGCCGGTCAGCCACATCAGCAGCTGCGCCCAGGCGGCCTGCAGCATGGTGCTGACCGTGGTGTGCTGCGAGCGCGCCAGCTCGTTGATGGCCCGGGTGGTCTGCTCAGGCACCCGAAACGAGGCCACGCCTCGCCGCCCCAGCCCAAACCAATCCGGCGGCCCGACCAAGGTGGGCGTGTCGAAACCGGCCAACACCTCACGCCAGACCGCACGGGCGGCATCACGGTCACGACCGGCCAGCCAGCTCACAAATTTGCGATACGACCCCGCCGCCGGTAGCCGCTGCCCGTAATAGCTGGCAAATAATTCGCCCAACAGGATCGGCAGCGACCAGCCATCGAGCACGATGTGGTGATTGGTCAGCACAAACCGGTGCCGGTCTTCGGCGGTGCGAATCAGAGCTACCCGCAAGGCCGGATGGTCAGCCAAGTCGTAGACCGCGGCGCGTTCGGCGGCGCACACCCGCTGGATCCGCTCGTCGAGATCCGGGTCGCCCTCGCTAAGGTCGATATACCGCCAGGGCACCTCGGGATCGGCCGGGATGATCTGCACCGGCTGGTCAAAACGTGCGCTGAAGCGGGCCGCCAGGTTGGGATGCCGGTTGACCACGGTGTGCACCGCCTCGCGCAGCCGGTGCTGATCAAGCCGGCCGCTTAACGTGACATCGAGCTGCACCGCATACACATCGTCGCCACCTTGGGCGGTGCTGGCGTGAAACAGCAGCCCCTGCTGCAAGGGGGTCAACGGCAAAACGTCAGCGACGCGGTATTGCGCGCACAGCTCGTCGACTTGTTGCTGGCTCATGCGGGCCGGCGCGATATCCGACGGCGTCAACCCGCCCCCACCGCCCCGCACATGCGCGCAGATGCCGGCCAGGGCGTCAAACCACAACCGACTCAGCCGGCTGACCTGCGCGCGATCCAGCGCCGAGGGCGCCCACGTCCAGCCCGCGCGCAGGCGCGGGCCGGCGTCGGTGTCCAGGGTGCCCGCGTTGAGTTCCACGGTGTGCATCAGTGGCATCGGGATCGCCGCGGCAACGCCGGTCACCGACCAGCCGTCTTGGCGGATCTCCCATATATCACCGGATGCCTCGGCGCCCGCAGCGCCCAGCCGCCCCAGATAGTTGAACCCGATCGCCGGATCGGACTCCTCCAGGTCAACGTCACTGTTCAAGTAGCGCAGCACACCGTAGGTCAAACCATCCGGCAGGGCCCGAAGCTGCTCCTTGGCGTCCTTGATCACCGCCCCCAGCGCCGCCTCACCGGCCAGCACCTGCGCCCAGTCCAGCCCCCCCACCGCAAGCGCCACCGGATACTTGGTGGTAAACCAGCCCACCGTGCGCGAGAGGTCCACTTGCTCACCCGAGGAGCCCAGCTCCTCCTGACGCCCGTGACCCTCCACGTCGATGCCGATCGGCGCGCCACCACTAGCCAAAAACTCCGCACACGCCAACCCGAACGCGATCAACAGGATCTCGTGGATCCCGGCGTGAAACGCCGCCGGCACCTCACCGAGCAGCAGCCGGGTCGTCTCGGCGTCCAGTTCCAACGACAAGTTCCCTGCGCTCAGGTAGGTATCCACCGCAGGTTGCACCGCCGGCAACCCCGCAGGCACCGCCGCGATCTGCCGCCAGGCCTGCGCCGCCTCCACGACATCAGGGCGGCGCGCGTGCTCAGCCAGCAGCGACGCCCACCGGGCGAACGACGTCCTTGGCGCCGGCAACACCACCTGCTGCCCACCCCGATGCTGGGCCCAGGCCAGGTTGAGATCCTCCAGCAGAACCCGCCACGACACCCCGTCCACCGCCAGATGGTGAACGATCAACACCAACTGCCCGGTGGGCGCCACCCACAGCGCACTGAGCATCACCCCGGCCGTCGGGTTCAACCGCGACCGCGCCTCGATCACCACCGCATCGGATAACACGTCGACCGTGTCGAGGCACTGGCGGGCATCCACCGACCACGCCTCGGGCACCGTCAACGACCACCCCCCCACACCATCGTCGTCGACCCGCAGCCGCAGCATGGGATGCCGATCCAGCACGGCCTGCACCACCACCACCACATCGGCCTCGGTCACCCCCACCGGCGCCTGCACCACCACCGTCTGGTTGAACTGCTCTACCGGGCCCTCCACACTGTGCAGCCAGCACATGATCGGTGTCGCGACCGCCGGCCCGACACCCTCGTCGATCACTTCGGCGTCGTCGGCGACCCCGGCCACCCGGGCCAGCCGGGCCACGGTCTGCTCGACGAAAACATCGCGCGGCCGACACACCACCCCGGCCGCCCGCGCCCGCGCCACCACCTGCATCGATAAAATGCTGTCCCCGCCCAACTCGAAGAACGACTCGTCCACCCCGACCCGCTCCAGCCCCAGCACCTGGGCGTAGATGCCGGCCAGGATCTCCTCGACCGCATCAGCCGGGGCGCGGTAAAGATCGACATCCTGATACTCCGGCGCCGGCAATGCGCGGGCGTCGAGCTTGCCGTTAACCGTCAACGGCAACGCCTCCAACACCATCACGGCGGCCGGCACCATATACACCGGCAGCCGCTCCCCCAAAGCGGCACGCGCGGCGGCCGGATCCACAGTGCCGGTCACATAGCCCACTAGGCGCTTATCCCCGGGGCGGTCCTCGCGGGCGATCACCACCGCCTGCTCCACCCCATCCAGGCCGTTCAATGCTGCCTGGACTTCACCCAGCTCGATGCGATACCCGCGGATCTTGACCTGCTCATCAGTACGCCCCACGTACCGCAACTGCCCATCAGCACCCCAGCACACCAGATCCCCGGTGCGATAGATACGTGTGCCCGGCCCGCCGAACGGGCACGCCACAAACCGCGTCCCCGTCAACCCCGCCCGACCGACGTACCCGTACGCCGCGCCGGTACCGGCCACATACAATTCCCCGACCACACCGGCCGGCACGGGCTGCAACCACTTGTCGAGCACAAAGAAACCAAGATGGGCCAACGGCACCCCGATGGGGCTCACGGCAGTGTCGACATCGTCGCGGACGATCTCCCGGAACGACGCATGCACCGTCGTCTCGGTGATGCCATACATATTGATCAGCCGCGGTAGACCCGGGTGACTGTCCAGCCACGCGCGCAGGCGCTGCGGCTCTAACGCTTCTCCGCCGAATACCACAGCCTCCAACTGCAACTGCGGTCCCAGCTCGGGCTGCAACGCATCAGCGGCCTGCAGCGCGTAAAACGCCGACGGGGTCTGACTCAACACGCTGACCTGTTCATCGACCAGCAGAGCGTGCAAATCTTCCGGCGAGCGGACGACCGAGTCGGGGACCACCACCACACGCCCACCGTGCAGCAGCGCGCCCCAAATCTCCCAGACCGAAAAATCGAAAGCCAAGGAATGACACTGCGTCCACACCTGCCCCGGCGACAGCTCCATGTCGACGGCCAGCGTCTCCAGCAGCCTGGTCACATTGCGGTGCGGGACCGCCACCCCTTTCGGAACACCGGTAGTACCCGAGGTGTAGATGATGTAGGCGATATCGTCCGGCTCCGGTGCCGGTAATGCGTTGCCGGGCTTGGTGTTCACGGCGGCGTCTTCGATGTTCCCGACATCGACGACCAGCAGGTCGCGTCCCTCCAGCCGCGGACGGTATTCCGCGGTGGTGATCGCGGCGATCGGCGCGGCGTCATCGAGCACGAACAGCATGCGCGCCGCGGGCACCGCCGGGTCGATGGGCACGTAGGCCGCCCCGGTCTTTACCACCGCCAGGATCGCCACCACCGCGTCGGCCGACCGAGGCAACAACAGCGCCACACGCCGTCCCGGGCCGACACCCTGGCCAACCAACAGATGCGCCAACCGGTTTGCCGCTTCGTCCAGCTCCCGGTAGGTCATGGACAGGCCCTCGAAGGTCACCGCCAGCGCGTTGGGGGTGCGCGCAACTTGTGCGGCGAACACCGACGGGATCGACACCGGCGGGCTCGCCGGCTCGGTCAACATCGCCCGATTACCCCAGTCCTCCAACCGGGCACGCTCAACGTCGTCAAGCACGCCGATCGACGACAGCCGCCGCGTCGGGTCGGTGGTCATCGCCACCAACACCCGCCGCAAACGCTCGATCAGTGTTTCGATGCTGGCGGCGTCGAAGACATCGGTACGAAATTCCACCGCCCCGCCAATGCCGGCCGGCTCACCGTCCTCGTTCCAGTGTTCTTCCAGAGAAAGCGCCAGGTCCATGCGGGCGGTGCCGGTGTCCACCGGCATCTGGGTGAGCTCCAGGTCTCCCAGCGTCGACCCGGCGGCGGGGTCGCCGGTGGTGTCGTGCAGGCTCCGCCAGGCCAGCATCACCTGGACCAGCGGGTGGTGGGTTAGCGATCGGGTGGGGTTCAGCCGCTCGACGACCACTTCGAAGGGCACATCTTGGTGCTCGTAGGCGGCCAGGCTGCGCGCTCGCACCTGAGCCAGCAGCTCCGCGACGCTTGGATCACCAGCCACGTCAACGCGCAACACCAACGTGTTGACGAAGAAACCGACCAACTCGTCAAGGGCGGGGTCACGGCGCCCTCCGATCGGGAACCCCACCGCCACATCAGAACTCGCGCTGAGCTTGGCCAGCAGCACCGCCAGGGCGGCCTGCATCACCATGAAACTGGTCAAGTTGTGTTCGCGGGCCACCCGGACAACCTGCCGCTGCAGCTCGACGGGCCAGTCCACCGCCACGGTGGCGCCGCGCTGATCGGCCACCGGCGGGTAGGGCCGGTCGGTGGGAAGCATCAGGCGCTCGGGCATCCCCGCCAGGGCCTGCTGCCAGTACGCCAGCTGGGTGGCGATAGGACTGTCGCGATCACTGAGATCGCCAAACTGCGCGCGCTGCCACAGCGTGTAGTCGACATACTGCACCGCCAGCGGCGCCCAATCGGGAGCTTGCCCCACACACCGGCCGGCGTAGGCCACGGCTATGTCACGCACCATCGGGGCGATCGACAAGCCGTCGGCGGCGATGTGATGCACCACGGCCACCAGCACATGTTCATCGTCGGCGACGCGGAAAAGCCTTGCCCGCAGAGGAATCTCGGCCGCCAAATCAAAGCTGTGACGGGCGGTCTCCTCGACGGCCTCCTGCAGCCGGCCTGAAGGCCATGCGGTTGCATCAACGACGGCCCAGCCAAAGTCGGCCCGCTCGGCGGCCACCACTCGCTGTTGCGGTATTCCGTCGGGCGCGGCGAACAGCGTGCGCAGGCTTTCATGGCGGCCCACCACATCGGCCAGCGCCGCGCAAAACGCGTCGGCATCCAGCCGCCCACGCAGCCGCAACGCCACGGCCAAGTTGTAAACCGCCGACGGACCCTGCAATTGGTCGATGAACCACAATCGGTGCTGAGCAAACGACAACGGAACCACGGCGGGCCGCTCAACGGCCACTAACGGCTCCAGCCGATCGGCACCCCCGTAGATACGGGTCGCCAACTGGGCCACCGTGGGCGCCTCAAATACGGCACGCACCGCGACGCCGGCACCCAGGCCGGTGCTGATCGCGGCGACCAGGCGCATCGCCGACAGCGAATCACCACCCAGGTCGAAAAATGAGTCGTCCGCCCCGACCCTTTCCACACCTAGCACCTGGGCATAGATGCCGGCCAGAATCTCCTCGGTCGGGTTGGCTGGTGCGCGGTAACGATCAGTGGCCTCATATTCCGGTGCCGGCAGGGCCCGTTTGTCGAGTTTGTTGTTGACCGTCAACGGCAGCGCCGCCAACACCACGATCGCGGCCGGAACCATGTACGGCGGTAGCCGCTCGGCCAGCGCGGCGCGCGCCGCGGCCGGATCGGCGGTCCCGGTGACATAGCCCACCAGGCGCTTGTCGCCGGGGAGATCCTCGCGGGCGATCACCACGGCCTGCTCCACCCCGTCCAGCTCGGCCAGTGCGGCCTGGACTTCACCGGGCTCGATGCGGTAGCCGCGGATCTTGACCTGCTCATCAGCACGCCCGAGATATTGCAGCTGATCATCGGGGCGCCACCGCACCAGGTCTCCGGTGCGATACATGCGCGTCCCTGGCCCCCCAAATGGGGAGGCCACAAAGCGCGACGCGGTCAAACCCGCCCGGCCGACATATCCGACAGCCACGCCACGGCCGGCCACATACAACTCCCCGACCACACCCGCCGGCACCGGCCGTAACCACTCGTCGAGGACGAACAGCGCCGCGGTCGATACCGGCGAGCCGATCGGCGCCACACCGGCCCCAACCGACCCCGCTCTCAGAGGCGCACTCATCGACGCATACACCGTGGCCTCGGTGGGGCCGTAGGCGTTGATCACCACCCGCCCCGGCGCCCACTGATCCACCACCTCGACCGGGCACGCCTCACCGCCGAGCAGCAACGCCGCCGACTCCAACCCCTGCGGGCACAGCGCGGTCACCGCCGACGGGGTTTGGGTGAGCACATTGACCCGCTCACGCACCAGCAGGTCGTGAAAATCCTCCGGCGAGCCCACCACCGACTCGGGCACCACCACCAACCGCCCCCCACCCAGCAGCGCAGCCCAAATCTCCCACACCGAAAAGTCGAAAGCATACGAGTGACACTGCGTCCACACCTGCACCGCCGGCAGGTCTCTGGGCGACGAGTGCGCCAAATGGGCCAAATTGCGGTGAGCAACCGCCACCCCTTTGGGAGTACCGGTGGTCCCCGAGGTGTAGATCAGGTACGCGATATCCTCGGGGCCCGGGGCCGGCAACGCCAAGCCGGGTGGGGTCTCACCAGCGGGAGCCTCGATATCACCGACATCGATGACCGTCACATCGCACCCGTCCAGCCGCGGCCGCAGGCCCGCCGTGGTGATGACGGCGATCGGCGCGGCGTCATCGAGCATGAACCGCATTCGGGCGCCCGGCAGCGCCGGGTCGATTGCCAGGTATGCCGCCCCGGTTTTCAACACCGCCAGCATGGCCACGACGGCCTGGACGGAGCGCTCCAACAGCAACGCCACCCGCGCACCCGGGCCGACACCATAGCCAGACAGCAAGTGCGCAAACCGGTCAGCGGCCTCATCGAGTTCCCGATAGGTCATCGACAGATCGCCGAAGGTCACCGCCACCGCCTCCGGGGCGCGGGCCGCCTGCTCGGCGAACAACACCGGAACCGACACCGCCACCGGTTCCGGCCGGGTCAACACCGCACGGTTGCCCACCTCATCGAGCCGCGCGCGCTCGGCGGCATCGAGCACATCGATCGACGATAACCGCCGCCTCGGATCGGCGGTCATCGCCACCAACACCCGCTGCAACCGCTCGATCAGAGTTTGGATGCTGCCCGCGTCGAACACGTCGGTGCGAAATTCCACCGCCCCGCCGATCCCGGCGGGCTCCCCGACCTCGCTCCAGCGTTCGGCCAGGGAGAACGACAGGTCCACCCGGGCGGTGTGGGTGTCCAGCGGCAGCGGTGTGATTTGCAGATCACCCAAAGCCAGCCCGGCAGCGCTATTAGTGGGGTCACTGTTGTGCTCCCAGTTCTGCCAGGCCAACATCACCTGCACCAACGGGTGATGCGTCAGGCTTCGGACCGGGTTGAGCCGCTCCACCAGCACCTCAAAGGGCACGTCCTGGTGCTCGTAGGCCGCCAGGCTGCGCCCTCGCACCTGAGCCAGCAGCTCGGCGACACTGGGATCCCCGGCCAGATCGACCCGCAACACCAAGGTATTGACGAAAAAGCCCACCAGCTCGTCCAGCGCCGGGTCGCTGCGCCCGGCGATCGGGAACCCCACCGCCACATCACTGCTGGCGCTGAGGTTCGACAGCAGCACCGCCAGGGCGGCCTGGATCACCATGAAGCTGGTCGCGTTGTGTTCGCGGGCTACCCGGGCAACCTGCCGCTGCAGCTCGGCCGGCCAGTCCACCGCCACGGTGGCGCCGCGGTAATCCGCGACCGGCGGATAGGGCCGATCGGTGGGCAGCTGCAAGTGCTCGGGCACGCCGGCCAAAGCCTGCTCCCAGTAACCGAGCTGCGCGGCGATCCGGCTGCCGCTATCGGCCAGGTCCCCGAGCTGCGCGCGCTGCCACAGCGTGTAATCGGCATACTGCACCGCCGGATCGGCCCAACCCGGGCCCCGCCCCGCACACCGGCTGGCGTAGGCCACTCCCAGATCACGCACCAGTGGGGTGATCGAGGAGCCATCGGCGGCGATATGGTGCACGACGGCCACCAATACGTGTTCATCGTCGGCGACGCGGAAAAGTCGTGCCCGCATGGGGATCTCGGCTGCCAGATCGAACGGGTGACGCGCCACGGTGTCGATGGCATCATCCAGCCGCGCTTCCGGCCAGCCGGTGGCATCTGTGATCTGCCAGCCGAAGTCGGCCCGCTCAACCGGCACCACCAGCTGTCGCGGTATCCCCTCGTGCGCAGCGAACAGTGTGCGCAGGCTCTCCTGCCGGCCCACCACATCGGCGAGCGCCGCACCCAACGCGTCGGCATCCAACCGCCCGCACAACCGCAACCCCACCGCCATGTTGTAGATCGGTGAGGGGCCCTGGAACTGGTCGATAAACCACAACCGGCTCTGGGCAAATGACAACGGAACCACCGCTGGCCGCTCACCGGCCGTCAACGGTTCCAGCCGGCCCTCATCCCCACCGACACGGGTCGCCAACTGGGCAACGGTAGGCGCCTCGAACAACGTCCGCACCGACAGACCGGCATCCAGTCCGGTGTTGACCGCGGCGATCAGGCGCATCGCCGACAGCGAATCCCCACCCAGGTCGAAGAACGACTCATTCACCCCGACAAGCTGTGGCGGCTCCACACCCAGCACTTGTGCGTAGATGCCGGCCAGAAGCTCCTCAACCGCGTTGGCCGGGGCGCGGTAGTGGTCGCCATCCTGATAGTTCGGTGTTGGCAGGGCGCGGGTGTCGAGTTTGCCGTTGACCGTCAACGGCAACGCATCGATCACCACCACCGCGGCGGGCACCATGTACGACGGCAGCCGCTCGGCCAGCGCGGCACGCGCGGCGGCCGGATCTACAGTGCCGGTCACATAGCCAACCAGGCGCTTGTCGCCGGGGCGGTCCTCGCGGGCGATCACCACCGCCTGCTGCACCCCGTCCAGCCCGGCCAACGCCGCCTGCACCTCACCGAGCTCGATGCGATACCCGCGGATCTTGACCTGTTCGTCGGCGCGCCCCAGGTAGCGCAGCTGCCCATCGGCGCCCCAATACATCAGATCCCCGGTGCGATACATGCGCGCCCCCGGTTCCCCGAACGGACACGCCACAAACCGCGTCGCGCTCAACCCCGCCCGGCCCACATAGCCGTCCGCCACCCCGGCGCCCGCCACGTACAACTCCCCCACCACACCGACCGGCACCGGCCGCAACCAGCCATCGAGCACCAAGAAGCCAAGGTGGGCCAACGGCACCCCGATAGGGCTGACAGTGCTGTCCACATCGGCGGCGACGATCTCGCGGAACGACGCATGCACCGTCGTCTCGGTGATGCCATACATATTGATCAGCCGCGGCAAGCCCGGATGGCTGTCCAGCCACGTCCGCAGCCGCTGGGGTTCCAGCGCCTCGCCGCCGAACACCACAGCCTGAAGCTTCAACTGAGGTTCCGGCTCGGGTTGTGCCGTATCGGCGGTTTGCAGCGCGTGAAACGCCGACGGGGTCTGGCTCAACATGCTGACCTGTTCGGCAACCAGCAAGGCGTGCAGATCTTCCGGCGAGCGCACCACCGCATCGGGCACCACCACCACCCGCCCGCCGTAAAGCAACGCGCCCCAGATCTCCCACACCGAGAAGTCGAACGCCAACGAATGACACTGCGACCACACCTGCCCCGCCAGCTCCAGGTCGGCGTCCAGCGTCTCCAGCAGCCGCGTCACGTTCTGGTGGGGAATGGCCACCCCCTTGGGGGTTCCCGTCGTGCCCGAGGTGTAAATGAGGTAAGCGATATCGTCCGGGGCTGGTGGCCGCAGCGCGGTGCTGGGTTGGCCGTCGACAGCAGGATCGTTGACGTCGATGGCCAACAGGTCACACCCGTCCAGCCGAGGCAGCAACTCGGCGGTCGTGACCGCGGCGACCGGCGCGGCATCATCGAGCATGAATTGCATCCGCGCCGTCGGCACCGCCGGGTCGATCGGCACATAAGTTGCTCCGGTTTTCAGCACCGCCAACATCGCCACGATTGCCTCGGCCGATCGGGGAAGCAGCAACGCCACGCGCTGCCCCGGACCCACCCCCCGACCGACCAACAGGTGCGCCAGCCGGTTCGCCGCCTCACTCAGCGCCCGGTACGTCATCGACCGGCCCGCAGAGGTCACCGCCACCGCATCAGGCGTGCGCGCCACCTGCGCGCCAAACACCACCGGAATCGACACCGGCACACGCACCGGCTCGGTCAACCCCGCCCGATTACCCCAACCCTCCAACCGCGCGTGCTCGTCGGCATCAAGCAAATCCGTCGACGACAACCGCCGCCCCGGATCGGTGGTCATCGCCACCAACACCCGCTCGAACCGCTCGACCAGCGTTTCGACGCCGGCCGCGTCGAAGACGTCGGTGTCGAATTCGACGCGAAGACCTAGTTCGCTGCCCGGCAGGGCCTGGATCGCAAGCGGGTAGTGGTTGTATTCGCGGTGGGTGAACCCGGTGATCGCCAACCCGTCGATGCCCGACAACGCGGCGGTGTCGAGCGGATAATTTTCGTACACGAAAAACGTGTCGAACAGGTAATCCTGGCCGGTGATGCGGTGGATCTCGCTGAGCGCCAGGTGCTGGTGCTCGAGTGTGTGGTTGTAGGCATTTTGCAGCTGGTCGATCAGGTCGGTGGTGGTGGTGACCGGCGTGATGTTGGCCCGCACCGGCACCGTGTTGATGAACAGGCCCACCATCGAATCCGCGCCCGGCACCTCGGGCGGCCTGCCCGAGACCGTCGTGCCGAAGGCGACATCATGCCGGCCGGTCAGCCACATCAGCAGCTGCGCCCAGGCGGCCTGCAGCACGGTGCTGACCGTGGTGTGGCGCGAGCGGGCCAGCTCACTGACGGCCCGGGTGGTCTGCTCGGGCATCTGAAACGAGGCAACACCTCGCGGCCCCGGCCCCAGCCGGCCCGGCCGGCCGACCGATGTGGGGGTGTCAAAGCCGGCCAACACCTCACGCCAGACCGCACGGGCGGCATCACGGTCACGACCGGCCAGCCAGGTCACAAACCTGCGATACGACCCGGCTGCGCCCAGCCGCTGCCCGAAATAACTGGCAAACAATTCGCCCACGAGGATCGGCAGCGACCACCCATCGAGCACGATGTGGTGATTGGTCAGCACAAACCGGTGCCGGTCTTCGGCGGTGCGGATCAGAGCGGCCCGGAAGGCCGGCTGGTGGGCGAGATTGCAGACGGCCGCGCGTTCGGCCGCGCACACCTGCTGGAGCTGCTCATCGACATCGACGCCGTCAGCGTCCAGCTCGATATACCGCCAGGGCACCACGGGATCAGCCGGAATGATCTGCACCGGCTCGTCATATTTGTCGGAGAATCGGGCCGCCAGGTTGGGATGGCGGGTGACCACGGTGTGCACGGCGTCGCGCAGGCGGTGCTGATCGAGCCGACCGTTCAACGTGATCTCAAGCTGCACCGCGTACACATCGTCGCCGCCCTGCGCGCTGCTGGCATGAAACAACAGCCCCTGCTGCAGGGGGGTCAGCGGCAAAACGTCAGCTATCCGCATATTGCCGCTGAAGGTCGTCGATCTGTTGCTGGCTGAGACCGGCAGCGATATCGGAGGGCGTCAACCCGCCGCCACCGCCACGCACATGCGCGCAGATCCCGGCCAAGGCGTCAAACCACAACTGGCTCAGCCGGCTGACCTGCGCGTGATCCAGCGCCGAGGGCGCCCACCTCCAGCCGGCGTGCAGGTATGGGCCGGTGTCGGCGTCCACCGTGCTGGCGTTGAGCTCCACGGTGTGCGCCAACGGCATGGGCAACCTCGCGCTGGCGTCGATAAGCGACAAGCCCTCCTCGCAGATCCGCCACACGTCACCGGACACCTCGGCCCCTGCAGCGCCCAGCCGCCCCAGATAGTTGAACCCGATCGGCGGATCAGACCCCGCCAGGTCAACGTCGCTGTTCAAGTAGCGCAGCACGCCGTAGGTCAAACCGTCCGGCAGGTTCCGGAGCTGCTCTTTGGCGTCCTTGATCACCGCCCCCAGCGCCGCGTCGCCGGCCAGCACCTGCGCCCAGGACAGTCCCCCCACCGCCAGCGCCACCGGATACTTGGTGGTAAACCACCCCACCGTGCGCGACAGGTCGACTTGCTCGCCCGGGGCGGCCAACTCCTCGTGGCGCCCGTGACCCTCCACATCAATCACAATCGGCGCACCACCACTACCCAAAAACTCCGCACACGCCAACCCGAACGCGATCAACAGGATCTCGTGGATCCCGGCATGAAACGCCGCCGGCACCTCACCGAGCAGCGTCCGGGTCGTCTCAACATCCAGCTGCACCAGCAAAGTCCCGGCGCTGACATAGGTATCCACCGCAGGTTGCACCGCCGGCAACCCCGCCGGCACCGCCGCAATCTGCCGCCAGACCTGCGCCGCCTCCACGACGTCGGGGCGGCGCGCATGCTCGGCCAGCAGCGATGCCCACCGGGCAAACGACGTCCCCGGCGCCGGCAACACCACCTGCTGCCCACCGCGATGCTGGGCCCAGGCGAGGTTGAGGTCTTCCAGCAGAACCCGCCACGACACCCCGTCGACCGCCAGATGGTGAACGATCGCCACCAACCGACCCGTGGAGGCAACCCACAAGGCGCTGAGCATCACCCCGGTCGCCGGGTTCAACCGCGACCGCGCCGCCACCAAGGCCTCCTCGGACAACACCTCCACCGCCTGCAGGCAGCCGCGGGCATCCACCGACCCCGCCTCGGGCACCGTCAACGACCACCCCCCCACACCGTCGTCGTCGACCCGAAGGCGCAACATGGCATGCCGATCCAGCAAGGCCTGCACCACCGCCACCACGTCGGTTTCGGTCGCCCCCGCCGGAGCCTGCACCACCACCGTCTGGTTGAACTGGTCGATCGGGCCCTCGACACTGTGCAGCCAGCGGATGATCGGGGTGGCCGCCAGCGGGCCCACACCCTCATCGATGCGGTCACCCGCGCCGTCGGCTACCCCTGCCACCCGCGCCAGCCGGGCCACGGTCTGCTCGACGAAAATGTCGCGCGGCCGACACACCACCCCGGCGGCACGCGCCCGCGCCACCACCTGCATCGATAAAATGCTGTCCCCACCGAGCTCGAAGAACGAGTCATCGACCCCAACGCGCTCCAGCCCCAGCACCTGGGCGTAGATGCCGGCCAGGATCTCCTCGACCGCGTCAGCCGGGGCGCGATAGTGATCGACGTCCTGGTATTCGGGTGCCGGCAGGGCACGGGTGTCGAGTTTGCCGTTGACCGTCAACGGCAACGCATCCATCACCACCACCGCGGCGGGCACCATGTACGACGGCAGCCGCTCGGCCAGCGCGGCACGCGCGGCGGCCGGATCTACAGTGCCGGTCACATAGCCCACCAGGCGCTTATCGCCGGGGCGGTCCTCGCGGGCGATCACCACTCCCTGCTGCACCCCGTCCAGCCCGGCCAACGCCGCCTGCACCTCACCGAGCTCGATGCGATACCCGCGGATCTTGACCTGCTCATCAGCACGCCCCACATAGTCCAGTTGCCCATCAGCACCCCAACACACCAGATCCCCGGTGCGATACATGCGCGCCCCCGGCCCGCCGAAGGGACACGCCACAAACCGCGTCGCGCTCAACCCCGCACGGCCCAGATAGCCGTCCGCCACCCCGGCGCCGGCCACATACAACTCCCCGACCGCGCCCGCCGGCACCGCCCGCAACCACCCATCGAGCACAAAGAAGCCAAGGTGGGCCAACGGCACCCCGATGGGGCTCACCGTGCTGTCCACATCGGCGGCGACGATTTCGCGGAACGACGCATGCACCGTCGTCTCGGTGATGCCATACATGTTGATCAGCCGCGGCAAGCCCGGATGGCTGTCCATCCACCTCCGCAGCCGCTGGGGTTCCAGCGCCTCGCCGCCGAACACCACAGCCTCAAGCTTGAGCTGAGCTACCTGCTCAGGTTGTGCCGTATCGGCGGTCTGCAGCGCATAAAACGCCGACGGGGTCTGACTCAACACGCTGACCTGTTCGGCAACCAGCAAGGCGTGCAGATCTTCCGGCGAACGGACCACCTCATCGGGCACCACCACCACCCGCCCGCCGTACAACAGGGCGCCCCAGATCTCCCACACCGAGAAGTCGAACGCCAACGAATGACACTGCGACCACACCTGCCCCGCCAGCTCCAGGTCGGCGTCCAGGGTCTCCAGCAGCCGAGTCACGTTGCAATGCGGGATGGCCACCCCCTTGGGGGTCCCCGTCGTGCCCGAGGTGTAGATGATGTACGCGACATCGTCTGGTGCCGGCCCCGGCAGTGCCGTGCTGGGTTGGCTGCCAACCGCGGAATCGTTGACATCAATGACTAACAGGTCGCATCCGTCCAGCCGATCGGCCAAGTCCGCCGTGGTGATCGCGCCGACCGGCGCGGCATCACCAAGCAGAAACCCGATCCGGGCCGCCGGCACCGCCGGGTCGATCGGCACATACGCCGACCCGGTCTTGACCACCGCCAACATCGCCACGATCGCCTCAGCCGACCGCGACAACAACAGCGCCACGCGCTGCCCCGGACCGACACCGTGGCCGGCCAGCAAGTGCGCCAACCGGTTCGCCGCCTCATCCAGCTCCCGGTACTTGAGCGACCGGTCCCCGGAGGTCACCGCCACCGCATCAGGAGTACTCGCGACCTGCGCAGCGAACACCTCTGGAATCGACACCCTGGTCCCGGGCCGGGCCAACGCCGGCCGGTTACCCCAACCCTCCGACCGGACGTGCTCACCCTCGTCCATCACATCTATTGATGACAACCGGCGAGCCGGATCAGCAGTCATCGCCGCCAACAGGCGCCCCAACCGTCTCGCTAGATCAGACACGTCGAAATTCGACAATGGCCCCCCGACGCCCGCCGTGCTGAGAAAAAGCTGGTCACCGGCGCCAGAGAAAATCAACCCAAAGTCGCCCACCTGGCCAGGATTGGTGAATGACGCCGATGCCTCTACGCCGGCGAAGTCCATAGTCATTTTGGACGGCATGAAATTAACGCTCACCCTATCGGCTGGCTGCTCCGGGCCGCGGGGACGGGCTTTGCGTTCAAGGGCGTGCACCGGAAACCGCTGATGCTGCAGCGCTTCCCGTATTCGCGTGTCGACATGCTCACAAAAACCGGCAACCGTAGATCCCGGCGAAACCCTCACCACCAGCGGCACCACCCCCGAAACCATCCCGGGAAGCGTCTTTGATTCCGGACGCACTCGCCGGCTGACCGGGAAGTCGAGCACCACCTCTGAGCCCTCAGCGCACCACCCACGCACCAAAAGTGCACATGCCGCGGTGATTACCGATGATCGAGGCATGTTCCACACGTGGGATAACTCTTGAACTTGTCGAAGGACGATAGGGTCCAATCGAACCGGCGCAGAAGGCGAATACGGATCACCCGCGCCCTCCGCTTGGGGCCACCGATAATGCGATCCGCTTTCCGGTGGAAGGTTCCCAGTCCAATAAGCCTGATCTTCGAGATAATCGGTGGATGCTTCGTATTCTGAATCGCAGCGAACCAAGTCCTGCAACGAGCCGAAAAAGGCAGGAGGAATGGGCGCGTCAGAAGCAATTGCCGCGTAGACAGTTGCAATCCGATTGGCAAGGAGCGTAATTCCGGATCCGTCTACGATCATGTGGTGAAAGCATCCGAACAAGTAGAATTCATCGACCCATGTTTGAAATAATGCAAATTTGAACAGCGGGCCAGCCGACGGCATCGACGTGTGCTGGATCGATAACGCAATCCCACGGGCTTCCTGCACCGGATGGCGCGAGTCGCTCAAGTCGTAGAAGGCCACCTCGACATCCGGGTCCTCGATCGCCCTTTGGAAAACCTGGCCGTCCACCTCGAAGATGGCGGCTCTGGCCGGTTCGGCCTCCCGCATTACTTGACGGATCGCCTGCTCAAGCAAGTCACGCTCAACCGTGCCGTCGAATCGGACAAGCACGCCCAACTGCCACTCCGGACCGGAGTGACCCGTTTCCTGCGCAAGCCAAATGTCCAGCTGTCCCCGCGTCAGCGGAAATGCCCGGTCGTCAAGTTCCATCCGGTTTACCTATCAAACCCCGGTCCCGCGGCTAACCTGTCAAGACCCCTGTCCCGATGCCAACCTCTCGCGCAGACTCTTCGGCCGTATATCGGTCCAGTTCTGCTCGATGTAGTCCATACACGATGCGCGGTCCGCTTCGCCGTACATCACCCGCCAGCCGGCTGGAACATCGGCAAAGGCCGGCCACAGGCTGTGCTGCTCCTCGTCGTTGACCAAGACGAAAAAACTGCCATCGTCGGCGTCGAACGGATTGATGCTCACCGCGTCTCCAACCGTCTAAATGGACATAGGTATAACAAGTTCTAAACCATACTTCTCGGTGTGACCGCTGTCACCCAGTTAGGTGTGACCCCTGTCACGCGGTGAGGTTTGATACCTGTCACGCAAATCAGTAGGCAATTCAATAGCCAGCGCGCTCATCCCGTGTTCCGTCGGTGGCGACTTCCGGTTGCGCTGTGACCTGCAGCGATGGGTTTGGCTTTGTTACGTTTGGCGACCGGGCGTCTTGAGGACGAAAAAGGTGTCGATGGTCGTTAGCGCCGTGAGCAAACAAGCGACGATCGATCACGTCGCGCATCGGTGGTGAGTTTTTCTCCGGCCTGGCGGCGACGCCGCCAACCCACCCCGAGGCAATCGGCCAGACGTGGCCGGCGCCGATCATTCCCACGGCCCGCCCTGCCGATCAGCCAACACGCTTCAGCCGGCGAAACGCAAGGCGCCCTCGCGTAACGCTGCTAATTGGCTTTGATGGCGGTTGCCTGCCCAGTTCCGTGGGCTCGAACATCCAATGGCGCAGGCGCGAGAACGGCGAGCGATGATCTCATCGGGGCTTCAGAAGACAGCGAAGCAGCCTTCTTTGAGATTGCAAACATCGAGACTACTGTCTAGGCAGCACAATTTAGTGAGGCGACGCGGGCGAAGTTGCGTAATCGGCTCCGGCTACTGATGCGGAAGCTTGAGCGTGAAGAAGCAATCCAAGAAGTAGGTGATGGTTCAGACACGGCTCGATCGGCATGTCAGACCGGGTAGACACCGAATCAAATATCCATAAAAGAGACACCATGTTACGAATCATGGGGCAAAGCAGATTTGGTTGAGGCGACATAAATGGACTACCAAGGCGAATCTTCGGCGCACGCGGAATCGCAAGATAATTCACGAGTTGCAATGTCGGCGCACCTGGCTGACGACCTACTGTCTACGACCGCCGATGGATGGCACAGCTTTTATGACTTGCTTAGCCGCCGCTTGGAGGCCGTCGGAGTGGCTGATTCATCGTTTTTCCTAAATTATGGATACGTTCCGATGGATTCTAACGACGAATCCTCGTTCACCATTCGCCCAGGCACCTTCAACGCCAACTCGGTCCGGCTGGTGTTCGAGGTTATCGGATCGGTTGACCTGAATGACCGCACAATTGTCGAGATAGGATGTGGCCGCGGAGGCAACACCGCACTTGTCGCGGAGAAATTCAATGCTCAAGTGATTGGCATTGATATGTCCTCAGAAGCGATCGCCTTCTGCCGTAAAGCGCACGTCAGCCATTCGATAGACTTCAGGGTCGGCGATGCATTGAATATTCCCCTGGCCGATGAGTCTTGCGACGCCATCATTAACGTGGAGTCGTCACATTCATATGGCAATCTACCAAAATTCCTGAGTGAAGTTCGCAGGATTTGCCGCTCTGGAGGATGGTTTTTGCATACTGATTTTCTGAGTGCCGAGGACTGGGACTATGTAAGAGCGCGTTTAAAGGCGCTCGGCTTTTTCACCGAAAGCGACCGCGATATCACCGCTAATGTATTGGCCTCGCGCGATCAAGCGAGTGGTAACTGGGAGCAGGTTTATGGCGATGGAAGTGCTCGTGTCGCTAACTTTCTTGCGCTACCTGGGTCTGCGATCTACGAGCAGCTACGGGCGGGCTTATTGGAGTACAGAATACTGAGATCTCAATTGCGTACAGAGGCGACATCGGGTCGTCCCTCTTAGGACTGCGGCCGTAGTTTGGTGCGCGGCTGGTTCGGCGTGTCTGCCCTGTTAGAGACGGTGAGCAGTTCGCGCAAATGAATATCCACGTCCACGTCGGGGTGCGCGCAATCCTCGGCTATTGAGTAGACAGCACGAGACGGGCGACTGGCGGTTTCAGTGGATCAGTGTCGAGAAGGCCGCGGAGTTCGGGAATACCGACATCGGCATCATTGCGTAGGCTCGGGCGCACCGACCGATTCCCCGTCGACCGACTCCGAGACCAACTCCGGCACCTGACCGGCTAGGTACTCGGCGAGCGACCCAATCGTCGGGTAGTCGAATACCGCGGTGGCGTTGATCGTGAACGCGCCACCGAACTGGGGGATCAACCGGTTGCTGAATTCGACCGCCATCAGTGAATCCGTGCCCAGCTCCAGGAACCGGCTGGTTGCCGCCGGTGGTTGCGCGAGCCTCAGGAAATTTTGTACTTCGTGCCGTAGGAATTCGGTGAGGAAACTGCCGCGCTCCGCCTCGGGTACCTCGTGCAGTTGCCGGAGCAACTCGCTGTCGCCGCGTGTCGCCGCGACGGCACTCGGCAGCACGTGATCGAGAAGCGCTGGGCGAGAGCCGCCCAGCCCCTTCGCGGCACGCTGCCAATTGGCTTTGATGACGATTGCCTGCCCAGTTCCGTGGGCGATAATCTCGTCGAGCGCATTGAGGGCGGCCGTGGGTTCCAGCGGAATCAGGCCTTGCGCGCTGAGATTGGCGCGTGCGGCGTGCGAAGTGGCCATGCCGCCCTTCGCCCAGGGACCCCAGTTGACGCTGGTCGCGCGCAGGCCTTGCGCCTCGCGTTCCGCAACGAGCCCGTCGAGCAGCGCATTGGCAGTCACGTAGTTGGCCTGGCCGGGCGAACCGAGCACGCTCGCCGCCGAAGAGTACACGATGAAGAACTCAAGATCGTCGTCCTTCGTCAACCGATGCAGGTAGCAGGCGCCAAAGGCCTTGGGCGCCAGCGTCGTCCGGAAACGCTCCAGGCTCTGCTGTGTCAGCAGCGCGTCATCGAGCACACCCGCCCCGTGTACCACGCCCGCGAGCGGCGGCAACTCCGCCCGGATCCGCTGCAGCAGCTCTGCGACCTGCGCCTCGTCGCCGACGTCGGCCGCGAAGGTGTGGATCCGGCACCGGTAGCGCTCCGTGATGTCGTCGATTGCCCGCTGTGCGTCCGCATCGGGCATGCGCCGGCTGGTCAACACGATGTCACCGGCCCCGAGTTGGGCCAGATGGGCCGCCGTGAACAGGCCGAGGGCACCCAGGCCGCCGGTGATCAGGTAGCTCCGATCGCCGCGCGGCTGAAGCGGTTTCGGCATCTGCAGCACGATCTTGCCGATGTGTCGCGCCTGCTGCATACGGCGGAACGCGGTCTTCGCCTCCGTCAGCGGGTAGACCTCAAAAGCGATCGGCTCCAAGTCGCCGCTGGCCATGCTGTCCGCCAGCTCGGCCAGCAAGTTCCCCGTCCGCTCCGGTTCTTGCTCGATGGTCGCATCCAGCGCAATGATCTCGTAGTCGATGTCGGGACGGGCCGCCGCCATCTGCTCTGGAGTCCAGATGTCCCGCTTGGCGATTTCGGCGAACCGGCCGCCCTGTGCGGTCGCCCGCACGGTCGCAGCGATGAACCCCTCGTTCGTCAGGCTGTTGAGCACCACGTCGACGCCGGCACCCCCGGTGTCGGCCAGGATCTGGTCCGCGAAGTCTGTAGTGCGCGAGTCGTAGACGTGTTCCACCCCCATCTTGCGCAGCGTGGCACGTTTGTATGTGCTGGCGGTGGCGAAGACGGTCGCACCGCGCTGCTGGGCAATCTGGATCGCGGCCAGACCGACGCCACCACTGGCGGCGTGTATGAGCACACGGTCACCGGGCCCCACCTTCGCCCAGTCGAACGCAAGCCGGGTCGTGAGCGCCCCAGCGGGTATGGTCGCCGCTCCTACGGCGCTCACCCCGTCCGGCACCCGCGCCAGGAACTCGGCGGGCACGATTACCCGGGTGGCAAACGACCCCGGCATGAAGCCGAAGACGCGCTGGCCAACCTCGAATCCGGTGACGCCGGAACCCACCTCTGTGACGACGCCGGAGAGGTCACCGCCGCCGATTTGCCCCGGATCGCCCGGATAGAGGCCGAGCACGTTGAGCACATCCCGGAAGTTGAGACCCGCGGCCTCTACCCGAATCTGCACCTGGCCCGCAGCCGGTGGCGGCACTTTCGTCTCGGTCAGACGAAGGTTGTCGATCGCCCCGCGTTCGGTCGGCGCCAGAATGTAGTCGGTTGCGCGCGGTACCTCGAGATGGCCGCTGCGCGCCCATGGCAGTAGCCGCGGCACGAAGTACTTTCCTTGTCGCAAAGCGAGTTCGGGTTCGTCGGAGGGTGTGCCGAGCAGGCCGGCCAGCGAGTTGACGGCGTCATCGAATCCGTCGCAGTCGACCAGCCTGCAACGCAGGGCCGGCTGCTCGGCGATGACGGTGCGTCCGAATCCCCACAGCGCCGACTGCACCGGGTCGACCGGCTCGCCGGGTTCGGTCGCCACGGCCCGTTCGGTGATGATCCACAGTCCGCCGGTGAGTTTCACCTCTTGCTGCGCCTGCAGCGTCTGCAGGACTGTGAGGAGCTGGTCGATCTCGGTCTCCAGCCGCGCGGCGAAGTCGACGCTCGACTCTTCTCCGCCGGGTCGCCCGGTGCTGCGCCAGACGACGCCGGAGACCGGAGCACCGCGCTCCTGAGCCTTTGCGAACAGCGCCTTCCAGGGCTCCGGATCCCGTGAACTTGACGTAATTGAGGCACGGTCCAACGAGATAGAACCCGGAAGGTCGGCGGCCAGCTCGTCAAATCCGGCAATCAGCCAGGTGCCGTCGCGATTCCCGGCAACGTTGCTCGACGCCGGCGGTGGCACCTCCTCCCAGCCGAGGGTGTACAGGTTCCGGGTGGCATCGCCGCCGAGCCCGCGCAACAGCGCCTCCCGGGGCGCGCGTTTCACCGTGAACTCGCGAATTCCGCCCAGCTCGCGACCGTCTCGATCCACGAAATCGAGGTCGAAGACCTGCGTTTCGGTGTCGGAACCGCCAGTCTGCCACCGCGCGCGGCAATAGAACCGCCTTGGCAACGGCTCACGCAGCACCACCCGCCCATACCGCAGCGGCAGGAACAGATCGGGCACCTCGCCTTCGGCCGGCTCGAGAACCGCCGGGAAGGCCGGGAAGGCGACACCGGTGCACAGGTCCAGCAACACCGGATGGACCGGCTCGCTCCCGAGCTGTTCGGCCAGTTCCGCGCCGATGGCGATATCGCCAACCGCCTCACCGTCACCTGCCCACAGCGATTTGAGGGAAGTGGACCAGGTGGGCCCCCACGTCAGGTCCATGTCGGCGAAGGTGTCGAACAGCTGCTGCGGACGCGTGCGGCCCAACCGCTCGCATGCCGCGTCGATGGACTCTACCGGCTCCGGTGCCGGCTCGGCCTCGACTTCAGTGACACCGGTGACGACCCGGCCGTCGGCGTTCAACGACCACTCAGCGTCGCGCTCACCGTAGGGGCGGCTGTGCACCTGGAAGGTCCAGCCGCCCTCATCTTCGACCGGATGCAAAGTCAGCTGCACCTCCCGAGAATGCTTGTCGGGCAGGATGATCGGCTCGTAGAAGAAGACATTGCGCACCTGCGCCGGCGTCCCAACCGCGGCAAGGGCCATCGCCGCGTACGTCGCGCCCGGGACGACAACGGTGCCATAGATGACGTGATGCGACAGCCACGGCTGCGATTTGACGGACCACCGGCTGGTGTAAACGGTGTCGCCAGAGGCGAGATCCTTCGCGCTACCCAGGATTCCGGATCCGGCAGCGCCCTGACCATCGATGCCGCGGATGTCGGCATTCTTGGGCCAGAAGCGACGGCGCTGGAACGGATAGGTGGGCAGTTCGAGTCCGTGGCGTGGCCGATGCTGCAGCGCAGCGAACTCGGGCCGGTGCCCGGCGACATAGACCGCGGCTAGCGCTTCCGCCATCTGGCGCCGGGCATCGGTGCCCTTGCGCAGGCAAGCGACTGCACGCGGAGCGGCCGAGGATTCCGGCCAGGCCTGCACCGCGGCGCCGGTCAGAATCGGTTGCGGACCGATCTCCATCAACACCGAGCATCCCAGCGCGGCCACGGTGCGCACGCTTTCGGCGAACTGCACCGGCTGGCGGGAATGCCGCCGCCAATACTGGGCGTCGAGCGGGGTTTCCGCGGTGAGGACCGCGCCGGTGCGGTTGCAAACCAGCGGCAGGGTCGGCACGGCGAATTCGAACCCTTTTGCGTACGACTCGAATTCGTCGAGCGCCGGCTCCAACAGCTCGGAATGGAAGGCGTGGCTGGTTTCCAGCCAAGTGCAACGGATTCCGTCACCGCTCAACCTGGCGACGATCTGTTCCAGATCCGCGCCCGGACCCGACAGCACAGTGTTGGGGCCGTTGTAGGCGGCGACCGAAACCCGCGGGAATTCGTCGGTGGCGCGCTCCACTTGCTGCGCGTCGGCGAACACCGCCGCCATCCGGCCGCCCTCGGGCAGATTGCCGAACAGCCGGCCGCGTTCGGCCATCAGCCGTGCCCCGTCCTCGAGACTGAACACTCCGGCCACACACGCCGCCGCGTATTGGCCCACGCTGTGCCCCAGCACCACGTCGGGCTCGATGCCCCACGACTGCCACAGGCGTGCCAGGCCCACCTCAACGGCGAACAGCGCCGGCTGAGCAAAAGACGTGTGCCGCAACGTTTTTTCGGCTTCACCGCCGTCGTCGCCGTCGGTGTCGAACAGAACCTCCAGCAACGGGCGTGGCAGCGTCCCGTCGACCGCTTCCGCGCATCGCTTCACGGTGTCTGCGAACACCGGCTCGGTGTCGAACAACTCGCGCGCCATCCCCGGGTACTGGCTGCCCTGACCGGTGAACAACCACGCCGTCTTCGGCGGGTCACCGCACTCGCCGCGTACCGCGCCGGGTCCCAGCCGGTTTTCGGCCAATCCGGCCAGCAGCTCGCGCGCACCCTGAACCGAATCCACGACGAGCGCGGCCCGGTGTTCGAAATGCGAACGCCCTGCCCCAGCGGTGAAGCACACATCGGCGATATCGACCTCTGGGTGCGCCTCCAACCAGGTTCCGTATCGCTGCGCCAACGCCACCAGCGCCTCCGGTGACCGCGCCGACAGCGGCAACACGCCGACCGCTTCATCTCCGGTGGCCGGCTCCGATACCGCCACTGCGGATTGTGATGGCGCCTCCTCGATGAGGACATGTGCATTCGTGCCGGAGAACCCGAAGGAGCTTGTTCCGGCGCGGCGCGGTCTGCCATCGGCCGGCCACGGAATCGCCTTGTCCACGACCCGCACCGGCAACGAGTCCCACGGAATGTTCGGCGACGGGTTCTGAAAGTGCAGGTTCTGCGGCAGAACCTCGTGCTGCAAAGACAACACGACCTTGATCAGACCGGCGATCCCCGCTGCCGACTCGAGGTGCCCGATGTTGGTCTTCGCCGATCCGATCAGCAACGGCCGGTCCGCGTCACGGCCGGCACCGTACACGGCCGCGGCGGCCTGGACCTCGATTGGGTCACCGAGCGAGGTGCCCGTGCCGTGCGCCTCAAGGTAATCGACATCCCGACCCTCGACACCGGCACGAGCCAGCGTTGCGGCGATAAGCCGTTGCTGTGCACCGCCGTTGGGCACCGTCAAACCACTGGAAGCGCCGTCCTGATTGACCGCGCTGCCCCGGATGACCGCGCAAACCCGGTCGCCGGCGCGCTCCGCATCGCTGAGCCTCTTGAGAACCAGAATCCCGCATCCTTCACTGCGCGAATAGCCGTTCGCGGCGGCGTCGAAGGTCTTGCATCGGCCGTCGGCGGAAAGCATTCTGGCGCGCGAGGTGGCAACGATGGATGCCGGGCTCACCAAGACATTCACCCCACCGGCCAGCGCCAAATCGCAGTCACCGGAGTGCAATGCCTGGCAGGCCTGATGGACGGCCACCAGCGAAGCGCTGCACGCCGTATCCACCGCCATCGCCGGCCCTTCCAGCCCGAGCGCGAACGCCACCCGGCCCGCGATGACATTGAGCGCATTGCCGGTGATGAAATGGGCTTCGATGGTCTCGACCGAGTTGGCGTTCAGCAGCTGCGAGTACTCATTGGCAGCCACCCCGACGAACACGCCGCTTCGGCTGCCGCGCAACGATGCAGGAGAATACCCGGCACGTTCCAGGCCCTCCCACGCGATTTCCAGCATCAACCGCTGCTGCGGATCCATCCACACGGCCTCGCGCGGGGAAATACCGAAGAACTCCGGATCGAATCCGTCGATGCTGTCGAGGTATCCGCCGTAGCGAGTGTAGATCTTGCCCGGCGCCTCGGGATCCGGGTCGTAATACTCGTCGACGTCGAAGCGGTCCTCCGGGATCTCCCGGATCGCATCGACACCGCCGGACAGCAACTCCCAGTACGCCTCGGGGTCGGGCGCGCCCGGAAAACGGCAGGCGACCGCGACGATCGCGATCGGCTCATCCGTGTGCGTCGTCACTGCCGCGGCCGGCTGGGCCGGCGCCGGTGCGCTGGGCGCCGGTGCGCCGATGCTGAGGACGTCGCCGAGCAGGTAATCCGCCACGTCGACCAGGCGTGGATAGTCCATCGCGAGGGTCGACGGCAGCTCCTTGCCCACGGCCTGCTCGAGCCGGCGCCGAAGTTCAACGGCCATCAGCGAATCCATGCCGACGTCGAAGAATCCGGCCTCATCGCGGATGTCTGCCGCATCGATGCGGGTCACCTCCGCGACGACATCGCGCAGATAATCCACGACGAGTTTCTTCCGCTGCTGCGCCGGGGCGAGGGTGAGCTGGTCGACCAATTGGGTGGTCCCCGAGAGAGACGCCGACGCCACCCCCGTCATCTCGGTGGGCACCTCACGCTGCAACTGCGCGAAGAATGATCGCTTCCCCGCCATCTGGTAGAGCGGCAGGAAGCTGGCCCAGTCGATCCGGGCCACAATCCCGTGTGACGCGCCCTTGCCTGTAGACGCCATGAGTTCGGCCATCCCCGCCAAGGCATCGGCAGGCGACAATGGGCGGACCCCCCGCTTTTCCAGTTCCGCGCGGGCGGCCTCGTCGGCCATGCCCGCTGCTAACCACGGACCGAAGTTGACGCTGATCCCGGGAACACCCTGCTCGCGCAGCCGCCACGCCAACCCGTCGAGAAAGGCGTTGGCCGCGCTGTAGGCGGTCTGGCCGCCGCTGCCCCATACCCCGGCAATCGAGGAGGTGCTGAGGAAGAAGTCGAGTTTCATGTCGGCGGTAGCTTCGCTCAGATTCCAAGCACCCCAGACCTTCCCGGCGAACACTCGGTCCACTTCGGCGTCGTCCAAGGTTTGCAGCGGGGTGGTGCTGATCTCGCCTGCGGCGTGCACGACGCCGGCCAGCGGCGGCAGTTCGGCCCGCACCGTGGCCAAGACTCGAGCGACGTCGTGCGGATTGGCAACATCGGCCCCGATGACCCGGACTTCGCAGCCACACTGTTCGTGTATCGCGTCGATGCGCTGTTGCGCGGCTTCGCTGGGTGCGCGTCGACTGGTCAGCACCAGATGCCGGGCGCCGTGCGCGGCCAGATATCCGGCGACTTCCAGTCCGATCGCACCCAGCCCACCGGTCACGAGATATGTTGCGTCATCGCGTAGTGCCGGCGGTGTTGCGGTCGGCTGCCCTGCGCGTCGAGTCAGCCGGGGAACGTAGACCGCTTGTTCCCGAAGCGCGATTTGGTCTTCACCGGCCGGTGCTGCCACCAGATGGTCGATCAGCCGCGACCACACCCCGTCGTCCAAGGCACCGCCTTCGGACAAATCTGCCAGTCCGCCCCACAGTCGTGGATGTTCCAGCGAGGCGGCGCGACCGAACCCCCACAGGCAGGACTGCGCCGGTGACACCCTGTCCGCACCGGTAACGTGCTGTGCGCCATGGGTTATCAGCCAGATGGGTGCGCGGAGTTCCGCGGCAGCCGCGGCGCGGAACAGTCGCCGCGTTCCGCTCACGACTTGGTGTTGCATCCGCAACAGCGATTGCGTCGATGGCGCCGTGTCCGATCCGAGGGCCGCGAGATGCAGGATACGCAGCGACGGTTCGTCTGCTACCGCAGCGCGCAACGTAACTTCGAGTCGTTCCCCGGCCGCGTCGGACATGGGCAGCCCGACGATCCGGTGCCGGTGCCCACGTGCGGTCAGCGCGTCGGCTAATGGCTGAACTGCCGCGGCATCATCGCTAATAAGGAGCCAGGCAGATGCCTCGTCTGCTTTCGCACCTGAGACCCCAGCGGCGGATTTCTCCCAGCGAACCTCGTAGCGGGAGTCCGCGATGGACTGAGCTTTACGCTGTTGGTTGTGTTGTGCGGCAAGCTGTTTCAGCACATCGACGGTCTGTTGATTGTCGCTCGTACCGTCGAGCAGCGCAGCGAGTTCTTCGATCCGGCCATCCTCCAGAAGCCGGACGGCTTCGGTACGCATGCCATCGGTCTGGTTCGAAGTCTGAGTGGGCGCGACGCGCTGCTCACGGAACCAGTACTGGCGATGCTGGAACGGATAGGTGGGCAGGTCGAGCTTGCGCGCCGGTCGGTGCTGGAGAGCACCGAAGTCGGGCACGTGGCCGACGATGTAAGCGTTAGCAAGAGCTTCGGTGATCTGGCGGAGGTCGGCGCTGCTTTTACGCAACGACGCGATTGCCCGTGGTGCGGTGGCCGGGTCGGGCCATGCCCGCATGGCTGCGGCGGTGAGCACCGGCTGCGGGCCGATCTCCAGCAGCATCGTGCACCTGAGATCGGCGAGCGTGCGCACACTCTTGGCAAACTCGACCGGCTGCCGCGCGTGACGGCGCCAGTAGGCGCCGTCCAGTTTCGCACTTCTGCCGAGGGCCGCGCCGGTGCGGTTGCACACCAATGTCCTTTGTGGCGAACCGAACTCGAACCGGTTCGCATACGACTCGAACTCGTCGAGGATCGGATCCAACAGCGCCGAGTGGAAAGCGTGGCTGGTGTCCAGCCAGTCACACCGGACACCGTCAGCTTCCAGCCCGGCCACCGCCCGCTCCAGATCCTGCGCGGGTCCCGACAGCACCGTATTGGCACCGTTGTAGGCGGCCACCGACAGACTTGGGAACTCGTCGGTGAGGCTCTCGACGCGCTCGGCGGCGGTGAACACCGCGACCATCCGACCGCCCGCGGGCAAACTGCCGAAAAGCCGGCCGCGCTCGGCCATCAGCAGCGCGCCATCCTCGAGGCTGAACACGCCCGCGACGCAGGCCGCCGAATACTGGCCGACGCTGTGGCCCAGCACCACGTCGGGTTCGAAGCCCCACGACTGCCAGAGTCGGGCCAGGCCCATCTCCACCGCGAACAAGGCGGGCTGGGCGTAGGACGTCTGCCGCAAGGTGTGTTGGGCATCCGGGCCATCCGGATCGAAAATAACGTCCAGCAACGGTCTTTCGAGCAAGTCGGCGACCACCGCCGCGCATCCCGCCATTGTCTCGGCGAACACCGGCTCGGTCTCGAACAGCTCGCGGGCCATGCCGGCGTACTGGCTGCCTTGACCGGTGAACAACCACGCTGTCCTCGGCCTGTCAGCGCAAGCGCCCCGTATCAAACCCGGTGCCGGGCGATCGTCGGCCAGCGCACCGAGTAACTCACGCGCGGATTCCGTCGAATTCACCACCAAGGCGGCTCGGTGCTCGAGGTGCGACCGCCCTACCCCGGCGGTGAAGCACACATCGGCCAAGGAGGCTTCTGGGTGGGCGGACAACCAGTTGCGGTATCCCTCAGCGAGCTGCACCAACGCCTCGGGGCTGCGTGCCGATAGCGGCAACACGCTGAAGCGCCGCTCGTCAGAGGGCACCACCGGTGCCGCAGCAACCTGGCCTACCTCATCAGGTGCTTCCTCGACGATGACGTGCGCGTTGGTCCCGGAGAACCCGAACGAACTGACCCCGGCAATACGGGACCGCCCGTCGCGTGCCCAGGGGAGGGCATCCTCCACGACCCGCACCGCAAGTCGGTCCCAGGGAATGTGCGGCGAGGGATTCCGGAAGTGTAGGTGCTTCGGCAATTCCTCGTGCTCGAGCGACAGGATGACCTTGATCAGACCCGCGATCCCCGCGGCTGCCTCTAGATGTCCGATGTTCGTTTTCACCGACCCGATCAGGAGCGGCCGGCTCGCCTCGCGCCCAGCACCGAGCACCGCACCGGCGGCTTGGACTTCGATCGGATCGCCCAGCGATGTCCCGGTCCCGTGCGCCTCTAAATATCCGACGTCGCCGGGAGCGACCCCGGCGCAGGCCAGTGCTTCGCTGATAACCCGTTGCTGGGCCACGCCATTCGGCACCGTCAAACCACCCGATGCGCCGTCCTGGTTGACCGCACTGCCCCGGATCACGGCCCGAATCCGGTCACCGTCACGGATCGCGTCCTCGAGGCGCTTCACGACAACGACACCGCAGCCCTCGCCGCGTACGTAGCCATCCGCGGCCGCGTCGAAGGTCTTGCACCGGCCGTCGGACGCGAGCATGTGCGCATGGGAGAAGGTCATCGCGGTCTTCGCGCTGAGCATGACGTTCACGCCGCCGGCCAGCGCGAGGTCACATTCCCCGAAGCGCAGCGCCTGGCACGCCTGATGGACTGCCACCAGCGACGAGCTGCACGCCGTATCGACGGAGACCGCCGGGCCCTGCAGCCCCAGCCCATAACTGATCCGGCCCGCTCCCGCTGCGGACGATGTCCCAATCGCCACGTACGCCTCGATCTCGGCGTAACTCAGCTGCTCCGATATCAATCCGAGGTAGTCATGGGTGCCCAGACCCATGAACACACCGGTCTTGGTGTTCGCCAAAGCCGATGGCGCGGTGCCTGAATGCTCCACCGCCCGCCACGCCGTCTCCAGCAACAGCCGATGCTGCGGGTCGATCAGCATGGTTTCCCGCTTCGACAGCCCGAAGAACGGCGCGTCGAACCCCGTTACGTCGTCGATGAAGCCTGCCCGGCGGGTGACGATCTTCCCGGGTGCATCGGGATCCGGGTCGAAGAATTCCTCGACATCCCACCGGTCCTGGGGCACCTCCGATACCGCATCCCGGCCTTGCCGCAGCACGTCCCAGAACTCGTCCGCATCGGCAGCACCCGGAACGCGCACTGCGTAGCCGACTATCGCAAAACCCTCGCCCGTCCCCTGTGATTCGCGCGCCCGATCGGTCATTTCCGATCGCCCATCGTCTCGTATTGCTCCTCGTCGTTGACCAAGACGAAAAAGCTGCCACTACCATCATCGAACGGATTGATGCTCAACCGCGTCTCCCGACCATACTCGACATGGGTGTAACAAGTTCTAAACCATACTTCGTGGGTGAAACGCCTGTCACGCGAACCCACAATAGGTTTGTGGCGCGGTGTTCCGGCAGTGGTAATCTCCGGTGTGACCTGCAGCGATGGCTTCGGCTTTGGGCGTGTGGGCTACCGGGCAGCCGCGGGCCTCTCGAGGACGACGAAGTTATCGATGTTCGTTAGTGCCGCGAGCTAACAAGCGCTCACGGTCGTCGACAAAATCCGATTCGCCCCGTCAGCCAACACGCTTGAGGCGGGCGAAATTTTCTACGAGGTCGGCGGCGGTCGCAGCGTTTTTAACGGGCTCGGTCATCCGGGTGGCGAGCTCGCGGGCGCGGGCCGCGCATTGCGGAGCGAGAATGGTGCGCAGATCCGCGACCAACGATTTCTCGGTAGTGTTCGAAATGCGGCGCGCGGTGCCCACCTCCAATCCTTTGACCCGAGCTGCCCAGGGCGCTTGAGCGGGCAAATTCCAGAGAATCAACGTGGGGAGCCCGGCGCGAAGGCCCGCGGCCGTGGTGCCCGCGCCACCGTGGTGAACGACCGCGCGGCAGGCGGGAAAGATGGCCGCGTGATTCACCGCTTCCACCACCTTGATGTGCTCGAAATGGGGGATGTGGCTGAAGTCAGTCCCGCCGGCGCAAACCAACCCTCGCTCGCCCAACTGCGCACAGGCCTCGCCGATCATGGCGAGCGTATCGGCTGCAGATGCGACCGCTGGGCTGCCGAACCCGAAGTAAATCGGCGGTGTTCCCCCAGCGATCCACGACGCGACCTCCTCATCGGCATCCGTGGCCAACTGCAGCGTCAGTGCGCCGACAAAGGGCCGTTGGCCATCCCATTTCGCCCATTCGTCCGCCAGCCCGGGAAAGACCACCTCGTCGTAGGCCTGGATTTCCAGTGATCCGCGTCGGGTGATCCGTGGTCCCGCGGGGCCTGTGGCCTTCGGTAGTCCCAGTTCACGACGCTGGGCGTCCTGAAGCTTCTTCGACAGGAGCCAATACTCCCACTCGGACAGCGTCGTCATGAGGTGGTGGTGGCGGCGGGGCCGTATCGGGTTGAAGTGCAGCGTGGCGAACGGAAGGTCGTAAGACTCTGCGACGTTGCTCGCCAGCTGCTCAAAACTCTGGCCAGCGATCAGCACGTCGGCCCCTTCAGCCAGCGACTTCAGCGTCGTGCTCATCTCCCTCCAACACCGGGCGCCGAGCTCCCAAGCTTCCCGCCCGAACCTGATCAGATCCTGGATCCTCCACGGGTTGCGCCGAAAGGAACTCCAGAACGGGCGCAGCGCTTGCATTGTGGCCGACCAATCCAGTCCGTAGGCGACCGCCGCAAGCCCCGCCGACTCGGCGAAGCCGATCAGGTCGGGCGGGACGGCGATGCTCACGTGGTGCCCGCGGCGATGCAGCTCACGGCCGAGAGCGACGCAGGGCTCGATATCGCCGCGACTTCCCCAGTTTGCCAGCACGAATTTCACGCGGACCTGGCCTTTCCGTTGGGTGTAACAAGTGCTAAACGATACTTGCTGCCGTGGCATTTGCCTGGCAAATCAACGCCGAGGCAATCGGCCAGACGCGGCGGCGTCGATCACCACGGCCCGCCGTCGCCGCTTAGCCAACACGCTTGAGGCGGGCGAAATCTTCTAGAAGATCGGCGGCGGCCGCGGCGCTTTTAGCGGGTTCGGTCATCCGGGTGGCGAGATCGCGGGCGCGGGCGACGTACTCCGGGGCGAGGATGGTGCGCAAATCCCCGACCAGCGATTTCTCGGTAGCGGTCGAAAACCGCCGGGCGGTGCCCACCTTGAGCCTTTTGACCGCAGCTCCATAGACCGCGTGAACGAGGTCCCAATAGAGGATCAGTTGAGAGACTCCCGCACGCATGGCAATAGGCGTGGTGCTCGAGCCGCCCTGATGGACGACCGCGCGACAGGCGGGAAAGACGGTCGCGTAATTCAGCGTGCCCACCACTTTGACGCGGTCGGAATGCGGGACGTTGCTGAAATCCGTTCCGGCGGCGCCAACCAATGCCCGCTCGCCTAACTGCGCGCAGGCCGCGGCGATCATGGCGATCGTGTCGGCCGGAGATTCGACCGGAATGCTGCCGAACCCGAAGAAGATCGGCGGCGTTCCGGCGGCGACCCACGACGCGACCTCCTCATCGGCATCTGTCTGCAAGTCCAGCGTCAGCGTGCCGACAAATGGCCTATTGAAGGGCTTCCGCCCATCCCATTTCGCCCATTCGGCTGCCAGCCCGGGAAAGACCACCTCGTCGTAGGCCTGGATTTCCAGCGATCCGCGGTCGGTGATCCGTCGCGGCGCCGAGCCTGTTGCCTTCGGTAGGCCAAGTTCAAGGCGCTGGGCGTCCTCGGCCTTCTTCGTCCCGCGCCAAGACACCCACCAGAACGCCGTCACTGCCGCGCGGCCCAACGGCGCCGGCAGGAATCGCAGGGTCTGGCCGTTGGGCCGCAGCGGGAAGTAATGCAACGTGGCCAACGGAATGTCGTAATACTCCGCGACGTTGGCAGCGGCGTCCTCGAAATTGATGCCGGTGAAAATCAGGTCGGCCCCGTCGGCCAGCGACCTCAGCGTCGTGCTCATCTCCTGCCAACCCTGCAGAAGGGGCCCCGCAATTTCGAGTCGCGACCTGATCAGATCCCGGATCCTCCAGGGGTGGCTGAAGAAACACGTCCAGAATTCGCGATGCGCATCCAGAATGGACCGCGCTTCCGGCCCGAAGCCGACCGCCGCAACCCCGGCCGCCTCCGTGAAGCCGACCAGGTCGGGCGGGACGGCCATGCAGACGTCGTGCCCTCTTCGCGCCAGCTCGCGGCCGACAGCGAGGTTGGGCTCGACATCGCCGCGACTTCCCCAGCTTGCCAGCACGAATTTCATCGCCGATCCCGGCCTTTCACTTCATCGAGGCATACGAGTACGAATTCCCAAATGATCGCGTGCATGACACCGCGCGGGAGCGAAACTCGCCAGACCGCACCTCGCCCGGCTGCCTTTACTTCGGGGGAGACGCGGCGCCCGCAGCGAGGAATTGGTTCAAATAGCGGGGCGGCTTCAGGTTGAGCAAGGACTCGCGGTCGGCCTTGAGATCCGCGTAAGTGAGTGCCTCGACCTGTTCCGCCGAGTAGGACAACGTCGATTTCGGAGATCCTTTGCGTACGAACCCGACGCCCTGGTCGCACTTCAGCACGCCGACCAAGAGGTCGTGGCGGGTGCTACGCAAGTGGACGATCGCTTTCCACACGTCGCCGTTCCATATACCGATCACCAGCGGCCCTGACTGCTGCGCAACAAAGTCGTCCCAGGACGCCGCGCGGCGGGCGGCCAAGGCGAATGGTGGGTTGCAGTCATGCAGGAAAATGACGCCGTCGTCCCGCAGATAACGCAGGGTGTCCTCAACGTCGCGCACGACCTGCTCGTAGGTGTGGAGCCCGTCGATCAGCGCGACGTCGATGGGGTGCTGCCCGAGGAAGGCAGTCTCGCTCTCGAAGAACGCGTCGCTGGTCGTCTCGAAGTAGTGGGTGGCGCGCGCCTTTGCGTTAGCGAGCTCTCGGGAGCGCTCCGAAAGCTTGAACGCCGGGTCGACGGCGATCTTCACGTCGGCGCTAATTCGCCGGAACGCCTGTCCCCGCGAAACGCCGATCTCTAAATAGACGGGGTTCACCCGCCCGGCGAGTGCCCGCTGCACTGCCCTGATCCGGTTCACGCCTGGCCACGCGTCCGCCAACATCACCAGCCCGTTGTTGATGTTCACGCGACGATCCTCGCGATTGAACGCGTGTCTGACAAGAGGCACGCTCCGCACGCCAAGGTGGAATTCGACCTCACGAAAAGCGTGTCGTCTGTGCGATCCACGGCGCGTGATGCTACCGCCGTGGCCCCGGGTCTCTGGCGTGAATGAAGCAATAACGCCTGCCGGCATCGCGCCGAATTGGACGAGCGTCGAGCCGGCCGCACGGTCACCCGTTGGCTTGGTCGCGCTGGCCGGTCCGGTCAAGCTTGCCCAGACCGGTGATCTCAAGGCTGACCGACTTTCGTTGTCCGGCAGCACCGAGCATGAAAAAGATATCGCCCGCCGGTGCGCCCAACCAAAATCGCCAAAACCGCCTACGCCAGAATTTCCATACATAGCTACCATCCCCCATCAACCAATACGTTGCAATCCAGAGCAAGTAGTAGGCCACGCGCTTCCAACGCGCAACAACCATCTCGACATTCATCTCCATGATCTCAAGACCCCAAGCCCGATATCGCCATTCCAGCTCGTACTGGCCCTGAAACTCATAGAACGCAAGCATCTCGCCATTAGTGACAAGATATTCGTCAAAGACGAGAATGGATCCTTCGATAAAGCGGTCCTTGCATGTTTCTAACGCGTGAAGGCAACTCTCATATGTATCCAAATCCATGTGAAAAAGCCTGATGGGGGCCGACGGTCGCTCGGCCAAGAACGGCGCCAAGGTCGCATAGGTGCTGCCCCTGATAAACTGCACCTTGCGACCGAGCGCTGCAGGCAGCCCGTCCTGCAAGCTAACGCCGGTATCCCGGATAAGACGTTGCGCTAACGGTTCTGTTAGTGAAAAGGTTCCACGTTTGACGAGGATTTGGTCGTCGATTTGCCAGTCTTCAACAAGGCCCTCAAAGGTATCGAAGCCGCAAACCGTGCGGTCGGAAGCATCGGACATCAGCCTTGTCGACCAGCCGATCCACACGCCTAGATCGAGCAGTAGTTCGTCAGAATCCTGGGGGCATGGCTTCGGCAGGCACGACGCTTCCCACAACAGCGTGTGGCTCCGAATCCTGCAGCGACGTAGACCCGAAAGCGTGCGGCCGATAAACGACCGATATGCGTCGTCGTAAACCCTGATGTCCCGCGCATATAGGTTTGGAATGTAGCGGTCGCGACCCCGATAAATAAAGCGTGCGCATAAGAGCAACAGTAGAAGTACGCCAATCGCGACGAGGAGAACCGGAACGAAATAGCACGCAGTAGCCACAGCGAGCGCGACGACAATGAGAATCGCTTTCCATACGCGATGAAGGTTCGTCCGATCCACCGCGCGCTTGTCGCTTGCGCCGGCCGGTTCAGTCGCGGGTTCTCGGCTGGACGGGGCCCTGCTGCTGGACATGGCGCCTTAACCTACAGCCCCGGATTGCCGATTTGACGCGCCCCACCATTTCTTCTGCGACCCGCCTCCAACCCCCTGGGCCTCGGCAGGAAAGTCATTGGCAACGACCAGCTTCCCGCGTGCCTCGAACATGACACTCTTCCTGCCGCCTTCCGCCAACTCTGTGACAGCCCACGAGCCATAGGCTCCGGAGCCGACGACGACGTGGGCGTCATTGCTTGGTTTCGACAACATACACAATCGGCGAGCGTGCTCACCTGAAACCGAGCTGACGGCTGAAAACGCTGGCTCAGCATCGATGAATGGATTCACTTGCTTAGCATCCCGAAGGCAACCGGAGTGGACGCTGCACAAGCAGCGGCGGCCCACCGGCACCGCGCAGCCGATTTGGGCGAAGCCCGTTGAACGGGTGTGTGATAATGCCTCGACTCCAGAATGCGTCCTCTTAGAAGTTGGGTGATCTTGCGCCAGGCCGACAGCGTTGGCCCTACCGAAGAAGTGCAGAGTCGGCGCACGGAACAGTCGGGATTTCGCCCGGACATCGAGGGCCTGCGCGCCGTCGCGGTGGTGGCCGTGGTCCTGTTTCACGCCGGCCTGCCCGGTGTCGGTGGTGGATACGTCGGCGTGGACGTCTTCTTCATCATCTCGGGCTTCCTGATCACCGGGCTGCTCTGGCGCGAGGTGAGCACCGCCAGCACCGTCCGGTTGCGCCGCTTCTACGGCGCGCGGGCCCGCCGACTGCTGCCGGCATCGGCCGCGGTAGGCGTGGTCACCGCGATCGGCTCGGCTGCCCTGTTACCGCCGTTACAGGCCCATAGCGTCCTTGTGGACGGCATCTACAGCGCACTGTATGTCAGCAACTACCGTTTCGCTCACGACGGCGTCGACTACTTCGCCCCCGTACTGCCGCCGTCGCCGTTCCAGCACTACTGGTCGTTAGGCGTCGAGGAGCAGTTCTACCTGGTGTGGCCGGCCTTGATCATCGGCACGGCGTGGCTCATCCGGCTGGTACGCCGGCGCAACAGGGCCCAAAACACCTCGGCCCTCGCCAAACCGCGCCCGTATCTGGTGGTGCTCGCACTGGTCGCCGTCGTGTCGTTCGCGATGTCGCTTGCGGCCACTTTCGTGGCGCCTCCTGTGGCCTTCTTCTCGCTGCCCACCCGTGCCTGGCAGTTGGCCGCCGGCGGCCTGGTGGCCCTCACCGCCGGCCAGTGGCGCCGACTCCCGGCACGAGCCGCCGCGATCACCGGATGGGCCGGGCTGGGGATGATCCTGCTGGCCTGCACCCTGCTGGGCCCGGGCACGCTCTATCCG